>Ga0310811_10006692_pt1 | contig 14741 bp, 12 predicted proteins | sample YCmetagenome_FD_207642 | JGI IMG/M metagenome (GOLD analysis project Ga0310811, IMG submission 207642) | Soil microbial communities from experimental microcosm in Duke University, North Carolina, United States - YC | ecosystem: Engineered > Artificial ecosystem > Soil microcosm > Unclassified ...
GGTCGGGGAGCAGCACACGCAGGAGGGTACGGAGGTTCGAATCCTCCGCGGCGCGGTCGGGGAGCAGCACACGCAGGAGGGTACGGAGGTTCGAATCCTCCGCGGCGCGGTCGGGGAGCAGCACACACGGCACGAGGCTACGAGGAGCCGCCGCCCGCCGTCACCCCTGTACCGGAGCGCGGGATCTTCGTTCACCCTGAGCGGGTAGGCTCGACGGCGGTTCCCGTCGCCGACGAGTAGGTAGGCATCGTGCCCTCTGAGCTCCGCCCCGCTGCCGTCATCGTCCTCGCCGCGGGCGAGGGTACGCGCATGAAGTCCGGCACCCCGAAGGTCCTGCACACGCTGTGCGGGCGTCCCATGGTCGGGCACGTCGTGGCCGCCTCCCGCGGGCTCGAGCCGCGGCGGCTGGCCGTGGTCGTCGGGCACGGGCGCGAGCAGGTCACCGAGTACCTGGCCGGCGTGGACCCGGAGATCAGGGCCGTCGTGCAGGAGGTGCAGCACGGCACCGGGCACGCCGCGCGGGTGGCCGTGGAGGACCTGACCGCCGCGGACGGCGAGCTCGAAGGCACCGTCCTGGTCGTGTTCGGCGACACTCCGCTGCTGACCACCGCCACGCTCGAGGCGCTGCTGGCCGAGCACCACGGGAGCGGCAACGTGGTCACCGTGCTGACCGCGATCGTGCCCGACCCGTTCGGCTACGGCCGGATCCTGCGCCGGGACGGCCGCGTCGTGGGCACCGTCGAGCAGAAGGACGCGAGCCCCGAGCAGGCCGCCGTCACCGAGATCAACTCCGGCGTGTTCGCCTTCGACGGAAAGGTGCTGCGCGACTGCCTGTCCCGGCTCAGCCGGGACAACGCGCAGGGCGAGGAGTACCTGACCGACGTGCTCGGCATGGCCGCGGCGGACGGCCTGCAGGTCGGCGCGTTCGTGATGGACGACTGGCACGAGACCCTCGGCGTCAACGACCGGGTGCAGCTGGCGGAGATGCGGCGGCTGCTCAACCGGCGGCTGACGGAGCATTGGATGCGCGAGGGCGTGTCCGTCATCGACCCCGCCACCACCTGGATCGACGTCCAGGTCGAGCTCGGCCGGGACGCGGTCGTGCACCCCAACACCCAGCTGCACGGCAGCACGGTGCTCGCCCCGGGCGCGGAGGTCGGCCCGAACTGCACCCTCACCGACACGTTCGTGGGCGAGGGCGCCAGGGTCAGCAACGCCACGACCGAGGGCGCCGAGATCGGCCCGGAGGCGAGCGTCGGTCCGTACACCTATCTGCGCCCCGGCACCCGGCTGGCCCGCGGCGCCAAGGCCGGCGGCTTCGTGGAGATGAAGAACGCCGAGGTGGGCGAGGGCTCGAAGGTGCCGCACCTGTCTTACGTGGGCGACGCGCGGATCGGCGAGGGCTGCAACCTCGGCGCGGGCACCATCACCGCGAACTACGACGGCGTCGGCAAGCACCGCACCGAGATCGGCGACCACGTGTTCGTCGGCTCGGACAGCGTGCTGGTGGCCCCGGCGCAGCTGGCTGACGGTGCGTTCGTCGCGGCCGGTTCGACGGTGACCGGTCCGGTCGGCCCGGGCGAGCTGGCCGTGGCCCGCGGCCGGCAGCGCAACGTCCCCGGCTACATCGAGCGCAAGCGCCCGGAGAGCAAGGCGGCCGCCGCGGCGGTGCGGGCCCGGCAGGAGGATCGGCAGGGTGCGGAGGGCGGGCCGCAGCCGGTCGCCGGGGAGTGAGCCGGAGCAAGCCGGCCCCGGCGGGTGGCGCCCCTCGTGATCCCCGCGCGGATGGGATGAACCACACAGGGCCGCACGGTGTCCGGCGAGGGTCGGAAGGGGTTAACTTCTGCGACAATAGGACGGGGCAGATCCCGCCGTCTCGCGACGAACGGGACCGCTTCTCGAGGTTCCCCGCATTTGACACAGGTTCGGGCAAAGCCCACGAACTCGCCAAGGAGCACGTCGCGTGACCGGGATCGAGGCCACCGGCCAGAAGAAACTGATGCTGTTCTCGGGCCGGGCGCACCCGGAACTCGCCGAGGCGGTCGCCAACGAGCTGGGGGTGGAGCTAGCACCGACGCAGGCGAGGGACTTCGCCAACGGCGAGATCTACGTACGCTTCGAGGAGTCGGTGCGCGGCAGCGACGCCTTCGTGCTGCAGAGCCACACCGCCCCGATCAACCAGTGGATCATGGAGCAGCTCATCATGGTGGACGCGCTCAAGCGCGCCTCCGCCAAGAACATCACCGTGATCATGCCGTTCTACGGCTACGCGCGGCAGGACAAGAAGCACCGCGGGCGCGAGCCCATCTCCGCCCGGCTGATGGCCGACCTGTTCAAGCAGGCGGGCGCGGACCGGCTGATGGCCATCGACCTGCACACCGACCAGATCCAGGGCTACTTCGACGGGCCGGTCGACCACCTGTGGGCGATGCCCCTGCTGATCGACTACATCAGGCACAACATCGACCGGGAGCGGCTGACCATCGTCTCCCCGGACGCGGGCCGGGTGAAGGTCGCCGACAAGTGGTGCGACAAGCTCGGCGCGCCGCTGGCGATCGTGCACAAGCGCCGCGACGCGAACATCGCCAACCAGGTCTCGGTGCACGAGATCGTCGGCGACATCAAGGGCCGGGTGTGCGTGCTGGTCGACGACATGATCGACACCGCGGGCACCATCTGCGCCGCCTCCGACGCGCTCTACGAGAACGGCGCGGCCGAGGTCGTCATAGTGGCCACGCACGCGGTCTTCTCCGGCCCGGCCGTGGACCGGCTGAAGAACTCGCGGGTGAGCAAGGTCATCGTCACCGACACGCTGCCGCTGTCCGACGAGCGCCGCTTCGACAAGCTCACCGTGCTCTCGGTGGCGCCGATCGTGGCCCAGGCGATCTCCGAGGTGTTCGAGGACGGCTCGGTGACCTCGATGTTCGAGGGCACGGTCTGACAGCCGGTACACTTTCGGGGTTGCCCGGCGAGGGAGTGGCCGGTCGTCTCCACCCGGTTTTCCGGGGAGGCCGGCGGGCTCCGTGATCGACGTGCTGATCGCACTCCGGGCCGGACGTGTGCCGCCCGACCGGGCCGCGCGCTCCGGCCGGGGTCGATTCGCCAGATCGTCAGGCTGAAACCGACCCCGACAGGAGGCACCACCATGGCCGAGATCAAGATCGCGGCGTCGCCGCGCGACACCTTCGGCAAGGGCGCGGCGCGCCAGCTGCGCCGCGACGGCAAGATCCCCGCCGTGCTCTACGGGCACAAGCAGGAGCCGGTCCACCTGGCCCTGCCCGAGCACGAGCTGTTCCTCGCGCTCAAGACCCCGAACGTCCTGCTGAACCTGGACATCACCGGCGGCCAGAGCCAGCTCGCCATCCCGAAGGCGGTGCAGAAGGACCCGGTCAAGCGCACCCTCGAGCACGTCGACCTGCTGCTCGTGCGCCGCGGCGAGAAGGTGACCGTGGACGTCCCGGTCGTCACCGCCGGCGACATCGCCCCCGGCGGCCTGCTCGAGCTCGTGCTCACCTCGCTGTCCGTGGAGGCCGAGGCCACCCACATCCCGGCGTCCTTCGAGGTCTCCGTCGAGGGCCTGCAGGAGGGCGCGCAGATCACCGCCGCCGAGGTCGCGCTGCCCAACGGCGTGACCCTGGTCACCGACGGCGAGGCCGTCGTGGTGCACGTGCTGACCCCGGCCGCGACGCTGGTCGAGGAGCCCGCGGAGGGCGAGGAGGCCGCCGAGGGCGAGTCCGCCGCCGAGTAAGGGCGCTGCGGAGAACACGAGCGGATGAGGGCAGTCGCGCATGGCTGAACCCTGGTTGGTGGTCGGGCTCGGCAACCCCGGGCCCGGCTACGCCGCCACCCGGCACAACGCCGGGTTCATGGTCGCGGACCTGCTCGCCGAGCGGATGGCGGGCAGGTTCAAGGCGCACAAGGCGGGGGCCGAGGTGCTGGAGGGGCGGATCGCCGGGCAGCGCGTGGTGCTGGCGAAGCCGAAGTCCTTCATGAACCTCTCCGGCGGCCCGACCGTCGCCGCGATGAACTTTTTCAAGGTGCCGCTCGAGCAGCTCCTCGTCGTGCACGACGAGCTCGACATCGACTACGGCCAGCTGCGGCTCAAGCGCGGCGGCGGAGACGGCGGCCACAACGGGCTGCGCTCGATCACCAAGTCGGCCGGTTCCAAGGAGTACCTGCGGGTGCGCTTCGGCATCGGCCGACCGCCCGGCCGGCAGGACCCGGCCGACTTCGTGCTCAAGCCCTTCTCCTCGACCGAGGCGAAGGAGCTGGCACTGAACGTGGACCGCGCCGCGGACGCCGTCGAGGCGCTGCTGACCGGCAGCCTCGAGGCGGCGCAGAACCGGTACCACGCGGCCTGACCCTTCCGGATCCGGCCCGGTCGGATCCGCCCCCTGCCCGTGTCCAGCCTGCCTGAGGCCGATGAGACACTGGAACACGTGAGCTACGACTACGAAGCGCCGGCCTCCGCCAAACTCTTCGACCGCGCCGAGGCGGTGACCCCGGGCGGGGTCAACTCGCCGGTGCGCGCCTTCCGCGGCGTGGGCGGGACGCCGCGGTTCATGGTCTCCGGCAGGGGCGCGTACCTGACCGACGCGGACGGGCGCGAGTACGTCGACCTGGTCTGCTCCTGGGGCCCGATGATCCTCGGCCACGCGCACCCCGCGGTGCTCGAGGCCGCCTCGGCCGCGCTCGCCCGCGGTACCTCGTTCGGCACGCCGAGCGAGGGCGAGGTGGCGCTCGCCGAGGAGATCGTGGACCGGATCGCCCCGGTCGAGCAGGTGCGCCTGGTCTCCTCCGGCACCGAGGCCACCATGTCGGCGATCCGGCTGGCCCGCGGCTTCACCGGCCGCGCGAAGGTGGTCAAGTTCGCCGGCTGCTACCACGGGCACGTGGACGCGCTGCTCGCCGCGGCCGGATCCGGCGTGGCGACGCTCGCGCTGCCGGACACCCCGGGCGTGACCGGGACCCAGACCGGCGACACGATCGTGCTGCCGTACAACGACCTCGAGGCGGTGCGCGCCGCGTTCGACGAGCACGGCGGGCAGATCGCCTGCGTCATCACCGAGGCGGCCGCCGGGAACATGGGCGTGGTCCCGCCCCGGCCCGGTTTCAACGCCGGGGTGCGCGAGCTGTGCCGCGAGCACGGGGCGCTGTACATCTCGGACGAGGTGATGACCGGCTTCCGCAGCTCCCGCGAGGGCTGGTTCGGCATCGACGGCGTGGTGCCGGACCTGATGACCTTCGGCAAGGTGATGGGCGGCGGCTTCCCGGCCGCGGCCTTCGGCGGCCGCGCCGACGTGATGGCGCAGCTCGCCCCGGCCGGCCCGGTCTACCAGGCGGGCACGCTCTCCGGGAACCCGGTGGCCACCGCGGCCGGCCTGGCCACGCTGCGCCACTGCACGCCGGAGGTCTACACGCAGTTGGACGCGACCGCGCGCACCGTCGCCTCGCTCGCCTCCGAGGCGCTCACGGCCGCGGGCGTGCCGCACCGGGTGCAGTTCGCCGGCACCATGTTCTCGGTCTTCTTCACCGACGCCGAGGTGCACGACTACGCGGCCGCGAAGACGCAGGACACCGCGCGCTTCACCGCCTTCTTCCACAGCATGCTGGCGCACGGCGTGTACCTGCCGCCGAGCGCCTTCGAGGCCTGGTTCGTCTCCGCGGCGCACGACGAGGCCGCGCTCGCGCGGATCGCCGAGGCCCTGCCCGCCGCCGCCGAGGCCGCCGCCCGCGCGCACGCCGGATGAGCGGCGGGAACCCCGGCGGCCGAGAGGCCGCGCGGCGAGAACCCGAACGGCGAGAACCGACCGACGACGTGAGAAGGACTCCTCGATGACGCAGATCGACCCGGGCGTGAAGACCGTCGTGCACCTGATGCGGCACGGTGAGGTGCACAACCCGCAGGGCATCCTCTACGGCCGGCTGCCCGACTTCCACCTGTCCGACCTCGGCCGCAAGATGGCCGAGCGGGCCGCCGAGTTCTTCTCCGGCCGCGACGTGGCCCACGTGGTCGCCTCCCCGCTGGACCGGGCGCAGGAGACGGCCGCGCCGATCGCCGCGCGCCACGAGCTCGAGGTGGCCGTCGACGGCCGGCTGATCGAGGCCGCGAACTTCTTCGAGGGCAAGCGGTTCAGCGTCGGCGACGGCGTGCTGCGCCGCCCCGCGGTGTGGCCGAAGCTGTACAACCCGTTCCGGCCCTCCTGGGGCGAGCCTTACCGGGAGCAGGTGGCCCGGGTGCGCGCGGCCCTCGAGGCGGCCCGCGACCAGGCGGCCGGACGCGAGGCGGTGTGCGTCAGCCACCAGCTGCCGATCTGGGTGAGCCGGCTCGCCGCCGAGCACCGGCCGCTGTGGCACGACCCGCGCAAGCGGCAGTGCTCGCTGGCCTCGGTCACCTCGTTCGTCTTCGTCGGCACCCAGCTGACCGGCGTCGAGTACCACGAGCCGGCCAAGGACCTGCTGCCGGTGAAGACCACCAAAGAGTTCGTCGCCGGCGCGTAGAGCCGGCATAGAGCCGAGCGCGGTACGGCGTCCCCAGCCCCGGCGGAACTGCGGGTCCGCGGGGCGCCAGAGGACCTCACGCCCCGTCAGCCGCATCCTCGGCCCGCCCGGCCCAGGTCGCGGCGGACGGGGTCACGGTCCGGTCACGGAACGCTGAGTGAACGCCGGGCGTTCCTGAGAACCGCTGACCCGACGGCTTCGCCAGAAATCGGGCATGCGAAACTCTTCGCATGGTCGCACCGAAACTCGCCAGGCGCCGCGCCCTCGCGGTCGCGGCGGCCGGACTCGCCGGCGCCGCGGCGCTGGCCGGCTGCTCCAACGGCGCCGGAGGCTCCAGCAGCGTCGGCTACGTCAACGTCGGCGTGGGCATCTCGCAGGTCGACGCCGCCGCCCGCTCGGCGGCACCGCAGCTGTCCGGCACCACCATCGCGGGCAAGGCGTACACGACCTCGTACACCGGCCACGTGACCGTGATCAACGTCTGGGGCTCGTGGTGCACGGCGTGCCGCGAGGAGGCCGCCGCGCTCTCCGAGACCGCGCAGAAGTACACGCCGAAGGGCGTGCAGTTCCTCGGCATCGATACCCTGGACAACGACGCCGGCGCGCAGTCCTACAACTCCCAGTTCGGCATCACCTACCCGTCGCTCGCGGACCCCGACGAGACGCTGGTGCTCAGCCTCAAGTCGATCATCCCGTCCGAGGGCGTGCCGTCGACGATCATCGTCGACCGGAACGGGAAGGTCGCGGTGCGCGCGATCGGCGGCATCACCGAGCCGCAGCTCGATAAGGAGCTCGACTACGCGCTGACCGGGAGCTGACCTTGTCCGTCGGCACCCTGATGGAGAGCGGTTCGCTGCTGCTCGCGGTCCCGGTGGCCGTCGCCGCGGGCGCGCTCTCGTTCGCCTCGCCCTGCGTGCTGCCGCTGGTACCGGGCTACCTCTCCTACGTCACCGGCATGTCCGCGGCGGACGCGCAGGACCGGGTCGGCCGGGCCGCGGGCGCGGACGGACGGGACGGCGAGGACGCCGCGGCACGCCGCCGGTTCCGGCTCGGCGGGTCCCGGCACCGCACTGTGCTCGGCGCGGTGCTGTTCGTGATCGGCTTCTCCGTGGTCTTCGTCTCGGCCGGCGCCGCCTTCGGCTCGATCGGCACGACGCTTTTCCTCGAGCACCGGCGTGGCCTGGACATCGCCTTCGGCCTGCTGATGATCGCGATGGGGATCTTCTTCGCCGGCGTCATACCGGAGCGCTGGACACCCTGGCTGCAGCGCGACGTACGGGTGCGTTACCGGCCTGCGATGGGCCTGATCGGCGCGCCGCTGCTGGGAGTGGTCTTCGGCCTCGGCTGGACGCCCTGCCTCGGCCCGACCCTGACCGCCGTGGAGGCCTTGTCCATCACCCAGGGCACGGCCGCCCGCGGCGCCGTGCTCTCCGCTTTCTACTGCCTCGGCCTCGGCCTGCCTTTCCTGATCACGGCGGTCGCCTTCGGCTGGGCGATGCGGGCGATCGGCTGGGTCAAGGGGCACTACGCGCTGGTGACCCGTCTCGGCGGCGCGATGCTCGGCCTGGTCGGACTGGCCCTGGTCAGCGGTGTGTGGCAGCAGCTGATCCTGCAGATGCAGCACTGGGTCTACAGCACCAGCCTGCCCTTGTAAGTCGTCGCGGGGAACACGCAGAGAAGGATTCTTCCAGGTGAGTGAGCAGACAGCAGAGCAGGGCACGGAGGCGCGCGAAGCCGCGTCCGCCGTGCCCGAGGACGCCGTGGACGAGGTGGCCGCCGCCGCGCCGGTCGAGGACGCCGCCGAGGCGCTCGCGGCGGAGCGGGCCGAGAAGCTGTCCACCGCGCCCAAGGCGGACGACTCGATAGCGGTGCCGCGGCTCGGCGGGCTCGGCATGCTGCGCTGGATGTGGCGGCAGCTGACCTCGATGCGCATCGCGCTGGTGCTGCTGTTCCTGCTCTCGCTCGCGGCGATCCCCGGCTCGATCCTGCCGCAGAACTCGATCGACCCGACCAAGGTCACCTCGTTCTTCGCGGCGCACAAGACGTGGGCGCCGATCCTGAACAAGGTGCAGCTGTTCGACGTCTTCGAGTCGTACTGGTTCGGCGCGATCTACTGCCTGCTGTTCATCTCCCTGGTCGGCTGCATCGTGCCGCGCACCTGGGCCCACTTCAAGGCGATGCGCGCCGCGCCGCCGACCGCGCCGCGCAACCTCAAGCGGCTGCCGGTGCACGCCTCGTTCACCACCGCCGCCGACGCCGAGGAGATCCTCAAGCTCGCCGCCAAGCGGCTCAAGGGCCGCCGGTTCAAGGCGGTGCGCGGCACGGACAAGGCCGGCGGCTGGATCTCCGCGGAGAAGGGCTACCTGCGCGAGATCGGGAACCTGCTCTTCCACCTGTCGCTGATCGGTATTCTCATCGGCGTCGCGCTCGGCCACTTCCTCGGGTTCAAGGGCGCGGCCCTGGTGACCGAGGGCAGCGGCTTCTCCGACACCCCGCTCGGCTACGCCAGCCTCACCCTCGGCCCCGAGGTCTCCACGCAGAAGCTGCCGGACTTCAGCTTCACCCTGAACAAGTTCAGCGCCAGCTACCAGGAGAGCGGCGACCAGTTCGCCCAGCCGCGCACCTTCGACGCCTACGTCACGTTCAAGGCGACGCAGAGCTCGAAGCCGCAGAACGTGGACGTCCAGGTGAACTCGCCGCTCACGGTCAACGGCACCAACGTCTTCCTGGAGGGCCACGGCTACGCGCCGGTCGTCGAGGTCAAGGACGGCGCGGGCCACGTCACCTACGACGGTCCGACGATCTTCCTGGGCCAGGACGAGTTCTTCGACTCCTCCGGCGCGATCAAGGCGCCGGCCAGGACCAAGGGCGGCACCGACCTCGGCTTCCAGGGCTGGTTCCTGCCGACGGCGTTCGTCCAGTCCGGGCAGATGCCCGCCTCGGTCTTCCCGGCGGCGCAGAACCCGATGCTGATCCTGTCCGCCTACTCCGGCGACCTGAACATGAACGGCGGCGCCGAGCAGAGCGTCTACAGCCTCGACACCTCGAAGCTGAAGCAGCTCGACGTGAAGAGCCCGACCGCGAACGCCGACTCCGGCAACGCGCTCGAGCTCAAGGTGGGGCAGACCGCCACGCTGCCGAACGGCCTCGGTTCGATCACCTTCGTCGGGGTGAAGAACTGGGCGCAGTTCAACATCGCCTACGACCCCGGCCAGAAGGTCGTGCTGCCGGCGGCGATCCTCGCCGTGCTCGGCCTGATCGGCTCGCTCGGCATCCGCCGGCGCCGGGTCTGGGTGCGGGTGAGCGAGCAGGCCGACGGCACCCGCCTGGTCGAGGTCGCGGGCCTGGCCCGCACCGAGGGGGCCACCCCCACCGCCGAAGTCACCCAGACCGCGCAAGCCCTCGCCGCAGCCGTGCGGCAGCCCGCCCCCGATGGAGCCTCCGCGTGAGCATCAACCAGACCTTCGCGCATTACAGCAATCTGTTCATCGCCCTCTCGCTGGTCGGCTACGCGGTGGCGTTCTTCGCCTACTGCGCGGAGTGGGCCTTCGGCACCAACTCGCGCTTCGGCAGAACCGTCGAGAAGGTCGGCAGGCAGGACGCGAAGAAGGCCGCCGCCACGGCGGACGCGACCGTCGTCCGGCAGGCCAAGGCGCCGGCCGTCGAGTCGATCAACGCGAGCGACGGCGGCAACGGCGTCACCGTGCTCACCCGCGCGGTCGCCGAGGACGAGGAGCCGACGATCTCCAACGGCAACCTGCGCGCCGAGCTGTTCGGCCGCTTCGCCGTGCTGGTCAGCTTCATCGCCTTCGCGTTCCACTTCGCCGGCGTGCTCTGCCGCGGCCTGGCCGCGCACCGCGTGCCGTGGGCGAACATGTACGAGTTCTCCTGCGCCGCGGCGCTCGCGATGAGCTTCGCCTACCTGGTGCTGCTGGTGCTGCGCAAGCGGGTGCGCTGGATGGGCCTGCCGGTCACCGCGATCGTGCTGCTGACCCTGGGCATCGCCTACACGGTGCTCTACACCGACGCCGAGGAGCTCGTCCCGGCGCTGCACTCCTACTGGCTCTACATCCACGTCACCGCCGCGGTGATCAGCACCGGCGCCTTCGGCGTGGCGACCGTCGCCACCATCCTCTACCTGCTGAAGTCGGCCAACGAGGAGGGCGCGCTGCCGCGGCTGTCGAGCACGCTCGACCGCATCCCGTCCTCGGTGGCGCTGGACCGCACCGCGTACCGCGTGATCGCGTTCATCTTCCCGCTGTGGACCTTCGCGATCATGGCGGGCGCGATCTGGGCGGAGAAGGCCTGGGGCCGGTACTGGGGCTGGGACCCGAAGGAGACCTGGTCGTTCATCGTGTGGGTGGTCTACGCGGCCTATCTGCACGCGCGTGCCACGCACGGCTGGAAGGGCAAGGCCGCCGCATACGTCGCACTGGCCGCTTTCGCCTGCGTGCTGTTCAACTACTTCGGTGTCAACACGCTTCTCACCGGAAAGCACTCGTACGCAGGTCTTTAAAGGTCTCACCGCGGGCCGCTCGGGATCCCGGTATGAACCTCCGGGATCTTGAGCTGGTCTGTAACAGTAAAGACACGGATAACGAAAAGAGAAACCGTCCGACTTGTCCGATCGTCTTTCCTTCCGACGTTTGCCATACGGCACCCGGACCGCGGCCGACACGAGCCGCCCGGGTGTGAGGGGGTACGCAGGGAAGGACGAGCAGGATGAGCGACCAGGACGACTTCTACGAGCCGCCGCCCCGGCACCGCGGCTACGGTAGCGGTCCGCGACCGGGCGCCCACCGCTCGTACGGCGCGGGATCCGATCCGGGCATCGCTGGGTCGGATCCCGGCGGCGCGGCATCGGATCCGGGCGGTGCGGCCGCGTACTACCGGCCGCCGGGCGGCTACCCGGACAGCGCGTACCGGCCGCCGGTCTTCGACGAGAGCTCGGCCGATCCGTGGCAGCAGCCCGAGGCCGGCGGGCAGTTCCTCGCCGGCCACTTCAACCAGGACCTCGATCTCGACCGGTTCGGCCGCCCGAGCGGGGACGGTGCGAAGGCGCGGCCGCGCAGAGGCAGGAGCGGCCGCCGCCGGAAGGCGCTGAAGTGGACGGCGGTGGGCGCTGCCGGCGTCGTGCTGGCCGCGGTCGGCGTGGGCGCGTACGCGGTGATGCACCTGGACGGCAACATCAAGCACACCGCGCTGCTGCCGAGCAACATCACCCAGTCCGCAGAGGCGCCGGACAAGTTCGGCAACACCGCGATGAACGTCCTGCTCATCGGCACGGACGCGCGGGTGACCGCGGCCGACTGCTCGCTCGGCGGCGACTGCTCGGCCGGCGGCAACGGAAACTCCGACGTGATGATGGTGATCCACCTCTCGGCGGACCGCACCAACTCGACGATCATGTCCATACCCCGGGACACGATGACCCAGATCCCGGACTGCGGGAGCAACGGCTCGTACTACGGGATGATCAACTCCTCGCTGGCCTACGGCGCCTCATGCACGGTGGCCACCGTGCACCAGCTCACCGGTCTGACCATCGACCACTACGTCGAGGTGGACTTCTCCGGCGTGGTCGCTATGTCGAACGCGATCGGCGGGGTGCCGGTCTGCGTGACCAACAACATGTACGACAAGGACTCCGGGCTGCGGCTGAACGCCGGGACGTCGGTCGTCAAGGGCCAGCAGGCGCTGGAGTTCGTGCGCACCCGGCACGGCTTCTACGACGGTTCCGACCTCGGCCGGGAGAAGGCGCAGCACATCTTCCTGTCGGACATGATCCGCCAGGTGCGCTCCGAGGCGTCGTTCGCGAATCTGACGAACCTGTACTCCGTCGCGAACGCGGCGACCAAGTCGATGCAGGTGGACAACGGCCTGGCCGGTGTGTCGAACCTGCTGAGCCTGTTCGACACGATGAACAAGGTGCCCACCAACCGCGTCACCTTCGTCACGATGCCGTGGCAGCTCGATCCGCAGAACACCGAGCGGGTGGTCGCGGAGCAGCCCCAGGCGGCGCAGATGTTCGCGAATATCAAGAACGACGTGTCCTACTCCTCGGCCAAGACCACGGAATCGAGCTCCGCGCAGAGCGAGAGCAACAGTGCGGCCAGCGCCGCGACGGCGGAGGCGACCGGGGGCGCGGAGCGGGCCTCCACCGACTCCGGCTCCGCGGTGATCACCTCCCAGGTGCACGCGCAGATCCTCAACGGCACCGGCGCCTCCGGCCGCGCCGCGACCCTCGCGCAGGCGCTCGAGGCGGACGGCTTCAGCTCCGCGAACCTGTCCACCGGCAACACGTCCGCGAGCTCGAAGACGGTCGTGTACTACCCGTCCGGGCGCTCCGACTCCGCCGCCGCGGTGGCCGCGGCGCTCGGCATCCCGAGCTCGCAGGTGCGGCAGTCGGGCTCGTACTCCCAGGTGACCGTCATCGTCGGGACGGACTGGCCGAGCGGGACGACGTATCCCGCCACCGCGTCCTCGTCCGGCAGCGGATCGGGCTCGGCCGGACAGGCCACGGCGCCCTCGTCCTCCTCGGAGCTGAACGCGGCGACCACCGGGCAGTGCGTGCAGGTCGCCCCGGACGACATCGTGAAGTGACGCTCCGCTTTAGTTGACCACTCCAGCGCAGTGACGCTCCGGCGAAACGGCGCACGTGTGAGATGACGCACGCGCGGACGTGACGCACTCGTGCGGCGGCCCCGGCCCGGAGGGACGGCCGGTAGCATCGGCGACATGCGCGACCTGCATGTGCTGCTGAGCTTCGCCGCCTCGCTGGACGGCTGCCTGGGCGACGCCTCGCCCGAGCGGCTGCTGCTGTCCAACGCCGCGGACTTCGACCGGGTGGACGCCGCCCGGGCCGCGAGCGACGCGATCCTGGTCGGCGCGGGCACGGTGCGCGCCGACGACCCGCGGCTGCTGGTGCGCTCCGAGGCGCGGCGCGCCGAACGGACCGGGCGCGGCCTGCCGCCGAGCCCGCTGCGGGTGGTGCTCGGCGGCCGTCACGGCATCGACCCGGGCGCCGCCGTGCTCACCGCGCCCGGCGCCGAGACCGTCGTCCTCGACGGCCGCCGCCCGCTGCCCGCGGTGCTCGACGAACTCGCCGAGCGCGGCGTGCGCCGGCTGATGGTCGAGGGCGGCTCCGCGGTGCTCACCGAATTCCTCGCCGAGGACCTCGCGGACGAGATCCAGCTGGCCTACGCGCCGTTCCTGATCGGCGACGCCGCCGCGCCGCGCGCCTTCGGGCCGCCCGGGGCCGCCCTGTTCCCGCAGAGCCCGCGGCGGCGGATGCTGCTGGCCGAGTCGCGCGCGATCGGCGACGTGCTCTACGCCCGCTACCTCGTCCGGCGCGGCACCTCCGACGAGGAACTGCTGCGGCTGACCGTCGAACTGTCCCGCTCCTGCCCGCCCGTGCTCAAGGCGTACTCGGTCGGGGCGGTCATCGCCGCGCCCGACGGCGAGATCCTGAGCACCGGCTACTCGCGCGAGCCGCTCTACGGGCTCGGCGACCCGGCGGCCAACCACGCCGAGGAGGTCGCCATCGCCAAGCTCGGCCACGACGACCCGCGGCTGCGCACCGCCACCCTCTACACCTCGCTCGAGCCCTGCTCGCCGCGCGCCTCCCGGCCGCTCAACTGTACCGACCACATCCTGGCCGCCGGCATCCCGCGGGTGGTCATGGCCTGGCGCGAGCCGGCCCTGCTCGCGGTGTGCGACGGCTCCGACCGGCTGCGCGCCGCGGGCGTCGAGGTGGTGGAGCTGGCGCAGCTGGCGACGGCCGTCCAGGAGGTCAACCGGCAGGTGTTGTCGCAGAACTGACAGCAACCGGTCACAACTGCGCCACGTCCCCCGTCTCCCCTGGTTGAACGGCGTGTCAGCGGGCTACAACTCTCTAGGGAGAGCACGCATTCGCACGGCACACCGCTCCGCACCGCCCCGGGTCAGCACGCGCAGGGAGAGCGCCAGTGTCAGGGTTCCGTCGTTCCATGCCTTACCTCGCCGCGGGCACAGCCGCGGCCGCCGTCGCACTGACCGCCGCCCTGGCCTCGGGGGCGTCCGCGGCGCCGAGCGAGACCGTGGCGGACACCGCCGCCGACCATGCCGCGTCCGCGAGCGCCGCCTCGGCCTCCGCGCGGGCCGCGGCGGGCGCATCCGTCTCCGCATCCGCAGCCTCGGCTTCCGCGGCGGCAGCGGCTTCCTCGTCGGCCGCAGCGGCGGCATCAGCTTCGGCCGCCGCC
>Ga0310811_10006693_pt1 | contig 14739 bp, 12 predicted proteins | sample YCmetagenome_FD_207642 | JGI IMG/M metagenome (GOLD analysis project Ga0310811, IMG submission 207642) | Soil microbial communities from experimental microcosm in Duke University, North Carolina, United States - YC | ecosystem: Engineered > Artificial ecosystem > Soil microcosm > Unclassified ...
GAGGACGCTGGGGTTGGCGGGGCTTGGCCAGCGTCCTCCAACCCCGACGAGTCCGCCTCCGCTTCGCCGCCCGCTCGCCTTCCCATTGAATTTTGCGTCGTCGCCGACCAGACCGAGCGCCTCGACCGCTTCCTCGCCGACCAGCTGCAACTCTCCCGGACCCAGGCCGCGCGACTCATCGCCGACAAAGCCGTCCGGGTGGGGGGCACTGTCGCTCGCGCATCGCGGGTCCTGTCCCGGGGCGACCGAGTCGCCGTAGCGATCCCGCCGTCCGCCCCGCCTCGTCAGCTGCGTCCAGCGCACATTCCGCTCACGATCGTCTGGGAAGACGAGCACCTTGCCGTCATCGACAAGCCGGCCGGGCTCGTCGTTCATCCCGCGCCCGGCCATTGGGACGACACGCTGGTCAATGCGCTGGTCGCTCGCGGAACGACACTCGGTGGCGGGGTCCAGGGTCGCCCGGGAATCGTGCATCGACTCGACCGCGATACGTCGGGGCTCATGCTGGTTGCCAAAACCGATCTCGCGCACCGTCGCCTGAGCCATCTCCTCGGCGCACGCCGGATCGTTCGCGCGTATGCCGCGCTCGCGTGGGGTCACCTGGCTGACAGTCGGGCGGTGATCGACGCTCCGCTCGCCCGGCATCCACGAGACCGGAAACGCATGGCGATCGTGACGACTGGACGGGCGGCACGCACCGATGCCTACCTCGTTGCCCGGTTCGCCAACGTCGACCTGCTACGGCTCGAGCTGCACACCGGTCGGACCCACCAGATTCGGGTTCATCTCGAGCACGCCGGGCATCCAATTGTGGGCGATCCCGTCTATGGCGGTGGGGGAAGCCGTCGCATTTCCGGTGCGACCCGGGCCTCGGCGGACGCGCTGGAGCGGGCTACCCCCCGCCAGGCGCTCCACGCCGCTTGGCTTGCGTTTCGCCATCCCATGACAGGCGCGCCGCTCGAGTTCCGGTCCGAGTGGCCCCCCGATCTTGGGCCGGCGCTCGCGCTCGCCGCCGGGGAAGACCTCGTTGCCCGCCCTGACCCCCTCGCCTATCTTCTGTTCTTCAATAGACATGAGTGAAGCCGAGACGCTGGCGGCGGTGGTTTTTCGAATCGGCGACCTGGTTTGTGCCGCGCCGGCCGGTCGTGTTCGAGAAGTCCTCCCGCGCCTCCCCGCTACCCGGATTCCCGGCGTGCCATTTGCCGTGGAGGGCCTGGTTAACGTTCGCGGCGGGCTGCTGACGGTAACGGACGGGCATGCACTGCTCGGCCGGCCGGCCCGACCGGGCGACGAGGGTGCCATCCTGGTGCTCGATGTCGGGGGGCGCCGCTTCGGGCTGGTGGTAGGTCAGGTGCTCGATTTCGTCGAGCTTGCCCCCGGCTCCATTGCACCTCGGGAAGAGCTGCCGGGAGTCGACCCGGCGCTGGTCCGCGCCGTCGCCGCGCAAGACGATCGATACTTCATCCTGCTGGACATCGACGCCCTGCTGGCCTCAGTGGCCGGCGGGAATCCGGAACCGCACGGAGGTGGGTAGTGAGCAACACAGTCCTCGTCTGCGACGACGCCATCTTCATGCGCACGATGATCGGCGACATTCTCACCCAGGCAGGGTTCGAGATTGTCGGCGAAGCGGAGTCGGGATTGCAGGCGGTCCAAAAGTATCGTGAGCTCAAGCCCGACCTCGTGACAATGGACATCGTGATGCCGGACATGGGCGGCATCGAGGCGGTTCGGGAGATCTGCAAGCAGGATCCCGAGGCCAAGATTCTGATGTGCAGCGCTATGGGTCAGCAGGCCCTGGTGGTCGAAGCGATCCAGGCGGGCGCCAAGGACTTCGTCGTCAAGCCGTTCCAGCCCTCCCGAGTGCTCGAAGCGGTCCAGCGCGTCCTCGGCTGAGCAACGCATGGCGGATCCGAAATACGCCGCCCTGTTTCTCGCCGAGAGTCGGGAACATCTGCGCTCCTGCAATGACCTGTTGCTGGAGTGGGAACGGACGCCAGGGGCCTCGGAGCCCGTAAACGGGCTGTTCCGCGCGATCCATAACATGAAGGGGATGGCCGCCACCCTCGGCTACTCGGCGGTCGCCGACCTGGCTCATCGGTCGGAGAATGTGCTCGATGCGGTGCGCAGCGGCCGGGCCTCCGGCACGCCCGAGCTCATTCAGCTGCTGTTCAAGAGCGTCGATGCGCTGGAGAAAGCGGTCGAAGGCGCTCAGTCGGGGAAGGGCGAGCCGTCGGCAAAACTGCTGGCGGCGCTCGACAAGGCGGCTGTTGCTGCCGGTGGGGAGAAGGTGGCGGCGCAGGCATCGCCGACGGGCGCTGCCGGAAGCCCCGCTCCCGGTGGAAGTCCGGGAGGTGGTGCCCCCGGAGCCGCTCGGTTGCCCGCTCGTGCACCGGCGGTGCCCGCGGGACACTTGGTGGGCGTCACGATCCGCTCCGGGGTCCCCATGCGCGGGGCTCGTGCACTGTTGGCGCTCCGGAGGGTGGAAGTGTTCGGCAAGATTACCGCGCTTCGTCCGCCGGTCGTCGCGTTGGAGCGAGAAGACTTCGACGGGCGATTCAGCTTCCACTTGCGGACCGGCACCGAGACCGCAGCGATCGAGGCGGCCATCCGGTCTGCTGGCGACGTGGAACGGGTCGCTTTCGACGCCGACGTGGCGGTGGAGACCGAGGGACCGGTCGTTGCGGCGCGGCAGATCCGAATCGATCTACACCGGCTCGACACGATGATGAAACTGGTCGGTGAGCTGGTAGTGGCCCGCAACCGCATGCTCGAGCTGATGCGAGGTGGCGACGCCGAACAGGCGGAACTGGCCGGCAACGTCAGCCGCCTGGTGTCCGACCTGCAGACTCAGGTCGTAGCCGCGCGAATGACGCCGGTAAGCGAGGTGTTCGACCGGTTCCCCCGGCTGGTTCGGGACCTGGGTCGTGATCTCGGGAAGCAGATCCGCTTCGAGATGGAAGGTGGCTCGATCGAGCTGGATCGCTCCATTCTGGACGAGCTGGGCGATCCGCTGCTGCATCTGATCCGCAACGCCGCCGATCACGGGCTGGAGTCGCCGCAGGATCGGCAGGCCGCGGGGAAGCCGCCGGAGGGAAAGATTCTCCTGTCCGCCGTGCGCGAGCGGCGTACCGTGGCGATCCGGGTGACCGATGACGGGCGGGGGATCGCCCGCGACGCGGTACTGGCCAAGGCCAAGCGCGACGGGCTGGCCGACCCGGCCGCTGACACACTGACCGACGACGTGCTGCTCCGCGTGCTGGCCCGTCCCGGGTTCAGCACCGCGCAGCAAGTGAGCGGAATCTCGGGACGTGGTGTTGGTGTCGAGGTCGCGTTTGCGCGGGCACGGTCAATGGGTGGAAGTCTCGAGGTGCAGACCGAGGCAGGGCGAGGGACAACGTTCACGATGCGGGTGCCGCTCACGCTCGCGATCGTTCGGGCGCTGCTGGCGCAGGCCGGCGAGGAACGCTACGCGGTGCCCCTGGCGTACGTTGCCGAGACCGTGGAGTTCGATCCCCAGGCCGTGACAGCGCTGCGGACCAGGGAAGCGGTCGTGGTACGCGATCGAGTGATTCCGACGGTGCACCTCCGCGATCTCGTTGCTGCGAAAGCGGAGGGCGTGCCGCCCCGCCGGCCGACCATCATCCTCGAAGTGGGCGAACGGCGCACCGCCCTGGTGGTGGACGGGCTGCTGGGTCAGCAGGACATCGTGATCGAGCCGTTCGATGCGCCCCGCGGCCTGCCGCCGTATGTCGGCGGGGCTACTATCCTCGCCGACGGAGCGCCGGCGCTCATTCTCGACGCGGCTGCACTGGTGTAAGGGGACGGATCATGGAAGACGTGCGGGAACTCAAGGAACTCCAGCTCGACGCGCTGAAAGAGGTCGCGAACATCGGCGCGGGCCACGCGGCGACGGCGCTGTCACAGCTCACCAGCCGGACGATCATGATCAACGTCCCGGAGGTGAATATCCGGCCGCTGGAAGAGGTGCCGGAGCTATTGGGCAGCCCGGACGACGTGATCGCCGCCGTCCTGATGCACATGATGGGCGACCTGACCGGCCGCACGCTGGTGCTGTTCCCCGAAGCCTCGGCCAAGAACCTCTGCGATATCCTGTTCCGGCGGGCGCCGGGCACGACCGCCGGCTTTACGCCGATGGAGGAGTCCGGCCTCAAGGAAGCCGGCAACATCCTCGCGAGCGCGTACATGAACGCGCTGAGCGACTTCATGGGCATGATGCTGGTCCCCTCGGTGCCCAGTCTGGTGATCGATCTGAGCGCCGCGATTCTCACCACGGCGTACCTCAATTTCGGCCACGATCGCGACTACGTCTTCTGCGTCGAGACCGCGTTCCGGGTGGAAGGCGCTCAGCCGCTGCGCGGGCACTTCCTGCTGCTTCCCGACATGCCCTCCCTCCGGGCGATCTTCGGCGCAATCCGTCTTTCCTGAACATGTCCGGAGCCGTACTGGCCGAGCGCGAACGAGAGGTGCTCCGGTCGTTCGCGGGGCGTATCGACCCGGCGGATGCCGGGGCCCATAACAATCTCGGCGTGCTCTACTGGCAAAAAGGCCTCGCCTCCGAGGCGATCGAGCAGTTTGCCCAGGCGCTGGAGCTCGATCCCCGGATGGAGGTGGCCCGCGCCAACCTCGAGATCGCCTACCGGGCCAGCGGACACTACGACCGTATCGTGGCCGAGCTGCAGGAGCGGCTGCGGCGCACGCCAGGCGATCGGGATGCCCGTTGGGAATTGGGTCGGGCCTACGCGTCACTCGGGCACCACGCCGAGGCTGCGCAGGAATTCGAAACCCTGCTCGCATGGCATCCGAATGACCTCGCAGCGCTGATCCAGGTTGGCCTCGCCGAGCGAGCCCGGGGGAGGCTCGAGGTGGCGAGCGAATGGTTTTCCCTTGCCTGCGAGCGCGATCCGTCGAGCTCGGTTGCCCTCTTCCATCTCGGCGAGACCCTCTATAACCGGGGTCTCAACGACCAGGCCCTGGCGGCGCTCCAGGCCGCGATCGCCCGGGGGCCGGACAACGCCGAGGCGCACTACCTGCTCGCGTTTCTCTACGGCGACATGGGCCGGCAGGACGAGGCGCGGGCCGCGACCAAACGGGCCATCGCGCTGAATCCGACGCTGGCCCGGGCTCAGGCGAATCTCGCGCTGGAGCGAGTCGTCGCCCGGGAAGAGCAGGCGGCGCGGGAGTCGGTGCGGCCTCACGTGGTGGAAGGCGGCGCGCTGGCCCACTTCAATCTCGGGTTGGCGTTCCGGCAGCGCGGCTATCTGGTCGAGGCGCTGCGCGAGTACCGGATGGGGCTCGACGCCGGCGAAGACCGGCGGCTCAACCTTCAGGCGATGGCGGAAGTCCACCTGCTGCGGCGCGACCTTCCTGCCGCCATCGACCTCTACGACTCGTTGCTGCGGGAGTACCCCGACTCACCCAAGCTCTGGAACGAGCGCGGGGTCGCGCTGCACCAGGCAGGACGGCGGGCCGAAGCCGAGGCATCGTACGAGCGCGCTACAACCCTCGATCCGGCGTACGGCCTGGCCTGGAACAATCTCGGCGTCCTCCGGGCCCATGAAGGGGAAGTCGAGGCCGCCATCGATGCGCTGCAGCGGGCCCTCGCCGTTCCAGAGCCGCCCCCGGCGCCGCGGCTCAACCTGGGCTTGCTCCATCTCCAGCGTCGGCGACTCGAGCCTGCGCTCGCGGCCTATCGCGCGGTGCTCGCCCAGGCACCTCACCACGCCGCCGCGTGGAACGGCGTCGGGCTGGTATTGATGGAGCTCAAGCGCTGGGGCGAAGCCCGTACGGCGTTCAGTCGGGCCGTGGAGGGCGACGCGAACTTCGCTGCTGCGCACTACAACCTGAGCTTCACCTTGAGTCAGCTGGGCGATTTCGACGGCGCGCTGCGCGCGACCAAGCGCGCCCTCGAGCTCGAGCCGTTCTACGTACCCCAGAAGTATGCCCTGACGATCGATCTCCAGTTCGAAGATCCCACAATAGCTATCCCGCCCGAGCTGGCGGCCGACGTGATCGGTGGCGAGCTCGGGGGCGAGTTCTCGTTCGACACATCAGTGCTGGACAGCCTCTTCCAGGAGCTGGCGCCGCCGGCGCAACCGCCCGCAGACCGGACCGCCGACCCGCTGGCGCTGGCACGGGACTACATCAGCAAGGGGCTGCTGGAAAAGGCCGCGGCCGAGCTGAGCCGGGCGCGCGGCCGGGGCGCCGCGCCTGCGGCTGCGACCGCACTGCTCGGCGATCTCTTCGCTCGTCGCGGACTCCACGGCGAGGCGCTCGAACGCTACCGCGAGGCCCGCTCGCTCGATCCGGCGAGCACGGACGCCGCTGCCGGCGAGATTCGCGCGCTGCTGGCGCTCGGCCGCACCGCCGAGGCGACTCCCCTCGCCGAGACGCTGGCTCGCGGCGGGGCGGCCGTCGTCGAGGCTCATGTGCTCCGGGCCCGGGTTCGCCTGGATGTGGGAGATGCGGTCGGCGCGCTCGAGTCGGTCCGCTCAGCCCAGGCGCTGGCGCCGGGTCGGGCGGATCTGCTCCACCTCCAGGCCCGGATCGCGACCAGGCTGGGAGATCGCAGCGGGGCGCACCACGCCTATCGTGAGGCGCTCCGGCTCGACGGATCGATGGCACAGGTGTGGTACGAATTGGGTCAGCTGGAGGAGGAGCGCGAGGAGCTGGACGCCGCTCGCTCGTGCTACGAAGGGGCCCTCGAGGTCCTGCCGACGTTCACACCGGCGGCACTCGGGCTCGCGAGCCTGGTCCAGCGCACCGAGTCGGCGGCGGCAGCGGTCAACATCCTGGTCGACGTGCTCGCGACCGACCCGTACGAGCTGGACGCTCTCGCAGCGCTGGGTCGAGTCCTGCTGGACGACGGCCGAACGCCGGAAGCACTGGAAGCGCTCGAGCGAGTGCTCCGGTTCGATTCCGAGCATCGCGCTGCCCTGTTTCACCGCGGGGTCGCGCGGGCCCGGCAGCGCCGGTTCGCCGACGCGGTGGCCGATTGGGAGCAGGTCATTCAGCTGGATCCGGCGGGCGCGCTCGCCGCTGACGCGCGGAGTCGAGCCCGCTCGGCCCGCGATCTCCAGCACATCTTCGCGACCGTGACGGAGTAGCCGTGGCAATCGAAGGCCCGCTCAAAGAGCTCAACATCCATGACGTCTTCCAGCTGCTGGACCTGGGCCGGAAGACCGGTGTGTTGCGGGTCAATTCCGAGCTGCGGCAGAACGCCGGCGTGGTGCAGTTCGAGCGCGGAGCGGTGATCGGGGCACACATCACCAGCAATCCGCACCCGCTGGGAGCGGTCCTGTTGCGGGCGGGGAAGCTGCGCGAAGAGGATCTGGCCCGGGCCCGGGCGCTTCAGGAAGGCGGCGATCGCCGAAGGCTGGGCGAGATCCTGGTTGCGATCGACGCAGTGAGCGCCCGCGAGCTCGAGCGTTGCGTCCGCGCTCAGGTGGAAGAAGTGGTGTTCGAGCTGATGAGCTGGTCGGAGGGGTACTTCTCGTTCGTCGAAGGATCTGCTGACCGCGCGGGGATCGAGGCGCCGGTGAGCATCCCCACCGAGGCCCTCCTCATGGAAGCCGCTCGCCGCATCGACGAGTGGTCCCGGATCGAGAGCAAGGTGCCCCATCTCGGTATGGTTCCCCGGCTCAGGGCGCCCGAGGACACCGGCACGCCGCTCGACCTGGTTCCCTTCGAGTGGGAAGTCCTGGCTGCGGTGGATGGTGACCGCGACCTGCGGGCCATTGCGGACACCCTCGGCCGCTCCGATTTCGACGTGGCCCGAACCATCTATGGGCTGACCAGCGCGGGAGTCGTGATGCTAGAGGCGGCGCCTCCGGCGGCACCGGCGGCTGTCGTACCGCTTCACGGAGCCCCGGCGACCGCTCAGGTCGATCAGCACCTCGCGTTGGGCGACCTCGAATCGGCCCGCCTGGCCGCCGTCGATCTGGTCGCTGCGGATCCGGAGCGGCCCGACGGCTACGTCGCGCTCGGTCGCACCTTGATTCGCCTGGCGCGGTGGGAAGAAGCGGAGGACTCGCTGATTCAGGCGCTCCACCGCGATCCCACCCTGGGCGCGCCCCGCCGCCTCCTAGCGCTGGCGCAGGTCGCACAGGGACGATTTGCCGATGCGATCGAGACCTGCGACCGCTGGAGCCGCGCGAACGGGCAGGCAGGAGAACGAGAACATGCGAACGCGGTAGCGCGGCTCCGAGAAGCGGCTGAGACGCTCGCCCATGTCCTGGGAGAACGCGATGTCTGACGATATCCGGGGCATGACGGCGGAGCTCGCTGCCGATCCCGACAGCCTGATCTTTCTCGAGCTGGGCGAAGCCCTGCGCCGCCGGGGTCAGCTGGACGCCGCGTTCAAAGTCGCTCGCACCGGATTGGGCCGCTATCCCGAGCTGGCACGGGCGCATGATCTCTTCGCCCGCATCTTCTGCGATCGGAAAGAACCCGATCGCGCGTTCGAATCCTGGGTCACGGCGCTCCAGTTCGACCCCAGCCTGGTGTCCGCGCACAAAGGACTTGGCTTTCTGTACTACCAGGCCGGCGACCTTGCATCGGCGGAGAAGCACCTCGCATACGCCGGCCAGGCTGATCCCGATGATGGCGGTACTGCGACCGCCCTCGAGCGCGTGCGTGCGGATGCAACCGCGGCCAAGGCGGCGCCCGCGAGCGTGAGCGCTGCCGGGGCCGAGCCGGCCCAGGCTGAACCGCGCGCCGCCGGCGATGGTGCGGCACCGGACGATGTGATGCTGCCGACCATCGCGGGTGCGGGCGGGCTTGCGTTCTCCTTTGATGAAGGGGCGCGGTCGCCGGTGCAGGAGGCCGTCTTCAGCGGCCTCGACGGCGGCGCCGATGGCCTTCTGCTGGTGGACGCCAACGGGCTCAGGCTGGGCGGAGGGCTGCGGAACCCGGACGGCCAGGATGTCGCCGACTCCGTCGCCGCCCTGCTGGCCGGCGTTTCCAAGGAGGCGGCCAGGACCACCCGGCTTCTCGCTCTCGGCGACTGGCGCGGCCTCGCTGTGGAATGCGGTGACGGCAATCTGTTTCTGAGCGCACCGAGCGACTCGACCTTGCTGCTTACCGTGCGGGGGCTCGACGTGCCGATGGGGCGCGTCGCGCGATTCGCCGAGCGCGCCTCGGCAGCCGCACGGACGTGGCTGGAGCGGGCCGAATGAGCAACCCGGTGCAGTTGCTTGAGCGCCTTTCCACGGTGCGGGGGCTCCGTGGGTCCGTCCTCGTGTCTGCCGCAGATGGCCTGATCGTCGCCGAGTCGCTCATGACGGGAGTGGACGGGCGAGCGGTTGCCGCACTGGCCGCGAGCCTCATGAACCGGCTTCGCCGCGCCACCGAGTCTGCGGGGCGACGGGAGCCGGTGTTTCTGCAGCTTCAGGCGCAGGGTGGATCGGTACTGGCCACTCCATGCGGGCCCGACCTCGTCCTGGTCGCGGTGGCAGGGCCCGACGCGAACGTGGGGCTCGCGCGCCTCGAGATGCTCGAAGCCGCCGGAAAGGTCGCCTGATGCGGACCGTCGAGCCCTGGGTCACCGAGCCGCTGGAGCGCTTCCTGGCTGAATCCTCGGCCCGGCTCACCCTGCTGATGACCTCCGCGGGTCAGGTCGTCGCGCAGCACGGGTTCACCCGGTCGGTAGATGTAATGACCGCGGCTGCGCTCGGGGCCGCAATCATGGCCTCGACCGGAGAAATCGCCAAGCTGGTCGGCGAATCGAACTTTCTTTCGTTGGCCCACCAGGGCGCCAGGCAGCATGTGTTTCTGTCGGCGTTCGAGACGCCGCGGGGTCGCTGGATCGGTCTGGTGGTGTTCGACGCGGAAAGTACCGTCGGGCTGGTGCAGCTGTTCTTCGAGCGGTTGGTGAAGGAGCTGGCGGCCGCCGCGCCGCAGCAGGTGCCCGAGCAGCAGGTGCTGCCCGAAAACTTCGAGCGGGAGCTCAACGCGAGCCTCCGCGCCCTGTTCGGGCGGTGACGCAATGTCACTCGTGAACTTTGCCGCCCGCGAGATCACCTGCAAGATCGTGTACTACGGTCCGGGACGGTCGGGCAAGACGACCAACCTGCAGTACATCTTTGGCAGAGTGCCGGAATCCCGGCGCGGTCGCATGGTCTCACTCGCGACCCACACCGACCGGACTCTCTTCTTCGACTTCCTGCCCCTCGACCTGGGCAGCATTTCCGGGTTCGCGACCAAGTTTCAGCTGTACACTGTTCCCGGCCAGAGCTACTACGCGTCCACGCGAAAGCTCGTGCTCCAGGGTGCCGACGGGGTGGTCTTCGTCGCGGACAGCCAGGCGCGACGGCTGGACGACAATCTGGAGAGCCTGCAGGACCTGCAGACCAATCTGCTGACGCAGAGCATCGACATTCGCCAGCTGCCGGTCGTCTTCCAGTACAACAAGCAGGATCTCCCCGGCGACCTCATTCTTTCGCCGCTGGAGCTGGATGACGCGCTCAACTTCCGGGAGGTGCAGAGCTTTTCGGCCGACGCGCTGCACGGCGGCGGCGTCTTTGAGACGCTGAAAGGGATCTCGGAGCTGGTGTTGCGACGGCTGGCCGCCGCGGAGCCGACCGCGTGACGCCCCCGCTCAACCCGTACTTCCGGTTCGACACCATGGTCGTGGGCGCGGCCAACCGGCTGGCGGTCACCGCGGCGCGTGCGGTGGCCGAGACTCCGGGCACCGTCTACAACCCGCTGTTCGTGTATGCGCGTCCGGGACTGGGGAAGACGCACCTGCTGATGGCGATCGGCCACGGCGCCGCAGCCATCGATCCGTCGCTCGACGTCCACTACCTCACGCTCGACCACTTCATCGAGTCCTTCCACGCAGCGATCGGGTCCGGACAGGGCGAAGCCTACCGCAAGGGCTTTCTCGACGTCGGCCTCCTGCTGGTGGACGACGTACAGTTTCTCACCGGCCAGCGAGAGACGCAGGCCGAGCTGCTCCGGATCATCGATGGGATGCAGACAGCCGGCCGGCAGATCGTGCTCACCAGCGACCGGCCCCCTGCCGAAATCGAGGCGCTGGACGAGCGGCTGATTCGGCGCTTCGCGGGCGGGCTCGTCATCGACATCGCCGCGCCGGACTACGAGACCAAGGTCGCCATCCTCCGGCGGAAGGCCGAAGAGCGTCGAGCAGGTTTGGCGCCTGGCGTTTTGGAGGCCGTCGCGCGGCTCCCGATCGACAACGTGCGCGAGCTGGTCGGTGCACTCAACCGGCTGGTGGCGCATCAGTCGGCCGGCGAGCAAGTGGGAGCCGAGAAGGTGCCGGGGTTGCTCGGGGTGCAGGCGAGTAAACGGGAAGCCGAAGTCGCGAGCGTTCCGGCGCACGGGAAAGCAGGTGACGGCGAGGCACCCGCGAGCGCCGGCGACAAGGAGGATCTGAGCTCCCGCTCGCGCGCAGAGGCACCGGCCGACGAATTCGGCGATTTCCTGTCCGAGATTTCAGCGACGCTGAGCCAACAGATCGAGAGTTGGCGCGGCAAAGTGGCTGCTGCCATCCTGCGCTGGAACGGCGAGGGTTATCGCACCGGCCGCCTGGAGCTGTTGCTCGAAGGAGAGCTGGCTCGCGACCCGGAAGAGGCCCTGCGCGAATTCGAGGCCGATGTCCGGAGGCTCGACGCGTTGCGGGCCGAGGTCGAAGCGGTCGCTCCCTCGCTGGCAGGCTCGCCGCTGTTTCGCGACCCCGGCGACGTCGCGGCGGCGGAGGCGCTCCTCGAGCAGGCAAAGGAAGGGGCTGACCCTCCGCCCGCGCCATCGCCGCTTTGGCGCCTCGACTCGTTGGTCGAAAGCGCGGGGAACCGGGTCGCAATCCAAGCGGCGCAAGCAGTCATCGCGCAGCCGGCCCAGAAGTACAACCCCCTGGTGCTCGTCGGCGGCAGCGGCGTGGGCAAGACCCACCTTCTGAACGGCATCGGGAACGCGTTGGTCGCAAACGGGCTTCGCACCGTCGCGTGTGTGAGCGCCGAAGCGTTCACCGGTGAGCTGATCGAGGCGATCGACCGGGATGCTGTCGCCCAGTGGCGCAAGCGATACCGGCGGGTCGAAGCATTCCTGCTGGACGACGTTCACCTCGTAGCCGAGAAAGGGCGCTCTCAGGACGAGCTGTTCCTGCTCTTCAATCAATTTCTCGAGAGCGGACGGCAGATGGTGTTCACCTCGGCGGTTGCGCTTCCGCAACTCGACGGGGTCGAGCCCCGCTTGCTGACCCGGCTGGAAGGCGGGCTGGTGGCGGAGCTGCCGGTGCCCGACCGCGAGATCCGGCAGCGCGTGATCGAGCGAATCCTCAGCGAGAAGGTCGAACGTCCGGATCCCGAGGTCGCGGCCTACCTCGCGGGCCGCCCAGCGGACTCGGTGAGGGCGGTCCACGGGCTGGTCCAGCGAGTGCTGAGCGCCGCCGAAGCACAGCAGGCCAAGCTCTCGGCAGCATTTGCACGCTCAGTGCTCGAAGCTTCGCCTCCACGCCCCGTGCGCCGCGCCGCGCCGCCGCGGTCGTCCGGTTTGGTCGCGCCCGGCGTCGGAGGCGCCAGAAGTCGCGAGAAGATGGTGTGGGATTGGCCGGACATCGGGGATCGGCTCATCGAGGAGTGGCGCTGATGGCGATCAAGGGAAGCCTCAAAGAGGCGAGCCTGCCCGATGTGATTCAGCTGCTCTTCCTAGGGCGGAGGACCGGCTGTCTCGCGCTCGCCGACCGGCAGAACTTCGGCACCATCTATTTCGACGACGGCCAGGTTGCTCATGCCGCGATCGTGAATCGGCGTGACCGGCTGGGCGACATCCTGGTGCGCAGCAAGCGCATTACGGCCGAGCAACTGCGGGCCGCCATCGACGCCCAGGAAACAACCCGTGATCGGAAGATTGGGGAAATTCTGGTGGAGCAGGGCGCGATCGGCGCGGAGGAGCTGCAGGAGTACGTCCGTCTCCAGATCGAGGAGGCGGTGTACTACCTGTTCACCTGGTCGCAGGGGACGTTCAACTTCGAGGCCGGCGTCCGTCCGGAGGGTGAAGAGTTTCCCGTTCGGATCAACCCCGAGTATCTGCTTCTCGAGGGCGCCAGGCGGGTGGACGAGTGGAGCCTGATTCAGAAAAAGATCCCCTCGTTCGACCTGATCTTCTCGGCCGACGCGGGTCACATGGTTCCACCCGATGTAACGCTCTCGTCGGCCCAGCAGACCATCCTGCCGCTGCTCGACGGCTCCCGGGACGTTCAACAACTGGTTGAAGAATCCGGCCTAGTCGAGTTCGAGGTGGGCCAGGCTCTCTACGGCCTCATTCAGGCGGGGTTCGCGCACCGGGTGGGCACTTCGGCCGCAGCCCCGGTTCCCAGGGTGAACGAAGCTCGGGTCGAGGAGCATCGCAATCTCGGCATCGCGTTCTACAAGGCCGGAATGCACGATGAGGCGCTGCGCGAATTTCGTCGAGTGGCCGACCTGCGTCCGTCGGAGGGAAGCGCACCGTTCTACCTCGGCCTCATCGCGCTGCGTCAGGGGCGCTGGGCGGAGGCGGTGGAGGCGCTGAACTCTGCCTCCGAGAAGAGCGGCCCTCGGCCGGCCGCAATGCACGACCTCGGACTCGCGCTGGAACAGTTGGGCCGGCTGGATGAAGCCGAGAAAGCGTTCGGCGACGCCGCCACGCGGGCTCGCGACGATGCGCGGGTCATGCTTGGCTGGGCAGTCGCCGCGGTCAAGCGGGGCGACCATACGGTAGCGCTCGGCCGACTGGCGCGCGCTCGGGAAATTCTGGGTGAGAAGCCGGCCCCGGCCGCATGGTACTGGGCCGCAGCGTTGGCCCACGCGGGCGCGGACGACACGGAGACGGCGGTCAGCGTCGCGCGTGCGGGCGTCACGGCGTTCCCGCAGCAAGCGGTGCTTCGGAATAACCTCGCGGTGCTGCTCGAGGGTGCGGGCGATCTGGCCGGGGCGGAAGTCGAGCTGCGTGCCGCGCTGGCGGAGGATCCGTCACTGCCCCAGGTCTTCAAGAACCTGGCCGACCTGTGTTACCGAAGCGGGCGATACGACGAGGCATACGACGCCTACGAGCGCGCGGCCAAGCTCCAGCCCGACTTGGGGGATGACCTCTACTTCAAGCTGGGGAATCTCGCCTACAAGCGGCGGGACGCGGCTCGAGCCCGCGCGAGTTGGCAGCGCGCGACCGAGCTCAACCCCGGACATCAGCTCGCGCGAGCCAACCTCGACATGCTGGAGCGCGCCTCGTGACCGGCGCCGCCGAAGATCTTGCGTTCGAGAGCCTGGCTCGTCGGATCTCCGAAGGGGCGGGCCTGGCAATCAACGCCTACAAGACCAAGTGCATTCGGCGCCGGATCGCGGTTCGGATGCGCGCTTGCGGGGTGCACACCTACGGGGAGTATCAGGCGCTGCTCGACCGCAATCCCGCCGAGTACGACCGCCTGCGCGATACGCTCACGATCAATGTCACCCGGTTCTTTCGCAATGTGGAGACCTGGGATCGTCTTGCGACCGGCTTTCTCCCCGATCTCTGGAAGCCCGCCGGAGGTCTCCGCATCTGGAGCGCCGGCTGCGCATCGGGCGAGGAGCCGTACAGCCTGGCGATCCTCGCGGCCGAGCTGGCGGAGAGTCGGGGTGACCCGGCCGCGCTGGAGCGGGTACAAGTCGAGGCTACCGACATCGACCGGGAAAGCTTGCAGCGCGCTACTGCGGCCCACTACCGGCCTGAGGCGCTGCTGGAGAC
>Ga0310811_10006694_pt1 | contig 14739 bp, 10 predicted proteins | sample YCmetagenome_FD_207642 | JGI IMG/M metagenome (GOLD analysis project Ga0310811, IMG submission 207642) | Soil microbial communities from experimental microcosm in Duke University, North Carolina, United States - YC | ecosystem: Engineered > Artificial ecosystem > Soil microcosm > Unclassified ...
GAAGCTGGTCCCTGATCGATTCGCACTGGCAAATGTTCAACGCGAATCCCACAACGCCGACCGGCGGAACGGCGGCGCAGAATCTCGCGGCGACCGCGCAGGACTGGCCAGAGGTGAGCCAACGACTGCAGCCGCTCGCTCTCGAGTTCCGATACCGCTACGCGTCGGACTGGTCCATGGCGCTGCGTGTTCAAGCGGAGCGATATGCCCAAACCGATTTCCGAACCGTAGCACCGGTGTTCACGACGACCGGCTTGAACAACGCGCCGGTACTCCCGGTGGGTTGGGGACCGGGCGATCTCCCGGGAACCATCGGGCAGGTCACGGGCGCCGCGACCGGTCAATATCATTTCCTTGGAGACAACTATCGTCCCTACACGGCGAGCTCAGTGACCCTCCTGCTCAGCTATCACCCGTCATTGATGCCGTTCGTGAAGCCGCGATCAACGTTTTGAGCGGCCGTAGCGCACAGACGCATTCTGGCAACTGGCTCGAAGCGGATCGCGTCCAAGGAGGCCGTCGCGATCACCCAGCGAAGAGTGTCACGACGCCGTGAGTAGCGTGTCGCTCGGACGGCTCAATGTCCTCGCGGATCGAGAGCGACTGGTGCGCACGAACGCCGGCGCTACTTTATCAAAATGCCGGACCTGCCGAGGCATCCGGCGAAAAACTGAACCGCGCGGCCGTGTAGGCCGCGCCACTCGTCGTCATCGCACAGATGCGGATCATCTCATTCGCAACGCAAGACTCCCAATGGCGCTCCCCGCGCATGGGAATCATCCTCCACGTGAACGGCGCGGACAGCGGCCAGCGACTCGACTGCGAAAAGCTGTTCGATCCCGCCGACCGCCCATCGAATCCGCTCGCGTGGTTCGACATGGACGGGCGCTGGTTTCAGACCGCGCGCGATACTGCGGTGCGACTCGAGCGCGATCCGAACGCCTTCGCGCAAGCGCGAGCGAACGGCTGGTTGGTGGCCGCCGAGGATGCATACTGGTTCGCGCCGGTGCCGCGACCGGGCAAGATCGTCTGCGTCGGGTTGAACTACCACGACCACGCGTCGGAGCTCGGCCTCGCCGTCCCGAAGACGCCCGTGATCTTCTCCAAGTTCTCGAGCTGCGTGATCGCGCCGGGTGAGGCGGTCGTCACGCCCAGCACCACCGAAAAGCTCGACTACGAGGCGGAGCTCGCGATCGTCATCGGACGTCACGCGAAGCATGTGCGCGCGGACCGCGCGTACGACTTCGTGCTCGGCTACACGGCGTTCAACGATGTCACGGCGCGCGACTTCCAGGCTGGCGACGGCCAGTGGCAGCGCAGCAAATCGTGCGACACGTTCGCCCCGATGGGACAGACGATCGTCACCGCGGATGAGATTCCCGATCCGCACGCGCTGCGCATCCGGATGATGGTGAACGGCTCCGTGATGCAGGACTCGAACACGAGTCAGTTGATCTTCAACGTGCCGCAGATCATCGAGTTCATCACGGCGAGCATCACGCTCGAACCGGGAGACGTGATCGCGACAGGGACGCCTGCCGGCGTTGGCGTCGGACGAAAGCCGCCCGTCTTCCTCAAGCCGGGTGACGTGATGGAAGTGGACATCGAGCGCATCGGACGACTCGGCAACCCGGTCGTCGCCGCCGCTTCCTGAGTCCGCGCGGTCCGCACGATGAGATCCATGCCTGACGTCACGACGATCGCCGTCGTTGCCGACATTCACGGCAATCTGCCGGCGCTGGAGCGCGTCGTGGACGACATCGCGCGCCGCGGCATCGACACCGTGATCAACCTCGGCGATCATGCCTCGGGGCCGCTCTGGCCGCGCGAGACCATCGACTTTCTCATGACGCGGCCGTGGGCGCACATCGCCGGCAATTGCGATCGCGCCATTTCTCGCGTGCCGCCATCGTCGCTCGGCCTGTCGGATCGCTTTGCATTCGACAGACTGGGCGAGGTGCAGCGCGCGTGGCTCGACGATCTGCCGGCGACCGCCGCGTTCGATGGCGTGATCGCGTTTCACGGCACCCCGACGAGCGACTCGACCTACCTGCTCGAGACGGTCGACACGTTCGGTGCACGGCTCGCGCGACCGGACGAGATCTCGCTGCGGCTGAATGGAACGGCGAGCGACGTCATGCTCTGCGCACACTCACATGTGCCTCGCGTCGTTCGCATCGGCCGAGCGCTCATCGTCAACCCGGGCAGCGTCGGCCTTCCTGCGTACGAGACGACTGCGACGACGCGCTATGTCATGGAGAGCGGATCGCCTGACGCCCACTACGCGATTCTTACGCGAGACGAGCGCGGGTGGATGGCGGAGCTCGTGACCGTGGCCTACGACGCGGAATCGGCGGCGACGGTCGCCGAACGCAACGAGCGCCCAGACTGGGCGCTCGCGCTGCGCACCGGTTTCATGTAGGTCGCGAGGGCGTCAAACACGCACGGATCGAACGATCCGATACTCCCACGCGCCCGACCGCATCTGTTCATAGACCATCGAGCCCGGCACCGCAAGGAAGTTGTCGATCGCGGCGGTCGATCCGCCAAACGCGCGCGCTCGTGTCGGCGCCACCTCGTCGCACGACGCCAGCACATTCGGCGTGATGTCGCGGTCGCGCTTGATCTCGAGGCCGAGCGGCGCAAGCAGCGCGCGCACCTCGAGCCATCGCGCGACGGGGAGCAGGTCGGTGTAGAGAAACGTCCCGCCCCTCGCGAGCACGCGAGAGACCTCGGCGAGAAATGCGCGAAGGTTCGGATACGTGTGCGACGACTCCACGTTGGTCACGATGTCGAAGAATCCACTCTCGCATGGGAGATGCTCCGCGTCGCCGACCTCGAAGCGCGCTTTCGGATGGTGATGCGTTCGTCGGCAGAATGCGACGGCTTCGGGTGACAAGTCCACACCGAGTACGGACGTGTCGAACTGGTTGGCGATGAGTGAGACGTTTCCGCCGCGTCCGCATCCGACATCGAGCACGCGACGTTCGCGCAGATCGGTTGGCCCGATCAGCTCGAACGCGAGGCGAACCGAGTTCGCGTTGAAGACTCCATCAGCCACGTCGAACCGCGCTTCGTCGTTCTTCCCGAAGCTGCGATACCCGTAGTTGAGGAAGAACGACGCCTCGGCGACGCCGGACTGCTCGAGCCGTCGCGTCACATCGTCGTAGAAGTCGCGATAGCTCTGTTTCGCGGCAGCCTCCGGCGCTTCGCCCACGATCGGCGTCGCTTCGACTGCCGCCGCGGCCGCGAAGGGAAGACCTGCTGCGGTTCGATCAGGCGTGCCCGCCTTTGCCTGATCGATGAGCGCCCCAAGCTCCGCGACACTCGGCGCCTGGAACAGCTTCAATACCGGCAGGTCGAGCTGGAACTTGTCGCGAATCTCGGACGCGACCTGCACCGCCAAGAGCGAGTGACCGCCCAGATCGAAGAAGCGGTCGTGCACACCGACTTTGTCGATGCCGAGCTGCGCGCCCCAGATTTCCGCGAGATCGCGCTCCGTTGTGCTGCGCGGCTCGACGTACGTCGTCGGGAGATTCGGCCGCGGATGTCGCTCGACCGTTCCGCTGCTCGTACCCCGATCCGACGTGCGCACCCATGCCTCGAGTCGCGGCGCGAGCTCACCGGCGGCGACGACGAGCACGCGCTGCCCGACATCGGCGCTGAGTAGACGGAGAAATGCGTCGAGACCCTCGGGCGGCTGGATCGGCGAGGGCATGCCAGCCATATGCGCTTCCGCCGCATTGTCCCAAAGATCCCAATCGACGCTCAACCATTGCGGCCCACTCGCGAGCGCGACGGCATCGAGCACGGCGTTCGCCGCCGAGTAGGCCGCGAGCCCAAGTCCGCCAAGCACGGTGGAGATCGACGAGTGCAGCACCCAGCGCGCTGGCTCACGTCCTCGGAATGCATCGATGACGTGAAACAACCCACGCAACTTCGGCGAGAACTGCGCTTCGACCACTTCCGGACCTGTCTCGGCGGCCGACGCAAATGCGCCCGCATCAATTCGCGCGGCGCCGTGAACCAGCATATCAACGCGGCCGAAGCGGGCGATTGCCGCATCGACGGCTTGATGCACAGCAGCAGCGTCGTTGACATCCGCCTTGATGACCATGACGTCGTCGCGCACGGCGCGCAGATCCGCGAGACGCTTGAACAGGGCGCGCGTCTCGTCGGACCTCGACGTGTCTTCGCTGGCCAAAGCCCACTGCTCGGGCTCGGGCACCGATGTGCGTCCGACGAGCACAAGCCGCGCTTCGATCTCGTGGAAGAGACCTTCGGAGAGGTTGAGGCCCATGTGTCCGAGACCGCCGGTGACCATCACGACTGGCCGATCCGGAAGTCCGAGTGGCGACTCGCCGGCAGGAAGATTCGCGGGCGTGTACGTCTCGACGAATCGGCGGCCGTTTCGTAGCGCGACGTTCGGCTCGCGCGCGCCGTCGGCCATCTCGTCGATCACAAGCTGCGCCACGCCGGCGCCTCCATCTACGTCGACATGCGCGACGCGAATTCCCGGATGTTCCTGCGGGAGTACTTTCGCCACGCCAATGCCAAGCGCGCGTGGCGGATCGACGACGTCGCTCTCGACGACGCGCGTTGCGCCGCGCGCAACGAGCAGAAGTGGCAGCGGACGCACGGTCGACTCGCCGCCGAGCGCGTGAGCGAGCCGCATCGGTGACAGCAATGCCGTTCGCGCCGCGTGGTCGAGATCCGTGTCGCCGGGCGGACCCGCGGACCAGCAGTCGATCACGCCGGAAAGCTTTGGTTCGCTCGCGCAGACGAGCGACGCGAGTTGTGCGAAACCGTCGGCGTCGGAGGGATCGAGTAGATACGTCTCGTCATCGACGCGTTCGAACGCCGTACCTTGACGGACCGCGACAGCGTGCGCTCCCGCGCTTCGCAGACGCCCGATCACAGCCTCGCCGAGGCCGGTACGGTCGTCGAAGACGAGCACGCGTTGGCCTGCGAGCGTGCCGGCGCGAGCGACTGCCGTCGCTTCACGCCAAACCGGTCGATGGAACCAGTTCGTGGTATCGCGCGCCTCGTGCGAGCTGCGCGCTTGTGTGCGATCGTGCTTCGCGCCGATCCAGTAGCTGCGCCGCTCGAACGGATACGTGGGCAGCGAGACTCGGCCGCGCCGCTCGTTCTGGTGGAACGCATTCCAATCGACGTCGACGCCGCGAGTCCACAGCTCGCCGAGCGACGAAAGCACAGTGTCGACGTCGGCACGTTTGTCGTTGGGGCCGGGAAGTGAAGTCAGTCGCGCGGGCGCCGCGCCGTCGCGCCCCGCGGTATCCGCGGCAAACGTGACGAGCGTGTTGCCCGGACCGACCTCGAGGAAGACGGGCGCCGCGGTGCGCGCGCGCATCACGGTGCGCACGGCATCCGCGAATCGAACGGTTCGCCGAATCTGCGCGCTCCAGTAATCGGCGCGGCGCACATTGCCGTCGGCCCATTCGCCGGTCAGCGTGGTCGCGAACGGAATCGACGGCGGCGCGAGATTGACGCTCGATACAAGCTGCTCGAACTCGTCGAGCATCGGCTCCATCATCGCCGAGTGGAATGCATGACTCGTGTGCAGTCGTCGCGACGGGATCGAAGCATCGGTCAGCGCCGCGGAGACCCGATCGATCGCGGCGTCCTGGCCCGAGAGCACGGCGAACCCTGGCGCGTTGACCGCGGCAATCGAGACGTGTTCGTCGACGTACCGCTCGAGTCTGTCCATCGGCGCCATGACGGCGAGCATTGCCCCGCGAGGCAGCGCCGAGATGAGACGCCCGCGGCGCGCGATGAGGCGCAGGGCATCGTCGAGCGTCATCACGCCGGCAAGCGTCGCGGCGACATACTCGCCGACGCTGTGTCCGATCATTGCCGACGGCTGGATCCCCCAGCTTCGCCACAGCTCGGCGAGCGCGTAGCCGATCGTGAAGAGCGCGGGTTGAGCCCACCGCGTATCGCGCAGCGCTTCGCCGGCCTGTTCCCGCTTTCGCGCGGGCGGAAAGAGAATCTTCCGCAGATCGCCGTCGAGCTCCGGCTGGAGCGCACGCGCACAGTAGTCGATCGCGCGCCGAACGACGGGCTCGGTGCGATAGAGTCCCTCGGCCATGCCCGGATACTGCGCGCCCTGTCCCGGAAACATGAAGACGACGGAACGCTCGGCGACTTCGGCGGACCGTGCGGGCGCCGCAAGCGCTTTGATCACCGCCTCGCGATCATCGCTCGCCGCAACGATCGCGCGACGCTCCGAGAATGCATGACGGCCGATGTGCAGCGTGTACGCGACATCGGCGAGATCGACCTCGGGATGCGTCCGCAGATGATCGGCGAGGCGCGTCGACATCGATGCCAGCGCGGTCTCGCTTTTGGCCGAGAGCGTGATCACCTGGTGCGAGCGTCGCTCGACGGGCGCGTCGCGCGACGGCGCTTCTTCGACCACGATGTGCGCATTGGTGCCGCCGACGCCGAACGAGCTCACACCGGCGCGACGCGGTGTGCCGTTCCGCGTCCACGGATGCAGTCGCGTCGTGACGTAGAATGGACTCGACGCGAAGTCGATCGCTGGATTCGGTGAGGTGAAGTGCACCGTCGGCGGAATGGCGCCATGCTCGAGGACGAGCACAGTCTTCATTAGCCCCGCGACGCCGGCGGCGCACGACAGATGGCCGAAGTTCGACTTCGCCGAGCCGATGCCGCAGAAGCCGCGGCGGTCGGTGCTCGCCTTGAAGACTTCCGTCAGCGCCGAGATCTCGATCGGGTCACCGAGGATGGTGCCGGTGCCGTGGGCTTCGACGTAGCCGATCGACTCGGCGTCGACACCAGCCTTCGCGTGCGCGGCGCGGATCGCCGCGGCCTGGCCACGGAAGCTCGGCGCCGTGTAGCCGACCTTGTCGTTGCCGTCGTTGTTGAGCCCAAGGCCAAGAATCACCGCGCGGATGTTGTCGCGATCGGCGATCGCGTCGCGAAGCCGCTTGAGCACGACGATACCAACGCCGCTACCGACGATCGTGCCTTGCGCGTTGGCGTCGAACGGCCGGCAGTGGCCATCGGGGGAGAGGATCGAGCCCGGCGTGTAGAAGTAGCCGCCGCGCTGCGGCACGCGCACGGTGACGCCGCCGGCGAGCGCCATGCTGCACCGGTGCGTGTGAAGACTCTCACACGCGAGCGAGACCGCGGTAAGTGACGTCGAGCACGTCGTCTGCACGACGACACTCGGGCCGCGGAGATTCAGTCGATAGGACGTCTGCGTGCAGAGATGGTCCTTGTCGTTCGTGACCATCAACTGCATCCCGTCGACGTACTGCAACGCGTCGGCGTTTTGATAGAGCTGATTGAGATACGTGCTCATCTCACAGCCGCCGAACAGACCGATCTCGCCGTCGTACGTCGCGGGATCGTAGCCGGCGTCTTCGAGTGCTTCCCAACTCGTCTCGAGGAAGAGGCGATGCTGTGGATCCGTGAGCGCCGCGTCGCGAGCGGAGAAGCCGAAGAACTCCGCATCGAACTGGTCGACGCCCTCGAGCACCGGCGACGCGTTCACGTAGCCGGGCAATCGCGAGACGGAATCGGGGACGCCGGCGGCGCGCATTTCCTCCTGGCTCAACGTCGCGATCGATTCCACACCGCCCGCGAGATTTCTCCAGAAGCTGTCGAGGTCATTTGCCCCGGGAAATCGTCCCCGCATGCCGACGATGGCGATCGGCTCCGCCACGTGCGGCTTCGTTCCGTTGCGCTTTCCGTTTCCGTTGCCGTTCATGCGAGCGACGACGCCATCGGCGTGATAGTGAGAGGAATGTCGATGCGCGGCGCACCGTCGCGTGAGATCTCGAACGCGCCGATGTATCGCACGTCCGCGTCGTAGATCGTCTCGTCGAGTTGAAGCGAGACACCGATGTTCGCGACGCGATCGACGTCCAGGACGACCTCGGTGGGAGTGAGCACGATCGCAGGGACGAATGCCGGTCCGACGGCGTCGGCGCGCCGAATGTCTCGCACGGCACAACGAAGTGTGACGGGCTCAGGGCGCGTGTTTTCCAGCGTCACGATCGTCGACGCTCTCGTGCTCAACCGACCGGTGAGCTCGACCTGGTCGCCGTCGAACCCGATGGGGCTCGCGCGACGCAGTGCGTCGAGGAGATACTCCTCGGTGAATCGCGAGCGGATGTGATCGAGATCACCGAGCAGGTCGAACCAGAGCTGCGATACGCGGACCAACTCGCGCGACACGCCGCGCGTGTAGTCCTTTCGAACGGCGCGTCGCGAATCATCAGGCGAGATCTCTCCCGCGGCGACGGAATCGATACGCGATTGATACGTCGCGAGCGCGGCGCTTGCCCGCGCGTGAACGTCGCGGCCGAGTCGCTCGAGTGACTCGTCGATCGCCGAGGGATCGACGCCGGCAACCTGTTCAGTCGATTCGACGGGAAGTGGCGCACTCGACATCAATCCCGCGACGAAGCGCGCCGCGGCGAGATTCGCCTCGCGCTCGAGCGACGGCGCGCGCGTACGCGCAATCGCCGCAAGCGATTGCTGCAGCGACTCGGGCGCGAGCTGACGGCGCGCGACACAGGCGATGACCTGATCGAGCAGCTGGAGGTTGCGCGTCGCGTGCGCGGCAGCGCGCATCGCGTACAACGCGTAGGCCGTCGAGCTCTCGCTGGCGGCGGTGGCGAACTCTCGCGATTCTGCCATTCAACGTTCTGCTGGCGCAGTCCGCGCGATCGCGAGCAACGTCGCCCGTATTTCTTTTCGCGGCCGACGAAGATATACTTGGCTTCATTCGAGTTCCATAGTTCGTTCGATCGTCAGGAATTCTCTGCCGGCTTTTGTCTCGAGGTGATCATGGGCGGGAAAGGCTCGTCGTCCAGCACCGTTACCGTCAACAACGGCCCGATCTCGGTCGACTCGGATAGCACCGTCGACATCCAAGGGCTGAATGACATCAAGGTCGACGCGAACGTTCACCCGCTCCAATTGCGTGAGGAGTTGGTGTTTCCGGATCCGATCAAGACGGACTCGACCATTGATTCGAAATCCGACATCACCACGCACTCCGATGTCACGAGCGACAGCAAGAACGCGCTGTCGATCGATCTCAAACCAGTTGCGCTGGATGTTTGCGCGACGACCAGCACGAAACTTCCGCACGGCGAGATCTCGCAGCCCTTCAACATTCATTTCGGGCTGACGTGGTTCGGCGTCGAGTTTTTCGGGTTCAACTACGCCGGCGAATCGCGCACGATTCTTCGCGACTTGCCAAAGAAGCCAGCGATCGATTGGCCTGCGCAACAGAACACCCCACGCACGGCGCCCTCGACGGTGCCGTGTGAGGACGCTCCCGCCGCCGGGGCGCGCGGACTTCGGATTCGTATCAAATAGCCGGTAGTCGAAATGGACGACGGCGGTCGCTCGCAACACCGTCTGATGGCCGACCTGGAGGAACCGCTCGTGCTGGCGGGTCCTCCGCGTGCGATTCGCGGCGAGTTTCGTCTCGAGAATCCGACGGACGAGAAGGTGATCGTTCGCCAGCCGCTGTTTCGCGCCGTTGCGCCCAAAGGGAAGAAGGCTGCGCGCGCCGCAGAGGCGGCCGCGCTGCCAGAGACTGGCCTCGCGCTGCGGCGGATCGTGATGCGACCGGGCCAGGCGCGGCCCGTTCCTGTTGCGCTCCAGCTGGATCCGCGTTTGCCACCGGGAACGTATCACGCCGAGCTCGCGATCAACGATCAGTCGCGGAGCGTGGTCATTCACGTCACTGAAGACATCGACCTCGACGTCACGCCGGATCAGGTCATTCTCGCGAACGCTCCCGGCGAGAAAGTGAAGCGAACGTTGGTGTTTACGAATCGCGGCAATGTGCCCATCGCGATCGGGACCGTCGGCACCGTGGTCCTCGACGACGACCTTGCGCACTGCCGCGCGCTGCGCGGCGCCCTCGAGGACGTCGGCGACACGATGAAGGGGCTCGACGACTTCGCGGCCGCGCTGGGACGTCGTTATAAGAAGTTGTATGAGACTCTCGTGCTGAAGGTACAGAACGGTGCCGTCACGCTCGCGCCCGGCGAGACGCAGGCCGTCGACCTGACCATCACGCTGCCGAAAGACCTGGATTCTCACTCGCGGTACACCGGCGCCGCCGCCATCGCCACGATCAGTCTTCCGTTCATCATCGTCCCTGACTAGACGCCTTCACGAGGAATTCGCCATGCCAGTTTCGTCACAGCGTTCGGGTGCATCGCGATACCAGGGTCCGCCCATGTACTACGGCTACTGCCAACGCACGCGGCAGTATCGCATGATGGATTTGCCGGAGTATGTGTCGAATGTCCACGAAGGCCTGTCGCGCATGGTCACTGACAGTGCGTCGGCCTACCAGGACATGTTCAGCGCGTATCCGAACGCCGCGGGCGGAACCGCGACGACGCCGACGATGCCGTGGAGCGCCACGCGGCATCACGGGCATCGCGACTGTGGATGTCGCGGCGGCTGTCACGAGTGCCATTGCGAATGCTGCGTCTGCGATGCGGATGTGGTCATCCACGCGCGCTGCGGCGAGCTTCGAAAGATTCCACTCACCTTCGACAATGACACGCGCCGCGACAAGCCGGTGACGCTGGAGCTTGGGAAGTTTCTCAGCTCCGGCGGCCGCGATCTCGGATGGCTGGCCAAGTTGTCGGAGACGAGCTTCACGCTGCATCCATGTGACGAGCACACGGTGCTGCTCGAGGTTGGAATCGTTTGCGGCACGGGCAACACGACGCCTCCGGGCACGAATCAACCTCCCAGCACGAATCAGCCGCCCGCCACGGGCGACGTCACGAATCGCATCGACGTCCTTCGGGGCGTCGGCACGGTCGATCGTTGCGAAGTCGGATACGCCACGATTCGCGCGGAAGGGTGCCTCACGCGACCGATTGTCGTCGCGGTTGCCGTGCTTCCCGACAACTGCGACTCGTACCATCACCCATGCGGCTGCGAGTGCTGCCATTGATTGAGCGCGCATCGTGACGCAGCCTGACGCCTGGTCCCGGCGATTGGCTGACATCTCGGCGGAGGCCGGCCGCTCATACGCCCGGTCGCTCCGCCGATACAACGAGCTGCTCGAGCGCGTCGCAAGCGGCGCACTCGAGCCGCAGCACGTGCAGAGCGAGTTTCGAGCGTACCTGCAAGAGCAGTCTCCAACCTCGACGCGCGACCTCGTGGAGGCGAGCGTTGGTCTCCTGGCCGGTTTGCTTCACGTCGAAGCGAAGCATCGTGAGTCGCTGCTCGACGGACTCCTGCCGCCGGATGGACCGTTGCCGCCGCCGCCCGATCCTTCGTCAGTCGACGTGACGACGTGGTTTCAGGCGCTCTCGAAGTACGCGGCCGAGCAGAGCGCCAGAGGGATCGCACGACACCAGCGATTGGTCGAGCGCATCGGGGCAGGCGAGATCACCGCGAAACAGGTCCAGGAGCGCAGTCAGCGGTATCTCGAGGCGCAGGCGCCGAAGTTCATCGACGAGGTCGTGGAGCTCGGAATGAGCTTCGCGAGCCGCATGCAGGACTCGTCGACGTCGCTGGCCGACGGTCTGTATGATCGTCTCCTTGGCCCCGACCCCGAGGCGCTGCCGCCACGCTCGCCGCCACTCGTCGTCGACCTTCGCGGCGCGACCGGATCACTGGTGACCGCGGAGATCGTGGTGGAGAACTCGCGCGCCGAAGCCGCGGCCATCGCCTGCCATCTGTCGGAGTTCATCTCACGCGCGAACGCCGTTGTTCCCGTCGGGGACGTGGCGCCGTCTCGATTCACGCTCGCGCCGGGCGAATCGCGCGACGTTATCGTGAGCGTCCCGCTGGACGAAGCTCGGTTCCAACCGAACGTCGACTATTTCGGATTGCTGCGCATCGCGGGCGCGGGCGAGCGTGAGATGGTCGTTCAGCTCATCGCGCGCGCTGAATAGAAGAGCTCCATCGGACATACGCCGGTAATTGCGCCGCCGTCTACCGGCGCGTACCGTCAGGCGTGTCGTTCTCTCGTGGAGACTCTCATATGCCGCGTCCATTTCCGCTCTTCGCTCTCGCACTCGCCGCCGCGTGCGCGTCAGGATCGTCCAGCGCCTCGACGACGACGACAGCCTCGCCAGCGCCCGCCGGCGCTCCCGCAACGGCCCGCCGCCAGTATATGGCTACCCTCGCCTCGACGGGCGCGTCGTCGAGCCGCTCGGTGAGTCTGTCGGGCACCATCGCGATCGTGCCCCTCGACGCGAGCACGTACAGCGTGTCGATGGACCTTCGATCCGGACCAAAGAGCGCGCAGCTCCCGTGGGCGATTCGCCCGGGGCCCTGCGGCGACATGACGCCGAACTCCGAGGTCGGAGGCCGCGGACCGTATAGCGCGATCTCGACGCAGGCCGACGGGTCGGCGCACGTCAACACGCGGCTGCGCGTGGAGATTCCGGATGGTGGCCTGCACGTCGACATCATGCAGAGCAACAGCCAGCGCGACGTCGTTCTCAGCTGCGGACAGCTCCTGCCTCGATAGTCGGTTAGTCCCTCGCATCGCCCAACTTGGCTATATACCTTTCGTCGCCCCCGGATTTGACGCCGGGGGCGGTCATTTTTTCCTCGTCTCCGTCAGCCCGAGTCCATGGCCGAGTACAAGCTCTCGACCGTTCCGAAGAACGGCGATCGTATCGAATACGCGAACGGCGTTCTCCAGGTCCCCGACAATCCAATCATTCCGTTCGTCGAGGGAGACGGCACCGGACCGGACATCTGGAAAGCCTCCGTCCGCGTCTTCGACGCCGCTGTCCAGAAGGCGTTCGACGGCAAGAAGAAGGTCGCGTGGATGGAGGTTTTCGCCGGCGAAAAGGCGTACACCCAGCACAAGGACTGGCTGCCCCAGGAGACGGTCGACGCGATGCAGGAGTTCCGCGTCTCGATCAAGGGACCGCTCACGACGCCCGTGGGCGGCGGCATCCGGTCGCTGAACGTCACGCTCCGGCAAACGCTCGACCTCTACGCCTGCATTCGGCCCGTGCGCTGGTTCGAGGGCGTCGGCAGCCCGATGAAGGAGCCCGAGAAGCTCAACATCGTCGTCTTCCGTGAGAATACCGAGGACGTCTACGCCGGCATCGAATGGAAGGCGGGTTCGCCGGAAGCCGACAAGCTGCGAGCCTTCATCAAGAACGAGCTCGGGAAAGACATCCGCGAGGGCTCCGCGATCGGCATCAAGCCGATGTCGGCGTTCGGGTCGAAGCGCCTGATCGACATGGCGATCCGGTATGCGCTCAAGCATTGCCTGCCGTCCGTGACGCTGATGCACAAGGGCAACATCATGAAGTTCACCGAGGGCGCGTTCCGCGACTGGGGCTACGAGGTCGCGCGCGACAAGTTCGCCGACTCGGTGGTCTCGGAAGCGGATCTGTCGAAGGGCGGGGCGAGTGCGCGCGCCGACGCGGTGATCATCAAAGACCGCATCGCGGACTCCATGTTCCAGCAGCTGCTGCTGCGCCCCGATGAGTATTCTGTGATCGCGACGCCGAACCTGAACGGCGACTACGTATCGGACGCCGCGGCCGCGCAGGTCGGCGGGCTCGGCATCGCGCCCGGCGGCAACGTCGGCGACGGCATGGCGGTGTTCGAGGCGACGCACGGCACCGCGCCCAAGTACGCGAATCTCGACAAGATCAATCCGGGCAGCGTCATCCTGTCCGGCGTCATGATGTTCGAGTACATGGGTTGGACCGATGTCGCGAAGCTGATCGAGCGCGGCCTCGAGAACGCGATCAAGTCGCGGCGGGTGACGTACGATCTCGCGCGCCAGATGCCTGGCGCCACCGAGGTGTCGACGTCCGCGTTCGGGGACCAGATCATCAAGGGAATGACCGCGTGAGACTCGCCCCGCGGGCGACCACACCTTCGAAGGGTTCATGACGCTGAAGCTGACCGTAGCCGCGCCAACGCTGGGCGCGCTCGAGACGCCGTTGCTGGTCGTCGGGCTACCGACGGCGCCGACGCTCACCGACGAGTTGCGACCGATCGATACCGCGACGGGCGGGGCGCTCGGCCGGGCGCTCGCGCGACGCGACTTTCGCGGCGGCCGCGACGAGACGCTGCATCTCTCGGGCGGCGAGCGCGGGATCCTGCGCGTGCTGCTCGTCGGGATGGGAACCGTCGCCGATCGGTCGGCGGCGCTGCGGCGCGCCGGTGCGATTGCGGGCCGTCAGGCCAACAAACTGGGCGTCGGTCAACTGGCGTTCTTTGCCGGCGCGCTCGACACCAGCGGCACGGAAGCGATTGGACTCGGGTTGATCGCCGGCTCGTGGGACTTTAAAGAAATGAAAACACGGCCGCCGGCCGAGGAAGAGCGCGCGCCGCTGACCGACGCCACGATTCTCGGCGGCAACGATGCTGGTGTCCGCGCGGCGCTCGCGATCGGTGAAGGGCACTCACTCGCACGTCGCCTCGGAATGCTGCCGGGTAACGTCTGCACGCCGGACTATCTCGCGGATACGGCTCGCGACATCGCAAAACGCCTCGGCATGACCACGGCGGTGCTCGACCGCGCGGCCATGGAACGCGAGAAGATGGGATCGTTCCTCTGCGTCGCGCAGGGCACGACGCAGGACCCGAAGCTCATCATGATCACGTACAACAAGGGTCCGAAGGACGCAAAGCCGGTCGCGCTCGTGGGGAAGGGCCTCTGCTTCGATTCCGGCGGCATCTCCATCAAGCCCGCGCAGGGCATGGAGTGGATGAAGT
>Ga0310811_10006698_pt1 | contig 14735 bp, 14 predicted proteins | sample YCmetagenome_FD_207642 | JGI IMG/M metagenome (GOLD analysis project Ga0310811, IMG submission 207642) | Soil microbial communities from experimental microcosm in Duke University, North Carolina, United States - YC | ecosystem: Engineered > Artificial ecosystem > Soil microcosm > Unclassified ...
GGACGCGATCGAGGCCGCCACCGCCGCCTTCGTCGTCGCGCTGACCGACGCGACGCTTGCCGCGGTCGTTGCCTACGACAACTTCGAGGGCCAGCGCTGGGCCTATCCGCTCTGGCAGCAGATGCTGCACCAGGTGAACCACGCCACCCAGCACCGCAGCGAGGCGGCGATGATGCTCACCCAGGCCGGCCGCTCGCCAGGCTGGCTCGACTACCTCTACTGGGTGGATCTGGACGGCGCGCAGCGCTGAGCCGCCGGGGCGTGCGGCGCGTGCGGGGGCGTGGTGTACCATTGGCAAGTCATGGCTGAGTCCACGCCGGCGGCCCTTCAGGTCACGGTCGCCGCGCCGTCCACGATCGAGCGCGTCCGGCCGCATACCAAGCTCATCGGGCTCCTCGCACTGGGCCACTTCGTGATCGACGTCACGCAGGGCTCGCTGCCGGCGGTGCTGCCGTTCATCAAGCAGCTGCACGCGCTCACCTACGCGCAGGTGGCGCTGATCGTGCTGGCCGGCAACCTCACCTCGTCGATCATCCAGCCGGTGTTCGGCTATCTCTCCGACCGCATCGCCCGGCGCTGGATCTTGCCGACTTCGGTGTTCGTCTCGGGCGCCGGCATCGGGCTGCTCGGCCTGGCCCCGGGCTACGAGGGCGTCGTCGTCCTCGTGGTGGTGATGGGGCTCGGCGTGGCGGCCTGGCATCCCGAGGGCTATCGCACCGCGACCGCCGTGGCCGGCGATCGCAAGGCGACGGCGCTGTCGTGGTTCTCGCTGGGTGGCAACATCGGCATCGCCGTCGGGCCGGCGCTCATGGCGTTCCTGGTGACGGCGCTTGGCATGCACGGCACGCTCGGCATGCTGGTGCCCTCGGCGCTGGTGGGGCTCCTGCTGCTCAGCGCCATGCCGATGCTGACCCGCGAGGCCACGGCGCCGCACGCGATCCGGACGCGCACCGGCGGCACGACGATGCCCGGCGCGATGGCGCTGCTGATCGCCGTCGTCGGCGTGCGCTCGTGGGCCTCGCTCGGCTTCACGACCTTCGTGCCGTTCTACTACCTCGACACGCTCCACGCCGATCCGCGCATCGTCGGCGTGCTGCTCTTCGTCTTCCTCGGCGCCGGCGCGCTGGGCACGGTGGTGGCGGGCCCCATCGCCGACCGCGTGGGACCGCGCGCGTTCACCCAGTGGGTGCTGCTGGCGGCGCTGCCGTTCGGGATCCTGTTTCTGCTCGCGCACGGGCCGCTGGCCATCGTGCTGCTGGGGCTGTTCGGCGCGATCCTCACCTCGAGCTTCTCGGTCTCCGTCGTGCTGGGTCAGGCCTACCTGCCGCGCCACGCCGGGATGGCCTCCGGTCTCATCGTCGGCTTCGCGATCGGGCTCGGTGGCGCCGGCGTCACCGTGCTCGGGTGGATCGCCGACCGCTGGGGCGTCACGACGTCGCTGTGGATCAGCGCGCTGGCTCCGCTGGCCGCCTTCGCCCTGACGCGCCTGCTGCCGGCGCCCCGCGACGCCGCCGCGTGAACGAGCGGCTCCCCTTCCAGGACGGTGAGCAGGTGCTGCTCATCGATCAGCGTGGCAAGCGCCACCTGATCTTCCTGCGCAAGTCGGAGACCTTCCACTCCGATCGCGGCTGGATCCCCCACGACGCGGTGATCGGCCAGCCCGAGGGCTCGTGGGTGCGCTCCTCGATGGGGCTGCGCTACCTGGCGCTGCGGCCCACGCTCGCCGAGTTCGTGCTGGAGATGCCGCGCGGCGCCCAGGTCATCTATCCCAAGGACCTGGCGATGATCCTCTTCTGGGCCGACGTGTATCCGGGCTGTCGCGTGCTGGAGGCCGGCACCGGCTCGGGCGCGCTCACCCTGGCGCTCCTGCGCGCCGTCGGTCCCGAGGGCCGCGTGATCACCTACGAGCAGCGCGACGAGTTCGCGCGGCGCGCGCTGGCCAACATCCACATGCGCGCCGGCGAGGTGACCAACCTCACGGTGCGGCTGAGCCCGGTCGAGGAAGGGCTCGGCGACGAGGAGCCGGTCGACCGCGTCGTGCTCGATCTCCCCGAGCCGTGGAAGCTGACCGAGGCCATCGCGGGGGTGCTGCGGCCCGGCGGCATCCTGCTCAGCTACGTGCCGACGATCATCCAGTCGCACCAGACCACCGAGGCGCTGCAGCGCGAGCGGTCGTGGGCGCTGGTGGAGACGTTCGAGACGCTGGTGCGGCCGTGGAACATCGACGGCACCTCGGTGCGGCCCTTCCATCGCATGGTCGCGCACACGGGCTTCATCACGGTGGCGCGCCGGGTGGTCCCCGAGGAGGGCGCCGCCCGCGGGACGCGGATGCCGACGTCGGACCGCGACGAGTAACGAGGGCAAGGAGCCGCGATGATCCAGTTCATGCGTCGCTATCGCAAGGGCCTGCAGATCGGCCTCCTCGTGGTGATCGCCGCCTTTGTGGGATCGTTGTTCGTCTTCGGCTCGAGCGGCTTCGACAAGGGCGCCGTGCGCGGCGATACCGTCGCGACGGTGAACGGCGAGACGATCTCCCGCCGCCAGTACCAGGATCGCTTCCAGGGCTATCTCGAGATGTACTCACGCGGCCAGCAGGGCCGGCTCACGCCGGAGCTGGCCGAGCAGCTCGGCCTGCCCCAGCGCGTGGTCGACGAGCTCGTCACCGAGGCCGCGGTGGTGCAACGCGCGGACAAGGAGGGGCTCGGGCTCAGCGACGAGGAGTTCAACGCCTCGGTGCACGCCATGCGCGAGTTCCAGGACGGCGGCCGCTTCTCGATCGAGCGGTATCGCCGCTTCCTGGCCGTGCGCGGCGTGGAAGCCGAGCAGGAGCTGCGCCGCTACCTGACCCTGCGCAAGGTGCAGCGGCTCATCGTGGGCGGCGTGCGCGTCACCGACGCCGAGGTGGAGCAGGCCTGGGGACTCAGGCGCGACGAGGTGAAGACGGCGTGGGCGCTGGTCGAGACGGCGCCGCTGGTGACCGCGGCCACCGCCACCGATGAGGAGCTGGCCGAATACCTCAAGACGCACGGCCAGGAGTTCACGCAGCCGGAGCGTCGCAAGGCGCAGTACGTCACCCTGGTTCCGAAGGACTTCGCGCCCAAGCTGAGCGACGCCGAGATCGAGAAGTACTACACCGAGCACATCAAGGACTACGAGACGCCGCGCCAGCTCCTGGCCGCCCACATCCTGGTGCGGGTGGGCGAGACGGGCGGCAGCGAGGCCGAGGACAAGGCGCGCGAGAAGATCGCGGGCGTCATCAAGCGCGCCAAGGCCGGCGAGGACTTCGCCAAGCTCGCCCGCGAGGTCTCCGAGGATCCCGGCTCGAAGGACAAGGGCGGCGACCTGGGATGGGTGAGCCAGGGCCAGATGGTGCCGCAGTTCGAGCAGGGGCTCTTCGCGCTCAAGAAGGGCGAGATCAGCCCCGAGCCCGTGCGCACGCCGTTCGGCTTCCACGCCATCAAGGTCAGCGACGTCAAGGAGGCTTCGCGCAAGCCGCTGAAGGAGGTCGCCGCCCAGATCCGCGACAAGCTGGCCGCCGACGCCTCCGACCGCGCCGCCAAGGCGCGCGCCGAGGAGGTCCGGCCGGCGCTGCAGTCCGCCGGCGACTTCATGGCCGAGGCCCGCAAGCTGAACCTCTCGCCCGTCGAGACGACGATGTCCAGGATCGGCCGCCCGCCGGCGATGCCCGGCATGCCGCCGACCGACACGCTCGAGGAGGCCGCGTTCAACCTCACGGTGGGCGGCGTCACGCCGGCGGTGAGCACGCCGGCCGGCTGGGTGGTGTTGAAGGTGATCGAGACCATCCCGCCCGGTGTGCCGCCGCTGGCCGAGATCAAGGACCGCGTTGCGGCGGCGGTCAAGCGCGGCAAGGCCGAGACGGCGGCCTCCAACCGCGTGAAGCAGCTGGCCGACGACGCCAAGACCGGCGACCTGAAGGCGGCGGCCACCAAGGCCGGCGCCACGTTCGGCGAGGCGCCGCGCTTCTCGAAGGCCAAGCCCGCCGAGAAGCTGCCGGGCGACGTGCAGCTCGTCGCGCTGCAGACGCCCGCGGGTGAGACGAGCGCGCCCGTCCGTACGCCCCAGGGCTACTACGTCGTGAAGGTGCTGGAGCGTACGCCGGCCGGGCCGGTGGATCCTGCCGAGCGCGACAAGCTCAAGGGCGAGCTGACCAACCAGAAACAGAGCCAGACGTGGGAGCGCTGGGTGCTCGCCGCGCGCAACGATGCCAAGATCGACATCCTCGGCGGACCGCGCCCGCCGAGGAGGGGCTGATGCGTTCGTCCTTCTACGAGGGCAATCAGCGGTTCCGCATCGGCCAGGCGCCGATGCCCACGGCCGGACCGGGCGAGGCGCTGCTGCGCGTGCGCCGTGTGGGCATCTGCGGCACCGACCTGCACATCTTCCAGGGCCATCTCGATCACCGCATCCCGAAGGGCGGCGTCATCGGTCACGAGACGCTGGCCGAGGTGGCGGAGGCGCCGGCGTCGTCCGGCTTCCGGGCCGGCGAGCGCGTGGTGGTGGAGCCGCTGCGCACCTGCGGGACCTGTCGGGCCTGTCGGATGGGCGCGGCGTACCTCTGCTATGGCCTGCGCGTGCTCGGCGTCGAGGAGCCGGGCGGGATGCAGGAGTACTGGACGGTGCCGGTCGATCGCCTGCTGCGCGTGCCGGCGACGCTCGGCGACGACGAGGCGGCCGTCATCGAGCCGCTGGCCGTCGCCACCCACGACGTACGGCGGGCCGAGGTGAAGGCCGGCGACGCGGTGCTGGTGATGGGCGGCGGTCCGATCGGCGCGCTCATCGCGATGGTCTGCAAGCATCGCGGCGCCCGCGTGCTGGTGAGCGAGCTGAACCCGTTCCGCATCGAGATCTTGAGGAAGCTCGGCATCGACACCGCCGAGCCCGACCAGGATCTGAAGGCGCGCGTCGATGCGTGGACCAGCGGCGACGGCGCCGACATCGTCTTCGAGGTCACCGGCAATCCCGCCGCGGTGCGGGTGATGACCTCGCTCGTGCGCGTCTGGGGGACCATCAGCATGGTGGCGATCCACGGCGAGTCGGTGCCGGTCGACCTCTACCGGTTCTTCGCGCGCGAGCTCACCCTGCACGGCAGCCGGCTCTACGCGCGCGAGGACTGGGTGGAGGCGATCGGGATGGCCAGCACGGGCGCGGTCACGCTGGCCCCGCTCGTCACGCATCGCCTGCCGCTGGAGTCGCTGCAGAAGGGGATGGTGGACGCGCTGAGCGGTGCCCCGGTGATGAAGGTGCTCATCGACCTCGGCGCGTGATGCGCCACCGCCGGGCGCTGGCCGTCACCCCGCCCGTCCTGTTCCTGCTCGTCAGCCTGCTGCACCCGCTGCCCGACTGGGCGCACATCGTCGACTCGCTGACTCCGCGCTGGACCTTGTGGATGGCGGTGCACGTCGCCCAGCTGGTGCTGGTGCCGCTGCTCGTCTTCAGCGTCTGGATGCTGCTCGGCGGCCTCACCGGGCGGCTGCCGGGCCTGGCCCGCGCCGCGCTGATCGTCTTCGCGGCGTTCTACTCGGCGTTCGACACGATCGTCGGACTCGGCACCGGCCTGCTGGTGCGGCGCGCGATGCTGCTCGACGGCGCCGAGCGCGAGGCGGCGGCCCGCCTGGCCCAGTGGTTCTGGGACGCGCGGCTCGATCCGCGCTTGCCGGTGGTGTGGGTGATCGCCATCGGGACGATGGCGTGGCTTATCGCGATGATCACCACCGCGCTGGCGCTGCGGCGCGCCGGCGCGCCGCGACGCATCGCCGTGCTCCTGATCGTCTCGGGCCTCGCGCTGGCGATCGATCATCCGTTCCCGACGGGGACGATCGCGATGTTCTGCCTGATGATCGCGATCTCGCTGCGCGAGCGCACCCGCTACGCCAGCTGAGTTGCCGGCACCGGCTCAGCCGCCGGCACGCGCCTTGCTCTACGCTCCTGGGCGTGAGTGCTCGAGCGTTGCGCCTCGCCCGGATCGTCACCGATCCCGTCGAATCCGCGAAGCAGGCCGGTCTGCGCTACGTCGGCGAGTCCGAGCTGACGATTCGCCGACGCCGGGCCGGTCGCGGCTTCCGGTTCGAGGACGGCGGGGGCCGGCGCGTACGCGACGCGGCCACGCTGAAGCGCATCCGCTCGCTGGTGATCCCGCCGGCCTGGCGCGACGTGCGCATCGCCGTTGCCCCCCACGGCCACATCCAGGCGGTCGGGCGCGACGCCCGCGGGCGCAAGCAGTATCGCTATCACCCGCGCTGGCGCCAGGCGCGCGACGATACGAAGTACACGCGCATGCTCGCGTTCGCCCGCGCACTGCCGCGCATCCGCGCGCGGGTGACGCGGGATCTGGCGCGGCCCGAGCTTGATCGCGAGCATGTGCTCGCCACCGTCGTCCGGCTGCTCGAGACCACGCTGATCCGCGTCGGCAACGAGGAGTACGCGCGCGCCAACCGCTCCTTCGGTCTCACGACCCTGCGCAACCGTCACGTCGCGGTGCGGGGCGGCGAGATCCGCTTCTCGTTCCGCGGCAAGGGCGGCAAGGAGCACGTGGTGGGCCTGCGCGACCCGCGGCTGGCTCGCATCGTCCGCCGCCTGCACGAGCTGCCGGGGCAGGAGCTGTTCCAGTACGTGGACGACGAGGGCCAGCGCCGCTCCATCGGCTCCGGCGACGTCAACGCCTACCTGCGCGAGACGGCGGGTGAGGCCTTCACCGCGAAGGACTTCCGGACCTGGGCGGGCACCGTGCTGGCCGCCCTGGCCCTGGCCGAGGTGCGGCAGTTCGAGACCGCGCGCGAGGCCAAGCGCAACGTCGTGCGAGCCATCGAGCGGGTGGCGGCGCGCCTGGGGAACACGCCGGCCATCTGCCGCAAGTCCTACGTGCATCCGGAGGTGCTGAGCGCCTACCTCGACGGCGTGACGATTCGCCTGCTCAAGGCACGGACCGAGCGCGCCATCGGCGAGGGACTGCAGGCGCTCGGCGTCGAGGAAGGCGTGGTGCTGGGGCTGCTGCAGCAGCGGCTGGCCCGGGCCGCAACGACCCGGGCCGCCGCCTGAGAACCGGTTAGCGCGGAGACGCCGACGGCGCGCCCGGCGGGGTGATCATCACGTCGAGCGTGACGTTGTCCCCCTTCTTGATCTGACGGGCCACGTCCGGCGACACGCGGATCTCGAACGAGTCCCGCTGCGTCTTGATCTTCACCTCACCGTTGCTGTCGACCTCGGAGATCGTCCCGAAGACCGTCTGCCGTACGCCGACCGGCACGGCCGACGCCGGCGCGGGAGCCTGGGCCACGACCGTGGGCGCCGGTGCCGGCGTCACGACCGTCGGCTGAGGCGCGGCAGACACGGCCACGTACTGGCCGCCCTGCAGGGCCACGATCTCACCCGACTGGATCGTCAGTCGCTGGCCGGGGGCCAGCGCGGTGAACGCCGTCGGGCGGTTGTCGACCACGAGCATCGTGTTCTGGGTGACGCGATACATCCGCCCGTCATCCATCAGCACGACGCGCGACTGCGGATCGATGCGCACGATCGTACCGGTCTCGACCGACTGCGCGCCCGCGACCGACACCACGCCCAGGAGTACTGCTCCTGCGAAGAACGCACACACGGAACGCTGTGCCATCATTCCCTCCTTCGCGCGAACCCCAGTGGGAGCGCGAACGTCAGGCCCGCACCGTCGACGCCTGAAGAGCCGGCGGCGCTGAGCCACGCAAGGAAGGACGCAAGGGGCCGGCCATTAAGCTCGCGGGCACGACCGTTGCTGAGCGCCGCGACGGCGCATGCCGCCCCGCGACTCGCGCTCGTGTTAAGTTACCGGCATGGCGATGCCGCGAACCCCGATGACGCGCGCCGGCTACGACCGGCTGAAGGAGGAGCTCGAGCGCCTCAAGCGCATCGAGCGGCCGGCCATCATCAAGGCCATCGCCGAGGCCCGCGCCCACGGCGATCTCTCCGAGAACGCCGAGTATCACGCGGCCCGCGAGAAGCAGAGCTTCACGGAGGGCCGGATCAACGAGCTCGACGGCAAGGTCGGCGCCGCCGAGGTGATCGATGCCCCCGTCGGCGGCGACCGGGTCACGTTCGCCTCCACGGTGCGGCTGGAAGACGAGAAGGGCAAGGAGGTGCGCTACTGGATCGTCGGCTCCGACGAGGCGGATCCGGCGAAGGGGCGCATCTCGGTGCTGGCGCCGCTGGCCCGCACGCTCATCGGCAAGCGGGTGGGCGACACGGTGACGGCGCAGCTGCCGGCCGGCAAGAAGACCTTCGACATCCTCGAGGTGAACTTCCCGTGGACCGAGTGAGCTGATGCCTCACGCCACTACCGACGACGGCGTCAAGCTGTATTACGAGGAGGTCGGGCAGGGCACGCCGATCGTCTTCGTTCACGAGTTCGCCGACGACGTCAAGGGCTGGACCGCCCAGGTCAAGTTCTTCGCTCGGCGCTATCGCACCATCGCCTACAACGCGCGCGGCTATCCGCCCTCCGACGTGCCGGACGATCCCGAGCGGTACTCGCAGACGCGGGCCGCCGAGGACATCAAGGCCGTGCTCGATCACCTGAAGCTGCCGAAGGCGCACGTCGTCGGGCTGTCGATGGGCGGTTACGCCACCTTGCACTTCGGGCTCATGTTCCCGGATCGCGCCCTCTCGCTCATGGTCGGCGGCGCCGGCTACGGCAGCGTCGGCACCGATCGGGCCGCCTTCCACAAGGACACCGATCACGTCATCGGCCAGTTCGAGCAGGGCGGTATGGCCAAGGTCGCGGAGTTCTACACGCGGGGGCCCACGCGCGTGCAGTTCATCCGCAAGGACCCGGTGGGCTGGCAGGAGTTCTACGAGCGCTTCGCCGGCGGCTCGGCGCGCGGCCACGCCAACACCATGCGCGGCGTGCAGCGCCGGCGTCCGTCCATCTTCGAGCTGGAGGACAGGCTCACCAATCTCGACGTGCCGACGCTCATCATGACGGGCGACGAGGACGAGCCGTGCCTGGAGCCCGCGCTCTACCTGAAGCGCAAGATCAGGAGCGCGGGGCTGGTCATCCTGCCGAACTCCGGCCACGCGATCAACCTCGAGGAGCCGGACCTCTTCAATCGTGCGCTGCTCGATTTCCTGACCGCCGTCGACGCCGGCCGCTGGCCCCGCCGCGATCCCGGCTCGGGCTGCACGTCGCCTCCGGCGCCGACGGCCTGGTGCTCACACACGGCGCCGGCGGCAACAAGGACACGCCGCTGCTGGTGGCCGCCGCCGAGGCCTTCGCCGCGCGCGGCGTCAGCGTGCTGCGCTGCGACCTTCCGTTTCGCCAGGCCCGAAAGGGAGGCGCGCCGTCACCGAGCGGAGCCGCCCGCGACCGGGCGGGGCTGCGGGCCGCGCTCGCGGTTCTGCGGCAGCACGTGCGGGGGCGGCTGTTCCTCGGCGGCCACTCCTATGGTGGGCGCCAGGCGTCGATGCTCCTGGCCGAGGATCCCTCGCTGGCTCACGCGCTGCTGCTGCAGTCCTATCCACTGCATCCGCCGGGGCGGCCGGAGGCGCTGCGGATCGCGCATCTGCCGCAGATCCGGACAGCCACACTATTCGTGCACGGCACGGCTGATCCGTTCGCGACCGCCGACGAGCTGGAGCGCGCGCGGGCACTGATACTGGCCCGCACCGCCGTGCTGTCCATCGCGGCCGGTCACGACCTCGGCTGGTCGGGCGCCCGGCGCGATGCGGGGCTGCCCGAGCGCATCGTCACCGCGTTCTTCGATCTCGCCGGTCAACCGGGCGAGGCGCCATCCTCGGCGCGCGCGAGGCGCTCCTAGCCGCCGCGTCGGGGTTGTCGATCAGAGCCAGCATTGACTGCGGGAGGGGTTCGGTGCGCGGCAGGCCCGGTCAATGGCGCTGGCGCAGGAATGACCCGTGGACAGTACCTACCGGAGGGCTTCGCGCAGCTCCCGCGTGAGCGTGTCCACCGTGCCGCGCGTGCCGCCGGCGAGCTTGAGCTTCCATTCGCCCTCGGTCTCGAAGCGCCGATCACGCAGCCGCTCGCCCCAGGGCTTGATGGCCTCGCGGATGGCGTTGAGGTCGTAGGCGTCGCGGCGTACTTCCTTGGCGCGGGCCATGACGTCGGGGGCGGCGCGGATGAACGCGCGCAGCGCCGCACCCGTCTTGATCGAGTACTTGCGGCCGGCCCACGCCGTCGGGAACGTCGTGGACAGCGCCTTCATGTAGTTCAGAAAGAAGCGCTTGGCGTGCTGGCGTACCTCGGCGATGCGCGCGCCGCCGCCCACCTTCTCGACCGTCTCTAGGAAATCGACGATCTCCTCGGCCAGGGGGGCCTGGCTGACGCGGCCGCGCCCGGTGCCGAGCATCTTCACCTCGCTGTGCAGCGGCGAGGTGTCGTCCTCGTTGAGCGAGCGGATGACGTCGTGAGCCAGCGCCTGGTTGGGATCCGGGTACAGCTTGCGCCCGGCCAGGCTGATGATGTGCGAGGGGTTCAGCCGCGTGTGCTTGGCGTTGATCGTGACGAACAGCTCGACGACCTGGCGCGCGTCGAGCGAGTCGAACAACACCGCCGGCACCTCGATGCCGCCGGCCTCACCGGCCTGGCTCAGCGAGTGCAACGCCAGGAGTCGATGCTGGCCGTCGAGCACGCGCAGCACGCCGTGCTCCTCGGGGATCTGCAGTAGCCCGAGATCGTGGTGCCCGGCCACCGGCGTGAAGGTGAAGCGCTTCTCGGAGGTGATGATGACCGCGCCGGGGATGGCGGGCAGGGTCGCGGCGTCCTTGCACTCGCGGTAGTACGCGGCGAGCTCGTCGATCTTGCGGCGGATGACCGGACGCTGGTACGCGGTCTCGCTCTCGCTGATCCGCTTCTCCAGCATGTCCCAGTTCACGCGCGCCCGGGCCCCGCCGCCACGCTTGGTCTTGGGCGCCTCGGCCTGCGGACCACCCGTGTAGCCGAGAACCTCGAACTTGACGAGCCGATCGATGTCCTTGGCGGTGAGCCCGGCCTGGTAGAACTCGACGCCGAACTGCTTGACGCGGCGCGCAGGCACGCTGATCATGGGCTGACAATGTAACTGATCGCCAAACCCCTGTCAACAGAGGGGTTTTTGGCTACCGGCGCACCTTAAAGTAGCGAAATGGAAGCGGTCAGGCCAGGCCGAAGTTCTGGCTTGCGAGCCCCGCGATGTGACGGCCGATCGCGAGCGAGGCCGTTGCGCCCGGTGACGGCGCGTTCACCACGTGAATGGCGTCGGGACCGCTGGCGATCGAGAAGTCGTCCAGCAGCGAGCCGTCGGGTCGCACGGCCTGAGCGCGGACGCCCGCCCCGCCGGGGGCGATGTCCTCGGCCTTGAGGTCGGGCACGAGCCGTTGCAGCGCCTCGACGAACTTCTTCTTCGAGAGCGAGCGGTACATCTCGTAGGCGCCGGTCTTCCAGTACTTGCGCGCCATGTGCCAGAAGCCGCCATAGCCGAGCGTGCCGGCCAGCTCGCGCGGCCGGAAGCTGGTGAAGCGGTAACCCTCCCGTGCGAACGCCAGCACCGCGTTGGGTCCGGCCTCGACCTCGCCGTGGATCGTGCGCGTGAAGTGGACGCCGAGGAACGGGAACTCCGGATCGGGAACGGGATAGATGAGCCCGCGCACCAGGCTCTCGCGCTCCGGGCGCAGGAAGTAGTACTCGCCGCGGAACGGAACGATCTGCACCTCGGTGTCGGCGCCCGCCAGCCGCGCCACCACGTCGGAGTAGAGGCCCGCGCAGTTGATCAGCTTGCCCGCGGTGATCGTGTGCTGGCGCGTGCTGACGGCCAGCCCGCCTCCCCGCACGCGGGTGATGGCGCTGACCGGGAAGTTGTACTCGATCGTCACGCCGCTGGCGACGAGGTCCTTCCCGAGCGCGGCCGTCACCTCGCCGTAGTCGATGATGGCGGTGTTGGGCGAGTGGATGCCGCCCACCGCCCGCACGTGCGGCTCGATCTCCCGCACCTGCGCGGCGTCGAGCATCCGGAGGCCGGGGACGCCGTTGGCGGTGCCGCGGTCGAAGAGCGTGCGCAGCCGCGGCAGCTCCTCCTGCGTGGTCGCCACGATGACCTTGCCGCAGCGGTCGTACTTGATCGCGTGCGCCTCACAGAACTCGACCATGAGGCGCGCGCCCTCGACACACTGCCTGGCCTTGAACGAGCCCGGCTTGTAGTAGATGCCCGAGTGAATGACGCCGCTGTTGTGGCCGGTCTGATGCCGGCCCAGCTCGGCCTCCTTCTCGCACAGGACGAGCTTGAGGCCGGGCGACTTCTCGAGCAGCGCGCGGGCCGTGGCCAGCCCGACGATCCCTCCGCCGATGATGGCAATGTCGTAAGTCATCGCGGACGTATTATAGTCACCGCCGGACACGATGGCGCGCCCGACTTGCCCGCTCTGCCGAGAGACCCACCACCGCCTGGGCCGCACCCCCGTCCTGAAGGCGCTGGCCGCCGGACCGCGGCGGATCGCCCGGGCCGTGGCGCGAGGCCGCGGTCGGCGCCTGCGCCGTCGCCCGGCGCCGCGCGAGTGGTCGGTGGTGGAAGTGCTGGCGCACCTGCTGGACGGTGAGATCGCGCTCGCCTTCCGGATCCGCAAGATCGCGGCGGAGCCTGGCTCGGTGCTGGTGGCCTGGGATCAGGAGGTGTGGACACCAGGGCTGCGTCACCGCCGCGCCGACGCGCGCCAGGTACTGACGGCGTTCACCGCGCTCCGCGCCGACACCGTGGCGCTGCTGCGCCGGCTGACTCCGGCGCAGCGCCGCGCCGCCGGCCGCCACCCCGAGTACGGGCGCGTGCGCATCGGCCAGTTCCTCGAGCACTGGGCCGAGCACGACCTGCTCCACCGCGAGCAGATCGAGACGACGCTGGAGCAGCTCGCCGCCCGCTGAGCGCGGCCTCGCACTCCGGGTTTCTGGCGAGCCGGGCGCGCCCGGTCGGGCGCCCCGGACCTCACGCGCTACTGCAGGGGCGAGAACGAGGTCGGCCGCCAGATCTTGTTGACGAAGTGCGAGATCAGCGGCCCGTTGACCTCCGACGCCTTGCGCGCGGCCTGCCACTCGGGATCCGCCTGGAAGCTGGCCCAGGCCTTCGTGCGAGCGGCGAGGTCCTCGTAGGCGCAGATGTAGACCAGCTCGTTGCTCTCGCCGATGACGCTCTCCCAGAAGCCGACCACCTTGATGCCGTGCTTGGCGAACAGCTTCATGGTGACGTCGGCGAAGCGCTTCTGGATGTCGGGCATGCGGCCGGGCATGGCGTAGTACGCGCGATATTCGTAGATCATGGCGGGATGGTAGCAGCAAGGTCTCGAAACCGCCACGACGCCCATCGCGGACACGCTCCCGGGCGCTCGTCCTTCACGGCTTCAGACGGTAGAGGCGCTTGCCGAGTGTCTGGCCCGCGAGCCCGTCGAGCCGGCTTCCGATCGCTTCGCCCAGTGCCGTCAGGCGGTCGTCAGGATGCGGATGCGTCTTGAACAGCAGGCCGATGCGGCTGTCATTCGGCGCCACGCGAGCGAGGTCCTGGAGCACCGTGGGCAATCCGAAGGGGTCGTAGCCCGCGCGGGCCGCGAGAATCACCGCGACGCGGTCGGCCTCGAACTCCGCGTCCTTGTCGAGCGCCCGGGCGAAGATCTCGGCGCCGTTCCCGATGACGCGCTTGATGGCCTCGTTCTCTCCGACTCTCGTGCTCAGGGCCTTGCCGCCGATATCGAGGAGCCGACCGCCCTGCAGAAGCTTGAGGTGATGCTTGCGGACGACGTGGCCGATCTCGTGGGCCAGCACGCCGGCCAGCTCGCTCTCCGTCTGCAAGCCCCGGTAGAGCCCTCGCGTCACCAGGACGTAGCCGCCGGGCGCGGCGAAGGCGTTGAGATCGTCCGACTGGATGACGCCGAAGTGCCACGGCAGATCGGGGCGCTCGCTCTGGCTCGCGATCCATCGCCCGACGCGATTGACGTACCGCTGCAGCGCCGCATCCGTCACCAGCGGCGCGGCGCCCAGGATGTTGCCGGCCGCCTGGCGGCCGATCGCCAGCTCCTCCTCCTCGGAGAAACCGCCCAAGGCACGGAGTGAGCCGAGGTCTCCCGCGCCCGACTCGCCCTGCTTGATGGTCTTCCTCAGCTCCTCGAGCGGATCGACGGCGAGGGCCACGCCCCCCAGGCCGAGGAGCATCAGGCCTGCGAGAGCGAGCGCTCTCATCGGGCCGCCGCCGGCGCTGCGAGATACTCGACCTTGCGCGAGGCCAGTGGGCCCTCGGCGGCGAACTTGCGGGCCTCCGCGCGAGTCATGGCGTGAGACTCGAGCTTCTTGATCTCTGCTTCGCTGTACCTGGCCGCCTTCAGGTCTTCTTCGCCGAGACCGCGAATACCGGTGGTCGCGACCACGTTTCCGGTGCCGGCCCGACCCGTCGCCAGCCCGAAGACGTCGGTGGCCTCGCCGCTGCGCTTGCGCGCTTCCCCGCGCCGGACGCTGAGCATGCGAATCCATCCCTTGCCCCGGGCGGTGTTCACCTGGAACCATCCGCCGCGCTGGTCGAGGATCTCGACCTTGTCGCCGGTCGCCACCGAGCCCACCACCTTCGCGTCCCGGAATGGCTCTGACTTGATCTCGTCGTTCTTCAGCGCGGTGCCGGTCGTGGCGGCCAGCGCGGGCCCGGCCGACACCAGGCCCGCGGCGAGGATGACGGCGACGATACCTCCAGCGATGGTCACGATTGTGTTCCTCCATGCGGGCCGGC
>Ga0310811_10006699_pt1 | contig 14734 bp, 17 predicted proteins | sample YCmetagenome_FD_207642 | JGI IMG/M metagenome (GOLD analysis project Ga0310811, IMG submission 207642) | Soil microbial communities from experimental microcosm in Duke University, North Carolina, United States - YC | ecosystem: Engineered > Artificial ecosystem > Soil microcosm > Unclassified ...
GAAGGGGCGGTCAGCTCGGCGATCGGCATCGCGATCCTTGTCTCGGTGCTGGCCGGCAAGCCGCTGATGACAGCGGGGATGCGCCCGTTCCTCGTCCGGGGGGACGCGGTCAGGGATGCCGCGTTCGGGCGGCTCGCGGTCATGTCGCCGCGCTTCCGCGCGCTGGAGCGGCGGTTTTCGATCGTGTGGGGCATCGCGTGCCTGAGCGAGTGCGCCTGCCAGGTCGGGTGCGCGTTCACCCTTCCGGTCGCGACGGTGGTGTGGCTGAACACGGTGCTGCTGCTGACGTCGATCGGGGCGGGGATCGTGGGCGGTAGCTTCTTCTCTCTCCCGATGGAGAAGATGGTCGTGGCCGAAGCGGCGAAGCTCACGGAAGGGCAGTGACGATGCGCGGCAAGGGAATCAACTACGACACCGGGTTCAGCCCGGCCGGCCATCTCAGCCGGCCCGTCTTCGACCCGGATCAGGTCAAGCGGGAGATGCGGGTCATCGCCGAGGACCTGCACTGCAACGCGGTGCGGATCAGCGGCGGCGACCCGGAGCGGCTGAGCGTCGCGGCGCAGCTCGCCGCGGCGGCGGGGCTCGAGGTGTGGTTCGCGCCCTTCCCGTGCGAGCTGTCCCCCGAGGAGAACCTGGCCCTGCTGTCCGACTGCGCGGGCCGCGCCGAGCAACTCAGGCAGACCGGAGCGGAGGTGGTGTTCGTGGCCGGCTGCGAACTCAGTTTGTTCGGCACCGGGTTCGTACCGGGAGAGATCTTCATGGACCGGATCCAGAACCTTGGCCGGGCTGATTTCCGTGCGCTGTGCGGGCGGCTCAGCGAGTACCTCGCGACCGTGGCGCAGGAGGTCAGGGGGCGGTTCAGCGGGAAGGTCACGTACGCCGCCGGGCCGTGGGAGTTCATCGACTGGTCGCCGTTCGACATCGTGTCGATGGACGGCTACCGCGACGCCGGCAACCGGGACCGCTTCGCCGACGACATCCGGGGGCTGTCCCGGCACGGCAAGCCGGTGACGATCACCGAGTTCGGCTGCTGCGCCTACCGGGGCGCGGCCGACCGGGGCGGCTTGGGCTGGATGATCATCGACCCCGCCGCCGTGCCGCCGGCGCTGAACGGCGACTACGTGCGCGACGAGGGCGAGCAGGTCCGCTACCTGACCGAGTTGCTTGAGGTCTTCTCCGGTGCGGGGGTGGACACCGCCTTCTGGTTCACTTTCGCCGGGTACCAGACGCCGCGGCACGACGACCCGCGCCGCGACCTGGACCTCGCGTCCTACGGCCTGGTCGCCATCCTGGACGACAATGGAACGGACTGGCGGCCGAAGGAGGCGTTCCACGCCCTAGCCGCCGCCTACGGACAAGCGGAGCGGTGACCGATGGCGCAGGGTGACGTGCGGGACTTCGCGGAAGTACCCGACCGGCCGTCCCCGGTCACCCTGTACCCGTGGCTGCTGATCGCCGCCGGGGCCGCGCGCGACACCGTGGACGGCAAGTTCCACCCGGCCTGGCTGGCGGGGTGCGGGCTGCTCGCCTTCGCGGGCCTGTACATGGCGGCGACGTGGATCCGCTGGCGCGGGCGCCCGCCGGTCGCCTATGTGATGCTCGTGCTCCTCGCCGCGGTCACGCTCAGCCTGAACCTCGGCTTCGGCGCCGGCATGAACGCACTGGTCCCGCTGCTGTCGATCGCCTGCGGCGCCGTGGTGCCCTGGGTGATGCCGTTCCGTGGCGGGCACGGGCCGCCACTGCCGCTGCTGGTCGTCTTCATCGTCGCGTTCGCGAGCATGCTGACCGCCGTGGCACAAGGTGCCTCCGCTGGGGACATCTGGGCGGGGTGGTACGGCCCGGCGCTGGCCGGCGGGATCGTCGCGATCATCTACCGCTTCATCGAGGCGGTCGCCGAACTGCGCAGGACCAGGGAGGAACTGGCCCGGGCGGCGGTGGACGCCGAGCGGCTCCGCTTCGCCCGGGACCTGCACGACCTGCTCGGCCACACCCTGTCGGTGATGGTGGTGAAGGCACAGGTCACCCGCAAGCTGGTGACGAGGGACCCCGCGCTGGCCGAGCAGGCGGCGATGGACATCGAGGACATCGGCCGTGAGGCCCTTACCGAGGTGCGCCAGACGGTCGCCGGGTACCGGGGCCGCGGCCTGGCGCGCGAGCTTGAGGCGGCCCGCACCGCGCTGGCCGGCGCGGGCCTGACCGTGGCGGTCCGGCAGGACGGCCCGCCGGTCCCCCCGGGGGCGGACGCGCTGCTCGGCTGGGTCGTCCGGGAGGGCGTCACGAACGTCATCAGGCACAGCGGCGGGCACGAGTGCCAGGTCGAGGTCCGCAACGACGGCGGCTGCGCCACGGTGACGATCCGCGACGACGGCGTCGGCGCGGTGTCTTCCGGGGCGCTGTTTTCGGGGGTGCTGCCCATGGGCGGGCACGGGCTCGACGGGCTGCGGGAACGTCTCACCGCCGACGGGGGAACGCTGACCGCGGGCCCCGCGCCGGGCGGCGGCTTCCGCCTCACCGCCACGGTCCCGGTTCCGGCGGGTGCCCGCCCGTGATCCGGGTGCTGCTCGCCGAAGACCAGGGCATGATGCGCAGCGCCCTGGCTTTGCTGCTCGGCATGGAAGAAGACATCGAGGTCGTCGCCCAGGTGCAGTCCGGCGACCGCGTGCTCGCGGCAGCCCTCGACGCCCGGCCTGACGTCGCCCTGCTCGACATCGAACTGCCCGGGCGCAGCGGCCTCGACGTCGCCGCTGACCTGCGGTCGCGGCTGCCGGAGTGCGCGGTGCTCATGCTGACCACGTTCGGCCGCCCCGGGTACCTCCGCCGGGCGATGGAAGCCGGCGCGCGGGGCTTCCTGCTGAAGGACGCGCCCGTCGAGGAACTGGCCGACGCCGTCCGCAAGGTCCTGGCGGGGAAGCAGATCGTGGATCCCAGCCTGGCCGCGGCGGCGCTGTCCGCCGGGCCGAACCCGCTCACCGACCGGGAGCGTGACGTGCTGCGGGCAGCCGACGGCGGGGCGACGGTCGCCGACATCGCCGCGCGGCTTTTCCTGTCCGAGAGCACGGTGCGAAACTACCTGTCGTCCGCCATTGGCAAGACCCGTGCCCGTAACCGGATCGAGGCCGCCGAGACGGCCCGCCACAACGGCTGGCTTTGACGCCGGCGGCTGGCGGCCGGCTCAGCTCAGGTAACGGTGAGCGGGTCATGGGAGTAGATCCACGCGTTGGCCGCCAAGGGGTCGGCGGCGCGGAGCGCCTCGTCCCTGGAGCGCTGCTCCGGGCCGTCGGGAAGGTGGTTGAAGTCCGCGCGGACGTGGCTGCCCCGCTGGACCTGGCTCGCGTGGGCTAGTCGCGCGGACTCGTACCGGCGCAGGGCCACCGCCGGGTCGTGCTCCGCGAGGCAGTCCGCGAGCACCGCGGCGTCCTCGAATGCCTGCGCCGCGCCTTGCCCGAGGAACGGGAGCATCGGGTGCGCGGCGTCGCCGAGCAAGGTGACGCGGCCCCACGTCCACTGAGGCAGGGGCTGCCTGACGAGCAGCGCCCAGCGTCCGGGAGTGCTCGCGGCCTTGATGAGACTGAGCAGGCGGTCGTCCCAGCCGCCGAATTCCGCGAGGAATTCTTCCACCGTCGCGGTCGCCGTCCACGACTCGGTGACGTAGTCCCCCGCCGGGGCGATCGCCACCAGGTTGATCATCTCGCCCGCGCTGACCGGGTAGTGGACCACGTGACGGCCAGGGCCGAGCCACACCACCTGGGCGGGGCGGCGGGCGAGGTCCGGCGCGGCGGCCGCCGGGACGAGTGCGCGGAACGCGCACATCCCCGAGTGCACGGGCGGGGCCGGCTCGGTAAGCGTGGCGCGGATCAACGAGTGGATGCCGTCGGCGCCGATTAGCACGTCAGCTTCGACGTGTTCCCCGTCCGTGAAGTCGAGGCGCACCCCGTCGGCGGCAGCCGAGCAGCCGTCCAGCCGCTTGCCGAGCCTGACGGCGTCCGCTGGCACCGCGCGCTTCACCGCGTCGAGCAAGTCGGCGCGGTGCACCGTGTACATGTCGTTGCCGTAGAGCCGCATGGCGTTGGCGGCGAGGTCGACCGCGGACAGGACCGTCCCGTCCTGCCACCGGCGGAACTCCCATCCGGTGTCCAGCCGCACCGCCCGCTCGCCGAACGCACCGAGCACGCCGAGCCGGCGGAGAATGCGGGCCCCGTTCGGCGGCACCATGATGCCCGCGCCCACCTCGCGCAGCTGCCGCGCCTGCTCGTAGACGACCGCGGGCACGCCCGCCTGGTGCAGGAACGCCGCGGCGGCGAGCCCGCCGAGTCCGCCGCCGACGATCGCGACCCTGAGTGACATGACAAGCATTATCTCCGGTATGCGGCCTTAAGTCGCGAGGGTGGTAGGGGCGGTGGCGGTGCGCCGGATTTTTAGGGCGGCATAAGGAACGGCTTCGGACGGTCTGAGGCTTGCTTGGTTCCTTGGGGCTAGCAACGAAACGCAAAGGAGAATTCGTATGCGCAACCGAACCAGGATCATCGCCGCCGCCGCAGCTGTCACCGCAGCCCTCGCCGGCACCACGGGCACCGCGATGGCGGCAACGAACTGCCCCAAGAGCGGCACCCCCGCGACGACCGCGTCCGTCACCAGCAGCCATTCGATCTCGCTCGATGCCCTGGCCGCCCGGCTCGGCGTGTCGCCGGAACGTCTCGACCGGGCGCTGCGCGAGGTCAAGACCTCGTTTGGCAAGGCTGGCGGCAATCCGACCCAGTATCAGTTCGAGGCCAAGCTCGCCCGCGTCCTTGGTATCTCGCTGGCGCGGGTGCGGCACGCGTTCCCGCCTGGGGCGCTGCGGGTCGTCAAGCCCGGCGGTCCGAAGGAGGCCGGCGGCAAGGAGGCCGGCGGCAACGGCGCCGGCAAGAAGGGCACCGGCGCTCAGCCGCCGCGCTCCAAGGCACCCGCGCAGCAGACCGACGCCGCGTTCGTCGCGGCCGTGGCCAGCGCGCTGAGCCTCAGCACGGCCCAGGTCAAGGCGGCGCTGGCCCCCCTGCTCGCAGCGGGCAGCGTCGACACGTCGTCGGCGACTTTCGCGGCGGCCGCGCAATCGCTTGGCGTCAGTACCCAGCAGTTGGACGATGCGCTCGTACAGGCCAAGCAGAGCCTGGCCGGAAGCAGCTGAAATCCCCGCTGAGTAGCGTTTAAGGCCGGGTTAAGGTAGATGCGCGATACTGGCCCCGTGCGGGTGCTCGTGGTCGACGATGACGAGGCGGTGCGCAGCGCGCTGACCCATGCGCTGCAGCGCGACGGCTACGAAGTGTCCACGGCGGCCGACGGGGCCACCGCGCTTGCCATGCTGCTGGGGCTCCGGCATCAGGCCGTCGTGCTTGACGTCCTGATGCCGGAGCCCAACGGGCTTGACGTCTGCCGCTCGATCAGGGCACGCGGCGACGACACCCCGATCCTGATGCTGACCGCGCGCGACCTGGTCTGCGACCGGGTCGCCGGGCTGGACGCCGGGGCCGACGACTACCTGGCCAAGCCGTTCGCGCTCGAGGAGCTGCGGGCACGGCTGCGCGCGCTGCTGCGGCGCAGCGGCGCGGGCAGCGCCCCGCTCCGGTTCGCCGACATCGAGCTCAACCCCGTGACGCACCAGGCAAGCCGCGGCGGGGAGCCCCTGCCGCTGACCAAGACCGAGTTCGCGCTGCTCGAGCTGTTCCTCCGCAACCGGGGCCGGGTGCTGTCCCGTACCCAGATCTTCGAGTCGGTGTGGGGCTACGACTTCGGCCCGGAATCGAACGGGCTGTGGGTCTACATCAGCTACCTGCGGCGGAAGATGGGCGAACCGCGGCTGATCCAGACCGTGCGCGGCCTCGGCTACGTGCTGCGGGAGGGCAAATGAGCCTGCGCTCCAGGGTCGCGATCGCCGTCGGCGTGGTCGTCTTCTGCGCGCTGGCGATCGTGGCGGCGGTCGTGTATCCCGTGGTCAGCGCGAACCTGCACGCCCAAGACGACGAGTCCCTGATGCAGGTGGCCGACAACGCGCCGATGACGGCGACGAAGCTCAAGCAGGCCGGCGCTCCCTTCGGGCAGCTTGTCCCGTTCGGCGACACGAAACTGCAGATCCTGCCCGATCCCATGCCCGGGCCCAGCGACGGGTTCGTCGACGTCACCGATCAAGACATGGCGGTGGCGCTTGGGCAGGACAAACCGTACTTCCAGAACGAGGTCTATAACGGCGTCGACTGGCGCATCTACACCACCCAGTTCCCGGGCAACTCCGGAGCGCTGGTCCGCGCCGCCAGGCCGGCGTCGGAAACCGACTCGACCCAGCGGGCGCTCGGCTGGCTGCTCCTCGCGCTCGTGCCGGCCGCCGCGCTCGCCGCGGCTGCCCTGGCGCGGCTGGCCGCGGGCCGGGTGCTCCGCCCGGTCGGGCGGCTTACGGAGACCGTCGAGCGGATCAGGGACACCGGCGACCTCAGCGCTCCAATCGAGACACCGGGCCAGGACGAGATCAGCCGGCTCGGTCAGGCCTTCGCCGCGATGACCGCCGCGCTCGATGAGTCCGTGGGCGCGCAGCGGCGGCTGGTCGGGGACGCCTCACACGAGCTGCGCACCCCGCTGACCAGCCTGATCACTAACCTCGAACTGCTCGCCGAGCAGCCGGGCGACCCCAGCGCGCCCGCGTTCATCGAGGCCGCGCTCGCCGAGGCCGTCGAGCTGCGCGTGCTGATCAACGACCTCGTCGAGCTCGCGCGGGACGGGCAGGCTTCGTTCCACATGGAAGACGTCCGCCTCGACCTGGTCGCGGAGCGGGTCGCGGCACGGGCCGCTGGCCGGTCACCGGGTCCGCGCTTGGCGGTGGACTGCTGGCCGACCCTGGTCCTCGGCGATCCGGATGCCCTGGAACGGGCGGTCGGCAACCTGGTCGACAACGCGCTGAAATGGAGCCCGCCCAACGGGCTTATCCGCATCACGGCGGCCGACGGCGCGGTGGAGGTCAGCGACGAGGGGCCGGGAATCCCCGCCGCCGACCTGCCGTACATCTTCGACCGGTTCTACCGGTCGGTGCAGGCGCGGTCGCTACCGGGCTCGGGCCTCGGCCTCGCGATCGTGCGCAGGATCACCGACCTGCATGGCGGAACCGTTGAGGCCATTCCGCTGCCGCAGGGGGTGACCTTCCGCATCAGCCTGCCGGAGGTCACCGCTGACCCGCCCGCGGGCTACTAGGCGCGAGTCCCGCCGCTGGGTCAGCGCGTGAGCTGGAGGGCCAGGAGCGCGACCGCCAGCGCGCCGAAGAGGAGGAACGCCGCCACCCCGGAAAGGTCCCGTCGACCGATCACGACCGTCATGCTCGCCGCCGCCCATTCCGCGCAAGTGTGACTTACGTCCTCAAGCCCGGCTTACGGTAGCACCTGGTTCTCGTTCCGCGAGTCGCTTCAAGGTGAGCAGTTGCCTGCGTGCCATGACCAGGTCGCCAACGGACAGCCAGACCGCGCGCCAGCGAGCGGTGCGCATGACGACCTTGAGCAGCAGCCGGGTCGCGTCGCGATCCTGCGGCACAAGGACGTACGACATGAAAGCGCCCATGATGGTGCCGGTCAGCTGTTTCCCTGGCTCGACCGACACGATCCGGCCCAGTTCACGCCCGCCGGCGGTGGTGAACCGCTCTCCCACCCGCGGCTCGGGCAGGCCGGCCAGTTCCCGGGGCGAGCGGCGGCCCCGGTTGTCGATCAAGTCGTAGGAGTACGGCGCGATCCGTACCTGGGCGACCCACGGCCACACCGCCTCGGGCGGCGCGGCCACGCTCACGCCCCGCCAGGCGCTCAGCGTGGGCGAGGCGACGAACTCATCGCACGGATACCAGCGTGACACCTCGGCATCGGTCACGCCCCATTTGTCACCGATCATGTACCTATTCTGCGCCTGCGCCTGTCGTCTCCCCGGCCGGCGGCGCGAGTCCGACGAGCTTGGCGAGGAATCGATCGGCTTGCTCGGGGAAGGGCGGCCAGGGCAGGTCAGGCTCATTGATCCGCAGAGACAGCATGCCGATGACGGCCGTCCGGAGATCGAGCGCGACGGTGGCGGCGTCCCCTGGCGGGGCAACCCCAGCGTCCATGCAGCGCTGCACCGCAGCCGTAGTGCGCGTGAACGCCGCCTCCTTGAAAGGCATGCCGACCTTGCTCTCATGCATCACCTTGTAGACGCCGCGATGCTCCTGCACCCAGGCCGCCTGCCCCAGGATCCGTGCGCGCAGGCCGAGAGCGGGGTCCTGGTGTGCGTCCTCGGCCTCATCCGCAGCCTGGACCATCTCCGCATGGCAGCGCTCCATGGCCGCCGCGACGAGCGCGTCACGGTCTGGAAAGTACAGGTAAACAGAGGTGGGGGATATCGACACCGCACGTGCAACCGCGCGCAGCGACAAGGCCTCGTCGTCGGCTAGGTCGCCGAGCATCTGCACGGCGGCGGAAATGATCTCCTCCCGCAGCCGCTCCCCCTGCCCGCGCGCGTTGGGGCGGCGTGGGCCAGCAGAGAGACCTGCCGAGGTGGTGTCGTCCATCGCCCGATCATTCTAGCTTCGCGTACTTGCGTTGCGGCCGCCTCTAACGATACGGTTGTTCATATAAGGACAGCTGTCCACATAACTTAGGGGATCACAATGCCGCTAACGCTCCAAGAGGCTCAGGCAGTCATCGCCGGCGCACACGAGCGCGCCGCCAAGATAGGTGCACTGGTCACGGTCGCGGTCGTCGACGAAGGCGGACACCTGCAGGCCCTCGGCCGCATGATGGGCGCAGCGCCGCTCTCAGCCAGGATCGCCGAGACCAAAGCGGCCAGCGTCGCCCTCTTCCGCCGCGACGGCGCCGCACTGCGACAGCTGCAGGAGGCCAACCCTGGCTTCTTCGCCCAGCTGGACCGGGCCGTGCGGGTACCCATCCTGGCGGGCGCCGGCGCGGCGCTCATCCTGCGGGGGGACACCGTCCTCGGCGCGCTATCGGTAAGCGGCGGAATGGCGCCCGGGCAAGACGACGAGTGCGCAGAAGCCGGGCTTGCTGTTCTCGCTCCTTAGGGCAGCCCGCGCAAGTTCCTGACTGGAACTCGCGCGGGGCTGCACTAGTGTCTGAATGCGCCAGCCGATGACGGCACTAACCGAACGGATGTGAGCGCGTGACACTAGCCACCCGCTTGTACGGGGCGATGCTGAAGAACGAGCCCGCGGTCACCCGCGCCGTGGACGTGCGGCGGGATGTCGCGGTCCGCGCCCCCGACGGGACCTCGCTGCTCACTGACGTCTACCTGGCGAGCCCCGGCCGGCCGCTGCCCGCCATCCTCATCCGCTCCCCCTATGGCCGCCGCCTGATCGGAACCATTGCCCGGCTCTTCGCTGAGCGCGGCTACCACGCGGTGATCCAGTCGACCAGGGGGACGTTCGGCTCGGGCGGCCGGATCGACTTCGACGCCGAGGCGGCCGACGGCCGGTCCGCCGCCGACTGGATCGTCGAGCAGCCCTGGTCCGACGGGACCATCGGCACGTTCGGCGGCAGCTACCTCAGCCTGACCCAGCTCGCCCTCGCCTCGACCAGGCCGCCGCAGCTGAAGGCGATGGCGCTGTCGGTCTGGGGCGCCGACCGGCGCGAATACAAGTACCCGGGCGGCGCGTTCACCTTGGAGCAGGCGCTCGGCTGGGCCTTCGCCGTGGAGCACCAGGAGCGCCCACTCGGTTTCCTCCGCGCCCCGCTGCGCGGCCGCGATACCCTCGCCCCGGCGCTGGCTCACCTTCCGCTGCTCGACGCGGACACGGTCGCCGTCGGGCACCCGGTCAGCTTCTACCGGGACTGGGTCACCCACGACCAACCGGGCGACCCGTACTGGGCCCCCACCGACTTCCGACCGATCCTGAAGGACCTTGGCGTCCCTGTCACCATGCTCGCGGGCTGGTACGACATGTTCCTCCCGCAGATGCTCGCCGACTACCGGGAACTGCGCGACGGGGGCCAGGACGTACGGCTGCGAGTCGGCGCCTGGCACCACACCAGCCGGGGCGTGCTCCCCCAGTCGATCGCCGACGCCCTCGACTGGTTCGGGACGCACCTGCTTGGCCGCGCGCCGGCGGCGGGCCAGCCCAGGCTCCGGGTGGAGGTCATGGGCGGGGGCGGATGGCGCAGCCTGCCCGAGTGGCCGCCGCCGAGCACCGCTGTCCAGCGCTGGCACCTGCAGCCCGGCGGCGCGCTGGGGACCGGCGACCCCGCGGACAGCGACCCCGACCGCTACACCTACGACCCCGCCGACCCGACGCCGAGCGCGGGCGGCGCCACCATCGCGAGCCCCGGTCCCGTCGACAACCGCGCCGTCGAGCAGCGCCCCGATGTCCTCACCTACACCAGCGAGCCGCTGACCAGGCCGCTCACGGTCACCGGGCCCGTTACCGCGGAGCTGTTCGCCGCTTCAAGCCGCCCGCACACGGACTTCTTCGCCCGCCTCTGCGACGTTGACCCCGGCGGCAAGTCCGTGAACATCACCGACGGCATCCTCCGCCTCACCGCCGCGACCGGGGAACCGCAGCGCGTCACCGTCGACTTGTGGCCCGCCGCGCACCAGTTCCAGGCTGGCCACCGCATCCGCCTTCAGGTGTCCAGCGGTGCCCACCCCCGGTACGCGCGCAACCCCGGAAGCGGCGAGCCGCTGGCGACGGCGACCACACTGCACACCGCGCAGCAGGCGGTCTACCACGACCGCGCGCACCCGTCCGCCATACTGCTGCCCGTCGCCGCAACGCCCTGACGCCACGACCGCTGCCCGCGGTGGCTGCGGTCTTCCCGGCGTGCGGTGTAGGTTCGGTTCCATGCTGGCCAGCGCCTCGTTCGTGGGCTTCATCCCGGCCCGGGACCTAGCGGTCGCCCGGAGCTTCTACGAGGGAACGCTCGGGCTGCGCGTCGTTGACGCCACGACCTTCGCGCTGGTGCTGGACGCCGGCGGCACGATGCTGCGTGTCACGCCTGTCCCCGGGTTCGAGGCCCGTCCTTTCACGATCGCCGGCTGGCAGGTGCCCGACATCAGGAGCACGGTCGCCGCGCTGACGGGCAAGGGCGTGGCGTTCACCCGCTATGACGGCATGACCCAAGACGACCTCGGCATCTGGACCACTCCTGGCGGCGATTTCGTCGCCTGGTTCAAGGACCCAGACGGCAACACTCTCTCCCTCACCACGTTCATTTAGTACGGCGGGCGCAGGCCATTCTTGTACCCCCGGAGCGCGCCGCTCCAGCCGTCTCTAGCTGTCGCGGCCGGTGAACTCCTCGGGTGGCAGGGCGGAGAGCGTCTGGGCCGCGCGCAGGAAGGCCGCGCGGTCGGCGGCCGGGAGCCGGGAAAGTACCCGCTCCTCGTTGGCCTGGATCTCGGCCTGGACGGCGCGACGGGCGCGCTGGCCGGCCTCGGTGATCGACAGCAGCCGCGCGCGCCGGTCGGCGGGATCCGGCTCGCGGGCGATGAGCCCCGCCTGCTGGAGCTCGTCGAAGGTGGTGATGATCCGGGTCTTGTCGGCCCCGATCGCGTGCGCGAGCGCGGCCTGGGTGCGCGCCGGGTGGCCGTCCAGTGCGTTGAGCACGACATAGCCCCACATCGTGACCCCGTGCCGGGCGAGCACCGGCAGTTCGGCCGCGATGAGCGCCCGGGTGAGGGGCTGGAGCATCGCCGCGAGGTCTCGCCGTCCGCCGTGATCTGGCATGCGACTCAAGGTACCCGTCGACAGATGATATGCATTCGCTTATGATAGGCGCATGCATACAGACTTGGCTTCTGGCATCGTGGCGCTCGACGCGCAGGCGGTCACTGAGAGCGTCCGCCTGGTGGAGCAGGCGACGGCGGCGGACATGCCGCGGCCCACTCCCTGCGCCGACTGGACGCTGCACGGCCTGCTGCGGCATATGGCCACGCAGCACTACGGGTTCGCGGCCGCGGCCGCGGGCGACGGGGACCTGGCGCAGTGGCGGCTGCGCCCGCTGGGCGACGATCCGGTCGCGGCCTACCGCACCGCGGCCGAGACCGTGCTGGCCGCGTTCGCCGCCGACGGCGTGGTTGACCGGCAGTTCCCGCTCCCGGAGTTCAAGCAGGGCTTGATGTTCCCGGGGGCACAGGCGGTCAGCTTCCACTTCGTCGACTACGTGGTGCATTCCTGGGACGTCGCGCGGACCCTGGGCCTCGCGGCGCGCTTCGACCCCGCGCTGCTCGAGGCGGCGCTCACCGTGGCGCGGGCAGTGCCCGGCGGTGCGGCCCGCCTGGAGGCGGGCGCCGCGTTCGGGCCGCAAGTCGCGTGGCCCGGCGGTTCACGCCTGGACGAGGTCGTGGCCATCCTCGGCCGCTCCCCCGGCTGGCAGCCCCCCACATTCGCCTTATTCACCAGGCTGCGGTTCACCGCCACCGTCTAGCAGGGCACCACGACGTGCTTGAGTGAAAGCATGGAAACCGCGCGGCTGTTCGTTTACGGGACGCTGATGCCCGGCGAGGAGAGCTGGCACCTGCTGTCACCGCTCGCGGCATCCGGCGTCCCAGAACCCGCCACGGCGGCGGGAGCCCTCTACCGCACCCCGTATGGATGGCCGGCCGCCGTCCTGGATGCCGCCGCGCCCACCGTCGTGCCTGGCCTGGTCGTCACGCTGCGCGACCCGGGGCGGGCACTGCCCGTGCTCGACGAGTTCGAGGGCACCGGAAGAGGGCTGTTCGAGCGGCGGCTCACCAAAACTTCCGCCGGGCCGTGCTGGGCGTATCACTGGCCCGGGCCGACGGCCGGCTTCCGGGCGATCACGTCCTGGGCCGTGCCCCCAAATACCGTCAAGTTAAGGGCCGCCCGCCGCCCGGCATGTCTGGTTGTGGGGGAGCCGCCCCTGAGCGGCCTTTTGGCTGGTCAGCCTGCGTAGCCGGGAGCGCCGGACAGCAGCTCCGGCTTGGCGACCGCGCAGAAGTTGTAAACGTAGCCTTCCGGCATGCTGAACGGCGTGAACTCATTCGTTATGACAGACGACAGCTGGTGCTTTTCCAGGTCGAATTCCTCGACCGGGCGAAGCGTCGGCCCGTCGATGAAATAGAGCGCGTACCCGAGGTCCTGGATTTCCGTGAAGACATCCTTGATGGGGTGGTCCAGGTGGCGCTGCTCGATTTCGATGAGCATGGGGGGAAGGTACTTGCGGAGCACGGCGGACGCGCCGCGGAGCACGGAGATCTCGTGCCCCTCCACATCGATCTTGATGAAGTCGACCTGCTGGTCGCCGATCTCGTCATCAATCCGGACCGTCGGCACGGTGACTTTCTCGACCCGGACGCCGTGCTGCCCGTCAAAGCCGTGGGCGATGCTCGACTGCGCGGTGACGTGCCGGTTTCCGAAAACGGGGACTTGCATGTCCGCGTTGCCCGTGAGGTCCGACGCCGCGACGGGCCGGAAATGGACGTTGGGCCGCGCTTTAGCCAGCTTCTCAAGCACCGCCCGGTTCATGGGGTGCGGCTCGAAGCTGAACAGCGTGCCGGACCCGCCCACCTTGCGGGCGAGGTGGTAGCTGAACAGCCCCCAGCTCGCGCCGACGTCCACGACAACCGCGCCGTCGCAGACGAAGCGGTCGGTGAGCGCGGCGGCGAGGTCGCCGGCCTTCACCTGACGATGCCACACGAATTCGACGGTCGCCCGCATGGCATCGAAGCCGAAGTACCGGCCTACGTTGCGCGGGGTCGCGAATGTCGCGGCCGAGTTGACCAGAGCACTCTTGGCACCGGAGAAGCTAAAGGGCATTATTTCCCGTCCCACTCCCACACCCTAGGTCCGCTTAAGTCCCCGTTGCCCCCAGATGGGGCACGAGCCTAAGACTCTCAGCGAAGTCCTAGGTTCGAGTGTCACCTTTGGTCCAAATCTGTTCAAATTTGTTCAAGTTTTGACAAAAGGTGGCTAGGTCGCACAAGGTGGCGCGGCAGGGCCTCGGTTAGCGGACGGGTTTCGGTTGCCTCATGTGCGGGCGTAGCGGGCGGTGCACAGCGGCACGAAGGCCGCCAGCAGCAGGACCAGCCAGCCGGCACAGGCCAGGACCGGGTGCAGCAGCGGCCAGGCACCGTTCGCCGGCACGGTCGGGTTGCCGAACAGTTCGCGCATGGCGGCGGCCAGCGCGCTGACCGGGTTCCAGTCCGCGATCGCGCGCAGCCACGCGGGCATCCTCGTGGTGGGGACGAACACGTTGGACAGCATGGTCACCGGGAAGACCAGGACCGATGCCTGCGACGCCGCCTCCTCGTTGCCGATCACGAGCCCCAGGTACATGCCGATCCAGGTGGCGGTGAACTGGAAGCCGGCGACCAGGGCGAGCGCGGCGAGCGCGTAGCCCGCGCCGCGCTCGATCCGCCAGCCGATGAGCAGCCCGCACAGCCCCATCAGGACGAAGTTCGCCAGCCCGTAGAGCGTGGTGGCGAACGCCTGGCCGAGCGGCACCGCCGTCCGCGCGATCGGCAGCGACCGGAAGCGGTCCACCACTCCCCTGCTGCTGTCGCGGGCCATGCCGATCATGGCCGGCAGCACGTTCACCGCGGTGGTCGCGAACAGGCCCGGGATAAGGAACGCCCGGTAGTTTCCTCCCCCGGGTACCGCGATCGCGCTGCCGAAGATGTACCCGAAGATGACCACGAGCACGACCGGAGCGCCCAGCGTCAAGGCGATCGCGGTCGGGTCGTGCCGGAGCTTGGCGAGCTGGCGCTCCGCCGCCGCTGCCCCGTCGATGAG
>Ga0310811_10006700_pt1 | contig 14732 bp, 12 predicted proteins | sample YCmetagenome_FD_207642 | JGI IMG/M metagenome (GOLD analysis project Ga0310811, IMG submission 207642) | Soil microbial communities from experimental microcosm in Duke University, North Carolina, United States - YC | ecosystem: Engineered > Artificial ecosystem > Soil microcosm > Unclassified ...
CGTAAATCACAACAAAGAGAAGCACAAAGCCCATCAGGATTGGCGTGGAGCGCCAAAACAGCATGGCGGGGAAAACAGCCAGCGAAGAGAGCAGCCACAAATATGGCGCGGTCAACGCATTGCGCTGTGTCCGCTCCTCCACCTCTGTGCTCCCGATCGCCCAACGCACGAGACGCTTGTAAACCAGCGTGTGCAGATGAATACCGTCTGGCAGACCTGGTGATACACCACGGAGGAAACGACGACGGTAGATCGAAAACAGCGTCTCGAAAATCGGATAGATCATCAGAAGAAAAGGGAACCAGGCCGAAACCTCAGGGTGGCGCAACACAAGCAGCACCGCCAGTTCACCAGCCATGAAGCCGAGAAAATACGCGCCACCATCACCCAGAAAAATCAGGCCGCGTGGGTAGTTCCAGACAAGAAAACCTAATATGCCACCAATGAGTGCAGCGCATGTCGTCCACAAGAACGTATCGCCCAAGAAGAAGGCAACATAGCCCAGCGCGCCAAAAATCATCAGGCACACCACACTGGCCAAGCCATTGAAACCGTCGATGATATTCACCGCATTGGCCACACCTGCAATCGCAACCACAGTGAACAACAGCGATACAGGCCAGAATCCGAGTGCCACATCGATCCACGGCAAATCGAGACGATTGAGTGCTGCGCCCAGCAACCAATAACCCAATACCGCCGACAACATGGTCAATGCCAAACGCCACTTCGCCGACACGCATTTGGTCAGATCCTCAGTCAAGCCTCCCGCAAATGCAGGGAATGCCGCCAGTATCAGCATCCACAGAGATGCGCCCACGACAGGGCTCTTATATAACAACCACAATCCGACGCCCATCACACCCAAGTAGAGGCTCGCACCACCGACACGTGGGGTCGGACTTGCGTGGAATTTCTGCACACCGGACTCGCTATCCGTCGTGAAGTCGGCATGCAGATGGTTATAACGGATGAGCAACAGAGTGATCAGCCAAGAGATCACTGCCGCGATGACAATACTGTTCATGCTGGCGAATTATGTCTTCTGGAAGCCAGCATTATCGCCCACTTCATCTATTCCATCTAACAAGCCATTTGAGCAAAATGTGCGGGGTTGTTAAGAACGGCGCTGGAAAAACAATCCACTTAAAAACAACATGGCCAAAACCAGGCGGTCACGCATACGGCGACGCAGATGATGCACGTTGTACGCGAGAATGATCCGATCCAGCCAATTGCCGCGCTCCAGTCGGTTGGTCAAGGCCATCAGCTTTTGGTCGGCTGGACGTACAGACATGGTTATGCGAGCCATTTTCAGCACTTCTTGCCGATACCAACCTGAAGCCACTTTACGCACACGTGTCTGACTGGCCTTCATCCCTTCATTTACACCCACCTCATTACCGCCATGCTGACGATAATCCATAGAAGGCACCGGATCGATTACCCATCGATCACCACGTGCACGACATAGGGCATAACAAAACCAATCGTGATGCGCGGGCAGGGCAGCGTCTATTGCAATGAACTTTGCAAGTTGGCGTTGCATGGCTTTCGCGAACTCAACATCCATCACATAAGTACAACCAGGCCCAGCAGCCTCGAAGAGAAAGTCCCATCTTTGTTGAGGTTGAGCCTTGTCGATCAGCAGACGACGTCCATCAGGCCAAAACGCCATGACATTACTTGAATAAACGGCAGCCTGCGTATTGGTAAGTTTTTGGCAGGCCCGCGCCAATTTGTCTGAATACCAAATGTCGTCTTGATCGGAAAAGCACACATAATCAAAATCGGAGAAATCAACATCACGTAGCAGACGGAAAAAATTTCTGGCGGCATCACCAAAACGCTCGCCATGTGCCAACACAACTACGCGTGAATCAGCTGTAGCACAGGCGTCGAGCCACTTTTCAGTGCCGTCGGACGAAGCATCAACACTTGCAAAAACCACAGTCTCGATACCCTGCTGGTCAAGAATCGAAGCGACTTGTTCAGGTAGCCATTGCATGCCGTTATAGGCAGCAAGACAGACAGCGGCCGAAGGTCGGTCTTTATGTTTCACAGAGGATCCTCATGCATGCATGCGATGGCTACCCACTTGAAGATACCCATCAGTGGAGATTTTTATTGGGCATCTAATCTGCCCAAGTTTGCCCGCCATTGGATAACGAGAAAATCAACGTAATCCACACTAACCACGCCTCCAAGACCAGATATCCGATACCCGCTAATGCAAAAATTGCCAAGACGGTTACTCCGGCGTAGCGATAGATCACAGCAAAGAGCATTGCAATGAACATGCAGCCAGGGATGATCCCGAACACATTCAGTATCTCAAGGTAAAACGAGTCGACGATATATGCATCATATGGAGAAATGGCTACATATTTGGCCGTAGCCTTGGCTCCATATTCACTCGGCCCAAACCATGTCAAGTTGGGAAGCGAATCCGCCAAAATATGCAAACGAGCCTCAATAGATACCATCAAAAATTGTCGTGAAAGAACCACCAATACCATCACCACGACAATCACAGCCACGAAATACAAGGCGTAGCGTGAATATCGAACACGCTTGATCCACATCATCGCCAAGATAACAAAGCTGATGGAGGAGTTCGCGATCAGCATAGCGGCCAATCCAAAAAGTCTCCGCCCATCCTTTAGTGAGAGCACTCCTGCAACGCCCAATAATCCTGCAGTCGTTGGAATAACAGCAAGGCCCGCGCGGCGGTCAAATCCAAACATTGTGGGATCAGACCATATTGAGTATGGAGCAAATATGGCTTCTAGCAGTTGAGTGAACACGATCAACCCTAATGCCGGCAACAAGAAGTTTCTGATGAAAACTTGTTTGTACGCTATGGGATAAACAAGGCAGAGTACAAACAACACGGCCGCACTGCTAAGTAAGTAAACAATGCCGAGCACCTCAGTAATTGACAGCGGTCGGGCGAACAATGCACAAACAGCGCAGAAAAGGAAAATTGCAAACACACACAAATGATGGGGCGTGAATTTCTGGCGCCAATCATTTCTGCACCGAAGCATGCCGAGCATTATTGAAAGAACAATAAGCTCTTTGGTGACTTTAAAGATCACGGGGGCCGAGCTGTCGAAGTTCTCGACACGCCACCAATGCAAAATATTGTCTTTAACCTCACAGATTCCGCTCAATATCAATGCAAGGAGCAGTAGCCAACACTGCACAGCAAAGAAATTTAGATGATCTTGCTTCACCCAGCTATCGAAGCGCTTCCATTTATCGGAAACAGCTAGCAACCCTCATTCCTCTCGCGACCAATCTCATCATGAAGCAAAAACTGGCACACAACTTCGGCGAACCTATCTCTTGATGCTTCAAAGACGGCAGGTCCTCGTGCAACACCTTCGAGGCCAATCGCCGTTCCAATGACAGGAGCGCCACATGCCAAAGCCTCCAGCACTTTAAATTTGACGCCAGCCCCCAAGGCTAACGGGGCAATAGCTACATGGCATCGAGCAAATACCTCGCCTGGATTCTCTAAATATCCAATACAGCGAACACTCTCACAATCATGCGATAGCGCTAAGTCATCGCTGCCTGCACCTGCCAAAGTTAAACCGACGAAAGGCATTTTCGCTTTAATCTGCGGCCACGCATTCTGCAAGAACCAACGGACAGCTTCCAGGTTCTCTGGGCGCTTGAAATTGGCAAAAAATAATAGCTCGCCTTGATTAATACCTTCAGGTGTACGGGACACCGAACGCACCCAGAATGGCGGTGTCCAAGTCTTCACACTGACGTGTTCACAGTCATACAGAGCCTTGGTGAGATATTGATCTTTCTCCGAAAGTGTAATGACCTCATCTACTTTCTGCAGCAGCATTCGTTCAATCCGAATCACTACCCCCAACAAAGATCGGGCAAGAAAGGATTGGTCGCGTATGAGTTTTTGCACATACAAATCATGCACACAACCATGAACATACGGGCGCTTGCCAGTTAAACCCGATACGGCACGCAAAGTAGGTAGCAATGCTTGCGTGAAGTCGGCGTACACAAGATCGTAATTTCCCGTTTGCAATTCTCGCTGCAACGCTTTCTCAAAACCAACATGGGCACGTGTATCCAGCAATGGCCAAGCCAACATTCCTAGCCAATACCTTCTGATCATATTATTGAAAAAGCCAATCACCAAAGACAGCGACGTTTGGCGAAAAATTAATCGGCCTGATGTATTCACCCGAACGTTAGGTTCAGTGGTGCAAATCAAACTAGTCACAACATAGCCATCGCTTTCCAAATCAGCACGATTCCGGAATGCAGCCTGCCCACCTGCATGCGGAGCCTTTTCATCTGGAATAAATGCCCCGACGTAGAGTGCCCGCTTCATTGCGCTACTTGCTCGTCAACAAGCTGCTTTCTCTGCCGCCACCCTATCCATTTTGTATAGAGCCACACGCAGGGTTTCAATACGATCCTTGGAGTAAGGGCCAAGCATAACAACCATACTTTACGCCATGCCTCAACAATCTCGGAATCGAGAATGTATGTACGAAACTGGCTCAAATCAAAGGCCCCTTCGGATCTCAAACGGAAAGAAGTCTTAAGAGAAAGATATCCGAGCTTGCGTTTGAAACTGGCCGCGCCATCATGTATAGAGGCGGCAAGTATTGGATTACGGCGAGCAGCAATTTCGCACATTCTTCCGAATCCCAAGAACACCCCGAAAGAGTCTTTCTTCCACGTAAAGGTGTCATCGCCCTGTGCGTGATTCGCGATCCCGGCTGTATTGTGAACTGGCAGACTTTCGACAGAGGCCAACATATCCAATATGCGGCCAACATGTGTGAAATATGTCCCGAGATAAGGTTCTGCGGCAGTCATGGCCCAAGCACTTCGATTAACGACTACCGCTCCCATGAACCCAATTGACCAAAGGTCCCTTTCTACAAAGCTGGCCACAGATGCTTTTTCATTAGGCGTACTCGCCCGAACAACATCAATGATGTGGGCGTAGTCTTCAGATACATGCTGATAGGCCGAAAAGACAAATGGATCATTCCGGCCTTGTATGAAGTCATGCATAGAGGCAATTGCATTTGGCAGAAATCGATCATCCTCTCCGATCAACCACGCGAAATCACAATCACACAAATCCACGACCTGCTGTATGTTGGCGTCAATGCCAAGATTGCTGGTATTCCGGTGAACATGGATGCAGGAATGACTTGTAGTTAAGTCATCTAGTACGGCATCGTTAATGTCAGTGACGGAATCATCCGCAATAAAAATATGAACGGGTCGTTCCCCAGCAGAGGCAATAGCGGATAACACGCACTGCCGCAAGAATTCCGGGCGCTTGTATGTCGGTATACAAATACCAAGCGTCGTCATGAGCCTTGGCGCACCGAGACTTGAGGCAAGGGGAACACTAAATTCGCGGATTTCAACGTATTGGCATTTTCAAAGAAGCTTCGAAAGTGCCAAGGTAAAACCACTAGATAGTCAAAACGCATCGCCAGCAATTTGTCTTCCGCCAAAATAGGTATCCAAGAGCCAGGGGTATACGCGCCAAACTTATCCGTATTAACCTCTCCGACAAACGCAAGCTCTTTTTCTGTCAGGCCACAATACTGCAGCAAGACGTTACCCTTAGTAGACGCACCCAAGGCAGCAACTTTCTTACCCTCAGCTTGTGCTGTTGTGATAAATGCCAACAAGTCTGTTTTAGTTTGCCTAGTGCGTGCCGCAAACTCACGATAAGGCACTAGCGTATCCAAACCCAAGGCTTTTTCTTTGTCCAAAATCGCTTGTACAGTAGGCAATATCGCCTCATCCGCCAATCGCTTAGCTACCGTAATCGAGAAGCTTCCGCCATTCACATCGTTGAACTCAACGTCCAAAATACGGAAGCCCACCCGTTCGGCCATCCATTGGATCTGCCGCAAGGCATAAAACTCCAGATGCTCATGACACACGGTGTCATAAGAGTTCATCTCAAGCATGGTCGGCATGTAGCTTTGCTCGAAAACCCAGATACCATCATCTGCCAGAACATCGTGGACTTGACGCATGAAATCCATCGGTGTCTCTAGATCGTAGAACATAGAGAACGAGGTCACCACTTTGGCTTTCCGACCGGGGTAGCGAGCCTTCAGCAAATTAGCGCTGAAGAAATCCGGGATTAGCTTCACATGTGCCGGATAGTATTGATGGAACTTGACGCCAGTTGGATCTATGCCTACCAAATCTAGATCCTTCGGGTAAGCCTGTAAGGTTGTGCTGTCATTGCTACCAATATCCACTACCAAATCACCAGGCTGAAGCGAAACCAAAGATTTGATCCGCGCCACCTTGGCTTGTAGGTGCTTCACCATGCTCGCATTTAGCCCTGAACGATAACCATAGTTCTCACCGTACATCTCACCCAGGTCATAGCTGTGCTCCATCTGCAGTAAACCACAGACATCTTCTCCACCAACGCACTTCACCAGACGTAGGGGGCCCACTGTGACTTGAGCATTACGCTCGCGCGGAAACACACCAGTCAACATCTGTTGCCCGAGATCCAGCACGGTTTCCAGGTGTGTGTTGCCGCAGATACGGCATTTCTCTATTTTTTTGTACATTCGTATTAGTCCGCTTTGTTATGCGTATCTACGCAGCTATTTTGTCTTCCAGCTTTCCTTCAAGTTGAACAATACAAAAGTACTGTTAGGTACCCGAAGGCGTATGTATACCCACGCGGGGATATAAAGTAATGACCGAGGGATCATTGCAATTAGCCGAGAGCATGCCTTTCTGGTTCGACTAGTCAATTGCTCATCGACAAAGAGCTCATATTCACGCATGGAATACATCCCCAACGCACGGTTAAACAACAGCGCCGTTAATTTTCGACAAGGATCTTGCGAACAGATGCTCGCTTTGACTGTATTAGAAAGGCTTGAAAAAGACCAAATTAGGCTCGGCCAATTGATCATCCATATTTGAAACGCTCGACTACTCCATAACGCGTTACCAAACCGAATGGAGACTAGTGGCTCAACTGTTGCCAATATGGGGTCAGTGATTGGCTCATCAAAAATCACGCCAACATGAATGAACCCAAAGCCGTAGTATTTTTCCCTATTGCGGCTCAGCCAAAATTGCCGCTTAACTATTACTGCACCGACAAAAGTCAGATGAAGGCCAACTGTTTCAGCAAAAAGATCCCACTCGTTTGGCCCAAATACTCGATCCTCTGATAAAGCAAGGCGAGAGTGAACCAACACCTCGCTGAAATCACTATTCATCACCTCAGCATTCGCCACGATAAGAGAATAGCCACGCTCAATCTCTGACAATATCTTTCTTAAGGCACCGCGCTTTAGTAGATCATCATCTGCCATTAACCAACAATACTCTCCCTCAGCCAGCATGGCTGAATAATCACAATCACGATCAAAGCCCTCATTGGAAGGATTTTGTTGTGACAGATCCTTCTTTACATAACGTATTTGAGGGAAGTTTTTTTGGAATGTCCCAACAACAATTTCTGTCTCGTCTGTCGAACCACCATCGACAATAACAACTTCAATTCCATCCTCCCATTGCGAAACGATGCTCTCCAAAGTTTCGCCTATATAGCTGCCGCGATTAAGGGTAGGAATACATATGGAAAGTTTGTATTTCACGAAATCATTCTCTTCTAATAGTCTTAAAACCAACAAGAAAGTCTGACTTGTTTATGTTCTCTTCGAACGCATAGCCGAGCATCCTATAAAGCCCCAGCGCTTTCTGATTGTCCACACGTACGCGTAATCTCACTTTATTTGCGCCCTTGCGGAAAGCTAACATGTGAAGAAGATTCATGAGAAGTAGCCCAAGCCCCTGCCCTCTCGCCGAGGAGTGGATCGCTAGGCCCAGACTTGGTATTTGATATCCCTCATCCCATCCTCGCAACATCCCGTACCCCAGAACCTTGCCCCGCTCAACCAATAAGTAATACAGGTCATTACCCTCATATGCTGCAATACGCGAGAGCGTGCCACTATCTGTGGGGTGCGGCGAGAAGAACACATCATCATCACCCGCTTTCAAATCTTGAAAGAAACACTCCAACGCCGCCTGCCACTTTGGGGTAAGCCTGACAAACTCCAAAGATGTCGGGAGGAGACTCTCTTGCAAACTATTTCTTGCAGGATCTGAGACTGTTCGCGACATATTCAATCTCTAAGTCGGTCAACGTTGGGCTGGATGGCATACTAATTACTTGACGGCTAAGGTATGCGCAAATCGGTAATTGTGTCTCGCCATATATGTGGGGCATTGTGTCCGCAGAATAAAACCCAGGACGGGTTTCAATCCCCATTAACTTCAACTGCTCGATCACGGCATCTCTTCCTTGCGGAAAAGCTGCATCATCAAGGATTACAGCGATCGCCCAAACTACCGGATCTACTTTGTCGGAATAATATTGAAGACTCACACCATCAATGTTCTGCAACAACCGGGTGTAGCTTTTATAGACACGATCACGCTCTTTTGTAATCACCGCGACTTGCTCCAACTGAGCACAGCCGATAGCGGCTTGAATATTCGTAAGCCTGAAGTTGTGTCCCGGAACCTCGTGCCAGTATCGGCGCTCTGCCATGCCATGACTTCTAAACAAGCGCATACGATTAAACAAATCAGGATTACTGGTCACCACCGCACCGCCCTCCCCAGTTGTAATCGTTTTAGTTGCATGAAAACTATAAATGCCTACAGGAGCAATCGTGCCAGCCATTCGCCCCATATACCTCGACCCTATTGCCTCAGCAGCATCTTCGACCACCAATAAACCTTTGCTGTTTGCAAACTCCATAATCGGTGCCATATCGCAAACATTGCCGTAGGTATGGATCGGCACAATTGCTCTAGTTTTAGGGGTAATACAACGTTCAATATCCTCTACAGTCATACACCAACTGGCCGCGTCTACATCTGAAAACACTGGCTTTGCGCCCATATGCAAAGCAATGTTTGCTGCTGCCATAAAGCCAAACCCAGGTACAACAATCTCATCACCATGCTTTATGTCAAGGGCTAAGTAGGCCATATGCAACGCAGTAGTACCGTTCGAAGCTGCGACGGCATAAGGGGAGTCGCAATAGTGCGCAAATCCCTCTTCGAATTTCTCGACGTAGGCACCTCCGGAAATCCAACTAGACTTCAAGGCGTCAATCACGTAGCGCTCTTCATTACCCCAGTAATGCGGGCTGGCCCAGGAAATGTTTTTCTTTTGCATAAAAAATATCCGCTTATTTCAATGAGCCGCTTATTAGATTGGCTTCACAAACTCCATTGCAATGACCCCCATCCCGGGCAATTCACTTAACCGCCTTCTAAATTCATATTGGGTACCCATCATCAGTGGCTCACGCCAATAGGGATAGTAGGGGTTCGAACGCTTCTGATTTACATTGTCGTCATAAATACCAGTTTCCTTTTCAGCGTAAATCTGGACACAACGCGGCTGCCCTGTAGTGCAGTAAATTCTTTGTTGAAGCAATGCCTCATCGTAGTAACGTTGCCAGAATACAAAGCCATCTTCGCCACTATCAATCAGTTCGTAATCATTTAGGTTCGTAAACTCCTCAGATGCCTTTGCCGCACACGGTACTGATATCAACAACACACCACCAGGCTTTAGCAAACTCCATATTTTTTGGATAGCGTTTTTATCGTCTGGAATGTGCTCGATCACAGACATGCTCGTTATTAGATCGAAAGATTCTGCTTGCAAGGGCGCGTCTTCAATAAGGGTGCTATGAAACCGACACCTGTCCTCCACCCCGAATGATTGCGCCAGTAAGACAGTCTCGGGCAAGTCATTCATATCCGGATTGATCAAATCTGCCACCAAGCTTTTATCTTGATCAACAACCATCAGTGGCAACATTCGCGGGGAAGAAACGTCAAGATAGGACTGGGGTCTTATCTTTTTCACACGATGCCACATGAAATCAAACTCGAAATATCGAACGGAATCGAGTGGGGCAACGAGTAGAGAATAGGCGCGGGCATAATCGCGCTTACGGAACAATAGTCTCAACCCTTTCAGTGCACACAGCATCCGAAAGGTTAGGCCTGGAGTGCGTACTGCGTACCCCAGCGCCCAATAGACAGGAAACAAAGCTCCGCCGACTAATGCGTGTACACGCTGGAATATCTTAGGCACACGCTTACGAGACTCAGGGAAGCTGAGATATTTTCTTGGTAAATCGATATGTTCTTGCACGGGAATCAAATCAACTATTGTGTGATCACACCTATCGACAAGTATCAATCGATAGGCCCCTAAATCTACTAAGCTATTTCAACATTCCTGTTAACTACACAAGCAAACACGAGACTTCGTAATTGTTTTGACATCAGGAATAGCACCACTACCGTGAACAGCGCCAAACCACCAGCGCATATCACACGGCCGAAAGATGAAAAACTCCCCGCATAGATTGCGGTATGCCCTATCGCTCCAAAAGCCAATGTTAATAACAATGACGGACACACATCTTGCAACAACCATGTAGATGCCAAACCTTTTAGGATGTAACGATGAGTCAATACTGTTCCCAACAACACATACGCTACCTCCACTAACATCCAAGCCATTCCCCCACCTTGCGCACCGTATTCATTTGCCAGAAAAATAATGCTCGGCACAAGGAAAAGCATCAGGGCCAAATTGATGACAAGAGGAATCCATGTCATCCCATAAGCCAACTGCAGTGCATATGGGAAATACATCACTCCATTCAACGTTGAGCCTATAACTAACAAGGTAATGACCGGGGCAACGCTCACCGCAATGGACGCATCTCTCGTCCACAACTGCACCAAATCACCAGCAAAAAATGCCAGCACCATTGCGATTGGAAAAAGTAACGCCACAAATGCTCGGGTACCCAATCGGTAGAGCCCGATTAACTTTTCAGTTTCACCGGTCGCCACAAGCAAAGAGAAGCGTGGATATATGACATTGAACAAGGGGGAGATCAGCACGTACAAGCCACTAACCACAGTAGTAGCAAGCATATAATGTCCAAACCCTTCTAGACCAAGCATTCTGCTCAGAATAATCTTGTCCAGTTGAGTAAATGCTAAGGCAGTCAGTCCGACCCCCCCCATTCCAGCCGTGAAACGCCATACGCTTTTCAGTTTCTCTGTATCGAATCCACGCTTCCCCGTTATGCCTATTATTTTCCAAGCTGCAACTCGCATGCTGAGTACAGAGATAAGTCCAATGCAGGCTTGCCAGACAAAAAAGGCTTCAATCGTCGGCGAGACGAAAGCCAATATCACAATGGCCCCAACACCCCCAATCGTCACCATAACCATGTTGATGGCGCTTGCTATTGCTAAACGTTGAGCTCCTACTAAAACCCCTTGATACAGCCCTATTGGCCAGCGACAAGCAACCAATAACCCAATCAGCATTACCGCATGGGTCATAGTTAAAGATGAGAGATGCCTAGATTGGAGCCAGTCTTCCGCTATGAAAGGAGCAAGAGCCCAAATTAATACGGCGATCAGTCCGGCTACCACCCAATAGACAACGGCCAGGGTATGTAACAAACCACCTACCTCATTCAAATCTCCCTCCGCCGAAGATCGTGCAACCTCACGATTGATAGTTGGAGTCATGCCCATATCCAACAATTGCAATAAGGCTTGCGTCGTAATAAAAACACCGATCAGGCCATATGACTCAATCCCAAGATACCGAAGGTAAAGTGGAACCATAAAAATTCCAACCAACGCCGACCAAATCGAATTAGCCAGACCAGCCAGAAGGTTGACGCCCGATCTCATTCGCGGTCACTCATTCATGATAGATATTCGCGTAGTAACCGTGACGCTTAACCAACTCGTCGCGTTCAGCTGTCTTCAAATCCTCTCGCACCATTTCCTTAACCAACTCATCGAAAGTAATCTTCGGTTGCCAACCGAGCTTAACCTTGGCTTTACTCGCATCACCAAGCAATGTATCCACTTCAGTTGGCCTGAAATAGCGTGGATCAACTGAAACAATGCACTTACCGGTGTCGTCATAGCCCCTTTCGTCAATCCCAGTGCCGTCCCAGTGAACTTTGATATGCAGCTCTGCTGCTGCTGCATCCACGAAGTCGCGCACGCTGTACTGAGTACCGGTAGCGATAACAAAATCCTCTGCTTGTTGTTGTTGCAACATAAGCCATTGCATCTCGACATAATCCTTGGCATGGCCCCAATCCCGCTTTGCATCAAGATTCCCAAGGTATAGGTGCTCTTGCAACCCCAATTTGATCCGCGCCAGCGCACGCGTAATCTTTCGTGTCACGAAATTCTCGCCACGAACAGGGGATTCGTGATTGAACAAGATGCCGTTGCATGCATAGATACCATAGGCTTCTCGGTAGTTAATTGTGATCCAGTAGGCATAAAGCTTGGCCACTGCATACGGGCTGCGTGGGTAGAAAGGTGTGGTTTCTTTCTGTGGAATTTCCTGAACCAAGCCATACAGTTCGGAAGTAGAAGCTTGATAAAAACGGGTCTTCTCCTCCATACCTAGAATGCGAATTGCCTCCAACAAGCGCAAGGCGCCCAAGGCATCTGAATTGGCTGTGTACTCGGGCTCCTCGAACGAGACCGCCACATGACTCTGTGCAGCCAAGTTGTAAATTTCATCTGGTTGTACCTGCTGGATGATACGAATCAGACTACTGGAGTCAGTCAGGTCACCGTGATGCAGAAAGAAGCGGACTCCCTGTTCATGTGGATCACGATATAGATGATCGATACGTGCAGTATTAAATGAAGATGCCCGCCGCTTGATACCGTGAACCTCATATCCCTTAGTCAGAAGAAACTCTGCAAGGTAGGCGCCGTCCTGTCCGGTCACACCGGTGATGAGTGCACGCTTCGTCAAAATTCAAGCTCCAATGATTAGGCGCAACAAGCGCCGGGGATAAAACAAGAAGGCTCTAGCTGGTATTACTTGTTTCTGCCGTAATAGTCGTCTAGGCGCACGATGTCATCCTCGCCCAAGTACTGCCCGGACTGCACCTCAATGATCTCCAGCGGAATATCACCAGGATTCGATAAACGGTGCACCTCTCCGAGCGGAATGTACGTCGATTGATTTTCGGTCAGCAGCAAGACTTGGTTACCGCACGTAACCTCGGCAGTGCCCTTGACGACGACCCAGTGCTCGGCGCGGTGATGATGCTTTTGCAGGCTCAAACTAGCCTTGGGTTTGACCTGAATGCGCTTGACCTTGAAGCGCGCACCTTCGTCAACGCTGTCGTACCAGCCCCAGGGGCGATGCACCTTGCGATGCAGAATATGCTCCTCCCGGTCACATGCATTGAGCTCATTAACAATGGCCTTTACGTCCTGGCTGCATGTGCGGTCGGCAATCAGCACAGCATCGGGTGTTTCGATGACCACGACATCTTCCATGCCAACAAGGCTGACGAGGCGGCTGCTTGCATGTACCAGCGTATTTCTGCTGTTCGTGGTGATGACATCTCCGAGATGCGCATTGCCTGCGGCATCCTTGGGCAGAACATTCCAGACAGCCTCCCAGGCACCAAGATCGCTCCATCCCGCATCAAGCGCCACCATGCGAATAGGGAAATTGCCGCCAGGGCAATGTTCCATCACAGCGTAGTCGATCGACTCGCTCGGAATCGCTTCGAACTCGGTACGGCCAGGACGCACGAATTTCTGGTCGGTACTGCGTTTTTCCCATGAAAGCCGTGCAGCCTGGGCGATGTCTGGCCGGAAGCGTTCCAGCGCAGCCAGCCATACGGAAGCCTTGAGTACAAAAATGCCTGCATTCCAGAAATAGCCGCCTTCGGCGAGATAACCCTGAGCGGTTTCGAGATTCGGCTTTTCGACGAAACGCTCGACAAGCAATCCCGCAGCTTGTGCGTTTTCGGTACGACTTGCCTTGATGTAGCCATAGCCGGTTTCAGGCCGGTCCGGCGTAATGCCGAGAATGACAATTGCACCCTCGGCCGCCTCGCGCACTGCGCGTTGCATGGCCACCGTAAATGAGGCTACATCTGTTACGGATTGATCCGCCGGCGTCACAACCAGCACGGGATCGTTTCCGTTTTCCTGGGCTGCCAGCGCGGCCAATGTCAGGGCTGGGGCCGTATTGCGGCCAACAGGCTCGAGCAAAGCCTCGCCGAGCTCAATGCCGGTTTCGCGCAGTTGCTCGACTGCCAGAAAGCGGTGTTCTTCGTTGCTCACAATGCAGGGCGCAGCAATATTCAAATCACTCGCCGCCAGCCCGGCAAGGCGACGCGCGGCCTGCTGAAACAGGCTTTCATCACCGGTCAGGCAGAGGAACTGTTTGGGAAAACCAGCCCGTGACAACGGCCACAAGCGCGTGCCTGAACCGCCGCAAAGAATAACGGGCGAGACTGAAATCATGGTCAGGGAATTCCGTTTTCTGCCCGAATTACCCAACTCGGGCTAATCAGGACTATTGGGAGCGATTGAATAGACGGCAAGTATAATCGCCAAATGATCGCAACAACAGCCATACCAACGGTATCGGGCGCTGACTCGCCACGCATCCTCATCGTCAAGACCTCTTCCATGGGCGACCTCGTGCATAACTGCCCGCTGGTCACCGATCTTCGCACTCACTTTCCTGGTGCCATCATCGATTGGGTGGCCGAAGAGCCTTATGTGCCGATTCCAAGCATGCATCCGGGTGTCAACGAGGT
>Ga0310811_10006701_pt1 | contig 14731 bp, 8 predicted proteins | sample YCmetagenome_FD_207642 | JGI IMG/M metagenome (GOLD analysis project Ga0310811, IMG submission 207642) | Soil microbial communities from experimental microcosm in Duke University, North Carolina, United States - YC | ecosystem: Engineered > Artificial ecosystem > Soil microcosm > Unclassified ...
GAAGCCGAGACGAGGAGCGCCGAGGTCGCGGCCAGCGAGCGAAACAGGAACAGCGATTTCATAACGACGGGTCCGTCGGAGATTGATGGGTCACGCGAGGGCGCGATCGAACGCGCCGTACTGTGTGCAGGGCGACTTCCTGTTCGCAAGCCAGTTTCCGCAGGGGGTTTGCCAGGGTGCCGCGTTTCCGGCAGCTTGTGCGTATGGCACGACAGAACCCTGCGATTCTCCCCGCGCAGGCGCCGCAACCCATCCTTGGAGTGTCCATGGCCTTTTCGTTCCGTCGCATGTCCACGCGAGCGCTCGGGCTCTCGACGGCCCTCGCGATCGCGGTCGCGCCGGGCGCGCGAGCGCAACAGAACAGCGCCGACAACAACGGCAAGGAAGAGCTTCCGCCGAAAGAGCGGCTGGCGGCCGAGATGTACGTGAAGCCGCCCTCGGCGATCGAGCGGCTCGTCACGGCGCCGCGCGAGAACAACGTGACGCTGAACAACCAGAGCCCGAACCGGAAGTCTTTCCTCAAGCTCCAGAGCGAGGGGATGCCGAGCGTGCAGACGTTCGGCAAACCACACTACTACTTCGCCGGGCTTCAGGTCGACTTCAAGGCCAATCGCGCGCGGGTCCTGACGACGCGCGGATCGAGCGGTCTGGAAATCGTCGACGCGAGCACCGGGAAATCACACACGATCGAGACGCCGAAGGGCGCCAGCGTGAGCAGCCCGCAGTGGTCGCCGGACGGGTCAAAGCTCGCCTACATCGCGAACTTCGATGACGCCTCGCGCCTGTACGTCGCCGACGTCGCGAGCGGCAAGTCGCGACAGGTGTCACCGCGCGCGTTGCTCGCGACGCTCGTGACGACGGTCGATTGGACGGCGGACGGAAATCAGCTCGTGACAGTGCTGATTCCCGATGCACGCAAGGCGGAGCCAAAACGGCCGGCGATCGAGCCTGGGCCGCTCGTCCGCCTAACGGATGAGAAAAAGGAGAAGACCCGCAACTTCGCGAGCCTGCTCCGCGATCCGTTCGAGAAGGAGCTGATGGAGTATTACGTCACCGGCCAGCTCGCGACGGTCAACGTGTCGAGCGGGGCGGTGAAGAAGATCGGCGCGCCGGGAATGATCTCGGCCGTCGATGCGTCACCGGACGGGAAGTACTTCCACGTGACGCTCATGCAGAAGCCGTTCTCGTACATCGTGCAGTACAACTCCTTCGGCACGTCGGATCAGATCTGGGACGCCGATGGGAAATCACTGGCCGTGGTCGCGACCCGTCCGCTGCGCGAAGTGGCGAGCCCGGATGACGACTTCTTTGGCCCGGTCGGTGCGGGCGCGAACGACAGCCTGCCGCGCGACATTGCCTGGATGCCTAACGGGCAGGGGATCTATTACCTGCAGTATGATCCGGCGCCGCCGCGCGGTGCTGGCGCGGCCGCTGACACCGCCGACGCCAGCGCGCAGCCCGGCCAGGGCCGAGCGAAGCGAAAGGACCATCTGTATCAGTTGACGCCCCCCTTCGACGCGTCGTCGAAGAAGGCCCTGCACGAGAGCGACAACCGCATGGGCGGCGTGCTGTTCACGGAGGACGGCAAGTCGGTGTTCGTGGCCGAGAACGCGAATGGCACCGGGCACGTGTACGCGGTCTACTTCGACGAGCCGGGCAAGAAGTACACGATCTGGCGCGTGCGCGGGCTCAACGCGACGGTGACGGCGACGCGCGGGTTCGGTGGCGGTCGCGGTGGCAATGGAGCCGATTCGCTGACGTTCTATCAGAACCCCGGTACGATCGTGGCGAAACGTGGTCGCAATGGTGGGCAGGTTGCCCAGCTTTCGACAGACGGGAAGTACGCGTTCCTCGAAGGCACCCGCTACTTCAAGACGTGGCAGGACTCGGCCCCGCACGGATTCGTGGACAAGGTCGAGATCAAGACGGGCCAGAAGTCGCGCGTGTTCGAGGGTCAGGCGGACATGTACGAGACGGTGACGGCCGCGCTGGACGACGACTTCTCCAGGTTCGTGGTCTCACGCGAATCGCGGACGCAGGTGCCCGACTCGTATCTGCGCGACGGCGCGTCCGGCCAGTACACGAAACTCACGAGCAACAAGGACTACACGCCGGAGTTCACGGCGGCGCTGAGGAAGCGGATTCCGGTGACGCGCGCCGACGGCTACCACTTCATGGTGAACCTGACGCTCCCGTCGGACTACCGGCCGGGCACGCGGCTGCCGGCCATGTTCTGGTTCTACCCGTACGAGTTCACCGATCAGGGCGGGTACGATCGCACACAGCGGACGAACAACATCAACCAGTTCCCGCAGGCTGGGCCGCGGACGATCGAGTACCTCGTGACGCAGGGGTACGCCGTCGCGAACTTCGATCCGCCGATCATGGGCGCGAACGGCCGGATGAACGACAACTACGTCACCGATCTCATCTCGAACCTGAGCGCCGTGCTCGATGAGCTGGACAAGGAGGGCTACATCGACCGGAGCCGCGTGGGCATCGGCGGCCACAGCTACGGCGCGTTCAGCACCGTGAACGCGATGGTGAACACGCCGTTCTTCAAGGCGGGGATCGCGGGCGACGGGATGTACAATCGCTCGCTCACGCCTAACGGGTTCCAGTACGAGCGCCGCGACTTCTGGGAAGGACAGAAGACGTATCTCGACATGTCGCCGTTCTTCAAGGCGGACAAGCTGTCGGGCGCGCTGCTCATGTACCACTCGATCGAGGACCAGAACGTCGGCACGGATCCGATCAGCTCGATCCGCATGATGCACGCGCTGCAGGGGCTCGGGAAAGTCGCGTCGCTGTACATGTACCCGTACGAGGACCACGGGCCGGCGACGAAGGAGACGATTCTCGACCAGTGGGCGCGGTGGACGGCGTGGCTCGACCTGTACGTGAAGAATGCCGGGAAGCCGAAGGACAAGGTGGCGTCCGAGTAAGGGCCGACCAGGTTGGAAGGCCTAACGAGGCCGGCATCCGAGAGGATGTCGGCCTCGATTCATGTCAGTGAACAGAACACCGAACGCCGATTTCGAACATCGAGTCCGCCGATGGTCGCAGATTTGCTCCGTGCGCTGGTCAGGCCGCTGAGGCCCGGCCGGAGCGGGTGTCGGTCGGCGACTCGTTGCGAAGCAGCGGACCAACGCGGTGACGGCTCGCCACCTGCAATTTCGCCAGCGTTCGCTCGACGTGATTCCGCGCGGTGAAGAAGCGGACACCGAGGCGGTCGGCGATCTCGTTGTTCGACAGGCCTTCCGCGATCAGCCGCGCGACCTGAATCTCGCGCGTCGTCAGGCCGAACTGGTCGTGTAGGACGTTGTCGCTCAACGGCTCCGTCCCCGACGCAGACATCGTCACGAGCAGTGCCGGCTCGGCGCCGATCAGCTCCTGGCCCACGACCGAGCCGCGAAGGTGAAAGACCATCGCGCCGATACGGACGCTGCGCTTGATGTGACCGCCAGCCGCCGCGTCGCCGGAAGCGAGCTTCGCTGGCGCTCGGCGTCGCGCGGACGCGCTGAACGTCCATGCCATTCGCTGTGCCTCGCTCCGCAAGCGCGCCGCATCCGCCGACCCCACCAAACGATCGAGCCCCGAGTTGGCGTGAAGGAGCTGACCAGAGCCATCGAACAGCATGGCGGGATCCGAGAGCGAATCTAGCATGCGGACGACGTTGTTTCTCGACGAGATCGAGCCGATCCACGCGGCGATGCCGGCGCGGAACGCCGGCGCGATCGCACGCAACGCGGCCATGAGATGGTACGGTGCCGGTCCGAGCTCGAGGTCGCGGTGGATACAGACCGCGGCCACCGAACCGCTCGGGATGCGAACGCGAAGTCCCAGTGTCCCGGTGGGAGATGGATTGCCCGAGCGCGACGCATCCGTCGCGAGATCATCACGCACCCACAGCACGAGGTCCTCGGCACCGGGCTGCTGTAGTCGCTCAGTCGCTTCCTCGTGCAGCCCCCACTCGGCCTCGTGACCCACCGCGCTGGCGATCCGGCTGACGGCTCGCCAGCGCGGAGTCGCCTCGGGGAGCAGAATCGCGCCAGCCGGCGCGTCGGCCAGGGCACACAGGGCGGCAGTCAAGGCGTCGCCCCAAAGGATGGCGTTCGGAAAGTCGAGCGGCGAAAGCGCTACCGAGATGGCGCGCTCCAGGGCCTCGAGGTGGCGAGCGTCGGAGCTCGACCCAACCCCGGGTGCGTCGTACGCGAGGGACATGACTGCTCCAAAAGGTGCAGGGCTCGCGAGCAAACGTGCGCTCACTGGCCCAGAGCGACGAGTTAGCGGTCGGTAATACCGGCTTCCATGCACGGATAAACGAACGGCTCGGGCGAATCCTCTCACGCGGCGCCAGGCCTCGCACGCCGACCACAGCGCTATCACGCGCCGGGCGTCCGCCACTGTGGCAAACGCCGTGATCGTTCGGCGCGACGGCATCCGGACGGTGACCGTGACCGCGAGCGACTATTCGTTCGCCGCCCCGGACATGATTCCGGTCGGGCTCACCGAGGTTCGTCTGCTGAATCGCGGTGCGGAGATGCATCACGCGATGCTCGTCCGGCTGGAGGCGGGAAAGACGATGGGTGACCTGTTCGCCGCGATGCAGCCGGATAGCCCACCACCGGTCTGGGCACACGACGCTGGCGGCCCGCAGACTCCGGGACCTCGTGGGGAATCGAACGCGATCCTGCGTCTCGTGGCGGGCCGCTGCGCGATGATCTGTGTCATTCCTTCGCCTGACGGCAAGCCTCACGTCATGAAGGGGATGGCGAAGGAGATCATCGTCACGCCCGCGACGTCGAACACGTCGAACGCCAACGTGCGTGTCAACTCGACGATGACGCTGTTCGACTATGCGTTCCAGCTCTCTCAGCCGCTGCAGGCAGGCCGCCAGACCATTCGCGTAAAGAACACGGCCGAGCAGTCACACGAGGTCGTCATCATCAAGCTGCAACCGGGGAAGAAGCCGGCGGACATGCTCGCCTGGATGGAGAAGATGGAAGGGCCGCCGCCCGGTGCGCCGATCGGCGGGACGACGCCGATGGCACGCGGTGAGGAGAACATCATTACGGTCGATCTTCCCGCCGGTGAATACGGTCTCCTGTGCTTCGTATCCGACGCGAAGGACGGAAAGCCGCACTTCATGCACGAATGGTCACGAAGGTCACGATTCCGGCGCCGAAGTAAGCCTGGTCTCGACACGGGAAAAATGACCGAGGGCCGGCAAGCGCCGAGCCCTCGGTCATTCGCATGTCCAGCTGGCTGCCGTGTGGCCTAGCCTTTCATGCGAACTTCGGTTCGCATCCACGGGTGGATGCAGCACTGTACGCGGGCGATACCGCTTGCATCGGTCACCTCGGCGAGTTCATCGGCCTCGATGAGATACTTCCCGCCGGATGCGACCATGTCGTCTTCTTCCAGGTTCAAGCACTCCGGAGCCGGCACGACGTTTCCGGAAAGTTGGTTGAGGACGTCGACCACTCCGCCGCCGAACTGGTGCACCGGGGTGAACGTGTGCGCTTCACCGCCGACGTTGTTGCCGAGGAGACCGACGCCTAAGCGACCGGTGATCTGATCGGGCGTGAAGCGCCAGCCGCTCGCAACGTGGTTCGCCTGAAGTTCGGCGATGAACTGGGCGAACGTTTCGTTTCCGTTCTTGACGCACGCGTTCGGGTCCTGCAGGGCGGCGTCGAATGAGGCCGGGTCGCATCTGTCGTGCGCGACGATCCCCCCGGCGTGCTGATCCTCCTTGCTGAGCGCAACCGTCGGGTTCGGCGAACGAGTCGCTTCGGTTGGAGCTCGTTCGCCGCAGGCGGCGAGTGTCAGGACGGTGAAGGCCGCTAATGCGAACACCCGGAAGTTTTGTCGTTGCATGAGAGGACCTCGCCGTTGGGTTGGTTGCACACCGCGTCAACTCGCGCTCGACGCGGCGTGGACGCTAGGTGCACCCTGATTCACAGGCAACTAACCCACGGCGGACGTCGGCGCACGTGCGGCAAACGGTGGGAATCCAAAGGCAGGTGTTCAGCGGTCATTCCGAGCGGAGCGACGAATACCGCTAGCTCGGCCCGAATTGGTGCGTGTACTTCCGATGGAATTCCACTCTGAACCCTATTTCAGCGCCGCCCAGATCAACGGGAAGGTCGAGTTGCTCTGCGCTCGATACTGTGGCCGGAAGCCATACAGGACGACGTGCCCACGGCCGCGCTTCACGTCCACCATGGCGGCCTTGCCGTTCAGCCTCGGAGCGCCGAGCAGCCAGCCGGACAGCAGCGCGTTGCCGCTCGCCGGGTACGTGAGGACTGCTGTCGCCGATGTGGAATCAACAATCTCGAACGCGGGGCTGTCCTCGAACCAGACCGCCGGAACAGGCGCCGTCACTGCGGCGCCAAGGGGGCTGGCCTTGTTGACCTCGACGCCCAGGATGGATCCGGGGGCATAGAAGTCGGTGTTCTTGACGCCCTCGAGCACGTTCTTCACGGGGAGCTTCAGCGCTTCGGTCACGAACGCCGATGCATCGTTGAACGCGAGCAGGCTGCCACCACCGTCGACGAACGCACCTAACGCCGCGTCCCCTGCGTCGCCCAGCGCCCGCGCGAGCTGCGCGGGCGCCTGATCGGGCACGACGATCGCGTCGAACTTCTCGTTCAGCGCGCCGGCGGCGACGTCCTTCTCGGTGATGGTCGTGAACGGGACGCGGTACTTGTCGAACACCCATCGCGTCCAACCGTCATCCATCGACTCGCCGCGCGAGGTTCGGAAGATCGCAATGCGACGTGCGCGACGATCGCTCAGCGGGCTCGTAAAGCGCGGCTCGGCCATCGCTGGGATGATGCCATCGGTTGCCGGCGGGTCGCCCATGACCGCCGCGACGTCGACGCCGAACAGGAGCGGCAGCGTGTGCGCCGTCACGTCGTACGGAGCTTTGGGGGGCCCGCCCGGGTACTCGTGCAGGTCGGGATACCGCTGGCGCTCGAGCAGCGCCTTCGCGTAGGCGCCGAACGGCTGACGAACGAGCACGACGTAGCTGCCAGCCGGATAGCTGGTGCTTCCGGCGCTCACCGGCCCGGTGGACTGGCGGATTTCGACCTGGCCGTGCTGCAGCGTCCAGACGAGGCGCTGGAGCGCCTGCGTGTCGGCCTGCGCCTTCGGGATCACGAACGCGGACGGCCACGGGTCCTTCCCCCAGGCGGGCAGCGTGCCTAACGCGCGATCGCCCATGTCGGCGTAACTCTCGAGCCAGCCCTGCCGGTCGCGTGCGGCTTCCACGAGGAGCGCCCAGCTCGCCGCTGTCTGGTACTTCACGATGTCGCCGATCCCCCACGTGCCGCCGGGCCACAGGACCGGGTAGTTCCACGTGACCTCGCGGGCGTCGTACCCTCGGCCCGGTCCGAGCCGGTCGAACGGCAGGTCGATCGGCGTCGCGAGGCGTGCGCTCGCCGTCTCCGTGAGGATGCGTACGCCCCGGTGATTCAACGAATACTGGCGGGCTGGCGACCACTGGTCGTACGACGCGTTCGTCGCGACGCCCGTGAAGCCGTCCGAGATCATCCGCCAGCTCATGGCCGAGCCTAACGAGTTCGTGCCGGCGGTGAGGATGGGGTCGATGTTCGGCTCGACCGGGTCCATGTACGGCGGAATGAAGATGCGGCCGGCGTTGGCGCCCTGCTGGTGGATGTCGTTGTTGATCTGGGGGTCCCACGGCGTATACAGCGAATCGACGGTGTAGCGGGTCTCGTTCAGCGCGAACGCGTACCAGTCGCGATTGTTGTCGTGGCCGGCGTAATGGTGGTAGAGGTCCGGTGGGCCGGTCCCCTCCTCGGGCGTGCCGAGCGTCGCGCGATAGTGGTTGCCGACGATATCCACGCCGTCGGGGTTCTGGGACGGCACGAGCATGATGATCGAGCTCGCCAGCACCTGCCGCGCTTCGGGCGTCTCAGCGCGTGCGAGACGGTCGGCGAGGACGAGCGGCGTGAGAATCCCGCCCACCTCGGTCGAGTGGATGCTCGACGTGATGAGCACGACGAGCTTGCCGTCGGCGATGAGCTTCTCGCGCTCACCTGGAGCACGCAGCCGCGGATCCATGAGCTTGCGCTGGATCTGACGGTACCGATCCAGGTTCGCGAGCGTCGACGGCTCGGAGATGAACGCGACGAGGAAGGGCCTGCCTAACGTCGTCTTGCCGAGCGTGCGGACCGACACGCGCGGACTCGCCTTGTCGAGGGCGGTGAAATAGTCGGTGACCTGCTTCCACGTTGGCAGCTTGCGATCGGTGCCAGGCTCGAACCCAATGACCGACGCCGGCGTCGGAATCGGGGCCGCTGTGCGCTGAGCGGGAAGCGGGCGCTCCACGACGCGCGGCGGCTCTTTCGTCGACTGAGCGGCCACGGTGGCGGCCGCGACAACGAGGAGCGTCCCCGCGTGGGCAACGCAGCGGGCAACGAACGCTCGGCGGCGAACGGACATCGGGTTTACTCCATTGTTCGGATCTGAATCCCGCGCGAGAGCGTTTGCTTGACCGGACAGCGGTCGGCGATCTCCATGAGCCGCGCACGCTGCTCCGGGGCCAACGGGCCGTGCAGCTCGACGATCCGGTCGATGCTACGAACGCCGACGGCGGTGGTCGCGCATTCCTCACAGTCCTTCATGTGAGGCGGTGTATCGCGAAGGCGGATGACGACGCCCTCCAGCGGCCACTGCTTTCGCGAGGCGTACATCCTGAGCGTCATCGCCGTGCACGATCCGAGTGCGCCGAGCAGGAGCTCATATGGGGAAGGCCCGAGGCCAGTCCCGCCGACGCTCGTGGGCTCGTCGGCGATGAGGGCGTAGCCGTTGATCTCGACATCGGTCCGATAGCCGTCCGCGCCGATGCGGGCCGTGACCCAGCCGGCGTCGGCGTCGGCTGGTAGCGCGCCCGGGACTTCACGGGCGGGGGGAACGGTCATGCGGCGTCGGGGCGAAGGTGAAGCGATCTCGCGGACGCCGCGAATCTATCCCCAATTCAGGGCTTCGGCGCGGGGGAAGGCGCGGGGGGAGGCTCGGCGGACAGGCCGAGGTGTGCGCGAACGGCCTCGGACACGGCGGTGCCGATCTCCGTCCGCAACGCTAACAGCTGGTTCGCGTTCCCCTCGTAGCTCCGCGCCCACACCATGAACCCGTCGGCCGCATTCACCATCCGCGCGTCCACGCGGACGCGGTTCGCCTCGCGCTGCACCACGCCCTCGACGTATAGCGTCACGGCGTCATTCACTTTCTGACCGAGGCTGAGTCGCTTCTGCAGCGCGATCGCGGTGTTCGACGACGCGACGCGCACGCGTTGATCGCGCGCCAGGGCATTCGTGAGCTCCGTCTGGATCGCCTCCGCGGCGAGGTTCCCCGAGTCGCTTCCGAGCTCCACGAACGGCAGCACGGCAATCGCCGGCGCGGCGCGTACGGCAGCGACGGTCGGAGCCGACGCCCCCGATCCGCGGCGAACGAGTAACCCCGTCGCGACCGTGGCGACGACGGCGAAGACTGCCGCCACGACGAGCGCGACGCGCTGGCGACGCGACGCTCGCGCCTGCGCGGCGATGGCGGCGCCCGTCGTCGGCGTAAGCTCGCCGCTCAGCACCGCCGGATCGTCGAGTGCCGTGAGAATCTGCTGCGCGTTCTGCGGTCGCTTGTCGGGGTCCTTCTCGAGGCACCGCATGACGAGCGAGACGAGCGCCGCCGGCACGTCGGGGCGCAGAGTCGCGAGCGACGGCGGCACCTCGGACAGATGCGCCGCGAGCAGCGCGTGCGGGGGCCGACCGTGGAACGGATGCTTGGCCGCGAGCGCCTCGTAGGCGGTGACCCCGAACGCGTAGATATCGACGCGGTAGTCCGCGTTAGGATCGGCGGCGATCTGCTCCGGTGCCATGTACCCTGGCGTGCCCATCGATGAGCCCGCGCCCGTGAGCGTCCCCTGAGCTGCCATACCCGGCGTCCGGCGCGCGACATCCAACGCCTTCGCTACGCCGAAGTCGGCGACCACGGCAGAGCCGGCGTGGATGAGCACGTTGTCCGGCTTGATGTCGCGATGGACGATGCCGCGCTCGTGCGCGTAGGCGAGCGCTCGCGCCACATCGCGCAGCACGCCCACTGCGTCGACGATGCGCAGCGGTCCGCCCCGCGTGATGCGCGCGCGGAGGGACTCGCCTTCCACGTACGGCATCACGAGGTACGGTCGTCCCGCCATTTCACCGGCACTGAGCACGGGCACGATGTGCGGGTGTTGCAACCCCGCCACGACGAGGATCTCGCGGCGGAAGCGCTCGGCGTTCACATCCGCCATGAGCTCCGGCGAGAGCACTTTCACGACGACGCGTCGCTCCAGCGTCTGATCGTAGGCGACGAACACGCGCGACATGCCCCCGCCGCCAAGCTCACGCTCGACGGTGAACGAACTACCCAGGGTTTCGCGTATCTGTTCGGCGAGAGACAACGTCGGAAATCGGGAATAGGGGCGATCCCTCGCTTACGCTCGGGACATGTCGGGAATCGAGAACGGCGCGGTTGCCCGGAACCGCCGCGATAACCGATTGACACCGCCCTGTTACTTCAGGTTGGACATTACTCAGGCAACCAGGGTTTCGGGCGCTGGCGAAGCGCAACCGACCGCTGCAATGTACGCGCGCACTACCGCACGTTCACCGTCATAGATCCCCTTTCATCGAGGCGACGCCCGATGACGTGTATCGCTCGTTCGTGGCTGCTCCCGGTGTCCCTGTCTGCTGCCGCTCAGTTGTCGGCGCAGGCCCCGACCCCCACTTCCGCCGATAAGGCTGCGCGGACTCATGACCCTGTAACGGACGCGGTGCGGCGACTCAACTGGCGCTCCGTGGGACCGGCAAACAACGCCGGCCGGATCTCGGTGGTCGTGGGCGTGCCCGGCGACCCGTACACGTACTACGTGGCCGGCGCGAACGGCGGCATCATCAAGACGACGAACGGCGGTACGACCTTCAAGCCGATCTTCGACAAGCAGGACATCTCGTCGATCGGGGCGATCGCGATCGCGCCGAGCGACCCGAACGTGATCTACGTCGGCTCCGGCGAAGGGAACCCGCGTAACAACGCATCGATCGGTGACGGGATGTACAAGTCGGTCGACGGCGGCGAGCACTGGACGCACATCGGGCTCGAGAAGAGCGAGAAGATCGCCCGCCTCGTGATCGACGCCCACAACCCGGACGTCGTGTTCGCGTGCAGCCTCGGGCGCGAGTGGGGGCCTAACGAGGAGCGCGGCGTCTTCAAGACGATGGATGGGGGCAAGTCATGGAAGCGAGTGCTGTTCGTGGATTCACAGACTGCCTGCTCCGACATCTCCGCCGACCCGAACAACTCGAACATCATCTATGCCGGGATGTACACGTACCGGCGCTGGGCGTGGCACCTCGAGTCGGGCGGCGGCAACACGGCGGTTTACAAGTCGGTGAACGGCGGTGACACGTGGGAGCGCCTGTCCGGCAAAGGGCAGGAGCGAGGACTCCCGAAGGGCGACATGGACCGCATTGGCGTGGCGGTGGCGCCGAGCGATCCGAACATCGTCTACGTGGTCAGCGAGACGAAGAGCGAGGGTGAGCTGTGGCGCTCCGACAACGCGGGCGCGACGTGGCGAACGGTGAACCGCGATCCCAACATCAACTTCCGCCCGTTCTACTACGCCGACATCCGCGTCGATCCGAAGAACCCGAACAAGATCTTTTCGCTTTCCGGGTCGCTGTACCTCTCGGAAGATGGTGGCACCACGTTCCGCACGATCGCGCGCGACGTGCACGGCGACCACCAGGCGATGTGGATCGATCCGCTGAACCCGAACCGCATTCTGAGCGGGTCCGACGGCGGGTGGCAGGTGAGTTATGACGGCAGCAAGACGTTCGAGGTCGTGAACACGTTCCCGTTCACGCAGTTCTATCACATCAACTATGACATGCAGCGGCCGTACATGACCTGCGGCGGGCTGCAGGACAACGGCAACTGGTGCGGGCCGAGTCAGGCGCTCTCTGGCCAGGGGAATCGGAAGGCCGACTGGTATACGGTCTCGGGCGGTGACGGCTTCTTCACCGTGCCGGTGATGGACAAGCCGTGGCTCGTCTACTCGGACGCGCAGGGCGGGATGCTCAACATCACCGATACGCGCACGGGGACGCAGAAGACGATCTATCCCTACCCGAATCGCGTCGGATCCGTCGGCGACGCGATGATCTCGCACAAGTATCGCTTCAACTGGAACTCGCCGATCGCGCTCTCGCCGCTGAATCCGAAGGTCGTGTACTTCGGCGGCAACGTGCTGTTCAAGTCCACCGACTATGGAATGTCGTGGACGCCGATCTCGGGCGACCTGTCGACCAATGATCCGGCGAAGCAGCAGTCGTCCGGCGGGCCTATCGTCGTAGACAATACGGCTGCGGAATTCCACTGCACCATCATCACGATCGCGCCATCGCCACTGGACTCGAACGTCATCTGGGTCGGGACCGACGACGGCAACGTGCAGGTGACGCGCGATGGCGGGAAGACGTGGACGAGCGTGTTCAAGAACGTGCCGGGGCTCAAGCCTAACGCGTGGATCCCGACGGTCGAGGCGTCGCACTTCGACGTCGGCACGGCGTACGTGGCCGCCGATCATCATCAGGACGACGACTACACGCCATACGCGTACGTGACGACGGACTTCGGCAAGTCGTGGACGCGCATCACCGGCGACCTGCCGGCGAAGGCGACGTGGGTCCATGTCGTGCGCGAAGATCCGAAGAACAAGAACCTCCTGTACCTCGGGGCCGAGATGGGCGTGTGGGCGTCGTGGGATCGCGGCGCACACTGGACGTCGCTGCGCGGCGATCTGCCGGTCGTCCAGGTCCGTGATATCCAGGTCCATCCGCGCGACAACGACCTCCTGCTCGCGACGCACGGGCGCGGCCTATTCATCCTCGACGACATCACCGCGCTCCAGCAGCTCGAGTCGGCGAAGACCTCCGACGCGGTCGTGTTCGACATGCGACCGGCGGTGCGCTGGAGCATGTGGAGTCGCGATGGCAACCTCGGGCAGAAGTCGTGGCGTGGCGAGAATCCGCTTCCGGGTGCGTTGATCACCTACTACCTGAAGGATCAGCCGCCGGGTGAGGTGAACGTCACGATCAGCGACAAGGACGGGAAAGTCGTTAGGCGCCTGCGGCGTGTGAGCGACGAGGCGGGCGTGAACCGCGTGTCGTGGGACCTGCGCTACGATGCGCCGCCGGGCGGGCCGGCGGGTGGCGCCGCTCGTGCCGCGGCCGCCGGTGCCGCGGCGGGCACACCGGCCGATACGTCGCTCGAGGCGTTGCGCGCGCGTCGTCGCGCCGCGACCGAGGGTGCCGGCGAGGCATCGAACGACGACAATCCGTTCGCGGGACCACAGGCGCCGTCCGTGCTGCCGGGGACCTACACGGTCGCGCTCTCGGTCGGCGGGCGAGAGTACAAGAAGAACGTCCAGGTCGAGATGGACCCACGCAGCGACATGACGCAGGCGCAGGTGATCGCGCAGCATGACGCGGCGATCCAGCTTCGAGACCTGACGCTGCGCGTCAATCAGGTGATCGCCGGGACCGACGACATGGTGCGGCAGCTGACGGGCCTGCAGGACCAGCTGCGCCGTTCCCCCCCGCCCGACTCGTCTCAGCGTCGCGTGCTCCCGGATATCGACTCCGCGATCAAGGATCTGCGGCACTTCCGTGATTCGGTGCTCGCGCGTCCGCTTCCGGGACTCGGGTATCGTCAGTATCCGCGGCTCCGTGAGGAGGTCCAGACGGTATCAGGAATGGTCTGGCGTCCGCTCATGCCGCCGACGGCGGGCGAAACGCTGCGACTCGGCGAGCTGAAAACGGAGGCCGACGCGGCGCAGGGGCGGCTCGACGCGATCATCGCGTCGCGCGTGGCAAAGATCAATCAGTCGCTGGCGGGAACGCCGCACGTCATCACGCCAACGAAGCCGAAATTCACCCCGTAGGCTGTTGAACTGATGACCGAGAACGAATGACCCCATCACCCACGACTCACGACTCGGGACGCCTTCGCGCGATGGTTGCCTGAGTCGTGAGTGATGAGTCATGGGTCGTTCGTTTTCCGTCATCGGTTCATCAAACATGTGGTGGTGATTGACACCACTTCGCACGGGTATCAGCCTTCCGGCTCCGCGCTCCCTCTGGAGTCGAATGACTGGTTCCACCGGATGTCGTTGGTGTTGGGTCGTGCTCGTGAGCATCGTGAGTCTGCTGTGCCCCGTCCCGGCGGCGGGGCAGGCCGCCAAGCCAAGCGCGCCGATCATCCGCAACGTCGTGATCGATCGCGCCGAGGTATTCGATTCGGCGGAGGCGAAACGATTCTGGGGCTTTGGCCTCGTCAACGTCCTGCACGCGCGGACGCGGCTCTATGTGATTCGCCGGGAGCTGTTGTTCGCGCCGGGTGAGCCGTACGACACCGCCCGCGCGAACGAGTCGGCCCGCAATCTTCGCGCGCTCGCCATCTTCCGCGATGTCTGGATCGACACGGTCACTACCGACTCGGGCGTCACCGTTCACGTCCGGACGACCGATGGGTGGACGACGAACGTGGGCTTCGGCCTTCGCACGAGCGGGACGCAGCACGTCATCAACGCGTTCGTGCAGGAAACCAACCTGCTCGGCACGCGAACGATCGCCACGTTAGGCTACGAGAACGACCCGGATCG
>Ga0310811_10006702_pt1 | contig 14731 bp, 9 predicted proteins | sample YCmetagenome_FD_207642 | JGI IMG/M metagenome (GOLD analysis project Ga0310811, IMG submission 207642) | Soil microbial communities from experimental microcosm in Duke University, North Carolina, United States - YC | ecosystem: Engineered > Artificial ecosystem > Soil microcosm > Unclassified ...
TTTCGTTTGGCCAGAACAACATGACTGGTTTCATCATAGTACGCGGTGTATTGATATTGTCCGTTTGTTACAACTGAATTTTTTCGAAACACTGCTGTGTTAACAGAGGTCCCGGCCCAACCATAGCCAACAGTATCAACTCGAAGCTGCGCCGAAGTAGTAAAAACAATAAAGAAAAAAACTACTCCTGCAAAAGATTTGAAAATAAATTCAATCATGAATACTGAAAAAAAATATAAATAGAAGAATTACAGATCAAGACCTAGTTGCTGATCATCTTCTTTCTTTTTAATAGAACGAGAACGATTTACTTCAACAGGAATGATTTCATTGTTCTTCAAATACAAAAGATAACCATCAACCTGGTAGTAATTCATCTGCCGTAAAATTCCCATGTAGTCAAGCACTTGCCGAACGTCTGCTCGCGTTGGTTCTCCGGTTTTAAAATCAACTACAATGGCATGCTTCTCATGAAGCATCAGCCTGTCGATGCGGCTCTCTTCACCGCCGGGCAGCAAGATGGGTACTTCTGTTTTCACTTCCCACTTCTCATTAAACCAGTTTGCAACAATAGGCAACTGCATTAATGTTTGAAACTGAATGCGTAATGATTCACATTCTTCTTCAGTAACAACACCTTCAAAAGTCAGGGTGTTTAACGTGGTGTCAATATCTTTTTCATATTGCAATCGCGAGAGCACCATATGCATGTGCACACCATAGCTGATCCTGGCAAACTTTTCTTCATCAGGCTGATCGAAATAACCTTTCGCACTTTGCTTGATCACAAGTTTATCGCGCCAGCGTCCTACGGGATAATGTGTCAGGCTTACGCTGTTTTGTTCTTCAGTCACTTTGCTTGAGACTGCAACAATCTCGCCTTTACTCCAGCGCTGCTCTGCAAAATTCCAATGTTGCTGAAGTGTTTCATTCATCATAATGCTTTCGTGCAACAACTTCGCTACCGAATAGGTGCGCGAGCTTTTAGGATGTGGCGCACATACCATCATACCAAACTCTGCCCGTGTAAAAGCAACGTATAAGAGATTGAGATTATCCAGGTAGATATGCGTAAACTCCTCTGTATAAAATTCACTGAATAAAGTCTCTTTCAACGTGCTGGTATACTGCACGGGCAAATAACCAGCAGACTTAAACGGTGCCTCCTCACCTTTAACCCAAAGCATCGGTGCCCGCATAGCATCATGATCCATACTCCATGAGCAAAATGGAATGATCACATATTTGAACTGTAAGCCTTTTGATTTATGAATGGAGAAAATCTGTACCGCATCAACATCGCCTGATAATTGAATGGATTTTTTATGCTTGTTCAATTCCCACCAATCCAAAAAAGCGCCAAGGTCATTACGCTCACGACTGTAGAAATCAAGAACCAGATCCTGAAACGCCAGCAAGTATGTAAGCTCACCTGTGTGAACACCTAACTTAAAGATTTCAATCAGCGTTTCTGTCAACTCAAAGAGTGGCAGCTTTTTCAATGCCATCTTATCTTGTGTAAAAGCATCAGGCAGGTTGTGTTCTACCATAGCGTCGCTCACAATAAAAACTTCTGAGAGTATTTTATCAGGCTCATGAAGCTTGGCATATTCAAACGCCAATTGTGCTCGCGCTATCGGGTCTTCAGGATTGAACAGATATTTCATGGCGCCCAGCAAAAGGTTTACCGTTGCTGCACCATCAAGTCGTAATGATTCGTTCGAGATCACATCATAGCGACAACCAGGTTTTGCCTGTTCAGAATTTTTATACTGAAGCAGGTGCATAGCAATCTTCTGACCTTCATCATTCTTGCGCACCAGTATCGCTATATCTTTTAATGGAATACCTTTACCTTGCAGTTGCTCCAGGTATTCGGGCACCATGGCAAGCGCTTTGTCTTTCCATTTATCATCTTCCTCTTCTTCCTGCAAAAACTCAATCTGAACAAACCCATCCTTATCTGTCTTTGAAATTTTTTGGGCCACGTCAAGAAATGCATCTTTCGGTAAAGAGTGTTCCACTTTATCTCCTACCCGCACAGCAGCCGTTTTAAAAAGCTCGTTATTAAAATCGACAACATTAACAGCACTGCGATAGTTGGTATCAAGCTCGGTAATCTCAACATTGTCACGACCAACGCTATGCTCTACGCCATTCTGTAGCAACGTGAGATCACCACCACGCCAACGGTATACTGCCTGTTTTACATCGCCTACCACTAAACTGCGATAGCCCTGATCCAAACCATTCTTCAACAATGGCAAAAAGTTTTTCCACTGATATCCGGATGTATCCTGAAATTCATCAATCAAATAATTGCGATAGAATGATCCAACCTTTTCATAAATAAAAGGCGTATCACTATCCTGAATAATGCCGTTTAAAAATTTTGGTGCATCCGCCAGCAACATGAGATTGTTCTGACTCTTGTATTCATTGAGCTTGCGCGATATATCAGCAATCAAACCAAAAGCATAAAAATTATTCAAAACCAGTTCAGCCGCCAACGCTGACTTATAATGACTATGCCAGTACCTGAGAATATCATTTAGCAAGGGCAACAGTTGATCCGTTGCCAATTTCGAAATCAGGACCTGGTGAATGGTATCTTTATCAGGCCAGTGCTTTACATCCTGAAACTCCTTCTCAATTCTTTTTCCTTTTTCTTTCTCGTCAAAATCTTTAACGCGAACTACCTTATTTATCTTCTGAAATAAATTATAAACGCCGCCGCCATATTTAAAATCGTCTGCAGTCAGTCCGTTAGCGTGCATAATAGCCAACGCTTCTTTTGATTTACCGCGAAGAAGATTGATGAATTCAAACTTTCGCTTCTTCAGTTCAGAAAGCAGCTCATTAAAAAAATCAGGATTGTCAGTGGCCTGCATCAGCTCACCTTCAATGGCTTTAAACTCTTCGCGGAATATTTGTTCGGCAAAAGCCTGTAGACCAGCGCGAACATCCCATGCCTTGTCATTCTCCAGGTTCTCTTTAGCAAAATCAACAACCCATCGCGTGAGCTGCTCATTCGAACCTAACTCATCAATCAGATTATTGATCACCTCTTCCAGCACCGCCTCATTATCAACCTCAAGCCTGAAGTCTCCCACCAGCCCTGACTCTCGGGTAAACGATCGGATTACTTTTTGAAAGAAGGCATCGATGGTGCTGATACCAAACTGAGAATAGTGATGAAGGATAGCCGACTGTACTTCCTGACTATTCTGGATAAAGGTCTGATCATCAAAGCCAAGTTCTTGTTTAAGCTCTTCGGCCAGTTCATTATGCTTTCCGTTAGAGAAGGCATCGAGATAGAACAGTATCCTGTCCTTCATCTCTTGCGTAGCTTTGTTGGTAAACGTTACGGCCAGAATATGCTTGAAGTAATCATGCCGCGAAGTAAGCGCCAGCTTCAGATATTCTTTTGCCAGCGTGCGGGTTTTGCCCGAACCTGCCGAGCTTCTATAGATATGAAATGACTTGCTCAAGATTTATTTTTGATGTCGGAAGATTGACTTTTTACTAAACTTCTGCAAGTTTACTTTTTAGCGAATAACATTTTTGTATTATTCAGGTGAAAGCAGCAATCTACTCCGAAAGTATAGTGAAACAAGCTTGCAGAAATATGCCTAAATCACCCATTTTTTAGTTAAATTCAGGTAATAAAGTGTCTATGAGTAAGCTTTTAATTTTTTTTAACTCCTTTATCTATTCTTTTCCGATTCAGTTGCTAGTCAACAACATAAAGCGTAATCATGTACTCATCTTATGCTGGATTATACTCTTTGCCATGATCACCGGCAGCTTCGGTAAATACCTGGGCATACCATACCTCTTTCTTGATCCGGAATATCTTAACAAAGTTAATTTCACCAGCTTCTTTATTATGGGGCTGGCCTGCGCCGGATTTACCACGGCCTTTCAGATTACCTGCTATATCAACGATGGCCACCGTTTTTCTTTCGTAGGAACACTCGCTCGTCCGTTTGCAAAATTTGCCATTAACAACAGCATTATACCTGTCATATTCTTCCTTACCTATGTTTATGAGATCGTAAGTTTCCAGATTCAAAATCAATACTCTTCCAAAGATCAGCTCATGATGAATCTGCTTGGACTTTGTGCCGGCTATTTCATTATGACCATGATGTTCTTTGCCTACTTCTGGTTTACAAACAAAGACATCTTCAAATATGTGGTTTGCCGCATCGATGAAAAAATTAAACAAAACGTACAGGTAACACGCGCCAGTGCCATGAACAAACTGGACATTGCCAGAAAAAAGCAGGTACGTGTTGACAACTACATCGACTATGATTTCAAAATCAAAACAGTGGAAGACAATAGTTTTTACGATCGGGCTACTGTCATTCAGGTTTTCGACCAGAATCATTTTAACCTGGTAGTCATTGAACTTTTCATTTTCGCGTTTGTACTTCTGCTCGGCATCTTCAAAGACTTCCCGGTATTTCAGTTACCCGCGGCATCAAGCGTGATTATTTTTCTAACCATCTTCGTAATGATGGCCGGCGCATTTGCCTATTGGTTTGGAGGCTGGAGTGCCACTGTAGCATTAATCATCTTTCTGGTTTTAAACTACCTGGTTGGTGAAGACTTCTTCTCCAAAAAATATCAGGCCTTTGGACTGGATTATAGCAAGCCACCCGCTACTTACTCTGTAGATGCCCTGCAGAAGCAAAACTCTGAAGCTCAAATGGCCGAAGACAAAGCATCAACCATGGTGATGCTTGAAAACTGGAGAAAGAAATTTTCAGTTGACGAAAAGCCAAAAATGGTTTTCCTCTGTGTAAGCGGTGGTGGCAAACGCGCGGCACTATGGACGTTGGCAGCTCTGCAAACAGCAGACAGCATGACGGAAGGCAAGCTGATGAATAACAGCATCCTCATCACAGGTGCATCAGGTGGTTTAATCGGCGCCAGCTATTTCAGGGAATTGAAGCTTCGTGAAAAATTGGGCGAAAAGGTAAATCCGTATGCTGATTATCATCGCCAACAAATATCAACCGACAATTTAAATCCACTCATCTTTGGTTTGCTGGCCAATGATCTGTTTGTGGGCTTCACCAAATTTGAATACAACAAACATCAATACATACGCGACAGAAGTTACACGTTTGAAGATCAGCTCAACCACATAACGGAAGGGTTTCTGGATAAACCAATCAAAGCCTACGATGAGCCTGAAAAGAATGCATTGATACCAATGATCATTTTAACACCTACCATTGTGAATGATGGCCGTAAACTTTATATCGCTTCTCGTCCGGTATCGTTTATGAATAGCGACATTGAAAGTCTGCGTGGTTATCAATCTTCCAAGATAAGTGGTGCCGACTTCAGAAGATTGTTTAACGAACAAGGATCGGAGAATCTCCGGTTTTTATCTGCCCTGCGAATGAGCGCCACCTTTCCCTATATAACGCCCAACACAACGCTGCCAAGCAATCCACCGATTCAAATTATGGATGCTGGCATATCCGATAACTTTGGTCTTACAGATGCAGTTCGTTTCTTTTTCGCCTATAAAGAATGGATCAATGAAAACACTTCCGGAATCATCATCGTCTCCATTCGCGATTCTCCCAAACTTGGAGAGATTACCTCTCAACAAGGTCAAACCATTGTAGACGATATAACTCAACCCATCAGTAGTGTCTACAATAATTTTGAAAATTTTCAGGACATCACCAGCGACTTGTTACTCGGGCAGGCCCGCTCCTGGTTTAAGGGAACCATCGATAGAATTGATCTGGAGTATCAAAATGAAAATTATGTGCCTATCTTGCAGAAGATGGATAGTATTCGTCAGAATAACGCACGCGCATCACTAAGCTGGAGGCTTACTACCCGTGAAAAGCAGAACATTGTTGACAACATTAGCTCTTCCAGAAACAGAGAAGAAATTGAAAAACTTAAGGTTCTCCTGAAGTGATTCATATTTTTTAATTTACGCCGTATTGAAATAATTCATGAGAGTATTTTTTTTCTTAAGTCTTGTCATTGCCTCGCTTACTCTGATTGCCCAGTCTCAAATGCTGGATCAGGACAGCTTGCAAGCCAACCTTCACAAGGCTAAAGATGATACCAGCAAAGTCGATGCCCTCAACACCCTCGCATATAAGCATTACAATGATGACCTTAAAAAATCCATCACGTACGCACAGCAGGCATTGCAACTTTCAAAAAGCAATAACTACTTTAAAGGTTCTAAAATTGCCTATAACATTTTACGTCGTGCAAACAGACGGCTTGGTAATTATGAAGCAGCCATCCGGTTTACGCTAAATACATTGCCAATCGCTGAAAAGTTAAAAGATACAGCAGAATTATATAGCTGTTACTCAGCCCTTGGTAATATCTATTCAAGTCTTGAAAAGTATGATGAATCTAAAATGTATTTACAAAAATCACTTCAATATGGTGAGCAGATAAAAAGCCCTGGCCTTTCAGCTACGTATAATTTCATAGGACGCAATTATGGCAAAATGAAAAAATATGATAGTGCTTTCTATTTCATCCGCAAAGCACTTGATCGCGAAATAAGCAATCCACAAAAAGGATATACCATATCATACATTTACAATAATATGGCTGAAGTATATCTGAGTATGGGCAACGTAATGGAAGCAGAGAAATATTATAAGATGTCGCTAGACTTGCCAGAGGATAAAAAGAGTCCATTTGGAACCACGTACACACTTAATGGCTTGGCTAAAGTATATCTGAATCAAAACAAAACGGATAAGGCTATCGCTGTCTCTCTTCAAAGTATTGAGATCTCAAAAAAAAATTCCTACCGCGACAGGTCCAGGGAAACATATGGCTTGCTGTCTGAGATCTATGCGAAGAGAAATGACTATGAAAAAGCACTTCACTATTATAAAAATTTTAATCTGTACCAGGACAGCATTATGAGTGAAGAAAAGATTAAGGCTATTGAAGATTTAAAAATTAATTATGAAACTCAGGAAATAGAACACGAAAATGAACTGCTTCGGAAAAGCACAGAGCTAAAAGATGCTGAGCTAAGTCAACGGGTAATTTTAGGATGGGCTTCCATTCTTGGCATTGGTGCTCTGCTCATCGTTATCTTTTTATTATATCGAAATAATAAAGAACGAACAAAAACAAATCAATTACTCAATCAATATAACCGTGATCTGGCAGAGCAAGTTTTTAGCCGAACACTTGACCTGGTTAATTCTAATAATGAATTAGTAAAACAAAACAATCAGCTGGAACAATTCGGCTACATCATAGCCCATAATCTGCGCGCGCCTGTTGCCCGAATTTTAGGTTTGACCAACATCATAAAATCACCAAGCTTTAGCATGCCAGCCGATGAAGTGATTATAGAAAAACTGAACTTCACATCAAAAGAATTAGATACAGTAATACACGATCTCAACTCCATTCTTGACATCAAAAAAGGTTTAAACAATACGCTTGAAAACATAAACCTGACTCAGCGACTTGAAAAAGTAAAGAGCATACTCCGTGATAAAATAAAAGAATCCAATACAGTTATACAGGCTGACTTTACGCAAGGCGATCAGTGTTTTGCCATACCAGCATACATTGAAAGTATTTTATATAATCTCATCAGCAATGCCATCAAATACAAAGACGATGAGAGAAGTCCGGTGGTTGATGTGAGTACGCACATTGAGAATGCTATGATTTGCATCAATGTAGAAGATAACGGTATGGGTATAAACCTCGATAACCAAAAAGACAAATTGTTTAATCTCTATCAGCGCTTTCACTATCATGTTGAAGGAAAAGGTATGGGGCTTTTTCTTGTAAAGTCGCAGGTTGAAGCTATGAATGGAAAGATCGATGTAGAAAGTCAGGTTAATGTTGGCACTACATTTAAAATTTACCTTCCCTTAAATCCATTAAAATGACTTTTGCCGATAATGTTCTGGCATTTAACAAGAACTTAAAAATAGACGCTCTCCTTCCTGACGGAGTTCATGTTCTCCATCCCTTTAAAAATCAAACAACTTTTAAGCTGTGTTCTTTATTTTACAATAAGTATTATCATGATGCTGCTGAAAGAACAGTAATCTTTGGCATTAACCCGGGGAGATTAGGCGGTGGATTAACCGGCGTGCCATTCACAGATCCTATCAAACTGGAAACCATTTGTCATATACCGAATACACTTTCAAAAAAACCAGAGCTCTCTGCTGATTTCATCTACCAGATGATTTTTGCTTTCGGCGGACCCGAAACGTTTTACCAGAAATTTTTCATCAGTGGTGTTTCTCCCCTCGGTTTCATAAAGGATGACAAGAACTTAAATTACTACGATATAAAAGAGTTACAGGAGGCTGTAACTCCTTTTATTGTGAACTGTATAGAAAAGCAGCTTCAATTTAATATTCGCAAAGATATCTGTTACTGCCTTGGTGAAGGCGATAACTTCAAATTCATCAGCAAACTGAATAAGAAGCATCAATTCTTTAACACCATCATTCCTCTTCCTCATCCGCGATTCATCATGCAATACAAGCGTAAAAAAGTAAATGAGTACATTGATCTCTATCTCGAAAAATTTAAGCTATCGGCATAAAGAAAATACCTACTTTTAAGGCCATTTTCAGATTCATGTCCATTCAAGAACAACTTAGCAAAACCCTTGAGCTTATAAGAATTGAACGCCAGGCCGACCTCGAACAGTATCGGCAAAAGGTGTTACTCTTGCCGCTTCATCGTAAAACAAAAGAAGGCAAGTGCTGGTACCCTGTGCGCATTAAACGCAACTATATTGGCACAGGCGAAAGATTAATTATAGAAGTTGAACGCACCAAAGAACTTGATCAACCTCACGTATTCTCCAGCGGAAAAGTTGTAAGTGTTTTCAGCAACGCAAAAGGTACGCCCGAAAAACATAATGCAGGCGGAGTGATCAATTACGTTCGCGACAACCTGATGGTGATAACACTCAACCATGACGACTTACCTGATTGGATTGACGACGGGCACATTGGTGTGGATGTGATGTTTGATGAGAACAGCTATCGCGAAATGGAGACTGTCTTGAAAAATGTTATCAAGGCAGAAGATGGTCGTCTGGCAGAATTGAGAGATGTATTGCTGGGTGCAAAGACAGCCGAATTCAAAACAGATGATATTGTTGCACCAACGGATTCAAAATTAAATCCAAGTCAGCAGGCTGCGTTGGTAAAAATTGCAACGGCTAAAGATGTAGCGATCATTCATGGCCCTCCGGGAACGGGCAAGACAACAACGCTTGTTCAGTCCATCTCTAAAACAATTGAAACAGAACAACAGGTTTTGGTTTGCGCCGCCAGCAATGCCGCTGTCGATTTGCTTGCCGATAAATTATCAGATGCAGGACTTCGCGTTCTTCGCATGGGACACCCTGCGCGTGTTACTGAGCAATCACTAAGCAAAACGTTAGATGCCCGCATCGCCGCGCACGAATACTATAAAGATCTTCGTGCTATGCGTAAACGTATGGAGCAACTTCGCTCCATGGCCATGAAGTATAAACGCGAATTCGGATATCATGAGCGTGAACAACGCAAACGTCTCATGGAAGAATCAAGAGCACTAAAGGCCGACGCTGATGTACTTGAATTTTATATCGTAAATGATCTGTTGCAAAACAGCGATGCCATTTGTTGTACGCTTGTAGGTGCCTCCAATCACTTGCTTCGCGGAAAGCGTTTCAGCAGTGTATTTATCGATGAAGCAGCTCAGGCACTTGAGCCTGCCTGTTGGATTCCGATCACAAAAGCTGATCGCGTAATTTTTGCAGGAGATCATTGTCAGCTACCGCCAACAATTAAATCTTTTGAAGCGGCGAAAGCCGGCCTCTCAATAACGCTCTTTGAAAAATGTATTGAGAAGCAACCCGCTACTGCTGTGATGTTGAAGACTCAATACCGCATGCACGAAGACATCATGCAGTTTTCTTCACGTTATTTTTATAACAACGAATTGATTGCGCATGAATTTGTAAGACTGGCAACACTTCCCAATCATCTGCCTATTGATTTTGTAGATACAGCCGGATGTGGTTTTAATGAAGAACAAGATCCTGAAACACTAAGCCGCATCAATACGGAAGAAGCCTCATTACTAATTAAGCTGGTTGAAAAGATTGTTGAAGAAATTGGCGTTGATGTTTGGCAGGAAGCTAATTATAAACTTGGAATCATTGCACCCTATAGTGCCCAGGTAGAATGCCTGCATAAACTCGCAGAAGCTTCACCTCTATTAGGAGAAATTGCTTCTTTCATATCCATCAATACCGTTGATGCATTCCAGGGACAGGAACGTGATATCATTGCCATCAGTTTCGTTCGAAGCAATGATAAGGCAGACGTTGGATTTTTATCTGACATCCGCCGAACAAATGTTGCTATGACCCGCGCTAAAAAGAAATTAATAATGGTTGGTGATAGTGCAACACTTGGCTCACATCCATTCTACCTGGAGCTGCTGGATTACGTTCAGCAAAAAGGATTTTACAGAAGTGCGTTTGAGATTGAACAGTAATTATTGAACACTTGCCTGAAAGGCCGCAGGTTTCATATCAATAGGAAGATCGGCTCTGAAGATGTCGCGCACTTCATGTTCAAGATCGTAAGATTCGTAGTAAATGTATTTATAGTCTCCTGAAATAGAGAAGTAACTTTCTTCGCGCTTACTGTTAATGCCCTTGCCTAAGTTTTTAGGCTTCGACCATTTTTTCCAGGTATCATCTAACCTGGTAGTTTCAAAAATATCGCAGCCACCAAAACCTCCATGACCGTATGATGAAAAGAACAAGGTCTTACCATCCGCCGAAAGAAAAGGCGCGAAATCCGCTTGCGCAGAATTAACAACGGCGCCAAGACTTACAGGCACTGACCACTTATCTTCACCTTTAGGAAAACTTATATACAAATCCTGATCACCTTTAGAATCTTCACGTTGAACAGCCATCAATAAAACTTTAGGTTTTATACTGCAATAGAAATCAATGTAGGCATTAAGATTATAGAAGTCTTCAATCTCCATCGCTACAGGTTCACTCCATCCTGTTCCTTGCCGAGCAGCATGCATGAGTGGTTTCTTGGGATCAATAATATCGCTTATAAAAAAAATCTCATCACCATTAGGACTAATACTGCAAATGGCATCTGCATTTTTTGTGTTGATTGGTTCACCTAGATCTTTGGTTTCACCCCATTGGTTATCGCCCTCTGACATACAATACCAGATATCCTGTTTATCTTTTTGTTTGGAGATGTTACCAGGATGATTTCTTCGGCAGAAAAACAATTCCTTTCCATCCGCTGTAATGAATGGTCTTACTTCTTCGAAAACACTATTAACTTTTATAGGAAGTATTGTAAAATTTACCTCCTGTAATGCAGGGTCAGAAACATCAAACGGGTATCGTGATTGAAGCAAATCTTTGGCTGCACCTTTACGCTGTATTCCGAAAAAATTAAAAACAAAAATGCCCGTAAAAACAATTGCTGTCAGTGCTATCACACCGCCAACAATCCATACATATTTCATTTGAATACGAAGCTTTTGAGAAGGTTTTTGTTTGTGTTTCATTTTCATCAACAATAAGCTTAAGGGAACCTAATTTAATTGATTTTTGGTGCTAATCATTAACCGTCCTTATAAATACCAGTTGTAATTCGCTGAATATGCGTATTTTCATCTGTACTTTATTAACGCGCGACATTATGCTTTACCGAACCGCCGCACTGGCCCTTATTGCCAGCATACTTTTCTCCTGCGAAAAGAAAAATGAGTTTGTGCATGACGATGGCCTGGAATCCTTTTCAGTGAGTGGCCTGGAATCCCGGATCAAGACACTGGCATCAGATGAATTTCAAGGTCGACGTCCCTTTACAGAAGGAGAGAAAAAAACCATAACCTATCTTGAAAATCAATTCAAAGAACTTGGGCTTGAGCCAGGTAACGGAACCAGTTATCTGCAAGAAGTGCCCATGGTTGAAATCACGCCAACAGCTGATACCATTATGACAGTAAAGGGTCCTAAAGGAAAATTTACCTTAAAAGGATTTGATGACTACACCTGGAATACGCAGCGCACCGATTCAATCATAACATGGAAAGATGAAGAAGTTGTTTTTGCAGGCTTTGGCATTATTGCACCTGAATATCATTGGAATGATTATGAAGGTCTTGATGTGAAAGGCAAAATTGTGTTGGTGCTCGTGAATGATCCGGGCTTTGGCAGTGATGATTCTACGTTCTTCAAAGGCAGCACCATGACATACTATGGCCGCTGGACATATAAGTATGAAGAGGCTGCACGTCAGGGAGCGAAAGGTTGCTTTGTAATTCACAACACTATACCTGCCGCATATCCATTTGCCGTTGTGCAGAATGGATGGAACTCGCCTCATCTTTATCTTGATCCACGTGGCAAGAATCAATTCTTCTCCGAAGGTGTTGGATGGATTTCAAAACCCGCCACCGAAAAACTTTTTCAAGCTGCCGGTCTTGATTTTAATGATCAGCAATCACTCGCACGAAAGCCCGGTTTTAAAGGACAAAGCCTCAAGCTAAAAATTTCAACCGGTATGAAGGTGAAAGTTCGTTATGATAAATCGTATAACGTAATCAGTAAATTAACGGGCAGTGAAAAACCAGATGAATATGTAATCTACTCTGCACATTGGGATCATTTTGGAATCAGCAAAAAAGATGCTGAAGGTGATAGCATTTACAACGGTGCATTAGATAATGCCAGCGGAACTGCAGGCTTACTTGAAATTGCCAAAGCATTTAAAGCATTGAAAAATAAACCGAAGCGTAGCGTAATCTTTTTAGCCGTTACGGCTGAAGAACAAGGACTCTGGGGTTCTGCTTACTATGCTGAAAATCCTGTGTATCCAAAAGAAAAAACAGTGGCCAATATCAACATGGATGGTATCAATCCTTACGGGAAAATGAAAGACATTATGGTTATCGGAAAAGGACAATCCGATCTTGAAGATTACCTGATTGCGGAAGCCAAATTATTAGGTCGTGAAGTAGTGCCCGATCAGGAATCTGAAAAAGGATATTACTTCAGATCAGATCATTTCAACTTTGCGAAAATTGGAATACCTGCCTTGTACACACACACCGGAAGTAACTTTGAAGGAAAGGGTGTTGAGTATGGAAAGAAGTTAAAAGATGAATACACTGAAAAATATTATCACACGCCGCAAGATGAGTATGACTCAACGCGTTTGCATTTTGATGGTGGTATTGAAGATCTCAAATTACTTTTTGAAGTAGGTAAACGAGTATCGTTTGAAGATACCTGGCCGCAGTGGAAGGCTACATCAGAATTTAAGGCCACTCGCGATTCCTATAAAAAATAACAATATTTATGATTTGCAGGGGCATTGAAATTGTTTTTCAATGCCCTGATTTTATATATCTTTGACTATGGCAGAAACAACACACGTAGGAAGAAAGATCAGCCGCCTTCGCGAACAACGCGGCATCAAGCAGGAAACATTGGCTGAGCAACTCGGCATTAGCCTGCAGTCTGTTTCCAAGATTGAACAGAGTGAGCAGGTTGAAGACATTACCTTAGAGCGTATTGCCAAAGTGCTGGGCGTTACTTCGGCAGACATTAAAAAAGCCTCTGAAGAAACTACCATTAATAATAATAATATTCAGAATAATTACGAAGGTTCGAACAACAGTGGACCTATCATTTTCGATAACCACGCTCCCATCAATCCTATTGACAAGATCGCTGAACTTTACGACGCTTTAATTAAAAGTGAACGCGAGAAAATAGCATTGCTTGAGAAGTTGATGGAGAAGATGAATGAGAAAAAGTAACTCTTCAAAGTAAGTATCTGCTTTTGGAACAAAGTTCCAACCAACATTTATACATCTCAATTCTGTTTTAGTTGGCGCACTAAAGTTACTTTAGTGCGAGAAGATGCGTGCTAGTTAAGGACCGAGACACTCTTTTCTTTAAGCTATATTTGGAATATCAATTCGGGAAATATCTATGTATAACGAAGGAGATCTAACGTTTTGGAAGTACATTCTATGGGGCGCGCCAATTATCGGTGGCCTAATCGGTTTTTATGCGAATATCAAGATCAACAAGATAGAACTCGCAATAAAGAAGAACAAGCAGGAAGTAGATTCACTCAAGTCAATTGAAGATTTAAAGGAAAAAAGAAGAAATGAACGTCCTTTAATTTCACTTACAAACGTATGGCCTGAATTTGAGAAACAGCCTATTGTATTTAAGTGCGAGTTCTCCAATATGAGTGATCATGCCGTCAAGGTTGGTGAAAGTAAGTTGTGTCTCGATTTTATCGCCCCTTCCGATAGGAACAACGATCTTACTAAAAGGTTTCCTAACTCTAAGTCCAATTATGTCATATCAAGATTCAATTTGCTTATAAAGGCAAACGGCAGTCATGTAATGGAGTATAAATTTTTGAACAAAAATCCTGCTCCAGCATATGTATTTAAAGAATTGAAGGAAGGCAAAAGGTTCTTGGTAGTGTCTGGACATCTTGAGTACAGCGACGCGAAGAATGATAACAAGTATATTTATAAATTTATTTACCAAATGGAAACTCCCGATAGTCCCAGGGGTCCAAACAAATTTCGCGTTGTTCTTAGCGAAAATGAAGATTTATAGAATCAGGTCTTCCTCATTCGAAGACGCTTCTGTCTT
>Ga0310811_10006704_pt1 | contig 14728 bp, 17 predicted proteins | sample YCmetagenome_FD_207642 | JGI IMG/M metagenome (GOLD analysis project Ga0310811, IMG submission 207642) | Soil microbial communities from experimental microcosm in Duke University, North Carolina, United States - YC | ecosystem: Engineered > Artificial ecosystem > Soil microcosm > Unclassified ...
ATGTCTGGCACACGACCGGCGTCACCTCGATGGAGGGAGCGAAGAAGCAGGTCCTGCTCATGGGCGCGACCGGTGCGGGGTCCTACACGGAGCTGTTCCCGACGCTGATGAACAATCTGATCGGCACGAAATTCAAGATCGTGTCGGGCTACAAGAGCACCAACGAAATCCACATCGCGATGGAGCGCGGCGAGGTGCAGGGCCGGGCGGGCAACTTCTTCACCAGCCTCGAGACCAATAATCCCGACTGGCTGGCGGAGAAGAAGATCAACATCCTGATGCAGATCGGCCGCACGCGCGATCCGAACTACAAGGATATTCCGCTGATGACCGAACTTGCAACCAATGACGACGACCGCCGCGTGCTCGCCGTCTATTCCGGCGACGTCGCGCTCGGGCGTTCGTTCCTCGCGCCGCCGGGCGTGCCCGCCGATCGCATCGCCGCGCTGCGCAAGGCCTTCGACGAGACCATGGCCGACCCCGACTTCCGCGCCGAGGCCAAGAAGGTCAACATGTCAGTGCGGCCGCTCAACGCGGCCGAGCTGACCGACGCGGCGTCGGAAATCCTCTCCACCCCGCCGGCTTTGATCGAGAAGGCCAAGAAGGCCAAGCTCGGCGCCAGCGAAGCCAAGAAATAACAAGAGGCGACGAGAACAAGAACGAGCAGGCGGGCCCCGGACAGACGAGCCGCAGCGCGATATTGGCCTTTCGGCCAATCTGGATGCGCCAGACCGGCACCGTACGCCGCTGTCCACAGTGTAATTGTGCACACTCGCCGCAGACTGATATCCTCCGTCTTGCATGCTTTGCGCGGTCCAGCCAGGCGGAGGATATGATGCTTGAGGACTTCAAAAAATTCGCAGTGAAGGGAAACGTCGTCGATCTCGCCGTGGCCGTGATCATCGGCGCGGCGTTCGGCGCCATCGTCGCGTCGCTTGTCGCCGACCTGGTCATGCCGATCATCGGGGCAATCACCGGCGGTCTCGACTTCTCGAACTACTTCATTCCGCTGTCGAGCAAGGTCAATGCGCTGACCTATGCCGATGCGCAGAAGCAGGGCGCGGTTCTCGGCTACGGCAGATTCCTCACGGTGGCTGTCAATTTTGCCATCATCGCGTTCATCATGTTTCTCGCCGTCAGAGGCATCAATTCCCTGAAGAAGGCGGAAGCGGCCAAGCCCGACCCGGAGCCGCCGGCCGACGTCAAGCTGCTCACGGAAATCCGTGATCTGCTCGCCCGGCAAAGGAGCGCTGTCTGAGCGGCACGTTGCCGTCGGCAAAAATCTTCCGAGCAAGACGCGGCGGATGCATGGTTTGCATCCGCCCCCGCTGGGACTTCGATCCGGCTTGCTGAATCGGATTTGTCGTTTATTTTGTTGTCGGGTATGACAGACGACCCTGCGGGCGTAGTTCAGTGGTAGAACGACAGCTTCCCAAGCTGTATGTCGTGAGTTCGATTCTCATCGCCCGCTCCAACATTCCCAGAATGAAGTGGAGCGAGATCAAGGTTTCGCTCCAGACCGGCAGTTTTGATACGCCAGGGGCCAGGCCAAGGTCGTTTTTGGCGGCAGCGTTCTTGCCGCCGGTGGGCTAACATTCCGACGTTCAATCGATCTAAATTGCTGGCGTGACCTCAATTCACCCATGTTGCCCAGGGGATAATCATGATGTTTCTCCGCCGACAATTTCTGTATCTGGCTGCGGGTGCCGCCGTTCTCCCGGCAGCGTCTCTGGTTGCAAAGGCGCAATCCTATCCAACGCGGCCGGTCCACATCGTTGTCGGGTTTGCGGCTGGCGGTGGGGTCGACATTACCGCGCGCCTGATCGGTCAGTGGCTTTCCGATCGGCTCGGCCAGAACTTCATTGTCGATGACAGGCCAGGAGCCGGAGGCAACATCGGAACGGATTTAGTCGTGAATGCGCGGCCTGACGGATATTCGCTCCTCCTCGCCACAGTCCCTAACGCTGTCAATGCGACGCTTTACGACAAGCTCAGTTTCAATTTCATCCGTGACATCGCGCCGGTCGGCGGCATCATTCGCGTCCCGATGGTCATGCTGGTGAATCCCTCTGTCCCGGCCAAGACAGTTCCCGAATTCATCGCCTACGCCAAAGCCAATCCAGACAAAATCAACATGGCCTCGGCCGGCATTGGCAGCGCGCCGCACATGGCTGGTGAACTGTTCAATGTCATGGCCGGCGTAAAAATGGTTCACGTCCCTTATCGCGGCCAAGGTCCCGCTCTCACTGATTTGCTTGCCGGTCAGGTGCAAGTCCTGTTTGCCACCACGCCGGGGACGGGCGAATACATCAAAACCGGTAAACTGCGGGCGCTTGCAGTAACCACTGCGGCGCGGGTGGAGGTGCTGCCGGACCTGCCGACAGTGGGAGATTTCGTACCGGATTACGAAGCGAGCCAGTGGTATGGGATCGGCGCGCCGAAAAACATACCCGCTGACATTGTCGGCACTCTGAACAAAGAGATCAACGCGGCTCTTGCCGACCCAAAAATGAAGGCGCGGCTTGCCACGATAGGCGGCGTGCCGCTCCCCGGATCGCCCTCGGATTTCGGCAAGCTCATCGTCGAGGAAACAGAGAAGTGGGCCAAGGTCGTGAAGTTTGCGGGCATGAAGTCGCAGTAACCCGGCCGCCCGACAAGCTTGTGGTCCCGGAGCCGCTGCGAGGATGAAGCGCGGGCATGTGCGCTTATCCGCTCAATAGCGATTGACGATATCCTTAACCTCGGCCTTGTCCTTCGGTGACAGCGACGTCAAAACCTTGTCGATCGCCTGCTGGGCTGCCGGGCCGTCGCGGAAATCGATGGAGCGCTGCGTGCGTTCGGCTTGCGGAATATGCGGCCTCCGGACTGCGATCCGGAAGCACGTTGCCACGGTGCAGGGGTATGCCCTCCAGTCCTGATCACACGACTGGCCCCGTGAAATTTTGCGGGGATACGCAAGATTTGCTTGTGGCTTTGCGGCCGGAAGGCGATGATCCGCGTCACGTCGGCTCATGATGTTCGGGTCGGTAGCGGCGATGCGGAAGGTTCTCGACACAACCGGTGGGGAAAGAATGTTGAGATCGTTTTCGGTAGTGGTGAGCGTCGTTCTGTTGCTGGCCCAAGTGACGACCGCAGGGGCGGTGGTCAGGATCGGCGACGATCGCGGCGGCCAGATTGGCCCTTATCTCAGCCGCTTCGCCAGCGTCCGCAATTCCGGGGAACTGGTGATGATCGACGGGCCGTGCCTGTCGGCGTGTACGCTCATCGTCGGCGCGGTGCCGCCGGATCGGATTTGCGTGACCAAGCGGGCTAGCCTCGGCTTTCATGCGGCGTGGAATTTCGCCACCAGCGGCCAGCCGGTTTTCAGTCCGGAAGGCACACGGCTGTTGTGGGAGCTATATCCGCCCGCCGTGCGCCGCTGGATCAAGCGTCGCGGCGGGCTGACGCCGCATATGATCTTCCTCCGCGGCTCCGAACTCGCGCACATGTATCGCCTTTGCCGCTGACCGAACGGCAGGCCCGGACATCGTCTGGTCGCAAAAGCCGTATCCACTTTTGCTCAAGAAGCGCTAAAATCGAACCGTGGCGGTCTGCGGTCGTGAACTGCTGTCTCCTGCCGCTACCCCACACCAAGGCCGGTCCGCGCCCGTGCGGGCGATGCCGGTTAGTCTTAAATCTTGGCCCCGATGCCGCATACCGATGCCCGATGAAGCGACCATAAAGCATGCCGCCGCACCGCGGACGATGCCGGGAGCGACGGCTTCCGACGTTTCCGGGTCAGGCTTTTGGCTCAACTCCTGGCCGCTTGTCGTGGCCGGGGTGGTCGGCGTTGCGCTGCTGGCCCTCACCGGAATGCTCTGGGCGCATTATGGCACCGCCGTCTTCTACGAGACGATCCTCGCCGGATTGGCCGCCTGTTTTTGACCGTCGCCTCGCTCAGCAACTCCTGATTTTGAAGAATCGAAGATGATCAGCAATCAGTCACGCATGCTCGTTGTCCTGGTTTCGTTTGTGGCCGGCCTCGGCGTCAGCCTTGGACTGCTGTTCTTCGTCACCGGGACCGGATCGGTCCCGCCGCCGGCCTCGGCCATCGGCGGTCCGTTCCACCTCGTCGATCAGGACAACAAGCCGATCAGCGATGCCGATCTCAAGGGCAAACCGTCATTGGTTTTTTTCGGCTATACGCATTGCCCCGACGTCTGCCCGACGACGCTGTTCGACATTTCCGAAATCTTTCGCGCGCTGGGCAAGGACGCGGACAAGGTCAATGCGTTGTTTGTCACCGTCGATCCGGAGCGCGACACGCCGGCGGTGCTCAAGGATTATCTTTCGGCCTTCGACCCGCATCTCAAGGCGGCGGCCGGCGATGCCGCTGCAACGGCCGCAGTCGAGAAGGCGTTTCGCGTCTATGCAAAAAAAGTCCCGGCCGAAGGCGGCTATACGATGGATCATACCGCCATCGTCTATCTCATGGACAAGGACGGAAACTTTGTGTCGCCGTTCAATCTGAACCGCAAGCCCGACGAATCGGCTGCCGCGCTGAAGAAATATATTTGAGCGGCGGATGCCATGCCGTACGGCTCGCGCGGATAAGAAAACCGCCCCGCCGCCGGTTATGGCGCGGAGCGGTTGATGATGTCGCACGAGCCTGTGTGGTTCGCGCCGATACCGCTTGATTAGTTCTGCGGCGTCAACGCCGGCGGCCCGGCCTTGTCGCCACTCAGGCTGTCTTTCTTCTTCGCATCCGTGGGGCCTTTCTCCTGGGCCCGTTCCTTTGCCGAATTGCGCTTCATCGTCCTCTTGTTGTCAGCCTTGCTCGAAAGCGCCGGCGGACCGGCTTTTTCGCCGCTCAGGCTGTCGGCCTTTTTCTTGTCGATGGCGCTCTTGTTCGCGCGCTTGGCGGCACGCTTTCTAGCGCGCTTCGAAGGCTTGGCCGCCTTACGATCCGCCTTGGCGGACAAAGCGGGCGGGCCGGCTTTGTCGCCGGTGAGATTATCCTGCTTTTGCGATGTCATCGGATCGGAGGATTGCGCCATAGCGGATTGGGTTATGGCGACGCCGGCAAAAGCCACGCCAAGCGCAAGAATGCCGACGTGTAATACTGTCAATTTCTTGGACATTTTCCAGCCTCCAAATTTGTTTGGGTCTCTTTGAATGAGGCCGGCCGTCGATGTCGGCCGGCGACGAAAAATAATGCACCGCACTTTTTCGCTAAAGCAGGACGGAGTAATGCGCCTAAGGGCTGGTGCTCACGCCAACCGCGCCGCCGCTGCTTTGTTCCGCAGAGACGATGAATCTGCAAACGGTTACGCTGATGTGATGGTCAAGCCGAAGGGTCAGTTCCGGTCGATTGATCCGGCCCTTGCCAAGGTCCAGTCATGCACAATGTTCGGTCGTGCACATTCTGCCGCGCGTCTTGAATGCGGCGCGACGATGCGTCATCTGATCGGGACGGGGACTGGCCGGCGTGTCCAGCGCTCGCACGGCGGGAGGTTTTTGCCATGCCATGGCGCGTTTTTTCCCAGCGATAGCGGTCGAACAGGAACTGATAGACGGCGCGCCATCCCGCGAGCGAAAGCAGCAACCAGTGCAGGGGAATGAGAAAGATCACCCATGCGTGTCGGTTCAGGTGGCGCCGCCGCAGACCCCACAGCCACATCACCGCTGAGCCGCCGAAGCCGAAAACAATCGTCGTCATGGTCATGGCCGATTGCAGCCATGTGAGAAGGTCCGACGGCGGCCTGCCGACATACAATCTGTGCAGCGTGTCGGCGATGAACAGCGGATAGATCAGGGCCGAGAGCACGGACCCGGCGGTGAGCAATTGAAATGTCAAAAATCCGCCCGCGCCCATCTCGCGCAGCAGAGTCCGCGGCGCGCGCATATGCACGACCCAGGTCTGCATCCATCTGATTATCAATTGATCGCAGGCGACCGCGGTCGTTCGCCTTCTAAGAATAGATATGGGGACGAAATTGGGCGCTCAATCGCGAACGGTCGCCCTCGGCCGCGTCGATCCGAGGCGGATGTTGCGATGACGTTGCGACAGTGATGAAGATTTGGCTCGCGCAGTTCGGAGGGTTCGATGAAGGCAAAATCGGCGACACGTGAGCGTACAGCGCTGACGCACCGGCTTCTAGAAACGTTAAAGCCGGAAGCTTCGGCGTTCCGCATTCCGGATGCCCGTTGCGTGGGATTGGCGGTCCGAGTGGCGCCATCAGGTGTCCTTTCTTTCGATCTTGCCTATCGAATCGCCAAGTCAAAACGGTTCCGCCGTTTGTCACTTGGGAAATTTCCCGACGTTTCACTCGAGGCGGCGCGCAGTCGCGCGAACGACCTGACACGTGCCGCGCGTGCTGGTCGCGATCTTGTCTGTGAGGAAGAACAAGCACGAGCAGCGGCCGCAGCCCGAATCACCGTCGAGGAACTGGCGAACGAGTACATCGTCCGCCGCGTGCAGGGGCGCCTCCGCACTGCCCACGAGATCCAGGGGCGGCTCAAGCGCGCTCTAGCGAGCGTTCTTGGTCGGCCTGCCGACGAACTGCGCAGGCGTGATCTGCGGCGTCTCCTGGACGCCACAATGGATGCGGGGCACCCGCGGGAAGCCGAGCAACGGCGGGTATGTCTGAATGGCCTTTTCAAGTGGGCGCTTCAGCAGGATCACATTGAGATCAATCCGATGGCCGGCCTGACAAGTTATGGGCGTTCGCCGCCGCGTCAACGCGTACTGTCAATCCAAGAGATCAACGTTCTTTGGCAGTGGCTTGCCCAAGGAGAAATCCCCCCGGATGCCGCTGATGTCCTTCGCGTTCAGTTGGCGCTAGGCGCTCGTTGTTCCGAGGTGGGAGGGATGCGGGCAGAGGAATTCGACCGAGAAAGCTGGTTGTGGACGCTGCCCCCGGAGCGATCGAAAAACGGAAAGGCGCGCGTAACACCCATTGTTGGTCTGGCACGCGAAGTCATCAGCAGACGGATCCGTGATTTCGAACATGGTCCGCTATTCACCACAGACAGCGGCCGGCCATTGACGGCTATGCATCTGGTTCACTTTCTCATGAGCCACCGGCCACCAATTGCGAAGTTCGGTACTCATGATTTGCGGCGTACGGTCGTCTCGATCATGGCCGAAGGGCTGGGTCTCCATCTGGAATTGATCGCGCGCGTCATCGGGCACACCGGTGGTGACGCATCGACGCGGGTGTTGATCGCGCATTATGTCCGTGCCGATTTCGTCGACCAGAAAACCAACGCGCTGTTGGCGTGGGACGATCGCCTGCGCGCAATCATCGCAGGCGACTATTCGCTCGGGGTCAATATTGTGGCATTGGCAGATGCCCGCCGAGCCTTAGGCTAATTAGATTCGATCGGTAGAGCCTGAGATTGAGAGCTTATCTTCCAACAAACTTGCAATGCGAGTGCGTTACTTAGCGGCACGGCTAAAATTCCAAAACTTGAGCCCCGCATGCAGTTATGCATTCGCGAGCCATCGATCTGTTTTTGGAAAGCGTGTTTGGGAAAAACACATTCAAAGCTGAGGCAACCGTGTTAGAAGTGCTTAGCGCGGATAGGACGGCCATCTGACAAGCCGATTGCACCATCGGTTTCCGCGCACTTTTAGGTGCGTCGAAGTGGTGCAGACGATGTCAGAATTTGAAAAATCTGGTCGCAAGCGAAAAAAGTATCCTGCTGATTTGGAAAAACCGTCTTTTGACCCTTTTTTTGACCATAACGGTTTCGGTATTTTGCACACTATCGCGAACCGCGGTGCTACGGCGCGGCAGGCGGAAGTTATGTTTCGCTTGCTCAAGCATTACAAAATCGATCCTGAAGGAAGTGATTGTTGGCTGAATCTAGCGCTCGCTCTTGCGGTAAACCATGTTCCCGCAATGCAGACATTGCCGATTTCCCAGCCTCGCCCCGGAAGAAAGGCGAAATGGCCAGCGGGTCGATATCATGACCTGTTGAGAGATGTCGGAAATCTCCGCAAAAAGTTCGGAATCTCGGACATGGAGGCGCTACAACGCCTTCACCATGATCCAACCAGCGGATGGAGCAAAGACACGATTGAGAGTTTGCCTACGCGATTGCGCGAGGCACGTCGCGCTCATAAATCGTCGGAAAATGTGAGGATTTATGAAGAGGAAGAAATTGCTAAAAAGGGGGAGCCTTTTGGCCCCCTGAGGTCTACTCCATCGCTCGACGAAAAATAAACAGGCCAATTTCGTCGCGACGAAAATTAAAACACGTATTTTTTCGTCGGCCAAGGCCTGTCACTCTTCCATCAACCGCCCAATTCACCGCGGTCATTTATGGAGGATGCCGGATGTTCCAATCAGCCGATAATCTAACTCAAGCTCTTTCGATATCTGAAGCCTGTGCATTGGCCGGTATTGGCCGAACCAAGCTCTATCAAGCAATCAGTGAAGGTCAGCTGATTGCGCGAAAATTGGGGAAACGAACCCTCATATTGCGCCGCGATTTGGATCAATTCCTTTCTAGTCTTCCTAGCGCGACTTAACACGCCAGAAGGCGGGAACGCTTGGCCTAATCCAAACTACGCCTTCAATCGGTCCGGATGCATCTATCCCCGTGTTCTCTTTTAGGTGCAGGTCGCTCGAAGGAGCGCGCCTAAGAGCACCTGCACGCTAATCTTTCGGAGACTTTCATGCCACCAACACATAATGCCACCGGTCGAGCCAGAGAACGATCCGGTAACATCATGATCGCTCCGCCTCAAAATACCACTCAAGTATATCGGCGAAACAAGATTGCTGGCCAGTTCGCCGCTCGTTTAATCGAGATGTTAGAATCGCCCGCATACCGGGTTATGAGCCTCTCGGCACACCGGCTGCTCGCTAGAGTTGAAATCGAAGCCGCACACCATGGTGGCCGTGACAATGGCCGTTTACCCGTGACTTATGATGATTTCGTTCGATACGGCATCGAAAGACATTGCATCGCGCCTGCGATGCGCGAAGTCGTAGCACTCGGCTTTTTGCAAATCACCCATATCGGCCGTGCGGCGAATGCAGAATATCGCACGCCGAATAAGTTTCGACTCACATACCAGCCGACCGATGCGGCTGGTCCCACCGATGAATGGAAAAGAATCAAGGTCGTGAAAGAAGCTAAGCGTATTGCACTCGTAGCAAGAACACTCAGCCAAATTAACGCAAAGGCAATCGCGTCAAAAAAGATAAATTCCGGTGCGGAAAAATCCTCCTTTCAGTGAGGGAATATTCGTCGAACATTGGAGGTCCGATGTGGGAATCCCCCACCACACCAAAGATGGAAAAATCCCCACTACTTTCTATAGTTTGGGGGATATAACGGAGTTTAGAGAATGCTCGACAGAAGTGCACGACATGACGACGTACTTGTCCTCGATACGGCGGCGGCACTGTCCGACAGTTGATGAACGCAAGGCCAGCACCCCCTCGCTTTCCCGCACAACCGCTAACATCCAAGACAATCGCGTGCGCGAGCGGCGCAGCTCTATGGACATCCCCGAGCATCGCCAGATAGCGGCCTGCCTTCGCGCGGACACCTGCGGCTGAGCCTCGAAAGACGATCGGCGCCCCCGCGTAATCTGGGCGCTGGCGAGCAGAAAATTAGACGTCATTTGTTGAAGCTTATTCTTCGAGGGGAATTGGTCCAGAAGGATTTCCCTCGTGCGCAGTTAAATCAGCTCATTTTCGAAATTACGCGCACAAGAATGCCAAACTAGGTAAATATACGCACATTTTTGGAGGGCCATAGCGGTTCGGATCAATGAATTTGCCAAATGATTTCGATAACGCAACAGGGCACGAATTAATGGCGAGGGTTTTCCATAGGCGCGAGCGCTGCGAGTCCTGTATCTCGATAGACGTGCGCTGCTGGCATCGCGAAGGCTTGCTTGGCCAACATTTTTTGTGTTCCTGGACATATAGAAAAAGGCCCTCAGGCAGTGTCCGCGTCCGTCCGGAGCGTGACGCAGTGGTGTTGACCTATCCATCGTTCAATTGGGATGGCAGTGAAGAGAGAGTCCTCGAACAACGTGTATCCGTTGTCCAAACGGACTGTCATTTCGGCGGCCAGCGAGCCTGGTTTGTCTGTCCTGGATTTCCCGTGGGCCGACCCTGCGGGCGGCGAGCGGCGCTGCTTTATTTTGGCCGGGGACAATTTGCCTGCCGCCTGTGCCTGAATTTGGCTTACGAGGGCCAGCAAAGAGCGCCGGAGATTCGATATTTGAACCAAGCGCAAAAAATCAGAATGAAACTCGGGGGAAGCGCCAATATGCTTCAGCCTTTTCCCGACAAGCCTTCGGGAATGCATTGGGATACGTATTTTCGTTTGCGCGAGCGATCCGAGGCCGCAGCGAACAACTCCTATGTCCTGACTATGCAATGGTTAGATCGGCGTGACCTTGGTCGAAATGTCCCGGATAATCTCAGATGACTGCCGACTGCCTGGGCGAGCACCGCTGGCATCATTTCGTCGCAGATCTTCAGGGATTGCCTCGATTTGCCCATCGAGGACATGGCGCCGTTTGCGCAGGATGTTGCGATACCGTTGCTACGACGGAGCGTGCCGGCGCATTGATCTGGCTATTGCTTTCAAAAGGCGAGCGGATCGCGCTCCAACAAAAGGAGGTGCTAGCCTTTGAACCGTCCCTGCCTTGATGCGAAAGAAGGGTTCGTTTCTCATTGCACTCAGACAGCGTCCGCGTCCAAGAGGCAGGCGTGGCCGGCCATGAAATCCGGCCGGCGCGCCAGGACGAGGCCCTGTGGATCACATTCATCCGGCAATTCACACCGTTAAGCGGAGCTTCGTTCGGCGATCGGGCCCGGCAAGCTCCGCGCCCCAATTCGTTGTATAGTTTCGATGTCACCCCCAGCATCATGGCGGGGACGATGTGCCACTGGTCAAGCCACTGCTCTGCACGCCAGTGCTGGGCGCTGTTCCTGTTGCAGTTTTAGAAAACACCCTTGATCCTTAGCATGGATGTCAAACGGGTTTTCCATCTCTGTAGAATGTCCATCAAAGGGACAAATGACCGAGGAGAAAGTTATCATGAAGGCGATCGTGGTGACGGACCAGGCTGCGGGAACATCCGGGATGACGCTGGTGGAGCAGCCCGAGCCGCGGGCAGCAATAAATGACGTCGTCGTTCAGGTTCATGCGTCTGGGTTTGTCCCGACTGAGCTGACGTGGCCCTCGACCTGGACCGATCGCGTCGGTCGTGAACGGACGCCATCAATCCCCGGGCACGAGTTTGCCGGAGTGGTCACCGTCCTTGGCTATGGCACGACGGGGCTGTCCGTCGGACAGCGGGTGTTCGGCCTCACCGACTGGTATCGCAACGGTACCCTGGCGGAGTATGTATCCATCGATGCACGCAACCTAGCGCCGCTGCCGGGGGATGTCGACTTCACGGTGGGCGCGAGCCTGCCGATCTCGGGTCTCACCGCGTGGCAGGGGCTGCTCCAGCACGGCCGCCTTCAGGCAGGGCAAAGCGTCCTCGTGCACGGTGCGGCCGGCGCAGTCGGTTCGATGGTGACGCAGCTCGCACGCGAGTTCGGCGCTTACGTCATCGGCACCGGACGCGCCGCCGATTGTCAGACGGTGCTTGATTTCGGGGCTCAGGAGTTCGTCGATCTCGAGAACGACTCCCTGGAAGATGTTGGCGGAGTCGATCTGGTGTTCGATGCCATCGGCGGCGATATCCAGAAGCGCTCCGCAGGTCTGATCCGTGCCGGAGGAACACTGGTGTCCATCGTCGGGCCGGTGGAAGCGCGGCCCGCCGAAGGCTTGGCGGTCGATTTCGTTGTCGAGTCTGATCGCACCCAACTGGATGAAATCGTCCAGCGAGTGCGGGACGGGCGACTACGGACAAACATCGGCAACCTCTCGACTCTCGATGACGCCGTCGCGGCCTTCAACCCGACCGTGCGACGCACCGGGAAGACCATCATCTGCGTTCGTCCGTGAAGGCTTCGAGACGGCGAGCGGTTCTGCCCTCATTCGGGCTTCCCATCCCCCCAACATTGGACGGCGGTCTGGCTTCTGCTTGTAGGAAAGAAGGGCATCCTTCTGGCACCTGACCAGTGATGACCGCGGGCCAGTGACCGCACCGGGCTCAATTGTTTCTTTCGTTGTCCTGCCGCCAACGACGGCAAGGGCCATCAGGGGAATGTCAGATCTCTGCGCGGTTGGATCCAAAAGCGGTCTGTCGGCAATTGGCCCCGTGTTGGCCGTTGCGATGACTGCACAACAGCCACTTCTGGCGCAAAGCGGTCCTTGAGGACCGTTGCAAACCACAGGGAATGGGCGCTCGCGCTGGCAGCGGCCTTCATGCTGGCGGCCGGACTTGCGCAGACGGCGCGACGGGGGGCGCTGGGCTGGCGACCGGACGCCAGGGGATCGCTCATTCCCGTTCTTGACGTCGGCTACGATTTCGTGCCCTTCGGCTTTCTTATTCTCGCTGCCGCAGCGCAGTTTCCTCAGGTAGTCCCAATCATTGCCGGCATCATGCATGGACTTTGAGAGCGATTGGCACGATGACGCTTGCTTGCGATCATAACCCGCGCCAGTTCGGACCATGCTGCTTTACGCAGCCGCTGCGCGGTCCGGGGTTTTCGATGTTCGCGGCTGGTTACGGCCCGTTGCTGGCGCGGCGACGGAAAGCCCCCAAATGAAGCGTGTGCTCTGAATTGAGGACAGGGGTTATGGCGAAGCGAATTTCTGCAAACGAAATCAGATTGAAACGTGTCTACCAAAAGCCTGCCGCCAGTGACGGGACGCGTGTTCTGGTGGATAGGCTTTGGCCCAGGGGAATGAAGAAGGAGAATGCCGCGATCGACCTTTGGTTCAAGGAGATCGCGCCCAGTACCGAATTGAGAAAGTGGTTTGGCCACGACCCGGATCGGTGGGCGGAGTTTCGACGGCGCTACATGATGGAGCTCCGCGAGCACCCAGAGCGGCTCGCCGAGCTCCGAAAGCTCGCTCGCAGTGGACCGCTCACCCTCGTTTATGCAGCTCATGACGAGCTGCATAACGACGCCGTTGTTGTTCGGAACGTGCTGACGAGGTAGCACACTGATACCCGCGCATCAATCTGCGAAATTTCGGCAGCACTCGATAAGGGGGCCGGGCTCATCAGTGTTCAAATGGGTCGTGAGGAGGAAGGAGGAATCTTCCAGGCCAGTGATGGAATGCGGCGCGCCACCTTCCAGGTAGACCCATTGGCCGGCGGATAGCTAGATTGCGGAGTCGTTTAATCCGAGCCGCACGCGGCCTCAAAACAGTGCAAGGAGATGGCGCCGGCGACCTGGCGGGGAGCGGTTTGCTCCTGCTGCACTTCGATGAAAAGACCGAAGCGTGGTGATCAATTGCCAATATCAGGCTGAGCTATTGGCACCCCGATAGACGATATTTCCATCGATTATCGCGCATTACTTCTACCGTGATAACCAAGTCCGTTGGCGGGGGATTTGTGGCCCATTTGATAGGGTGTCGCGACCATAGGACCTGCGACCGAATATATCGAATTTGAGCGGGTGGGCTCGGTTGGCAAAGTAGCGGCCATCTGAGCTGCCGGCTTTTCTACAGGAACGGGAAGCTGACCGATCGTTGCGATGCACGCGTCAAAACTCGCGCACCGGCCTGTCACAAATGTTCCACTAACGCGCGCGCCGTACCATCCTTGGTCAATACCCAGTCGCTTGGCCTCAGCTTGTTCGATGAGCCGCGGGATCGGATTTTCCATCTTATGAAGACCTATTTGCGTCCGTTAGATTTGGGCCCGGCCTGGGCGTGAAGGGTGCAGATGCTTCAGGTTTTGCAGCAGATTCGGCGGGATGAGGGTTTTACCCAGCAGGTTCGCGTTCGAGGGCTTTCGACGCGCGTACGGCTTCGACCACGGGATCTCGTTGCATCGATGTCTGCTGTTCAACGAAACAACTTTAGATGATAGTCGGCTTTATTGGTGCCTGATGGACTTCGCGCATATCACCATGATGCACTCTTGCCACCTGACCGTTGTCCCAAGCAATCGTGACAGCATCCCAACTCGATTCAATCACGCTGCCATGGTCGGCAGTATCGCCTCGCCAATAGACATTACTTCCCTTCTTGAGGCCCTTGGATTCGGCGGCAGTCATCCAACCTTCCTCATTTTAGCTCCTCATCGTCTGGCAAAACCTTAACTTCGTCGATGCTGTCGGCTGCCTCCTCGTCGAGGCTTTCGACGGCCCGTTGCGCCGATTTTTCCTCCTTCTTTCGCTTTTTCTCCTCGTTCCGTGTCTGCGCCGCACGATTGCGATCAGCGCGTTGGAGACCATAATTCGGCTTAAAGGCCATGGAGTTCCTTCCGGAATTGAATGCTTTGCATAATGGCGAACTGACGAGTCGCAGAGACGAAGATCGAACGAATATAAACTATATCCTCTTGACGGCGCCTAGGAGCCAAAGAAAGTGCTTTTACTCCAAACGATACCACGGTTCCTTCCGTAGGTTCCGCCCAGCGAGCGGTCAGCCGTCCATGGTTCTCATTAACGAAGCGATGTCGATCGTCGCAAAGTTGGAGAATGTATCCGAGACCGCGTAGGGCAGGATGATCTGATCGTTGTGCCGCATTGCGCCGCATGTATAGACGACGTTCGGGACGTATCCTTCGCGCTCCGAAGGATCAGGTCGAAGAAGGGGCTCTCGTGATCGCGCGAGAACTTTTGAGGGGTCATTCTTG
>Ga0310811_10006705_pt1 | contig 14726 bp, 13 predicted proteins | sample YCmetagenome_FD_207642 | JGI IMG/M metagenome (GOLD analysis project Ga0310811, IMG submission 207642) | Soil microbial communities from experimental microcosm in Duke University, North Carolina, United States - YC | ecosystem: Engineered > Artificial ecosystem > Soil microcosm > Unclassified ...
CGCGGCGGGGCTCAACGCCTACATCCCGCTCATGGTCGTCGGGCTGCTCGCCAACCTCACCGACGCCGTACGGCTGCCGCAGGGCTACGAATGGCTGTCCAACGGCTGGGTCCTGGCGGTCATCGGGGTGCTGCTGGTCGCCGAGTTCGTGCTCGACAAGGTCCCCGTAGTGGACCATGTCAACGACATCATCCAGACGGCCGTACGGCCGGCCTCCGGGGGCGTGGTCTTCAGCGCCACCGCGGCCGCGGCCAGGCTGGACGAATCGACGTGGATGGCCGAGCATCCGGCTGTCGGCTGGGTCCTCGGCATCGTGGTCGCCCTGGCCGTCCATCTGGTCAAGTCGGGCGCCCGCCCCGTCGTCAACGCGACCACCGCGGGTTTCGGCGCCCCCGTCGTCAGCACGGTCGAGGACGCGAGTTCGCTGGGCATGAGCCTCATCGCGATCTTCCTGCCGGTGCTCGTCATCGTGGCGATGGCGGTTCTGGCATTGGTCGCCTGGCTGCTCCTGCGCCGGGTCCGCCGCTATCGGGAGGCCCGCCGAGCCCGCCCTGCGGGACCGTGATCATGCACACATTCGACGTCAGCGCCCTTGGCCTGGCGCGATCGTATTCGTGATCATGCACGGGTTCGGTGATCAGGCCGATGAACAGGGCCCACATCTTCCGTGATCATGCGCAGACTCGGCATCAGGGCCGTTGGCCTGGCGCGATGACATTCGTGATCATGCATGCGACTTTCCCGAAGCCCGGTTGTCGGTCGTCACTGCATGATCACGAATGGGATCCGCGCTGCTCGCAAGCGTTTTCCCGAACCTGCGCATGATCACGAACATTGTTTCAGCAGGTCAGCGGCCATCGCGGCGAACCTGTGCATGATCACGGCGGGAGTAGGCGCAGGCGAGGGGGGCGATCGCCGAACTTGCGCATGATCACGCCAATTGTGAGGGGGTCACCCGTTCTCGACTGCATCGGCCTCTTCCCGCCCGGGGGTGTCGGCCTCTTCCCGCACGGAGCCGAGGACGGCGGCCAGGAGGCCGGGGAAACGCTCGTCCAGGTCCCCCCGGCGGAGGCTGACGTACCGCTGCCGGCCGTGGGGGACGTTGCGGACCACCCCCGCCTCCCGCAGCGTCTTCAGATGGTGGGAGAGCGTGGACTTGGGGATCTCCGCACCGGCCGGCTGGCAGGCCGCCACCTCGATCGGGCCCTCGACGAGGGATCGCACGATCGCCAGGCGCGACGGATCGCTAAGGGCGAACAGCACGTCGGTCAGGGCCAGGTCCGCCGTGTCCGGGTGCGCCAGGTCCCGTGAGGTTCCGCTCATGGTTCGACAATAGTTGAACAGTGAGTCCCCGCGGCGTAGTCTCCAACAGTTCGAAAATTTTGGAACTGTATTGAAGGAGAGCCGGGCATGCACAACACCGACGATCGTCCGCCCGCGGCTCGCGCCGCGCGGCGGATGCCCCGAGCCGCCGGCTTCTGGCTGGTCGGCGGGACCCTGCTGGCCTTCATGGCGGCCTCGAGCACCCCATCCCCGCTCTATGTGGTCTACCAGCAGCGATGGGACTTCTCCGCCGCCACGCTCACCGCCGTCTTCGCCGTCTACGTCCTGGCCCTGCTGATCGCGTTGCTGACCGTCGGAGGGTTGTCCGACCATCTCGGCCGCCGCCCCGTCCTGGCCGCCGCCCTGCTGGTCGAGGCGGCCGCCATGGTCGTGTTCATGGAGGCCGACGGGGTCGGGCTCCTGCTGCTGGCCCGGATCCTGCAGGGCCTCGCCACGGGCGCCGCGGCCGGGGCCATCAGCGCGGCCGTGGTGGACCTCCAGCCCTTCCCGGGCTCGCGACTGGGAGCGCTGACGAACAGCGTGGCGCCCACCGTGGGACTGGCCGTGGGAGCGCTGGGGGCCGGGCTGCTCGTGCAGTACGCCCCCGCGCCGACGACCCTCCCGTTCGCCCTTCTCGCGGCCGTCTTCGTGCTCCTGACGGTCGCCGTGGCCTTCCTGCCGGAGACGGTCTCGCGGCGCCGGGGGGCCCTCTCGTCGCTGCGCCCACGGGCCTCGGTGCCGCCCCGAGCACGGCGGGCGTTCCTCACCGCCGTCCCCTGCCTCGTGGCGACCTGGGCGATGGGAGGGCTCTACCTCTCCCTGGGCGGCTCGGTGACGGCGAGCGTTCTGCACGTCACCAACCACCTGGTGGGCGGGCTCGTGGTCACCACCCTCACGGGCGCGGGCGCCGTGGCCTCGATCGTGGTCCGCGACATGGAACCGCGCCGCGTCATGACCGCGGGATCGGCCGCCCTCGCCGTCGGAACCGCGCTGGCGCTGGCCGCGATCTCCGGGGCGTCGGCGCCGCTGTTCTTCATCGGCACCGCCGTCGCGGGCAGCGGCTTCGGCGCCGCCTTCCTCGGCGCGTTCCGCTCGCTCGCCCAACTCGCGGAACCCGCGGAGCGGGCTGAGTTGTTCGCCTCCATCTACGTGGTCAGCTACCTCGCGTTCAGCGTGCCCGCGGTGCTGGCCGGTCTGGCCGTCCCGTCCGCCGGCCTGCGGACCACGGCAACCGCCTACGGGGTCCTGGTCCTGGTGCTGGCACTGCTCGCCGTGGTCGCCGGAGCCGTCCGGCGGCGGCCCCGCCCCGGTGCCTCACACGCGGCAGAGGCCACGCATGCCCCCGAAGCCGTCCGGGGCCCCGAGACGGTCCGTACGCCTTGAGCCATCCTGCCCCGCCCCCGCCCCGCCGGAGACGGCGGGGCGGGAGGGGACCGATCAGACCGGACCCGGGGTCACTTGACGCCGGCCTCGCGCATGTCGCGGACCTCGCGCTTCAGCTCCTTGATCTCGTCGCGGAGCCGGGCCGCCACCTCGAACTGAAGGTCGGTGGCCGCCGCGTGCATCTGCTCGGTGAGCGACTCCACCAGCGACTCCAACTGGGCCCGGGGCATCTCCCCCGCGATGGCCTTCGCGTGCTGACCGGCCCCCCGCGAGGCCAGGCCGGGAACCGGGGCCTTGCCCCGCGACTGCTGGCGGCCACCACCGCCGAGCAACTGGGCGGTGTCCTCGTCCTCCCGAGCCAGACTGTCGAGGATGTCGGCGATCTTCTTGCGGAGCGGCTGGGGGTCGATGCCGGCCGCCTCGTTGTAGGCCACCTGCTTGGCACGGCGCCGGTTGGTCTCGTCGATCGCGCGTTCCATGCTCGGCGTGATCTTGTCGGCGTACATGTGCACCTGACCGGACACGTTTCGCGCGGCCCGGCCGATGGTCTGGATCAGCGACGTCTCCGACCGGAGGAAACCCTCCTTGTCGGCGTCGAGGATCGCGACCAGCGACACCTCGGGCAGGTCGAGGCCCTCACGTAGCAGGTTGATGCCGACCAGCACGTCGAACTCGCCCATCCGCAGCTCACGGAGCAGCTCGATGCGGCGCAGGGTGTCGACCTCGCTGTGCAGGTAGCGGACGCGGATGCCGTTCTCGAGGAGGTAGTCGGTCAGGTCCTCCGACATCTTCTTGGTCAGCGTCGTGACGAGGACCCGCTCGTCGCGCTCCGCCCGGGACCTGATCTCCTCCATGAGGTCGTCGATCTGTCCCTTGGTCGGCTTGACGACGACCTCCGGGTCGATCAGGCCGGTCGGCCGGATGACCTGCTCGACGACGTCGCCCTTGCTCCGCCCCAGCTCGTACGGGCCGGGGGTGGCCGACAGGTAGACGGTCTGGCCGATGCGCTCCAGGAACTCCTCCCACTTCAGCGGGCGGTTGTCCATCGCGGACGGCAGGCGGAAGCCGTGGTCGACGAGGGTCCGCTTACGCGAGGCGTCACCCTCGTACATCGCGCCGATCTGCGGGACCGTCTGGTGCGACTCGTCGAGGACGAGCAGGAAGTCGTCGGGGAAGAAGTCGAGCAGCGTGTGCGGCGCGGTGCCGGCCTCGCGCCCGTCGATGTGCCGTGAGTAGTTCTCGATGCCGGCGCAGGTGCCGATCTGGCGCATCATCTCGATGTCGTAGGTGGTGCGCATGCGCAGCCGCTGCGCCTCGAGCAGCTTGCCCTGCCGCTCCAGGTCGGCGAGCCGGTCCACCAGCTCGGCCTCGATGCCGCCGATCGCCCGCTCCATCCGCTCAGGACCCGCGACGTAGTGGGTCGCGGGGAAGATGTGGAGCTCGGTGTCCTCGCTGACGATCTCGCCGGTAAGCGGGTGGAGCGTGGACAGCTTCTCGATCTCGTCGCCGAACATCTCGATCCGTACGGCGAGCTCCTGGTAGACGGGGATGACCTCGATCGTGTCGCCGCGCACGCGGAAGGTGCCGCGGGTGAAGGCCACGTCGTTGCGCGCGTACTGCATGTCGACGAGCTTGCGCAGGAGCCGGTCGCGCTCGATCACCTGGCCGACCTTGAGGCCGACCATGCGGTCGACGTACTCCTGCGGAGTGCCGAGGCCGTAGATGCAGGAGACCGAGGCGACCACCACGACGTCACGGCGGGTCACGAGCGACCACGTGGCCGAATGGCGCAGCCGCTCGACCTCCTCGTTGATCGAGGAGTCCTTCTCGATGTAGGTGTCGCTCTGCGGGACGTACGCCTCGGGCTGGTAGTAGTCGTAGTACGACACGAAATACTCCACCGCGTTGTTGGGGAGCATCTCGCGCAGTTCGTTGGCGAACTGAGCGGCCAGCGTCTTGTTCGGCTGCATGACCAGCGTCGGGCGCTGGAGCCGCTCGATCAGCCAGGCCACCGACGCCGTCTTCCCCGTGCCCGTGGCGCCCAGTAGGACGGTGTCCTTGTCCCCGCCATTGACGCGGCGCTCCATCTCGGCGATCGCGGCGGGCTGGTCCCCGGAGGGGGTCATGCCGGTGACGACCTCGAAGGGCGCCACCTTCCGCTCCAGCTCCGTGACAGGTCTCATCGGCCGATCTCCACTCTTCGCTTGCCGCGGGGCGACTCGTGCGTCGGCGGCGACTCCGCCCGCCGCGCCGGGCCCACACCTTCTTAACCTACGCGCGGGCACCGACATTTCCCGGCGAGGATTCCGCCGTGGGCCGCGCGACCGCTCCCCGTGCGCCCCGCGACACATCGCCGGGGATGGGGCCGACATCGCTCGGCGGCCGTTTGGTCTCTTCTTGGCCGGGACGTTGCTCCCTCGTTACCATGCCAGCCAAGCACACCGACGGATGCGGGGCTGACCTATGGCGGGGTTCGAGGAGGTCCGCAGGCTGTTCGACCGGATCGACCTCCCGTCGCCGAAGTCCTGCGCCGATCGCGAGGTGGTCGAGATCACCTGGAAGGCCCTGCGAGTCAAGGACCCATACGCATCATGAAATATCACGACGCGCTCGACGAGCTACGCGGCGGCGGCGTCCGCGAGTGGGCCCTCGGCGCCCTGGACGAGGTCGCCGGAGGCCTGTCGGGCATCGCCGCCGTCCGCCATCCCCTCGGCTTCCTCTGCCTGCCCGTGGAACGCGCCGGAGAGTACGGCGTGTGCGTCCATATCTGGTCGGCCACCGCTCGGCCGGCGGGGAACACGACGTCCCAGGTCCACTGCCACAGCTGGGACCTCGTCAGCCATGTGCTCTACGGCCAGGTGCACAATGTCCGCGCGGTCGTGACGGACGCCGGGCCCGACGCCGGCCACCGTGTCTTCTCGGTCACGAGCTCGCCGGAGGGCGACGTCATCCGGCCCACCGGGCGGACGGTCAGCTGCGCCACCGGCCGGATCGACGTCTTCGGTCCCGGCGACACCTACACGCTCCAGGCGGGGACGTTCCACAGCAGTGTGATCCCCGAGGGCGTGGAAACCGCGACCGTGGCGCTGGGCCGGAACAGGCCCGGACTGGCCGACCTCTCGCTGGGTCCCCTGGACGCGCCGATTCACCACATCAGGCGGGAACACTGCGATGCCCGCGAGACCGTCCGTGCCGCCGAGCTCGCCAGGAGGAACCTAAGGACTTCGAACACGCTCGGCGGGTAGCCCCTCCGAGGTCCGCGGTTTCGTCGCGGGCCGTCCCGGGCTCGGGAGTCGCTCCTCGTCGCCGACGCCCGGGCCCTGACCATCGGGCTACCGCCGAGGTAGGAGGCCTCCTGGCGTCAGGCGGACAGGAGCGCCGCCGTGGCCTGGTCGGAGGGCAGGAACGCCTCGAGCTTCAGCTCGGCGAGTGTGATGTCCACGGCGGTCGCGAAGGTGGTCACCGTGGTCATGAGCCGGAGCTCGCCGCGTGAGGAGCGCAGGTGCAGCGGCACGGCGAATCCCAGGTGATCAGGCGACGGCCGCATCTCGGGAACGTACGTCTCCAGTTCGGCGTGCAAGTCCGCGATCCTGCCCGCGGGGTCGTGCGGGGCCGCCTGGCGGAGCCGTTCGAGGATGTGGCGGGCCCATTCGGCGAAGTTCATGATCCGGGGCGCCAGGCCGTCCGGGTGCAACGCCAGGCGGTAGGCGTTGGTCCCCGGCCCGACGAGCTCGGGGGCCGCCCCCTCGGTGATCAGCCCGAACGCCTCGTTGGCCGCGACGAGATCGCCGTACCGGTCGACCACGATGGCCGGATAGGGCTCGTGACCGGCCAGGATGTGCCGCAGCGCGGTCCGTACGGGCGCCAGGGCGGGGTCGTCGAGGGAGGTCTCCGGGTAGGCGGGCGCGTATCCGGCGGCCAGCAGCAGCTCGTTGCGCTCCCGGAGGGGCAGTTCCAGCGATTCCGCCAGCCGTACGACCATGGTCCTGCCGGGAGCCGACCGGCCGCTCTCGATGAAACTGAGGTGCCGCTGGGTCGTCCCCGCCCGCAGGGCGAGGTCGAGCTGGCTCAGCCGGCGCCCGGTACGCCGCTCCCGCAGCGCCTGAGGAAAGTCCACCCGGCCAGTTGTAGCCCCCGCTCCCGTGGCCCGGCCATTCCCCCCGGGGAATTGAGACGCCTCAGGAGGGGTCGGCACGCTGGGGCACATGACCCACGACATCAGGTTCGGCGTGCTCGTGCCCACGGGAAGGGCCCAGTGGGGCGACGCCGCCGATCCCAGGGAGCTCATCGGCTTCGCCGTCCGGGCGGAACGACTCGGATACGACTCGCTGTTCGTCAACGACTCGCTGATCTCCCCGCGCGTCGAGGCGCTCACGATGCTCGCCGCCCTCGCGCCCGTCACGACGCGGGCCACGCTCGGCACCGGCGCCCTCCTGCCGTTCCTGCGCCGACCCGTGCAGACCGCGCAGGCCCTCGCCTCGATCGACCTGCTCAGCGGAGGACGGCTGGCCGTGGCGGTCGGCGCGGGCTTCCCGGGGCGTTTCGGCCGGCCCTTCTACGACCTGTCGGAGGTGCCGTGGCCGCGCCGCTTCGAAAGGCTCGACGAGACCGTCGCCCTGTGGCGCCTGCTCTGGTCGGCGGAGGGACCCACCTCGTTCCACGGCGAGATCCTGAGGTTCGACGACATCCCCGCGCCCACCCCGCCCTTCAGGAAGGGCGGGCCGCCCGTCTGGCTGGCCGGCGCGACTCCCGCGGCGCTGTCCCGCGCCGGGCGGCTCTACGACGGCTGGCTGCCCTATCCGCCGGATCCCGCCGATTACCGGTCCGGCCTGGAGACGATCCGGGAGGCGGCCGAGGCGGCCTCCCGCGATCCCGGCGCGATCACTCCGGCGCTCTTCGTCTCGGTGCTGATCGCCGAGAGCGCCGAGTCCGGCCGCCGCGCTCTCGACGGGTACGCCAGGGTCGCCTACGGGCTTCCGCTGGAAGAACTCGAGACGATCCAGGCCGTGGTCACGGGACCCGTGGAACAGGTGAGGGCCGAACTGAGCCGATACACGGCCGCCGGTGCCCGCCATCTGGTCGTCAGGATCGGCGCCCTCGATCTCACCGCCCAGACTGATCAGCTTGAACGCCTCGCTGAGATCATTCCACGCCTGCGCGGCGCGACCTGAGCCACCACGCTCCACTCGACGACCCCTCGTGCCCGCTGGGCTCCCGGACCAGGTAACGAAAGCCCGGAGACCCCGGCAAAGACCTCAGTGCCCCTCGCTGGACCCATTACCATTCGATCGGGGGAAATGCGCCGGAAGCCATTGAGGGGCCTTAATGCGGAATCTCCTGGCACGACTGCGGGGTCTTGCCGAGAACGCGGACATCGTCCTGGTGTTCCTGACCGCTCTGGTCGTGGGCTTCCTGGACTTGATGGATCTCGTGCCCGACGACAAGGCGAGCGGCGCGATCCTCCCGGTTCTCGCGGCGCTCGCGTTCGCCTGGATCATGGACCGTGCACGCCAGCGGCGGGTGGCCAAGCAGGTGTCGTCGGTGGCCGTCGACACACATGATCTCAAGAGCCTGGTGGCCAACGCGAGCTCTGTGCGTGTGCTGTCCGGCCCGATGATCACCCGTGAACTGGGCGAGGCGCGGCTGGACACCGACCGGTGGTTGTTCAAGGGGGGTACGGGGACGTTCACCCGCGCTGTGACGCTTCCGGAGTGTTACGCGCACGCCGAGCGCAACCGGCGCTCGATCGAGTTCCGGCTCGAGATCCTCGACCCCATGGACGGGGACCTCTGCGCGAACTACACCAAGCTGCACCAGGATCTCGCCCCGCCCGGATCGGAGGAGAGGGAGAGCTGGACGCCGAAGGGCACCCGTATGGACGTCTACTCCACGATCCTCGCCTGCTGCTGGTACCGGCAGCTCAACGAGCAACTCCTGGACATCGACGTGCGGCTCTCCTCGGTGATCACGCTCTTCCGGTGGGACCTGTCGTCGAGCCGCCTGGTCATCACGCAGCGCGGCCCGCGCTTCCCTGCCATCTCCTTCCCCCGGCAGAGCCCTCACTACAACCTGTGGTCCACCGAGCTGAGGAACAGTCTTCGCCAGGCACGGCGCGTCCCGCTGGAGCTGGCCCCGCGACTCAGCGACTCGCCGACGCCCGCGGAGACGTTCGCACTGTTCGCGGCCCTCGCGATTCCACTGCCTGATGACTTCGGCGAGGACGACGCCGACGAGATCGCCCGGAACGCGTTGAACCGTCAGGACCCCTACCGGGGACACATCCCGCCCGCCGAACAGGGTGTCTGGGCTCCTGCCGTCCCCGGCCTGGCATGAGCGGTTCCCCCGCCCCGCGCACGGTCGTCAGGCGGTCAGCAGCAGGGTCCCGACGGCCGCGGCGATGCCGGTGACCGCGAGACCCACGCCCGTGAGCATGAACTTCACCAGGGGGACGCGCACCTCCCGGCGGCGGCACCATTCGAACCACAGCAGGGTCGCGAGCGAGCCCCACGGCGTGATCACCGCCCCCAGGTTGACGCCGATGAGCAGCGACAACAACGGGATGTGGTGGGCCGCGGGAATGACCTGCTCCCCCGCGACGTAGGCAGGTAGGTTGTTCACCACGTTGGACAGCCCCGCCCCGGCCGCGGCCGCGCGGTAGGCGCCGTCGCCGGCGCCGTCCAGCCCGATGATCACGTTCATCGCCGTTTCGAGGCCGAACCTGCCGAGCGTGGGCACGACGAGGAACAGCCCGGTGACGAACACCAGCAGCCGCCAGGGGACCAGACCCCAGCGGAGTCTTCCCCGGTCACGCCAGGAGAAGACGGCGACGACGACGAAGGCGGCGATCAGCGCGGCCACCTCGATCGGCGCGCCGGCGAGGATCCCCGCGACGAACAGCACACAGGCCACGGCGGCGACGGCGAACAGTGTCCGGTCCGCGATCGAAGGGGCGGGCGGCGGCACGTAGCGGTCATCCCCGCGCTCCCCCCGCCGCCAGTAGAAGATCCACAGAAACGCCATCGTGACCGCGACGCCCACCAGGGCCGGCGCCCACATGTGTGCGGCGAACTCCCTCGTGCCGAGCGCCAGCCTGTTCATCGCGAGGAGATTGGTGAGGTTGGAGACCGGCAGGATCAGGCTCGCGGTGTTGGCGAGCCACACCGTCGTCATCACGAGCGGAAGCGGCGCGATCTTCGCCCGCGGCGCCAGCGCCAGCATGACGGGGGTCAGCAACACGGCTGTCGTGTCTAGATTAAGAAATATCGTCACCAAGGATGCGAAAGCCGTACAAAGCAGGAAAAGTACGGCGTAGCTGCCGCGGCCGACGATGGCGAGGCGCGTGGCGACGACATCGAAGACCTGCGCCTGCTTCGTCAGCTCCGCCAGGACGACGACCGCGCAGAGGAAGACCAGGAGCGGCGCGATCCGGTCGACGCTCGCACGGGCCGTCGCGGCCGGGAGCAGCCCCGTGATCACGAAGAGCACGCCCAGCGCGAGCAATCCCACGCTGATCCAGTCGAGTACGCCCAGCCGCCGCAAGCTCACCGGCGGCATCTTCCCCAAGGACGGGCGACGACACTGTGGCCCGCGTCACCCGGCGGTCACCGGGACTGGAGACCGGCCCACACCTCGGCGACCCTGGCGTCGAGCGCGTCCAGGGAGCCCTCGTTGTCGATCACGATGTCCGCGATCTTCAGGCGGTCCTCGCGGGAGGCCTGAGCCGCGAGCCGTGCCCGCGCCTCCGATTCGGGCATGTCCCGGAACTTACGCAGGCGCTCGAGGCGGATCTCATCGGAGGCGTCGACGACGATCACCACGTCGTAGAAGCCCGCGAGGTTGTTCTCGGCCAGCAGCGGGACGTCGTAGACCACGATCGCGTCCTCGGGCGCCGCCTGCTGGAGTTCCCCCACGCGGGCACCCACCTTGGGATGGACGATCCCGTTGAGGATCTTCAACTTCCCGGTGTCCGCGAAGACGATCGAGCCGAGTCTCTCCCTGTCGAGCGTGCCGTCCGGGCGCAGGACGCCCTCGCCGAACGCCTCGACGATCTCGGCGAGCCCCGGCGTCCCCGGTTCCACCACCTCACGGGCGATCTTGTCGGCGTCGATGACCACCGCACCACCGGCCGCGAGCCTCTTGGAGACCTCGCTCTTCCCCGAACCTATGCCGCCCGTCAGGCCAACCTTGAGCACGCCCGAAGCCTACCGAGGGATCTCAAACGTCGCGTCGGAGGTGTACCAGGGTCAGATGGTCCTGCACGCGCTCCCTGTGGGTCTCGCGATAGCCGAGGCGGCGATAGAGCCGGAGGTTCCCGCCGGACAGGTGACCGGTGAACAGGTCGAAGGTCGTGGCGTCCGGCAGGGCGTCGTGGAGCGCGGCGAGCAGGCCGCCCCCGATCCCCTCGCCCTGACGATCCGGGGCGACGACGAGACGCCCCACGAGGCAGGTGGAGCCGTTGAGCCTGCCCCGGACGGAGCCGACGATCCGCGCCCCCGCCGTCGCCTTCAGCACGACCCCGGTGCCGATGAACTCGCGGACCTGCTCGGCGGACTCGACGAGGGGCCCGATGAACGGGTCGCCGTACAACTGGGCCTCGGTCACGTATGCGGCCCGCTGGAGGGTGAGGATCTCCCCCGCGTCTTCGGGGAGGGCGCGCGTGATGTCCACCACGTCGCAAACCCTATCGGCGGTCCGGGAGAGCGGCCGCTCCGCCTCCGGAACCCGGACCCGGACCGCCGGGCGCTTCATTCAGGCCGCGAAGCAGGCCGCGCAGGCAGGGGGTCCCCGCTCGGACATGCCCGGGAACGCGGAAGGCCCCGCCGAAGCGGGGCCTTCACTGCGTTCACTTCAGGTGCGGTCAGCTCTGGCCGCCGGCCAGCTTCTCGCGAAGAGCGGCGAGCGCCTCGTCGGACGCGAGAGCACCACCGGTCGTCGGAGCCGGGCTGGCGGTCTCGCCGGTGTAGGACGACGGGGCGGCCTCGCTGGCCTCCGCCTCCTCGGCGCGAGCCTTCTCGACCTGCGTCTTGTGCGCCTCGAAGCGGGCCTGAGCCTCGGCGTACTGCCGCTCCCACTCCTCACGCTGCTTGTCGAACCCGTCGAGCCACTCGCCGGTCTCGGCGTCGAAGCCCTCGGGGTAGATGTAGTTGCCCTGGTCGTCGTAGGTCGCCGCCATGCCGTAGAGCGTGGGGTCGAACTCGACGTCGGCGCCGATCGCACCCTCGTTCGCCTGCTTCAGCGACAGGGAGATGCGACGACGGTCGAGGTCGATGTCGATGATCTTGACGAAGATCTCGTCGCCGACCTGCACGACCTGCTCGGGGATCTCCACGTGACGCTCGGCCAGCTCGGAGATGTGCACCAGACCCTCGATGCCCTCCTCGACCCGGACGAACGCGCCGAACGGAACCAGCTTGGTGACCCGGCCGGGGACGACCTGGCCGATCTGGTGCGTACGGGCGAACTGCTGCCAGGGGTCCTCCTGCGTCGCCTTGAGCGACAGCGAGACCCGCTCGCGCTCCATGTCGACGTCGAGAACCTCGACAGTGACCTCCTGGCCGACTTCGACGACCTCAGAGGGGTGGTCGATGTGCTTCCAGGACAGCTCGGAGACGTGGACCAGACCGTCGACTCCGCCGAGGTCCACGAAGGCGCCGAAGTTGACGATCGAGGAGACGACGCCCTTGCGGACCTGACCCTTCTGCAGGGTGTTGAGGAACGTCTGGCGCACCTCGGACTGGGTCTGCTCGAGCCAGGCGCGGCGGGACAGGACCACGTTGTTGCGGTTCTTGTCCAGCTCGATGATCTTCGCCTCGAGCTCGCGGCCGACGTACGGCTGCAGGTCGCGGACGCGGCGCATCTCGACCAGGGAGGCCGGCAGGAAGCCGCGGAGGCCGATGTCGAGGATGAGACCACCCTTGACGACCTCGATGACCGTGCCGGTGACGATGCCGTCCTCGTCCTTGATCTTCTCGATCGTGCCCCAGGCCCGCTCGTACTGAGCGCGCTTCTTGGACAGGATCAGACGGCCTTCCTTGTCCTCCTTCTGGAGAACCAGGGCCTCGACGTGCTCTCCGACGGCGACGACCTCAGCGGGGTCGACGTCGTGCTTGATGGAGAGTTCACGCGAGGGGATGACACCCTCGGTCTTGTAGCCGATGTCGAGCAAGACCTCGTCTCGATCGACCTTGACGACGGTGCCTTCAACGATGTCTCCGTCGTTGAAGTACTTGATGGTCTCGTCGATCGCGGCGAGGAAGGCCTCCTCGGAACCGATGTCGTTGACCGCTACCTGCGGGGTGTTCGAGGTGGCCTCAGTGCTGCTCGTCATGTGTGGAGTTGCTCCGAACCGGACAGATGTCGTTGTGACGGAAGCGCGGCGGACCTGTTTTCGCTCATCAGAGGCACCTGGCGAAGCATCGATGATCGAGCGCGAGCCGCTCCGTACGAGACGCGCGCGAGCCCACAGCGCAGCGATCAGCATATGAGACGTGGCGGGCTGGGTCAATCCGATACAAGCTTGAACACGCTAGTACGCGATGACGTTTTTAGCCCGGCTTGGAGTGATTTTGCCCCGCAGTTTCTTCGGGACCGAGATATGCGCGGGATCGCCGTCCGACGTGTAGCGCTCCCCCGGCCGCTTGTCCAGCCAATCAAGCCAGTACTGCGTGCAGTAAACGGGGCAGCCCGACTTCTTCTCGTTCGACTGCACCCGCGGGATCGCGTAGCGGTCGAAGGCTTTCGCGTAGGGCGAAACCGACGGCCGTGCCGAAGCTAGGAAAACTCCATCAAAATGATATTTTGTCCCGTCCCAGGACCCGTCATGGGCGACGCGCTGCTTCTTCGGAGCCGAGCCGTACGGCAGGGCGAACGTCGTGGACGACGGGACGCCGATCTCCTTGAGCAGCCGCTCCTGCTTGACGATCTGCTCCGACACCTTCTTGGCCTTCATCCGGTGCAGGTCGGGGTGGGTGTAGGTGTGGTTGGCGACCTCGAACCCGTGGCCGACGAGCCACTTCACCGCCCGCTCCTCCTGCGACCTGTCCCTGATCCCGAACGGGTTCCGGTTGACCCAGAAGGTCGCCACGGGCCGGAACTCCGGATGCTTCGCGGCGACCTCGTAGAGGATCTCGACCACCGTGTTCTTCTTGGGGTTCCCGTGCGTGTCGAGGGCGAAGTGACTGGGGTTCCCGTCGTCGAAGGTCAGCACGACGGGGTGCGTCCCGGCCGGGACGTTGAACTTCCCCGACACGAACTCGGCGGCCGTGATCGGCACGTACTTCTCCCGGACCAGCCGCTCCAGTTCGGCGCGCAACTGCTTCGGGGTCCGGTCGATGGAGGCGCGGCGCTTGGCCAGCAGCCGGTGGTACATGATCACCGGGATCATGCCCGCCTCGTTGGCCTTCACCTTCCGGGCGGCCTCGGCGGCCGTCGGCTTACCGGCCGGATGGCTCACGGAGGGCACGGGAACGGGCGTGATCCTGGTCCTGACCGCCTGTCGTCCGGCGTCGGATGAGGGCAGAAGTGTCACGACGACCAGGCCGACGACGACCACGGCCGCGTTGGCGAGGACACCCGCCCGGGCAAGACTCCGCACAGTCATTTGACCTTAGTGCCGCCCTCTGCCCGAGATGGCCTGTGTTGCAATTTTTGTGTGGATTGGAGCCTCCGGGCATGTGGCCGGCATGGTCACGTGACGTTCGCGCCCGACGACCCCGCGCTGCGCGGCCGCCTCCGCGCGGACACCGCCATGGGCGAGGCCTGGCGGTGCCTCCGGTGCGGCGACTTCGTCGTGGGCGAGGCCCACGGGTCCGGGCCCGCGGGAGCCGCGCCGATCGTACTGCGCGGCAGGGCTCTTCGTGACGCGACGATCCTCCGGCTGATCGCCGTGTTCCGATGGGTGAAGGGCGTGCTCGTCCTCGCCGCGGCCTACGGGGTGTGGCGCTTCCGGGCAGACCACGACGCCGTGAACCGGGCCTTCAAGGCGAATCTGCCGCTGCTCCAGCCGATCGCCGACCGGCTCG
>Ga0310811_10006706_pt1 | contig 14725 bp, 7 predicted proteins | sample YCmetagenome_FD_207642 | JGI IMG/M metagenome (GOLD analysis project Ga0310811, IMG submission 207642) | Soil microbial communities from experimental microcosm in Duke University, North Carolina, United States - YC | ecosystem: Engineered > Artificial ecosystem > Soil microcosm > Unclassified ...
GTCGCTCAGCGTGTGGGCGTCGGTCACCACCACGACCTGGTGATGGTTCGACACCGCGGAGCGGATGGTCGCATCGACGCAAAGGTCGGTCGCCCAACCGGTCACCAGCACCCGATCGGGCGCCATCGTGTCGAGCCGTGCCTGCAGGCTGCCGCCGGCGAAGGGATCGTTCATCTGCTTCTGGACGACAACATCGGCGGGATCGTGCACCAGTTCGGGAAGCAACGCCCAGCCCGGCGTCTCCGGCTCGAAATCATCGCCCATGCCGCCGCAGTGCTGAATGAAGATGACCATCCCCGATTGTTCGCGCACCTTTGCGGCGAGCCGGTTGATGCGGTCGATGACGCCGGGTAGACCGTGCTTGGGCTCGCCATTGAGCAGCCCGACCTGCATATCGACGATAAGCATGACGTCCATCGGACAGTCTCCGTGGCGCAAGCATGGTCCGGAAAAACGCCCTCAGCTGTTCAGCAGTTTCATCGCCGCCTCGTGCACGCGGGCGTCGCCGGCGGCGATGATGCGGCCGCCGCTCTGGGCGGGCTTGCCGTCCCAGGTGGTGACGATGCCGCCGGCGCCGGTGATGATCGGGATCAGGGCTGCGATGTCATAGGACTTCAGCTCGGTCTCGACCACGAGGTCGAGGTGGCCGGCCGCCAGCATGCAGTAGGAGTAGCAATCGCCGCCATAGCGCGTCAGCTTCACTTCGGCTTCGACCCGGGCAAAGGCGGCGCGGTCGGCGGCGTTCATCAGCAGCGGGCTGGTCGTGTAGGAAGTCGCTTCCTTCAGCGATGCGCAGCGGCGCACGGCAAGCTTCCGCTCGCCCGACGGCCCGGAATAATGCGCCGAGCCGCTGTCGCCGGAAAACCGCTCGCCGATATACGGCTGGTGCATCATCCCGAACACCGGCGTGCCCCGATGCATCAGCGCAATCAGCGTGCCCCAGATCGGAAAGCCGGCGATGAAGGATTTGGTGCCGTCGATCGGATCCAGCACCCAGACATATTCGGCGTCCTCGCGCTCGCTGCCGAATTCCTCGCCGACGATGCCGTGCTGGGGAAAGTTCGCCTTGATCAGGCGGCGCATCACGGCTTCGGCGGCGCGATCGGCCTCGGTGACGGGATCGAAATCCTTTGCGCTCTTGTTGTCGACCAGCAGCGAGGTTCGAAAGAACGGCAGGATGGTCTCGCCGGAGGTGGTCGCAAGGCGGCCGATAAAGGCTGTGAAATCGATGACCGTCACGGCTGTTCCTTGGTGGCGAAAGGGGTGCTCGCGAGCTCGCGCTCCTGCCTAGCTCAATCCTGCGCCAGGCGCACGATTAACGAAGCGTTTTCCCACGCTCTCATCGGCAGGTTTACGACTTTCGAATCAGCTTCGCTTTGACATGCTTATTCAATAACTGCGCTGTTCACGAATTCGGGATTTTGTGGATTGTGGCGGTGCTGTAACACCGGGGTGCAGCGGAGTCATCTTACTAAGATATTGAAAATATGAGATAAAACAACATCCAACTCGCCTGTTGCTGAACCGCAAGCCGTGCCGGTATTGCGCGGGTAATGTTTCGAAAACACTTGCGTTTTGTGCAGTGCGACCGCATATTGTTGCGGTGCGGTAGCGCTTGGCGCTATCGCTGCCCTCCTTGGGCGTTTCCTCCCTAGACTTGGGCCGCTTGTTCATTCAAGCGGCCCTTTTTTCTTTTGCGCAGTGAGGCGCGCCGAGACGCATTTCTACTTTGCATGGGGTTGTTTTCGATATTTTGAATCCGGACCCTTTTGGAGAGGTGCTGGCCTACTCCGCCGCCGCCTGGAACGGCCCGAGATCGCCGAGCGGCACCGCGGCGAGCGCGTCCGCCAGCGTCGCGAAATCGGCGACCACTTGCGCAAAGCGCGGGCTTCGTTCGCGGCGGCGCTCGTCCATATAGATCGCGCGGTTGAGTTCGAGCTGCACGGTGTGCAATCCGCTCGCCGGGTTGCCGTAATGCTCGGTGATGAAGCCGCCGGCGTAGGGCTTGTTGCGGCCGATCGAATAGCCGAGCCCGCTCATGGTGTCCTCGACGATTTCGGGCAAGAGGCTCGCGCAACTGGTGCCGTAGCGGTCGCCGATCACCATGTCGGGGCGCCGCGGCTCGTCGCGCGACACGCCGATCGAGGGCATGGAATGGCAATCCACCAGGATCACGGTCCCGAACGCCTGGTGCGCCTTGTTGATCAGCCGCCGCAGCGCGCGGTGATAGGGCTTGTAGAGCGCCTCGATCCGGCCCAGCGCCTCGTCGACATTGAGCCGCTCGCGATAGATCTCCTGGCCGTCGCCGACCACGCGCGGAATGGTGCCGAGCCCGCCGGCGACCCGCATCGAACGCGTATTGGCAAAGCTCGGCAGCCGGCCGGTGAACATGCGCGGATCGAGTTCATACGGCTCCCGGTTCACATCGACATAGGAGCGGGGAAAATTGACCCGCACCGTCGGAAAACCGCGATCGCTCAAATCGGCGATCAGTTCGTCGATGAACGAATCCTCGGAGCGGCGCAGCGCCGCCAGGTCGATCCGCGAGGCGTTGAGGAATTCGGCCGGATAGACCGAGCCGGAATGGGGAGAATTGAAGATGATCGGCGCCCGCCAGGCGGCCGGCTCCACGATCTCGAACGGAGGCGACAGTTCGCCATCAAACCGGGTCATTGTCGGGCGCCGTCCCTCAAGTCCGCGCTTCCCAAGTCATCGTTAGCCAGCCAATTATCAGCCAGCCGATTCTGCCGGAAAACCGGAAGTTCTACAGATGCGCATTGTCGGTAATCACAACCATTCTGCCAAGTGAAAAGGCGTGAAAAAAGCCGCAAACGTGCTGGAACACATCTCAAATGCCGAAAACGCCTGCCTTGATTGATCTCCGGCGCGTTCCGGCACAGAAATGGCCTCGCGCACGGCCGCCCGCTGCCTCAAGACCTTTCACCCGATATTTACCCTCTGTCGGGCTTAGTGTGCACAGTGTCCTCCAAGCCGGATTCGACGACTGAACGCCATGCACAAAATCCTCCTCGCCGAAGACGACAACGACATGCGCCGTTTCCTGGTCAAGGCGCTGGAAAACGCCGGATTCCAGGTCTCGTCCCACGACAATGGCATGTCGGCCTATCAGCGGCTGCGCGAGGAGCCCTTCGAGATGCTGCTGACCGATATCGTGATGCCGGAAATGGACGGCATCGAGCTGGCGCGCCGCGCCTCGGAACTCGATCCCGACATCAAGATCATGTTCATCACCGGTTTTGCCGCCGTGGCCCTGAACTCCGATTCGGAAGCGCCGAAAAACGCCAAGGTGCTGGCCAAACCGGTCCACTTGCGCGAATTGGTCAGCGAAGTGAACAAGATGCTGGCGGCCTGATTGGGCCGAATATTACGGCCAAGCGCGCTTGCGGGGGCGCTTTGGAGCCGATATACGGACCCCACCCAATACGATCAAAGCTGGAGCGGGATGACAGGTCATCCCATTCTAGGGCGCGTAGCTCAGCGGGAGAGCACTACCTTGACATGGTAGGGGTCACAGGTTCGATCCCTGTCGCGCCCACCATCACCTCCTGCTCACCTTCCAGGTCCGCAAGGTCCCGCGTTTGTTTGGTCGCAACGCGGCTTTTTAATCGGCATTGGTCTCCACTTCAACCGGCAGCGGCCGATATGGCGTTGTCTGCGCGCCTGTCTCCGGACCGCTCCTTGGTCGGTGAGGTGGTTCGACGACTGCATGGTGGGTCGGCAGTTCGGCACCTGCCATTCTCCGCCATTGATTTCTTCCGGATTGGGTACCGATGCCAACCCGAATTGGGCCGGGGCTTACACAATTTTCGATAGGTGCTTGCGCGTGCATGCGCGAACGTCGCCTCGAATTCCGATCTTCACAATGGCGCCGTCACGTTGACCCGCACGGATACCGCAGCCTTCGCGTGATGCGATCCGCTCGACGTCTATCGTCTCGCATCAGCAAGGCTGCGAACGCGATCAAGGATTTGCTCGCACGAATTTCTTGAGCGCTGGATGCGCAGCGTCACCGCCGTTGATCAGATTTGATTCAGATGAGGTCGAAACAGACACATCGATTTTGAATTGTATTGAATCCTTTCCTCAGAGTTTCTCACGGTGCACGCAAGTTTATCTCCAGTTGCAAAGTTGGAACTTACGTACCGTAATACCTTGGAACTTACGCATCGCAACGTCGTCGCGAGAGGAGAATTTTGCAAAGCATCCGCTGCTGAAAATTCAATCGGATTTGCACGAAAGCCTGCAGAACGCAGGCTGAAGCTGCGCCGAAGCGCTCATAACAATCTCGAAAATCGAAAATCAGAAAATGAAGCAAGAGGGAGTTATAGAATGAAAAACGCATCACTGACGCAGCTGTCCGATATCGCCCCGTTTGCCGCAAAAGAAGATCAGACGCTCTCGATCACAGCGCTATCGCTGACGAATGGGACTTCGACATTGAAGTCGGTTGCCCGCGGTGTTCACGGCACCGTCACGCTGGTCAAGGGAAAGGTCGTTTTCACGCCGGATGCAGATTTCAGCGGGATCGCGACGTTCGACTATACGCTGATCGATAGTCACGGCGTAGCCACGGTTCACACCGCGACGATCGATGTTGCTCCGGTCGCGGACGCGCCGACGTTGTCCGTGACGCCGGTGTTCGACGGCTTTGGGGTCGCCACCAAGCAGGGCGGCGAGTTTGTGGTCAACACCACAACCTTCGGCGGGCAGTTTCTGTCTTCGGTAGCAACATATCCCGATGGCCGCTTCGTGATTGCCTGGACCGATACGAGCTACTCGAACGGCGACAACTTCGAGCAGGTCCGGGCTCAGCGCTTCAATGCCGACGGCAGCAAGGCCGGCGCCGAGTTCCAGGTCAATACGACGACCGATTCCGCGCAGGAATTGCCCAAGGTGAGCGTGCTCGCCAACGGCGACTTCGTCGTGGTCTGGAATTCGGGCGATAGTTTTGGCACGGACGGCGCCATCAGGGGCCAAGCGTACCATGCCAACGGCGCCAAGGTCGGCGGCGAGTTCCTGGTCAACACGACGCAAGGCTCGCAGATCGGCGCCACCGTCGCGGCCCTGGCGAATGGCAACTTTGTCGTGAGCTGGGTAGACAATAGCGTAGCCGGCGACGCTAACATCAAGGCGCAAATATTCAGGGACAATGGCACCACGGTCGCCAAGGTCGGCGCCGAGTTTTTGGTCAACACGATTACGGCGAGCGACCAGGACCTGGTGTCGGTGGCCTCGCTCAAGGGCGCCAACAGCGGTGGCTTTGTCGCGGCCTGGCAAGACAACAGTGGATTGAACAACGACGGCACGCGATCCGGTTCGATCAAGGCGCAGAGGTTCGACGCCAGCGGCAACAAGGTCGGCGCGGAATTGCTCGTCGACGCCAAGGGAGTGAATTTTGCCAATGACGTCGCCAATGTCACCGGGCTTGCTAACGGCGGCTTCGTGGTGGCCTGGGAAGCTTCGGCGAATTTTGGTGCCGATACGGACGATTCCTCCATCCAGCTGCAGATTTTCGACAAGAACGGCAACAAGGTCGGCAACAATAACGGCGCGTTCGGCACCGAGATCGAGGTCAATACATCGGCGACCGAATACCAGCGCGCCCCCGTGGTGACGGAACTCAGCAACGGTGACATCGTCGTCGCATGGAAGGATGAGAGCCAGGAGAACGGCGACACCAGCGACTATTCGGTCAAGGCGCAGATCCTGGATCCGAACGGCAACCGGATCGGCGGCGAGTTCCTGGTCAATACGTCGACGGTAGGTGGTCAGCAAATGCCCTCGATCGCCGCGCTTCCCAATGGCAGCTTCATTGTCACGTTTACCGACGACGGGGTCGCAGACGGCCAGGACGATGCGGTCAAGGCGCAGATCTTCACGATCGGCAACGTCGCGGAGAACACGGCGGTGAAGCTCAATCTCGCGTCTGCTGTCACCGACAAGGACGGTTCGGAGACGCTTTCCGTCTCGGTGTCGGCCATTCCAGTCGGTGCGACCTTGACGGACGGCGTGAACAGCTTCACGGCAACGGCGGGTCAAACGAGTGTCGATATCAGCGGCTGGTCGTTCGCCAACCTGATGGTCACGCCGCCGCTGAACTTTACAGGTGACTTCAAGCTCACCGTCAATGCGACCGCGACCGATCACGCGATCCTCACCACCGGCGCCGTTACCAACAGCCGGACCGTCTCGCAGACCATCGACTTCCTCGTCGCGCCGCTCAAAGGAGTCATCACCGACGAGACCTTGTCTGGCGGATCGGTAGCCGAAAATTCGGCAAACGGTACCGTCGTCGGGACCGTGCACGGGGTCGATTCCCTGGCGGGCTCGGCGGTTTTGACCTATGCGTTGCTCGACGATGCCGGTGGCCGTTTCGCGATCGATGCCAATACGGGTGTGATCACCGTCGCCAACGGCACCCTGCTCGACTTCGAGACCGCAACCTCCCACGGCATCCAGGTCCAGGTTACGGATCAGTCGGGCGCGTCCTTCACCAAGGCCTTCAGCCTCAGCGTCACCAACGTCAACGAGGCTCCGACAAATGAAACGCTCACGGGCGGTTCGGTGGTCGCGAATTCTGCCAACGGCACCGTGGTCGGCACCGTCCACGGCGTTGACCCGGATGCCGGCAGCATCCTCACTTACGCGCTCGTCGACAATGCCGGCGGCGCTTTCGCGATCAATTCCGGCACCGGCGTCATCACCGTGGCCGATGGCACGAAACTCGACTTTGCGACCGGGGCCTCGCGCGTCATCGATGTGCGGGTGACGGACCAGGGTGGCCTGAGCTTCGACAAGGCCTTCAACATCGCCGTCATTGACCCAACGAAACAGTTCGTCGCCGCAAACGAGCACAAGGTCACCAACGAGGACAATTCGCTTGTCATCTCGGCAGCCTCTCTGATCGCCGATAGCACGAACCCGTCCGGCGCCGCTTTGTCGGTGACATCAGTTGCCAACGCGACCCATGGGACCGTCTCGCTGGTCAATGGCAACGTCACCTTCGTGCCTGCCGCAAACTTCAGCGGGATCGCCAGGTACGACTATACGTTGAGCGACACGAGCGGGCATTCCAGTACGGCAACGGTGACCGTGGATGTTGCTCCGGTTGCGGATGCGCCGAATTTGTCTGTTTCGACGCCGGGCGCATCGGGCGTTGTCGCCAGGGTAGGCGGCGAGACTCAGGTCAACACCACGGAAGCCGGCGGGCAGTTCCTGCCCGCGGTCGCGTCATTCGCCGATGGAAATTATGTGGTTGTCTGGGCCGATTCGAGCTACACGGGCCTCGGTTCCGGCCCGCGCTCCGATTTCACCCAGATCCGGGGGCAGTTTTACCATCAGGACGGCACCAAGGTCGGCGGCGAGTTCCAGGTCAGCTCGGGGATCGATGTCGGACAGAACAACCCGAAGGTGAGCGTGCTCTCCAACGGTGACTTCGCCGTGGTCTGGCAGACTGAGGGTGCGAGTTCGGTCGGTGATACGGATGGCACCGGAATCAAAGGGCAGGTGTTCAGCGCTGACGGCACACACACGCCGGTCAGGGTCGGCAGCGAGTTCCAGGTCAATTCCAGCACGGCAGGCGATCAGGGTCCCACCTCCGTCGCGGGCCTGGGCAATGGCCGTTTTGTTGCGGTCTGGCAAGATAACAGCGCTGACGCCGGCGACATCAAGATGCGGATATTCCAGGACAACGGCACAGGTACGCCGGTCGCGGTCGCCAGCGATGTCACCGCCAACACGGTTACGCTGGGCGCCCAGCAGCTCCCATCCGTGACCGCCCTCAAGGGTGTTAATGACGGCGGCTTTGTCGCGGTCTGGACCGACTACGGCGTCGACGGTCAGCACTCGACGCGTGGTGACGGCTCATTCTCCGGCACGGTCATTGCGCAGAGGTTCGATGCGAATGGCGTGAAGGTTGGCGGCGAGTTGATCGTCAACGCCACAGACGTGGACAAATTTAATGACGTCGCCCATGTCGTCGGGCTGCGGAACGGCGGCTTTGTGGTGGCCTGGGAAGCCGGGGAGCAGGTCGATCCGTCAACCGAAATCGGTCCGGATACGGAGGATTCCTCCATCCATCTGCGGCGTTTCAATGCCGACGGCAGCCCGGCCAGCGGAGAGATCCAGGTCAATACCACGGGGGATGAGTATCAGCGCGATCCGCGGATCGTGGAACTCTCCAACGGTGACCTTGCCATCGTCTGGAAGGATGAGAGCCAGACGAATCCCGACCCAACCGACTATGCGGTCAGGGCGCAGATCCTGGATGCGAATGGCAACAAGCTCGGCAGCGAGTTTGTGGTCAACACCATCACGCAGGGCGGTGAGCAGATGCCCGACATCGCCGCGCTTCCCAATGGCGGCTTCATCGTCACATGGACTGACGACAGCGGGCTCGGACACGATACCCAGGACGATGCGGTCAAGTCGCAGATCTTCACGGTCAGCAATGGCGCAGCGAACGGTCCGGTGCAGCTCAATCTCGCGGCGAACCTGACCGATACGGACGGCTCGGAGACGCTTGCCGTCTCGGTGTCAACCATTCCGGTCGGTGCGACCTTGACGGACGGCGTGAACACCTTCACGTCGACGGTTGGTCACACCAGCGTCGATATCAGCACTTGGTCGTTTGGCAGCCTGACGGTCACGCCGGTGCAGAACTTCACCGGCGACTTCCAGCTCACCGTCAATGCGACCGCGACCGATCGCGCAACGCTCTCGACCGGTGCTGCCACCGACAGCAGGACCGTCTCGCAGACCGTCGATATCGTCATCGCACCGGCGCTGCAGCAGGCGACGGCACTGGTCAGCCCGAACACTACCGGCGGCGCGGGTAATGACGTGTTGTTCGGCGGCTCCGGCAACGACGTGCTGACGGGTGGTGGCGGCAACGACACCTACCAGTTCGGCCATGGTGGCGGGCAGGACCGGATCGTCAACGGCACGGCTACGAGCACGGCGGCGAGCGGCAAGCTCGACTTCGGCGCGAGCATCAGTGCCAACCAGCTCTGGTTCCAGCGCAACGGCAACGATCTGTCGATCGCGATCATGGGCAGCCATGATCAGGTCACGGTTGGCGGTTGGTTCAGCGGTGCGGGTGCGCAACTGGCCGAGATCAGGACGGTCGACGGCATGAAGATCGATGCCGGCGTGTCGCAGCTGGTGCAGGCGATGGCGGACTTTTCCTCTGCCCATGCCGGTTTTGATCCGACAGCGGTGGCGCAGGCGCCCAACGATACCAGCCTGCAAAACACCCTTGCGGCGAGCTGGCACGCCTGAGCCTGGGTATTCGTACGGCAAACGCCGGGGCCGCCAAAACGGCCGCGGCGTTTCGCAACGTCCAGCGGAATCGATCGCGTGGGTTCGGTGCGGGGCAGGAACTGTCGGCACCCGCAACCGCAGCGCTTTCTCAGTGCACCGCCGCGTACATGATCTTCTCTTCGGTGGCCTCGAACGCCGAAAATTCCTCGACCACCTTGCCCTGCCGCGAGACCAGGATGCGGTCGGACAGCGCCATGATCTCGGGCAAATAGGACGAGATCACCACGACGGCCTTGCCCTCGTCGGCGAGCCGCTGGATCAACTCATGGATTTCGACGATGGCGCCGACGTCGACGCCGCGCGTCGGCTCGTCGAAAATGATCAGGTCCGGGTCCTGCACCAGCGATTTGGCGATCACGACCTTCTGCTGGTTGCCACCCGACAGTTCGACGACCTTCATGTCGTTGCCGGTGGTGCGAACCTTGAGCTTCTCGACCCAGGCTCCGCCGATCTTGTCGGCCTCGCGGCCCGACAGGAAGAACCGCCCGCCGGGCAGTTTCGCCAGCAGTCCGAGATAGATGTTGCGGGCGACCGACATGGTCTCGAAGAAACCCTCGACCTTGCGGTCCTCCGTGACGTAGGCGATGCCGGCCCGCACGGCCGGCGCCGGAACCCGGTAGCGCACCGGCTTGTCGTGCAGGATGACTTCGCCGCCGTGAAAAAAATCGCGCTTCATGACGCCGGCGACGATCTTGAACGTCTCGGTGCGGCCGGCGCCGACCAGCCCGAACACGCCGGTGATCTGCCCTGCGAATACCGAGAGCGAATTGTTCTTGACCATCGGCGCCATTTTCAGGTTCTGCACGGTCAGCACGCGCGCCCCGGCGGGACGCATCGTGGTCTTGCGCTTGCCATAGAGCGTATTCGACAGGTCGCGTCCCACCATCGCCTGCACGATGCGCGCCCGGTCGAACTTGTTGGCGTCGTCCGTGATGACATGCTTGCCGTCGCGCAAAACCGTGATCCGGTCGGCCAGGATCAGCGCCTCCTCCAGCGCATGCGAGATGAACACGATCGAGACGCCGCGGCGCTTGAGGTCGCGTACCAGATCGAAGAAGTATTTCTTCTCCTCCGGCGTCAGCGTCGCCGTCGGCTCGTCGAAGATGATGACCTTCGCCTCGTGCAGCACGGCGCGGGCGATCTCGACCATCTGCTTCTTGGCGGCCCCGAGCAGACCTACGGTCGCCGTCGGCGTCACGTCGAAATTGAGCGATTGCAGGAATTGCTGGGCGGCGATGTAGATGCCGCGCAGCCGGTTGTAGAACTGCTCCTGGCCGAGAAACAGGTTCTGCGCCACCGTCATGGTCGGCACCAGGCTGTTTTCCTGGAACACCATCGCAACCCCGAGATGGCGCGCTTCGAGCGGCGTCTTCGGCGCAACCTCGACGCCGTTGATCTGCATCGTGCCCGAGGTCAGCGTGACGACGCCGGCCATCACCTTGGTCAGCGTTGACTTGCCGGCGCCGTTCTCGCCGACCAAGGCATGAATCTCGCCGCGCCGGAGTTCGAAATCGACACCCTCGATGGCGGGAACGCCGGCGTAGAGCTTTGTCGCCTTGCTGAGCGCGAGGATGGTGTCGCTCATGCATGCAACTCCTTCTCGATCGTGGCGAGCGGTATCCGAAGCAGGCGGCCGGGACCCTTGGCCAGTGCGTAGAGCGCGCCGTCAAACTCGACCGCGGAGACGACGCCATGGTTGACGCCATCGACGCGGCTGTGCAGCGCGTAAAGCGGCACCGCCTCCTCGCTGATCCGGATCACCAGGCCGTAGGATCGCGGCGGCGCCCACGGCTTGACGACGCCCATGGTCTTGAGATGAGCGCCTTGCATCGGCTCGAGAAACGACTGGCCGGATTTCAGTTTCGGCGCGATCCAGTACTCCGGATCGATTTCCGCCATCATGCGCCGCCGATAGGCGTTTTCGCGCAGCACGAACTCGACGAGTTGGGTGCGCGCGGTGAACGCCGTCAGCCAGAAGCCGCCCGATGCGGCCGGTGACAGCCGCGAAGGGTAGACCGGCAGATGGTCGAGCACCGCCTTCTGCCGTCCGTCGGGCATGATCGCCACCAGCCGATGCCGCCAGCTTTCGCTGAACAGGATGTTGTCGCCCGAGGCGCACGCCCCGAACGCGAACTGCGTCTTGGCCGCGATGGTACGGACGCCGCCGCCCGCGCTGTCGAGAACCAGCACCCGACCGCTGCGGCCGCGTTCCATCAGGTCATGCGACCATTGCCGATACGGTCGCACACTCGAACCGTTGGTGGCGATCAGCGTTCCCGTCGGCCCGGGTGACAACGCGTTGACCGCATTCATCGCCGGATCCGAAAAGCTCGCCCGCCGGGCCGCCGCCGATGGCGACGCAAACACCTGCACTTCATTTCCGTCGAGCGCGACCGCCAGGCCGCCGTCAGGCAGGCAGCATAGCGCCGTGATCGCGCGGTCGAAGCGCCGCATTTCGGTGGCGTTGGCGCCGTCGAGGCGGCGGATCGCGGGACCGTCGGCCACGTAAAGCGCCTTGCCGTCGGTCGCGAGATCTTCGGGCGCGTCCAGTTGCGCGGCGACCTCGGCGTTCTCGAGAATCTGGTTCGGCTTCAGCGCGCCGTCGAACGAGGGGACGGTGATGGTCGCCTCGCCGCGGCCGAGCAGCCGGTCGGCGAATTCCTTCAAGCCGCCGATCATGCGCTCTTCCCCCAGCGCCGGTCGTACTGCACGAAGTTGGGGTCCGCATTGCCGAGTTTGTATCTGCCGATGCGGTTGTTCATGATGCCGCCGAGATAAAGATGGCCGCGATGCTCGCGCATCGAGGTGATCATCGGGTGGTTCTCGCCGCGCAGGTCCCAGAACGATTCCAGCACCTCGCCGCGCTCATTGAACTTGATGACACAGCCGGTGTTGATGTTCGGGAACAGCCATTCGTCGACCGGGACGCGCTTGCCCATGCGCTTGCGGAAGCCCGGCATCTTCCAGGCAAGATCGAGCGCGGGGCTGCGCATGCCGACCATCGCGAGCCAGTAATTGCCGTCGGAGGCGAGGTTGATGTTGTCGGGGTAGCCCGGCAGATTGTCGATGACCATCTCGGTGGTGCCGGCCTTCTCGCCGTCGAACCAGTAACGGCGGATGCAGCAGCCGAAGGTCTCGGCGAACAGGATCGATTTTCGGTCGCTGGCAATGCAGATGCCGTTGGGGAATTTCAGTCCCCGCAGCACCGTGCGCGTGGTGTTGGTGTTCGGGTCGTAGCAGATGATCCGGCCGTTGCCGCGGGCCTCCAGTCCGTCGACCGGCCATTCGTGCATTTCATACCGAACCGTGGCTTCCGAGAAGAAGATGCGGCCGTCGTCGGCGATGTCGAGATCGTCGGCCAGCCGCAGCCGGCTGTCGTCGTTGACGGAATACATGCTGCGGTTGGTTTCGTCGGTGACCTTCTCGACCTTGCGCTCCGGTGTGATGCGGTAGAGCCCCATGCCGCCGATGCAGACATAGAGATTGTCGTTGCGGTCGAAGGCCATGCCGAGCGGCTGGCCGCCGATATGGGCAAAGACTTCCATCTCCGTATAGTCCGGCGCCTTGAAACGCATGATGTCGCCGTGGCGCGAGCCGGCATAGAGGTTGTCGTGGCGGTCGAGGATGACGTCCTCCGGCGCCTCGATCCGGCCGAGCCCGATCAGCGACACGTCGCGCAGCTTGTCGTTCTGCGCGAAGGCGCCGCTGCCGGGCGCCGTCGATGCCGGCGGCGCCAGCGCATGGAAGGTCGGGCTGACATAGACCTTGCTGATGATGCGGGTTCGGTTCTTCAGCCAGCGGATGTCGATGGTAGCGGCGACCAGCAGCACGCCGGCCAGCACCATGCGGTTGACCCCGCCGGAGACCGACAGCGTCGTCATGCCGTTGATCAGGAACAGTACGATGAGAGTGCCAACCAGCGCCTTGGTGACCGAGCCCTTGCCGCCGCCGAGGCTGATGCCGCCGAGCACGGTTGCGGTCAGCACCGTGACCTCGAGGCCGACACCGACGTCGCCGCCGACGGTGCCGAGGCGGGCGGCGAAGAACAGCGCGCCGATCGAGGTCAATACGCCGCTGGCGACATAGCACAGCGCGATCGTGCGCCGGACCGGGATGCCGGAATTGTAGGCCGAGCGGCGCGAGCCGCCGATCGCGGTGATGTGCCAGCCGGGCCGCAACCGCGTCAGAAAGACGTGCCCGAACACCGCGACGATGAGATAGACCAGCACCACGCTCGGCACCCCAATGACGCCTCCTCCGCCGAGGAAATTCCACGACGGAAAATCGGGAAACGCCGCCGCGATCCTGTTGGAATAATCGAACAGCAACAGATCGTAGGCGGAACGGTAGATGATCAGCGTGATCAGCGTGGTGATGAAGGCGCGCAGCCGCAGATAGCCGATCAGGAAGCCGTTGACGGCGCCAAGCGCCGCGCCGCAGACGAGGGTGGCAATGATTACGGCCGGCACCGGCCAGTCCAGCACGTTGAGGCAGAACAGCGCGCAAAAATCGCAGAGCGCGAACATCGAGCCGACCGAGAGGTCGATGCCGCCGACGATGACGACGAGCGCAATGCCGAACGCGACGAAACCGATTTCGCCGGCCTGCCGGCCGGTATCGGCGAGGCCGCCGACCGACAGGAAGCCGGGGATCGCACGGCTCAGGAGGATCGTGATGACGAGGAGGACGATGACCGGGATCGCGGTCTCGGTCCACCGTTTGGACAGGATTTCGCCGAGCAGATGATCCGGCCAGTAGCGGTATCGCAAACGAAGTAGGACGTCTTGCATCGGCAGTCCGGGAAATAGAGGGAAGCTCGGGGAATGCGTAACTATCCGGTACGAGCGGCCATGCCGTGGCACGGCCGCTCGCCGGTCAGTCCGGAAGGCGGGCTACTTCTTGAGGTCGCTGAGATTCCAGCAGGCGGTGTCGCTTGACGCGTTCTCCTTGGTGACCGGAATCAGCGTCGTGTACATCGATCCTTTGACCGAACCGGGCTTGACGCCCGAGGAGACCAGCCACTTGATCATGCCCGCCATCTGCTGGGCCTGGGTCGGAACGTCGTAGGAGAGGTTGAGGTCGAACGCACCCGACTTGACCAGTTCGCAGGCGCCGCGCCGCTCGCCGCCGCCGGAAGTGGCGACGAACACCTTGCCGGTGAGGCCGGCTTCCTTGACCGCGGCCGCGGTGCCGATGTCCATGCCGTCCCAGAAGCCGACGATGCCGCACAGATCCGGATTCTGCTTCAGCACTGTCTGGACGATCGCCTTGGCCTTGGCGGCATCCCAGTCCGCGGCCTGGCTGGAGACGACCTTGACGTCGGGATTCTTGGCCAGCACGTTTTCGACGCCCTTCAGCGTGTAGGCGGAGGCCGCCGCCGACA
>Ga0310811_10006707_pt1 | contig 14724 bp, 13 predicted proteins | sample YCmetagenome_FD_207642 | JGI IMG/M metagenome (GOLD analysis project Ga0310811, IMG submission 207642) | Soil microbial communities from experimental microcosm in Duke University, North Carolina, United States - YC | ecosystem: Engineered > Artificial ecosystem > Soil microcosm > Unclassified ...
CATTTAGCCAAAGCGAATGATGTTCGAATCTGCCCGGCTCTTCCGCAAACAGCTGCCGCATCTGCACGCTCTTCATCTCCTTGTCATAATGATTCTGCAGCTCCTGCCAGGCCTTTGTCTCTTTCGGGGATACTTTGGGGAACATAAGGATACTATTTTTTCGTTGGTAAAAACTAACAATACAAAAATTACAATTGTTCGATCACACCCACCACCTCATCGACCATGGCCGGGCTGATATCCAGGTGAGTAACCATTCTGATCTGGTTGGCCGATATGGCCAACGCCAGGATCCCCTTCTCCCGAAGCGTCGCCGACAGGCTCCTGGCGCAATCCGTCGATTCCTTCAATTCAAAGATGATGAGATTGGTCTCCACCGGTAGAAGGCTCTTGACAAAGTCCTTCTTCTCCAGGGCGGCGGCGATATGTCGCGCATGCGCATGATCCACCGCCAGCCTGTCGATATTATTCTCAAGCGCATAGATGCCCGAAGCTGCCATAAAACCGGCCTGCCGCATCCCGCCGCCAAACACCTTCCGCACCCGGCGCGCCTGTTTGATAAAGGTAGCAGGTCCCAGCAGGATACTGCCGATCGGACAGCCCATTCCCTTGTTCAAACACACGGAAATGCTGTCGAAAACCCCACCGAAATCTTTCGCGGACCTGCCTGTCGCTACCAGCGCATTGAACAGCCTCGCTCCGTCCAGGTGCAGCTTCAGATGATTGTCTTCACACACCTGGCGGATGCGCCGGATCTCCTCGAGGTCATAACAGCTTCCTCCTCCCCGGTTACTGGTATTCTCAAGCGTCACCAGGCTGGTCCTGGCCCGGTGCACATCATCGGGGTTGATGGCCATCGAAACCTGTTCCGCCGTGATCCGGCCCCGGTTACCTTCCAATGCCCGCACCTGCGAACCGGAATTAAAGGCGATCCCGCCGCCCTCGTAAATATAAACATGCGCATTCCGCTCGCAGATCACCTCGTCGCCGGGCTGCGTATGACATTTGATCGCTATCTGGTTGGACATGGTCCCGCTGGGACAGTAAAGCGCGGCTTCCATCCCGAATAGTCGGGCGGCCATGGCTTCAAGTGAATTAATGGTTGGGTCTTCCCCGAAAACATCATCCCCCACGGATGCGCTGAACATGGCATCAAGCATGGGGGGCGTCGGGCGTGTAACGGTATCCGAACGAAGGTCGATGGGCATAATTCCTGTTTAGGATCGCAATTTAAGGCGAAAAGGCCACACCAATCGCCCCGCATTGAGAACCAGCAACAGATAGATCAGATCAAAAACGACGATAAGCCCGCCCGTAAAGGTGAGGAACTTCGAACGCCAGATATAGAACATGATGGTTGGGCTCAGCGTCCCGATCAATTTGGCGACGGCGATTCCCACCGACTGACCCGAAAGGTTCCCACGGGTAATGATCATGTTGATATAAAGGACGGACATCGTCAGATTCATAATATATGCCATATTTGCCCCGTAGACGTCATGCAGGTCCCGGGTGGCAAAATAGATGATGGCAAAGGCCATCGTCATCACAAAGAAAGAATAGGGATAAAAATATTTCGTGCTGATCTGCTGCGGCCATTCCCGCTTCCCATATCGTAGATACGTGACGAGGATACCGATGTCCAGTACGAACCAGGTTATATTCACCACCCGGTGCACCGGATTGCCATCATTGAAAATAGTAGCAAAACAAAATTCCCAGGAAATATTAAAGGCGAGAGAAATAAACGGCATTCCGTAGGTTTTGTCTCGAAAACCACGAATAATGATAAAGATATATGCGACAGACCAAGCCGTACCGCTCACTACGTATAGTGCCTGGTTTAGGAGTTCGATCATGGAAGAAAGGGGAATTTGGAGACGAAAATACAGCTTTTAGCCAATTCGCATAGGTGTTTTTCTATATTGATCGTGTTTTTACGATCCGGAAATGCGGAAAATACCCAATTCCCCCAGCTCCAAAAACAAAGGTGGGCCCAAACTCTTTGGGTCCACCCTTTGGAATCTTACGGGATTCCAGTTCAATAGAACCTTACGGGGTTCCTAACTCAATGAAGCCTTACGGGGCTCCATCCTCTATCGACTGCACAGGCTTCGTCACCTAGGACAATGCCTGCTCCTTAATATGGTTTCCTCTCTCTTTAGCCGCCTTGATCAGCTCGAGAACATGGTTCCGGACATCCTCTTTCATCCCTTCCGTTTCCCTCTCGAAGATGTCTTTTAGCTCGTCGAGCTCATCCATGGTCACCCCCCTCATATGCCGCAGCTTCCGCTTCAGCGAGTCGGCCGTATCCGCGATCTTCCGGCGGGTCTCTCTTCCTTCCGCCGGGGCAACTAATATGCCGACGGCCACGCCCGCAGCAAGGGCCGCCAAAGTACCAAGCATAACTTTCTGTGCATTCATAGTAATATGTTGATTGGTGAATAATTGGTGTACGATACTTTTCAGCGTCCAAGAACAATGCCGAAAATCGTTAAAAGCAAATTACGGAAACAACATAGCGGGAATGGGCAATAAAATCCACAGGTCGCCGGAGCCGCCTTCTGCGACTCCGGCAATACTACCTGCGCTGCCGGGCTTTCCTGTATTACCGGCTACTGAACTATAAAGAGGATTAGTGCCAGGACAAAGCTCACCATGGACAGGCCGAAGAACAGCCACATCAGCCATTTGTTGATCGGGGTGCCTGTCATGAAGTAAAGCTCCGGCAAATTCCTTTACCGGCCATGAGAACGCCGACCAACGACCCTTGAAAATCGTCGAACGTCAAAAACCCAGCACCGCAGTCACCGCCCCACCCTCCTCCTCCCGGAAAAAGATGCGCATCTCCAACGCCGCGGCAAGATCGGCAGCGATCTGGAGCCCAAGCCCCCTGTCCGTACTGTCGACTACCCCGTTCCGGAGCCGCTGGTTCAGCTCCTCCGCCCGGGCCCCAGGCGAAGGATTGGTAAAGCTAAGATGCCGCGCGTCCGCTGAAATGACAAGCGTTCCGCCGGCGGCGCTGTATTTAACGGCATTCTGCAACAAATTGCGGACGATGACGGCCAGGAAGTTCTCGTCCGTCACCCGCATCTCCGGCGCAGCGATCCGATTGTCAACCGTCAGCTGCTTTTCTTCCATCGGCTCCCGCAACCCACTTACTTCCTTCTTGACCAACTCCCGCAAGTCGACCGGCCCCGGTTGCGGCGTAAAATGCTGCATCTGGCTCTTGCTCCACAACAACAGGTCCTCCATCGTCTCCAGCACGTTCTCCGAAGCGGACCGCAACCGCTCCTCATGTTTCCGCCGGGTCGCCTCGTCCAAAAGATCGGGCCGCTCTTTTTGTATCTGCAGCAGCTGAACGATCCGGCTCACCGGTCCTCGCAGGTCATGGCTGATGATCCCGAAAAGCCTCGCCTTCGTTTCATTGGCCCTCGCCAGCTGCTGGTTCGTCGTCGCAAGCCGCTCATTGGTTACCGCCAGCTTCCGGTAAAGGAAGAACAACAACAACGCAAACAGCCCCGTCACGACCAGCCCCGCGATCAGCGTCCACCGCAATTTCCGCCCATTCTCCAGCTGCAGGGCCTTCAACCGGTTGTCCTGGTCCAATACGGAGATCCGCCTTTCCTTCTCGTTGGTCTGATACCGGGTCTGCTGGTCCGCAAAGGTCCTCGAGGTCTTCTCCTTCGTCAGCGAATCCAGCGCCCCCACATACCGCTCGTAGTATTGCAAGGCGGCCGCCCGGTTGCCCGCCGCTTTCTGCGCCCGCGCCATATCCTGCAGGATATCCGTATAATACTCCCGGCTAAGCCGGAAGGCCACCGGCAACGCCTCCGCCAACAGCGGAATGGCCCTCGCCGGCTCCCCTTCGCCGATAAAATATTTCCCCTTCATCCGGTCGAACTCGTATCGGACAAAGCTGGCATCCATCCGCTTCGAGATCGTATCTACCTTGTCGAGAAAGGGCAGGGCCTGCGCATACAGCCCGCTGTCCATATACGACTGCGCAACTGCTACGTTCGAATAAGTGATCTCCGCCGGCACGATCTTCCCCGTCGCATAATGCTTCTCCAACGTGTCGATGCCATGATGCAGGTAATACAACGCGGAGTCCCGGTGTCCCGTCCGGCAGAAGGATTGGATAAAAGTGCAAGCATAGCGTAGTTCAGTAAGTTGCGAGTGTCCCTGGTAGGGCCTCCCCTGATACAACATCTCAAGGGCTTTGTCAGGTAGGCCTGTACTGAGATACAGCTGCGCCAGCGTGTAACAAAGTCCCGCAAAATCGATCCGCTGCTGCTTGCTCCCCGAATCCAGCCCGGGTCTTCTCAGCGCGATGCTCTTCAGGATATAATCCTGGGCGGTGCTGTAATAGGACTTCGACTTGTAATAATTTCCCAGGGTCGAATACCCGTCCGGTAGCAAGGTCTTGTCCGTCGTCGTATCGATGACGGCTGCGAGGATCCGCTCGCAGGAATCCACCTTCGCCGGCTCCTGCAGTTCAAACTCGATATGGATAAGCGATTCGCAGGTCTTCGCGATAAGGGCGGCCACCCGGCTGGCCTGTGCCAGCCGAAGACTGGTATACTCCATCTGAAGTAAAGTATCGAGCCCGATATCGTGCTCATGCGAGTAGCCCAGCGCGGCATAATAATAAAATCTCGCGCTGTCGGTTACGTCGCCGGCCGGCACAAGGGCCAGTCCCCGGAAGGCCATCTTGCGCATCTTGTCATCGGCGAAGTAAACGCCCGTGCCGGAATTGTACACATGCGTGATAATGGAATCACAATAAGCCCCCGCGGCAGCCAGGCTCTTCACGCGATCGGCCGGCTGGGCCCGCACGGGGATAACGGATACACATAGGAGCAGGAAGCAAAAAAGGGCGTTCAATGCCCACCGGCAGCTCATGGGCTTGCAGGACCAGCTTGTTGCCTTTCAGCGCGTCGATCCTGTCCCGGTTGACGATAAAGCTGCGATGGATACGGAGGAACCGCTCCGCGGGCAGCTGCTCCATCATCCCGCTCAGCGTATTGAGCACGAGATAGGAACCCTGACGCGTAACGATCCGGGTGTAATCCTTCATGGCTTCGAGGAAAAGTATATCGGGGAGGTAAAGCTTGTATCGTTCATATCCCTGCCGGATCACCAGCGTATCGACGGCCGAGTCCTTGTCAAAGGCAAACGCCTTTGCCCGTAGCTGGAAGAAGTCCCGCAGCCGCCGGGCGCACTGATCAAACCGTTCAGGCGACAACGGCTTTAACAGGTAGTCGAAGGCCTGCCGCTCATACCCCTCGATCGCGTATTCGGGATGTGACGTGATGAACACCGGAGCCGCGACCTTTCCGCCAAGGAGACTGACCAGCTCGAGCCCCGACAAACCCGGCATCTCGATATCGGCGAAAAGCACATCCGGCTGATAGTTCCCGAACAGCTCCAGGGCTTCCAACGGCTGGTCGCAGACGGCAAGCCGCTGCAGGAAAGGATAACGGGATGCCTGGGTCTCCACCGCGAGCCGGTCTATCTCATCATCGTCCACGATCACGTATTTCAAGGGCTGCATCATACCCGCAGATTTTCGACCGGGTTCACCCGCGCCGCCCGCAGGCTGCGGAACAGCACCGTCACCAGCGCTATCCCCAACAGGCACCCCGCCGCCGCCGGGAAGATCCACCAGGATATAACGGTCCGGTAGGCGAATTTCTCAAGCCACCCACGCATGAGCCACCAGGCCACCGGCGAGGCGATCAGCGTGGCCAGCGCCACCGGTCGCAGAAAGTCCACGCTCAGCAAGGCCCCCAGCGACCCTACCGATGCGCCCAGCACCTTGCGGATACCGATCTCCCTCGTCCGCTGCTGCGCGGCAAAGGTCGCCAATGCAAAAAGCCCAAGGCAGGCGATCAGGATCGTGATCCCCGTAAAAACCCCGAACAACCCCGCCAGCCGGTCCTCCGCCTGGTAAACCTTATTGAACGCTTCGTCCAGGAAGCTGTATTGGAAAGCCCGGTCCCGATCGTATCGCCCATAGACCGAACGCAGGGAAGCGATCAACGTCGGCAGGTTCACCCGCGCATTCACCTTGACGTACATGCACCCGCTGGTCGTAGTGCCCCACTTCCGCGCCGTATCCTTGCCCACAAACAAGCACAGCGGCCCGATCTCTCCTCGCAGCGACTGATAATTGAAATCCTTCAGCACGCCGCCGATGGCATATTGATGCGGTCCGAGGTGAACCTTCCGTCCCAGCACATCGCCGCTTAGTCCCAGGTCCGCCACCGCCTTCTCATTCAGCAGCACATGTTGACCATCATAGAGCGCGTCAGGCATCGATGGCTTTGCCGCCCACTGCAGCCCCAGCAGATGGACAAGATCATTGTCGGCATCCAGGGTCCGCATCATCAGTTGCTTGTCCGACCCCTCCACCGTCGCAGACCAGAGCTCATAGCCACCATACATCGCATAATGGGCCGTAGCCACCTCCCGCACCCCGGGCATCGCCTGCACTTCCCGCTTGAAGGCCTCGTAATGCCCAAGCGAGGTTCCAAAGGAGATCATCACGACGTTCTCCCGATCGACCCCGGTGTCCGTGTGCCGGACGAGATACAGCTCTTTTTCGATGATGACGCTGCACAGGACCAGCACCATCGAGATGGTGAATTGAAAGACGATAAACCCCTTGCGTACCCGTTCCGCCCCGCGTGAGCGACTTAGTTTGCCATAGAGCACCGCCACAGGCTTGAACGCCGACAGCACAAGCGATGGATAGCTGCCGCTAACCAGAATAACCACCAGCAGCAGCACCGCATAACAACCGACCACCAACGGCGTCAGCAAGAACCCGCCATCTATTTTCAACTGTAATAAATTCAGGAAAAACGGCCGGAACAAAAGAAAAAGCCCCAGTCCCAGCCCAAACGATAAGAGGGCGAATACCGCGGACTCCGCGTAGAACTGACCCGCAATGCGGCCCCTACCCGCCCCCATCACCTTCCGCACACCGACTTCCCTGGCGCGCATCGCCGACCGGGCCGTCGCCAGGCTCATATAGTTGATCAAGGCAAGCAACAAGACCAATCCCGCCACAAACGGGAAAATATCCAGGTAGCTGCCAACCCCATGCTCCTTGCCGAAAAGATGCCCGTCAACCAGCGGCACCAGCTCGAACCGGTCCTTCTCATTGGAATAGTCCGGTTGATGCGCCATCCGGTTCAATGTCCCCACTACCTTCGGCGCCGCCGACGCCTGCTTCAATCGGAAATACGTAAAGAAATTACCGCCATCCACCCTCGCAGGGTCCAGCAACCCCTTCATCAGCGGCATCGTCTCCGCCCCGGCCAGCGAACCCACAAAATCAAAATCGATCTCCGTATTCGAGGGCGGATCCGCCGCCACGCCCGTCACCTCCAGGCGCAAATCCTTGTCATACACCAACACCTGGCCAACCGGATCAACATTGCCAAAATATTTCTTCGCCGCACGCGCCGTAAGGACCACGGTGTTGGGCCTCTGTAAAACCCACTCCGGGTTGCCTTCCAGCAGCCGGAAAGAAAAGAACCGGAAGAAAGACTTGTCCGCATACAGGAACGGCCCATTATTACTGCCCACCTCCCCCGCCTTTGCCACGTTCTGAACCACCGGTGGCTGGTAGGGGCGCCAGATCCGCAGATAAGCTTCCACATTCCCATCTTCCTTTTGCAATAAAGGTCCCGTCTGATAGCTCATGGCCCCCGAATGATATTCCGAATTGCCGAAATGAAAGGTGCCCCAGGTGGTGAAGATCCGCCCCGCATTCGCCTGCCACCGGTCATAGCTGTGCTCATGCAGTACATACAGCATAATGGTCATACTTACGGCCATGCCGATTGCCAGTCCGCCGATATTGATAAGGCTGTAGAACGGGTGCCGCCGGAGTGTCCGCAGCGCACTGCGCAGGTTAAAAAAGATCATATCCCAATATACCAAGTAATCGCCACCCGCCGAAAAATGCAAAAAACAAAAAGCACCAAGTCTTCTCAGTATTTCGACCGAAGTCTCCATACCTACTGACCCGATGCTTTTGTAGGTCACTCCACCTTTGTCGGTCAAAACTTAGGCTTCGCTTCCCTGTTTTTGAGTTGTTTTATACCCTGTTTGGTGCTTATCTCCCCAATCGATCCACTTAATCTTTGGCGATCTCACCTGGATCTTCTTCTTCATCTGATTTTGGAATACATACCTCACCCGCTTCCGGACCGACCCTTGTTCAAACTCGGATTGACCTCCTTGTTCGTACTGGAATTCTTTCCTTTTTCGGATTTGATAACAATCCCTCCACCCGACTCGGATTGTCTCCTTGCCAGATCTGGATTAAGCTTTTCTTTTTGGGTAATTTCGCCCCGTCCTGGGCTTAGACTTCTCTCGGAAAACTTCTTTCGGTTTATTGATTTCCGCTTCCCGATTGTGACATTAAGGTACATCATCAAATCCCCTGTTTCCAAATTTTTGCTGCATTTGCTTTGCACAGGTTAAGCACATGGTTATCCACATTTCGCCCGCAGAACCGACAGGCGGGAAAATGACCATCCGCGGATAATATCCGCGAATCAAAACCCGTGGACAATCCGTAACTTTGCGCACACTTTGGGAGAATAAACCACCCAAGGCATTGAAAATCAGCTTATATATATGACACAAGAGCAGCTCAAGTCTATGAGGGACCGTGTAGTCGTCCTGAGGAGGTTTCTTTGACGTCGACAACCGTCAGTTCAAGATCAACGAAGAAAAACAGCTCTCGCTGAGTCCCGGTTTCTGGGACGATAACAAGCGGGCCACCGAAATTCTCAAGAACATCAAGCTCAACGAATACTGGGTCAAGCTCTACGACTCCGTCAACGGCGCCGTCGAAGACTTTGCCGTTCTCTTCGATTTCTGGAAGGCCGGCGAAGCCAGCGAAGAAGAGACGCGCGAAGCCTATGACAAGGCCCTCACCCAGATCGAAGAAGTAGAGTTCAAGAGCACACTGAACCAGCCCGAGGACGAGCTCCCCGGCGTCATGCAGATCAATTCCGGCGCCGGCGGCACCGAAAGCCAGGACTGGGCCGAAATGCTGCTGCGCATGTATCGCATGTATGGCGAAAAACAAGGCTGGTCCGTCACCGAGCTCGATCTCCAGGACGGGGAAGGCGCCGGCATCAAAAGTGCCACGCTCCAGTTCGACGGTCCCTTCGCCTACGGCTTCCTGAAAGCCGAAAGCGGCGTCCACCGCCTCGTCCGCATCTCTCCCTTCGATTCCAACGCCCGGCGGCATACCTCCTTCGCCTCGGTCTTCGTCTACCCCCTCGTCGACGACAGCATCGAGATCGAGGTCAGCCCCGCCGACCTGGAATGGGAATTCTATCGAAGCGGCGGTAAAGGCGGGCAGAACGTCAACAAGGTCGAGACCGCCGTCCGCCTCAAGCACCTCCCCAGCGGGATCATCGTCGAATGCCAGCAGGCCCGTACCCAGGGCGAGAACCGCGAGAAGGCCCTGAAGATGCTAAAAAGCCGCCTCTATGAAGAAGAGCTCCGCAGACGCGAAGCGCTGAAGAACGCCACCAACTCGACAAAGAAGAAGATCGAATGGGGCTCACAGATCCGCAGCTATGTCTTCCATCCCTATAAGATGATCAAAGATCATCGCACCGACTACGAAGTCGGCAACGTACAACCGGTGATGGACGGCGAGCTCGACGGATTCATAAAGGCTTACCTGATGAGCGAAAAAGAAACTACAACCTAAAATACACACGTCACCATGAGCATAGGAACATTCCAATACCCGGCACCGGCCAACGAACCGGTCCTCAACTACGCCCCGGGAAGCAAAGAACGGGAAACCCTCAAAAAAACCCTGCAGGAACTCAAGGGCACCCAACACGATATCCCCATGTTCATCGGGGATCAGGAAGTACGCACGGGAAAAAAGATCGCCTTTCATCCGCCCCACGAAACGGCCCACACCCTGGGCCATTATCACGAAGGCGACGAGACCCATATCCGGCAAGCCATCGACGCCGCCCTCAAAGCAAAGGCAAATTGGGCCGGTCTCCCCTGGGAAGACCGCGCCGCCATCTTCCTCAAGGCCGCCGATCTCATCAGTACAAAATATCGCCCCTATATGAACGGGACGACCATGCTCGGCCAAAGCAAGAACGCCTACCAGGCCGAGATCGACAGCGCCTGCGAGATCATCGACTTCCTCCGGTGGAACGTCCATTTCCTCAGCGAGATCTACCGCCAACAGCCCGTTAGCAGCCCCGGCGTTCACAACCGCACCGAATGGCGCCCCCTCGAAGGCTTCGTCCTCGCCATCACCCCCTTCAACTTCACCGCCATCGGCGGCAACCTCCCCACCTCGGCTGCCCTCTGCGGCAACACCGTCGTCTGGAAACCGGCGCATAACCAGATCTTCTCCGCACAGATGTTCATGCGCATCCTGAAAGAAGCCGGCCTGCCCGACGGGGTCATCAATCTCATCTATGTCGACGGCGCCACGCTTGGCAATATATGCTTCGGCCACAAAGAATTCGCCGGCATCCACTTCACAGGCAGCACCACCATCTTCAACCATATCTATAAGACCATCGGCGAGAACATCAGCCACTATCGCAGCTATCCCCGCATCGTCGGCGAGACCGGCGGCAAAGACTTCGTTCTGGCCCATGAAAGCGCCGACCCCGATGTCGTGGCCACCGCCCTGCTCCGAGGCGCCTTCGAATACCAGGGACAGAAATGCTCCGCCGCCTCCCGCGCCTATATCCCCTCCAACCTCGCCGAGTCCGTCAAAAAGAAACTCGTTGAAGGCGTGAAAAGCTTTAAAATGGGCAGCGTTGAAGATTTTTCCAACTTCATCAACGCCGTTATCGACGAAAAAAGCTTCAATAAGATCAGCTCCTATCTCGATAAGGTAAGATCCTCCCCCGACAAGGCCTCCATCCTCGTAGGCGGGAATAGCGACAAGTCGAAGGGCTGGTTCATCCAGCCGACCGTCATCGAGGCGAAAGACCCGAAATTCGTCACCATGTGCGAAGAGATCTTCGGGCCCGTTCTCACCCTCTATGTCTACCCCGCCGCCGAATTCGAAAAGACCCTCGAGCTCGTCGACTCCACATCGCCCTACGCCCTCACCGGCTCCATTATCTCCCGTGACCGCGGCGCGATCGACCTGGCGACTAACCGGCTCCGCAATGCCGCAGGCAATTTTTACATCAATGACAAACCCACCGGCGCCGTCGTCGGCCAGCAACCCTTCGGCGGAGCCCGGGCCTCCGGCACCAATGATAAGGCCGGCTCGATGCTCAATCTCTACCGTTGGCTGAGCGCGAGGACTATCAAAGAAACCTTCGTTCCACCCACCGATTACCGTTATCCATTCCTCGCTGAATAAAAAAAAACGGGCCTTGAGCCCGGCCCCCGGCAAAGGTCCTCCTTTGCCGGACATCATGAAAAAACCGGGCGCCTACTTTTAACCATTGGCAGCCCGGTTTTTTTGTCTACGCCGCTTTCTTCTCAGGTCTCAACTGCCCTCGCAAAAATCCTCCCTCGCGGGCTCCGATCAGCGTCACCACCCATATCGCCGGCGTCATCGGCGGAACATGATCCTCCTGCCCTAACGTCAGCAGCACGGGAATCCCATAAAAAGGGCTCCCCTCATCCTCTGTTTCGAAGCTCCAGTAAAGGCTCGGCGAATTCTTACGCAGCGTCTCACCGACATACCGCGCAAAAAGGTCCCGCGCAAACTTGTTCTTCCGGTCCTTCATCTCCTCCATCGTGTAATTGGCACGGATATAATCCTCCAGCACATCCAGTGAGCCGGGAGAATAGTCAAGTCGCATTCTTACTTCTTTGGGGAGGAGGCTGAGGCGGGGCATTTCATCGGGCATAATGTTCAGCCACCAGGTGTAATTGTCTTCTTTGCCGTTAAGGTCACTAACAGTTATCATAAAGGGTATTGGGGTTATTATTACAATGATAGCCAATTTTATGTAACAAAAAAGACCGCATTAAAAATCTTATCAAATATCAAAGATGGACAGTCAGGCATTATCTTTGCAAGCGCTACAAACAAATAATAATTTGATTATGAAAAAACTAGCATTGGTCCTTTTTGCAGGCATCTCCTTCGTAACCGCACACGCGCAGTCGGTGCAGTTCGGTCTGAAGGCGGGAGCAAACTTCGCCACGCAGATAGGGAGCGACGCCGGCGACAGCAGAGTAATGGGCAACGTTAACGCAGGCGTCTTTTTGCGCTTCGGCATTGCACCGGGATTCGGCATCCAGCCGGAGCTTGTTTATTCGGGTCAGGGCGCTGGCTACCGCCAGAACGGGTACAGCGATAACTATCACGCAAACTACCTCAACATCCCCCTTCTCCTGAAATGGTCCAGCCGCCAGGGCCTCTATGTCGAAACAGGTCCCCAGGTCGGTTTCCTGCTGAGCGCCCATGAGCATTATCAAGGCAACAGCTATGACAACAAAGACCTGTACAATTCCGCCGACTTCGCATGGGTATTCGGAGTAGGCTACAAGATCCCGATGAGCCCGGTGGGCATCGATTTCCGTTACAACCTCGGCATTACAAACGTCGAAAACCTCGACGTCACCCGCCAGAACGGCTCGATCCGCAACAGCGTCGTCCAATTGGGTCTAACGTACACGTTGTTCAATAGTGCCCGTAGATAATAAATTGTAAAAAAGACCGTTACTGAAGGGTTGCCAGAAAAAGGCAGCCCTTTTTTAGTTAAAATAACCACTAAGTGGTATTGCTTTTTCTGGGCATACGGGTACTTTTGCCCACAACCAAAAACCTCACAAGTATGAAAAAACTCCTTTTGTCATTCGCAGTTCTTTGTGCATCTACCATTGTTACTAAAGCCCAAATGGCCGCCGGCGATTTTCATTTTGGCGCCGGTATCCATCTCGGTCTGCCCATCGGCGACTTCCACAACGTATCCTCCTTTGGGATCGGCGGTGAGCTCCAGGGCGAGTACGCCTTTACTGAAAACGTCACCGGCGTTGCAACAACCGGTTACACGTACTTCGCTGGAAAATCCTTTGACGACGGCATCGGCGGGACCTACAAGGCCAACTACGGCCATATCCCGATCATCGTCGGCGCCCGCTATTACGCCACTGAGCAGGTCTTCTTCGGCGCCCAGATCGGCTATGGTCACTATTCCGTAAGCGTTTCCGGCACCAATGTCGGCAATGGCGCCAGCGGCGGCTCCGGCGGCTTCGAGTACCGTCCCCAGGTTGGTTACAACGCCAACCCGATCCAGTTCATCCTCAGCTATGATGGCACCTCCGTCTCCGGCGGTACCTTCAGCCAGATCGGCCTCTCCGCGCTCTACACGTTCGGCGGCGGCAAATAATAAAAAGTCTTTATACCAGGGGCCGGCGCGCAAGCGTCGGCCCTTTTTTATTATTTTTGGCACCATGAAGATCATCCTCAACGAACAGCAATTGGCCCTCACTATCCAGCGCCTGGCCAATCAGCTGCTCGAGAACCATCTTGACCTGGCCAATACCGTACTCATCGGCATCCAGCCGCGCGGCATCTACTTCTCCGACCGGATCGTTCAACAACTACAAACCGAGGTGAAACCCGAAGCCATCCAATATGGCAAGCTCGATATAACGTTCTACCGCGACGACGTCCGCAAAGGCCTCCACGAGCTCAACTATACCGAGATCCCCTTCTCCATCGAAAATAAGGATGTCGTCCTCATCGACGACGTCCTCTGGACAGGCCGCACGATCCGGGCCTCGCTCGACGCCCTGCTGGACTTCGGCCGTCCCGCCAAGGTCGAGCTCTGCGTCCTCGTCGACCGCCGCTATAGCCGCCAGCTGCCCATCCAGGCCGACTATGTCGGCCGCCCCATCGACTCCATCATCACCCAAAAAGTAAAGGTCTACTGGAAAGAAAAGGACGGCAAGGACGAAGTCACGCTGCTTTAATAAATTTACTTTAATTTTGCCTTCTAATGCAACTGAGCACAAAACATCTACTTGGCATTAGAGACCTACAACCGGCTGATATTCAACTCATTTTAGACACAGCCACCCAGTTCAAAGAAGTTCTTCAACGACCCATAAAAAAAGTCCCCACCCTCCGGGACGTCACCATCGTCAACCTCTTCTACGAGAACTCCACCCGCACCCGCATCTCCTTCGAACTCGCGGAAAAGCGCCTCTCCGCAGACACCATCAACTTCACGGCCTCCGGCTCCTCCGCCGCCAAAGGCGAGACCCTGCTCGACACCGTGAACAACATCCTCTCCATGAAAGTGGACATGGTCGTCATGCGCCATAGCGCCAGCGGCGCCCCCCACTTCCTCGCCAAACATATCCCCGCCGCCATCGTCAACGCCGGCGACGGGATCAACGAACACCCGACCCAGGCCCTCCTCGACGCCTTCTCGATCCGCGAAAAGCTCGGCGGCCTGGCCGGAAAGAAAGTGGCCATCATCGGCGACATCATGCACTCCCGCGTAGCCCTCAGCAATATCTATCTGCTAAAGAAAATGGGCGCCGAAGTGACCATCGCCGGCCCCCCTACCCTCATACCCGTCCATATCCGCGAAGCCTTCGACGTCCGCGTGGAATATAACCTCCGCAACGCCCTCGAATGGTGCGACGTCGCCAACGTCCTCCGCATCCAGCTCGAACGCCAGAACCAGCCGCTCTTCTCCTCCCTGCGCGAATACAGCCTCG
>Ga0310811_10006708_pt1 | contig 14723 bp, 13 predicted proteins | sample YCmetagenome_FD_207642 | JGI IMG/M metagenome (GOLD analysis project Ga0310811, IMG submission 207642) | Soil microbial communities from experimental microcosm in Duke University, North Carolina, United States - YC | ecosystem: Engineered > Artificial ecosystem > Soil microcosm > Unclassified ...
ACTGTTATTTATGGTAAAGTAGGCACACCTGGTGGAACATTGATTGTTCAGAGAGGTAGCAAAATAGTGGCGATCGGTACTGCAGACAAGCCGATTATATTTACTTCAGAAAAATCTCCTGGATCACGCATTTCTGGCGATTGGGGTGGTGTAGTACTTTGTGGAAAATCTGCAAACAATATTAAAGGTTCTGTTTCTACTGGAACAGACGGCATCGAAGAACTAGAAGGTGCTTACGGTGGATTCCATGGTGGTGGAGCATCACCTGCCCTTGATGACAACTCTGGTACATTAAAATATGTTCGAGTTGAGTATGCAGGTTATCCTATTAATCCTAATCAGGAAATCAACGGTATAACATTTGGCAGCATAGGTTCAGGCACTACACTTGATCATATACAAGTTACTTATGCTAATGACGATTCATACGAATGGTTTGGTGGAACAGTTACTGCTACTCACTTAGTTGCTTACAAAGGTATTGACGATGATTTTGATACAGACAATGGCTTCAGTGGCAAAGTTCAATATGGCCTTGGTATTCGCGATAAGAGTATTGCTGACCAATCAGGATCTAATGGTTTTGAGTGTGATAATGATGCGAATGGATCATCAAATACTCCGATAACAGCTGCCCAATTTTCTAACATGACAATCATTGGTGGTAAAGCTACCAGTGGCTCAACAATCAATCTTCAATTCCAGAATGGTGCACAGATCAGAAGAAATGCACAGCAGGATATTATAAATTCTATTATCACAGCTTATCCTAATGGTATCTATATTGACAACCAATTGGGAAGCCCTGGAACAATTGCAAATGCTACAAATGGAGATTTAGTTTTAAAGAACAACATCTTGGCTGGTGTAGAAGGTTGGGGTGCAAATGGTTTTGGTTCAGCAGCTACAACAGATGAGCAAACTGTACTTGGCCTATCTGCTGCTGGAAGCAAACATCCAAATAATCCTATCGGTCGTGTAGTTGCTGGTGGAGAAGGTGCATTTACAAATGGTGTATTTGCTTACTCAACAGCTGCTAATCAGGGTGAAAAACAAATTAACAATACAAGCCCAGTGTTATGGTTTAATGGTCTAAATACTGTGAAAGCAAAATGGTCTGATACAGGTCTTAGCTCAACTGTATTCGAACCATTAAATGGAACGCCAACGTTAATTCCTACGGCATCTTCATTATTAACTACTGGTGCTGACTTCACAGGCTTCACAGGCTTTGAAGTAGTAACATACCGCGGTGCATTCGGTACTACAGATTGGACTACAGGTTGGGTTAACTGGAGCCCTCAATTAACTGACTATAGCTCAAGCTCAAACTAAATTATTTCCTTTTATTTATAGTAATTTTAGATCGGAACCATGAGGTTCCGATCTTTTTTTGTCCGTACACTGTAATAACTCTCATTTCTTACTATGAAGTACCTCTTAATTATCATATCAGTACTTTCAATTGCAGGCTGTTCAATGAAAAACAATTATGACGTTGCTGACTATTATGATGCATCTCAGTGTGATTCCATACAGGCAAGTATTATAAACTATATTTTTATTGCTCCTCCTTATACACTCATGAAAGATCGCTTTAAACCTGAGCACCGTTCATTTTATTCTGACCCAAAAACACTAAGGAGATTTTCTATCGACAAATTTTATAAGAATGAAAAGGGTGTAAATTATTTTTTAATGTTGAGGCCAGGGAATAGAGTTGAGGAGAGACGAGCTGTGGGAGGATACTTTAAGCTTGGCGAGAATTATACATTAGAGGGATTCAGAGAAATTTTTGTAACGCCTATTCTCGCTGAACAAGACGCCAAAGCAAAAGGAGAGTTTCTGTTTGAGAAAATGGTTAAGGGAGAGGTGGATGAATTTTTGAAGATGAAGAGTTATGTGCAGTGGCCTAATGATGCGTCACTTTATGACACTGTAACTTACCAATGGATTCTTAATAAGGAAAAATTAGACATAAAGTAAACAATAGCAATGAGGGTGAATTTTTATTCAATTCACTTTACCCTGTCTCGCCTTCTGTGCTTCAATTACTTTTTTAATCTGCTCGTTAGAAGTAATCAGTGAGTCCTGATCTTTTTTATTCTTTTCTATTTTCTTTAACAGAGTTTCATATTCTGTCTTGTTGTCAACAAGCGATTTTTCAAGTTGGATCTTCTCGCGCTTGTTATCTTCAAGTTTCATATTCAGGTCGCGGTTCTGATTAGAGAAACGTTGTTGCTGGCGTTCAACAGCACTTAGTGCGCGGTTGGATTCATCAATCTGTTCTTGAATTTTGTCACGGTAAAACTGGACGCCAAAATCATGGACCAAAGTTTCAAAATGTTTAGAAATCTCATCACCATCAGCAGACCATTCTTTGGGGTTGATGCCAACCCACGCTTGCGCACCTTTGTCTTTTGATTTTATTACTCCATAAATAGGTTGCTGGTAGGTCTTACCGTTAATTGTTGCTTCGGTTAGTGTGATATAATCTGACGTCTGTTTCACCTTACCAAAAGTCTTCAGGTATTTTACAAAGGCTGAGTTAATGTTGTCGGTATTGCCTTCAAGATCTGTTGCATATCCATCCTGGTTCTCGCCTTTTATACGCGCTGTCTCTTTTTTCGTGGTGACGGTTTGACTATAAACACTACCAGCAATGGTGAAACTGATGACAAATACAATGAAGCTTTTGAGTTTATTCATAACAGAGATTATTCAATTTACGAAACTACAAAAATAGAAAGATGTTGCACTATTATCCGTACTTGATAAAATACATACCAGAAGGTAAAGTAATGCCAATGGCGGTGTTAAGATTGAATGTGTGCTCTCAATGACTAGAAGTTTCTTCAGTATTTTTGCTTCGGTATCAATTGTTATTGATAGCCATTCTGTCTTTTCCGATCATATTTTAATCAACCTCTCATAATAAGGTAGATCACAATAATGTACATCAACGCAAGCGTAATGTTTATGTTGAAAGAGTATTCAATATTCTTTCGCAAGAAGAATCCTGCAATGGCAACACCGAAAAGAAGCAATGGTAAAAAGAAAATCGGACCATAAACACCACGCGAGGTGGCGATCCTTTCGGTATGATTATGATCAGCGATCTTAAAGACTACCTGTAAAATTGGTGTGTATTCAAGATCAACATCTGTATTATTCTCAAACGATGGACCCTCATAGAGCCTCACTGAATGATTGGCAGTTTTTACCAGGTAACTCGATGTGCCCCTCACACGTGTAACGCTTGTCTCAATTACTTTTTCAGTTGAATGCAAGAATGGTAAGGAATAGTCAAGCATAAAAATTACCATTGTTGCAAGGCCCGCCCAGGTTAACCAACTTATGTATGGAAGATATTTTCTCATCATCTCGACACTCTCATTAACACGTGGAGTTGTTGGCCGTGGCTGACGTTTTCGATAGGCAGGGTCGCGGTGCGCCGGGCTAGCATGCGCATAAATATCATCGGGCGTTAAATCAGTTGTTGAAGGTGCCTGCCTTTTCAGATCGTATCGCCTTCGATTCTCTTCGTCTCCTAAAATTTCGTAGGCTTCATTGATCTCCTGGAAAATAGCCTCAGCCTCAGGTGATGGATTTTTATCAGGGTGATATTGTAAAGCAAGTCGCCGGTATACACGACGTATTTCCGCAGAGGGTGAAGTTGGGCTGACACCCAAAATCTCATAGTAATCTTTCATGGGACTTCAATATATAAAAATGCCGGAATAGGATTTATATGATTTTAAGATTACAAAGCGAACAATAAAACCGAAGAAACCCACTTTCCTTCTAAAGACAAATAGTATATAATGCTTAAACTCGTGTGATAATTATCACTTCCCAAACATATCCGAGATAATAGTTTTATTTCAATAAAGTACAATTAACTTAGTTACGAAAGACTCTACTCATATGGTAAAACATATACTCATCACGGGAGCATCTGGCTTAATCGGGACACGATTAACGGAGATGCTTCTTGCCAAAGGTTATTCCGTAGCCCACTTGGGTAGATCCAAAAAAGAAGATGGGGTAAAATCATTTATCTGGAATGTTGACAAACAAATTATCCAACCTGGCGCACTCAAAGGTATCACTGCTGTAATTCACTTAGCAGGTGCAGGTGTGGCCGAGAAACGCTGGACCGAAGAACGCAAACAGGAAATATTGGAGAGTCGTACGAAGTCCACCGCGCTATTGCTTGATGAATTAAAAAAAGGTCATCATACTGTTACATCATTTATCTCCGCATCGGCTATTGGCTACTATGGCTTTGAACATGATGATAAAGTTTTTCATGAAGAGGATACACCGGGCACAGATTTTTTAGCGCAGGTAACCCGTCAATGGGAAGATGAAGTTAGCAAGATTAGTAACCTTGGCATTCGTGTTGTAAAAATAAGAGTCGGTGTAGTGTTAAGTGAGAAAGGTGGAGCGTTGAAAGAGATGAGTACACCTATTCGGTTGTATGCAGGCTCGCCGCTTGGCACCGGTAAGCAAATGATGAGTTGGATTCACCTCGATGATCTGTGTGCAATCTTTATAAAGATGCTTGAAGAAGAGCAGCACATCGGAACATTTAATGCTGTTACTCCTCATCCGGTAAGCAATGCAGAATTAACCAAAGCGATTGCTGAAGTTTTACATAAACCATTACTGTTTCCAAAAGTACCAGCGTTTGCACTCAAGCTTGTTCTGGGTGAGATGGCAAACCTTGTTCTGAATGGCAGTACTGTTTCCGCAGATAAAATATTAAAGACTGGTTTTAAATTTCAATATGAAGATTTAAAACCTGCTCTTAACAACCTCTTGCGAAAGCATTGAAATGCTCTTAAATAATTAACTATTTCTTTCCACGTTCATGAAACGCACCCTTGAAGTCAGGATCTGCCTTACGCTTCTGGCGATCGATCTCTTTGGCTATTGCCTGCGCTTCTTCAAATGGTGTCTCTTCAATTTCTATATCTTCCGGTAATTGCTTCACAGGAATCTTCTCGCGAATCAATGCTTCAATTTTACCAATGTGATATAATTCTGCTGCAGTAGCAAAAGTTATCGCCTTTCCATCCTGAAAAGCTCTTCCGGTTCTGCCAATACGATGCACGTAGTCTTCGTATAAAATAGGCACGTCGAAGTTTATAACGTGCGACACTTTAACGACATCAATACCACGTGCTGTAACGTCTGTTGTAACCAGTATACGCAGATGACCTTCTTTGAAATCATTCACCGCGTTCATGCGAGTATTCTGTCCTTTGTTAGAATGAATCACGCGAACGGATTCGTAATTTTTTCTCTCCAGGTATTTATAAATATTATTGGCAACTTCTTTCGTGCGTGTAAAAATCATCACTCTGTTAAAGGTTTCCTGATCCTGAAGTAACCATTCCAGAAAATTGATCTTGGTTCTTAAATTTTTAATGTGATATACTTCCTGCTCCACTTGCTTTGCTGTAGTAGCGGGAGGCGTTACTTCAATGCGTATCGGGAATTCTAAAAACTCTGCCGATAATCTTTCAATGCGATCAGAGAAAGTAGCCGAGAACAAAAGGTTTTGTCGCTTACGCGGAATCACCTCGAATATTTTTCGCAGCTGTGGCATGAAGCCCATATCCATCATGCGATCAGCTTCATCAAGTATTAATGTTTTAATTTGTTTAGTAGGAAGTTCACCACGAAGATAAATCTCCATGAACTGTCCTGGTGTAGCAACAATAATATCAACTCCCTTTTTAATAGCTTCAATTTGTGTCTTGGTACCAACGCCACCATAGAGTGGAAGGATGCGCAAGTCAGTGTATTTGGCAACTAAAGCTGCATGACTGGCAATTTGTACAGTGAGTTCTTTAGTTGGTGCGAGGATAACAGCACGCGGTTCAACACCCTGCGCATACTTAACCTTCATCATCATGGGCAGCAAGTAAGCAGCCGTCTTGCCCGTTCCCGTTTGTGCGATGCCGATAACCTCCTGTCCGCCAAGTGCTATAGGGATACATTTCTTTTGGATCTCCGTTGGCTGATCAAATCCCAGATCGGCTATTGCATTTAATAATTGACGATTGAGATTAAAATCTTCGAATGATGTTATGGCAGACACTTTTTGGTTCTAATTTTAGGAGAAATTTGAGCGAGTTATGAAAACGACGTTGATCGTAAATGCAAATATAGTCAATGAAGGCCAAGTGTTGCAGGCCGATATGCTGGTTAAAGGTCAATTCATTGAAGCCATTGGCGATCTCTCCTCACGTAAGGCTGATGTAGTTATTGATGCTAAAGGAAAATATCTATTACCTGGTGCTATTGATGATCAGGTGCATTTCAGAGAACCCGGTCTTACTCATAAAGGATCGATATATACAGAGGCAAGGGCTGCTGTAGCCGGTGGTGTTACCAGTTTCATGGAAATGCCAAACACAAATCCGCCTGTTTTCACTCAACAATTGCTGGAGGATAAATATCAGATCGCTTCACAAACTTCACTTGCTAATTACTCTTTTTACCTTGGCGCAGCTAATGATAACCTTGATGAAGTAATGAAAACAGATCTTAAAAAAATCTGCGGATTAAAAATCTTCATGGGCTCATCAACCGGCAATTTGTTAGTTGATAATACTGAAACACTGGAGACTTATTTTTCAAGATTCCCTTCGCTCATTGCTACACACTGTGAAGATGAAGCTACAATCAGAACAAATACCGCTAAATATAAAGAGTTATATGGTGAAGAAGTTCCTATCCATGCCCATCCATTAATCCGAAGTGAAGAAGCTTGTTATAAATCTTCATCATTTGCTGTAGGTCTGGCGAAGAAGTATGGAACACGCTTACATATTCTTCATATCTCAACGGCAAAAGAGGTTTCATTGTTTGATAATTCAATTCCATTAAAAAAGAAAAAGATTACAGCTGAGGCTTGTGTGCATCATTTATGGTTTAATGATGCTGACTATGAAAGATTGGGAACGCTCATCAAATGGAATCCTGCCATCAAGAAAGCATCAGATCAGGCTGCTATTTTTGATGCTGTTCTTGATGATCATATCGATGTTATTGCTACCGATCACGCTCCTCATACCTGGGATGAAAAGCAAAATACATACTTCAAAGCACCTTCCGGCGGTCCGTTGGTACAACACTATTTAGTAGCCATGTTAGAATTTTTCCATCAGGGTAAGATTAGCCTGGAGAAAATAGTTCAGAAAATGAGTCATAACCCTGCTATCCTTTTCCAGATAGATCGCAGGGGTTATTTACGCGAAGGATATTATGCCGACATGGTACTTGTAGACCTCAATAAACCCTGGCAGGTGCAGAAAGCCAATGTTGTCGCGAAATGTGGATGGTCGCCGTTTGAGGGCACTACATTTAAATCAGCGGTAACCCATACCTTTGTTTCCGGGCATTTGGCCTATGCTGATGGACATTTTGATGAAAGTAAAAGAGGAGAAAGATTATTGTTCCAGCGCGATTAAGCCATTAGTATTTGTTATTTACCAAAGCCTGTCTAAATTTGCAGCCTGATTTTGGGAAACCGGTCAGAAACGGTAGATGTAGTTCAGTTGGTTAGAACGCCAGATTGTGATTCTGGAGGTCGTGGGTTCGAGCCCCATCATTTACCCCATCTAATTTAACAGAACCCTCGTGAGAGGGTTTTTGTTTTTTAGCTCCATCCATTTCTGGTTAACAAGTAATAAAAAGAATTAACCGCAAAGACGCGAAGGACGCAAAGTCTCGCGAAGATTAAGTAGTGATTTTGTGATGATGTAATTAATCGCCTTTCTATTTTATTTCTTTGCGAACCTTTGCGTCCTTCGCGTCTTTGCGGTTAATTTTCTGACAACGATTGCATCTCATTCAATAAGCAAAACCTTCATTAAATCAAGATTGTAACAACCTTATTTTTTCAATATGTTTAATTTATGGTTGCGTGGGACGATTATAACAGGATGTCGCTTGATAAGAGAATCAGTCTCTTGTATCAGGAAGGGAAATTTGTGATGAACATTCGATACTATGGTTATAAGGTTAACCTTTATCTGTTAAATAATTTTTATCTCGAAGTATTCGTCAATCACAAACTGGCAGCTATTGAAAAAATTCAGCTACTAGATACATCGCATTCGCGAATGAAATTTTATTCTGATCAGATTAAATTACCTCAAGAGTTACTCGTCCAATCATAGCATCATCATCCCATCACCTCGCGCAATACGTGAATTGATTTTATTTCACCCATCGAGTCAATATGATCCTGGTAGAATTTTAATAACAGATCAAGCAATGCTCTCCGTTGAATAGCAGTGATAGCAATCTGATCGGTATAACTGGCAGTAATAAATTTATTAAGTAGTTCCTCAACGCCAACATCAGCCAGGCGAACCCCCATCACTTCATGAAGGTTATGAGCACCAAAGCCAAGATACCGACTAAGCTTCAACAGAAATACTAAATGGAAATTTTCATACCCCTGAGGCATGGAATCTAACGCTACAACGGACTGATACAGAAAATCAAAAATTTCGTGCGCATGACTTTCATCTCGTACTGTCTTGTTAATAATCTCATTGATGAACATGCCAATGGTAGACTTCTTAATATCAACAGTAAGCGATTGATATGGATAGAGACACTTTACTTCTTTAATGCGATTGATGTTGGCGTTCTCACGATAGTAAACAACAAGATCAAGCAGCGTGAGTGGTTGATAGAGCGCAATTTTACTTTTAAGAGATTTACTGCGTACGCCGTTGATCATGTATGCCTGTAATCCAAAAAGCTCAGTGAAGATATTTACAATAATAGAAGTCTCTCCATATTTTGTAAAGCGAAAGACGATGCCCCTGGTTTTATGCAGCATATTATTCTACCACAGCTATTTTCCCTACAGCACTCTCAACACCATCCTGCGAAGCAGCAAATACAACGTAGACACCTGTGCCAGCGCGGTTGCCATGATAGTCCCTTACATTCCAGGTAGCAGTGCCACCCGCAGCTTGTGTCTCCCAAAGAAGTCGTCCGTTGATGTCGGTTATTTTTACAATGGCATCAGTGGCAAGTCCACTAATGCCAACGGTGCCCGTGAAATTACTTGTTACAGGATTTGGAAATATTTTAACATCCTTAAAAGTACTTTCACTTGCCGTAGCATCAGCGCGATAAGATATAATACCTTTATCTGTTGCAAAGAACACTTCTCCAGTAAGTGAGTTGATCTCAATGTCACGAATTACATTTGATAACAAGGGACTATTATCAATCGTAAAGTTTTGCAATTGAGTTTCACCACTCGGGCTAAAAAGCCAAACACCGTTGTCAGTGCCAACCCATTTACGGTTAGCTGCATCTACTTTAATAACATTAACTTTTTCGTTCCTTAGCAGGTATCGATTATCAATAATTGGTTTAACTGCATCGCTAACACTCGTGAAGATATTGTACGTATCAATGAAATAGGCAATACCCAAATCAGTGCCAACCCAAACATACCCATCACGATCAACAGCCAATGCCCGAACGGACTTACTGGGCAGTGCGCCACTTCCTGCAATATCCGTTAAGTATTGACTTGAATTGGTTTCCTTATTGAAGACTAACAACCCACCACCTTGCGTTGGATTTAATGCAGCCCATACATATCCGTTAAGATCAACCCGAATATCTGTTGGGTATCGGGCAACACTTAGAGGAGGAGCGTATGACTCCCATGATGCATCAGATTTAAGAAGTTGAAGAGAACTGGTGCTGCCGTAATTCGCTACCCATAATCCGGCATCTGAATTTTCGAGTGCTGTAATGTTCACAAATTTTCCTGGAGGATTCAAATTATCCAATGGACTGTTGGAATCATCATATACCTTAACAGTACCTTGAGCATTACGCTCTTCAACACCATAACCAAATGAAGAAGCATAATATTTATCTGCCGATATAAAAACAACATCTGTTATGTCTTTAACTGTTGATGGTAAGTTTAACCAGGAACCATTGGTAAACAAATCAATTCCACCATTGTTGCCTAACGCAGAGAAGGCGCTTGAATATCCTCCGGGTGAACTATAGATGCCTGAATTGAAATACGTTAACTTAACTGCATTGTTCTTAGGTCCATTTGGAATTAAGTTTTGAAAACTTCCTGATGAATTAGTAACGAGACCATTTATGGCATCGCCAATCCAGAGCTTGCCCTGAGTATCTTGTATGGCTATGTTGGGTTGAACAATATTGTTGTCTGTTAGTTGTGTTAGATCATTGCTGATATTTAATTGCCAGACATTTGTGCTCTCGGTAATTATGATATTTGATGCTGAAGCACTGATAGAATTAAAAACAATACCCTGCAGATACGCTTCTTTATTCCAGGCTCCATTTTCATTGTGGTATACACCCTGGTTATTAATGACTGCATATACATCGTTATTAAATGTAGCGAGACCCTGAACGCTTGTAGCAAGTTCACCCTGATCGTATCGTTTCCAGTTGTTGTAGTCTAACAGGTTAGTATTTATGTTACCCGTCATTACACCTTTCTCCGTTCCCAGAAAAACACTATCGCCCTTGAATGTAGAAGCCGTTATTTTCAATGTGCTTCCATTCGATCCAAGATCGCGCCAGGTCTCCTTCACTTCAAGAGCATTTAAATCAAATACAACAAGTCCATAGTCTGTCGAGAGATACGCATAACCAGCGCGAGTAGTAATGTGGTTTATTTTCTTCGAAGCATTAATACTTGTTGAGTTGGCTAACCTGTTGAAATTCTCAACATGGTTGTTTGTAATCAGATCAAGATTACCATCAGCATATCCAATAATTACTTTGCCTGTGCTTTCATCATAACCTATGTAAGATATATCTGCTCCACTGAGTCCGTCTAATCGTGAAAAGCTTGTGATGCTGTTATCAGATTTATCCAGCATCATTATTCCATTCTCCGTAGCTCCAAAGACTTTGGTATTTGCTACAGCTATACATGTAATGTTGTTATACGATATATGTACTCGCCACGTGCCAATGGGTATCTCAGTTTGAGCGCATAGATTTGTAAGATGAAAAGATAACCACAAGATAACGGCAGCACGATACACATCTCGTGTTTTCACAATACTCCATTTTTTCAATGAGACATTTGCTGATGATTTCATTGCGTGTTTTTTCCTTTCATGCCATCATTAAAAGATTTCCGGCTTCTCGCTTCATATTCCTTTTTCTCACCGAGCATTACTTTTTGATTATTATCGGTAAGCCGATAGGAGAAAGAAGCCAGTTCACCAGTTTGAGCACAGATGGCATGAACCTTCGTAACGAACTCTGCAACGGCCAACAAATAAGGCATAGGGCCAAATGGTTTCCCTTCAAAGTCCATATCTAAACCAGCAACAATAATTCGCTTACCTGAATTAGCCAGGGTATTACATACTTCAACGATGGCATCGTCAAAAAATTGGGCTTCATCAATGCCTACCACTTCACAATCTCCGGCCAGTAGTAGTATGTCGCTGGCAAAATTAACGGGCGTTGAACGGATAGCATTTTCATTATGAGAAACAATCTGTTCATGATGATAACGGGTATCGGTTACGGGTTTGAATATTTCTACCTTCTGCTTGGCAATGATAGCGCGGTTCAGTCTTCGGATCAGTTCTTCCGTTTTACCGGAAAACATACACCCGCTGATGACTTCAATCCATCCGCTTCGTTCTTTACTTTGGCTGGCGCCGAAATGAGGCTCAATAAACATTGTGCAATTTAACAGTCGGCGGTTAATAGTCCATAGGCCGTTATTGTCCAGTTATACCATTCTAACTGGTCACTGATTAGTCCCCCGGAAAAATCCATGAACGGGCCTCATAGAGTGTGCACATAACGCAATAACCATTAACTTTATGTCCGTCAATTAATTTGAGTTATCCGAAATAAAAAATCATGGACGAAAAGATCAGTTTAGAGGCGATATCCTTATACGCAGATGCCTACTCAGAAAAAGTGTTGAAGGGGTTTTTTAGTTCAAAGGAGAAAATCAACGGGCAGGAGATTCTCGCCCTCTGCAATGTACAGCAGATTAATCTTTTCATTGTGAGGGAACTCTTCAGATCATGGAAGGAAGAAACCCGCAAACTCAAAAGTTCATACTTTGATTATGAGCATCCTGATGTGAAGGAAGCACTGGAGAATTTCATGGGTGTATTGTCTCGCAATATCTCAATCGGTCAGTCTTACTTCAACCCTCTTCTCAAGAAATCAGTCAGTCAAACATTGATGGTGATTTTTGATCCGTATGATTTCTTTTCCATGTTAATGACGGGCAAGAACAACAAACTTGATGTAGCTTCCTTTCGCGAGGAGATTAAATATCTTAAAGTTAATAAGGCGCCACTTGAACGTTTACTGGAACGTCTTGAAGAAAAGAATGTAGAGGAGATCAGCGGCAATGAAGCTTTTTCATATCTGGACCAGATTCTGGAGGAGGTAAACTTTACACCGGAAGATGTAGAGGAGTATATTGAAAAATTCTCTTCGGTGTTACCGTTAGATCCTGCTCAGTTTTATGTAACGAAAACGCCAGAGACTTTTGTCGTAGCACCAACACCAGTTCAGACACAAGAAGTAAAAAAACCGGAGCCACCTCCTGCACCTCGGGTTAATCAACCCAAGGCAAATGCAGTAGCTCAACCTGTACAGCAGGTCTCAAGCTTGAATGACAAGTTAGGCAACACACCACGTGTGTCTATGATTGATAATCTTCAGAAGATCTTTCGAATAAAAGATAGTCTTACCATCAATCAGAAATTCATGTTCACCAAAGTCTTATTCCATGGCGACTTTGAGTTATTTAGTAAAGCCATTGATGATCTCGACAGACAAGACGGAATAAAAGGGGCGATGCGTTATTTGGAAGATAACTATGGTGACTGGGATCAGGAGAGTGAAGAGTTCCATGAGTTTATGGAATTGGTAGAAAGAAGATTTAGCTGATACAGTCTGAAATGAAATTTCTGTTTAGAAACAGTTCATTTAAGAGTTTGCTGCTGAATATCCTGATAATTTTTAGCTTGTTCTCCCTGCTATCTTTTGTTTTCTTTTACGAATATCTTCCGTACGCTACGAATAAAAATCATGTTGTTACAGTTCCCGATATTAGAGGACAAAATCTGAATCAGGCAACAAACAATCTAAGGGATCGAGATCTTCAAATAACAATCTCTGCGGATTCAGGATATAATGTGATGACAGAACCACTTACAGTTTTGGATCAATATCCTCGTGCGCTTTCAAAAGTTAAAGTTAATCGAAGCATAACAGTAAAACTGAATGCGAGAATTGCTCCTCTAATAACCTTTCCTGACTTAACAGGTTCAACTCCTGAATTGGCAAAGAAGCAACTTTCAGATTTGGGAATCAGGATAGGCAAGCTTACATACACACCTGACATTGCAATCAACTCAATACTCTCGGCTCAGATTAATAATCTTGAAATTCATGCTGGTGAAAAAGTACGAATGGGAAGCCTCGTAAATCTAACGATTGGAGTAGATTCAACTTCTGTAACACAATGAAAACAAAATCCATCATTCTTGGTGTATTGCTCTTTTCATGGTTTTTGATTCATACCATAATTATTACAGTTGATGGCCTTACAGATAATCCGCAGCAAGCTGATTATATTTTGATTCTTGGTAACACCGTAAATCCAGACGGTACTCTTTCCGCCAGACTAAAGGCTCGGGTTGACAAAGGTCTTCAGTTGTTCAATGATTCATTAGCAGATAAAATTATTGTAAGTGGCGGACTTGGCGTTGAAGGATATTACGAAGCCCGAGAGATGAAGAAGTATCTCATTGCTAAAGGCGTAGACGAGAAGGATATTATTGTAGATGACCTCGGTATTAATACTGTAGAGACGGCCAGGAACTTTGTGAAGATCACAAAAGGAAGTAACAATAACTCAGTGATTGTTGTATCTCAGTTCTTTCATATTACCCGCACGAAATATATTCTCAGAAAGCGAGGTGTTAAGAATGTTTATGGTGCACACCCGAATTATTTCGAATGGCGGGATTTGTATTCCGTGTTTCGGGAATTCTTTGCCTTTTACCAGTACCTGATTATCGACTAAGATTATTTTTAGATTCGCTGCAGCACCTGCATGCGATGAGCATCAAGCTTGAGTAATATAAAGAGAAGAATAGTAAAGCCCCACAATGAAGAGCCTCCATAACTAAAGAATGGCAACGGTATACCGATCACAGGAAACAACCCAATAGTCATACCAATGTTAATGGTAAAGTGAAAGAAGAAAATACACGCTACACTATAACCGTATACTCTGGCAAACCTGTTCTTCTGTCGCTCAGCTAAAAACATAATACGAAGGATGAGAGCAACGAATAATGAAATAATAAGTAAGCTTCCTACCCATCCATGTTCTTCGCCTATAGTACAGAAAATGAAATCTGTATTTTGTTCAGGAACAAACTTCAATTTGGTTTGTGTACCTCTCAGGAAACCTTTTCCAATAAAGCCTCCACTACCAATGGCCACCTTTGATTGATAAACGTGATACCCTGCACCAAGCTGATCGAGATCAGGATTAAGCAAAACACGAATACGTTTCTGTTGATGCTCTTGCAAAACATTATTAAAAACAAAGTCAACACATTTGATTGTGCCTGCGAGCAAAAGCGCTCCTGCAGTTATGATCATGAGTCGTTTTA
>Ga0310811_10006709_pt1 | contig 14723 bp, 15 predicted proteins | sample YCmetagenome_FD_207642 | JGI IMG/M metagenome (GOLD analysis project Ga0310811, IMG submission 207642) | Soil microbial communities from experimental microcosm in Duke University, North Carolina, United States - YC | ecosystem: Engineered > Artificial ecosystem > Soil microcosm > Unclassified ...
CGGTGAAGCTCTGGAGCAGGCGCTCACCCGGCCCGAAGCGGATCTCGGCGATCCCCTTCTTGGCCAGGAATGCGCGCACCGCGGTCGGCCCGCCCGCCAGGCGCAGCAGGCAATCGTTGGCGGTATTGTCGCTCTGCGTCAGCGCGCGCTGCAGCAATTCGCCGACCGTGGTCTTGTAGCCGTCGCCCTTGACCAGCGCCGCGATCGGCTGGTGGAACAGCGTCAGATCGTCCTTGCGCACGGTATAAGGATCGTCGAGCGACAATTTGCCCTGGTCGCGCAGGTCGAGCACGGTCATCGCGACCCACAATTTCGACACGCTCTGCTGCGGCAGCTTGAGGGCGCCGTTCGAGGTGACCATCCAGCCATCGTCGATGCTCATCACCGCGATGCCGACCTTGCCGCCGAAATCGCGCGTCAGCGAGGGGACGAGCGCGGTGAGCGCGGCGGGCGCCATGACCGCCGGCCTGGGCGCGGGCAGCGGCTGCACGACGGCGCGCGGCGGCGCATAGACCACCGGCGGCGCGGCGCGCGCGACCTTGTTGGACTGGCTGTCGGAAACACACCCCGCGATCGCGAGGCCGACGCATGATCCCAACGCTATCTTACCGAAACGCTTCACAGAACGACCCATGGACCCCCGCCCGTATTTTTATCGCCGACAGAACTATCGTACGAAAACGGTTGCGGAATGCCTGATATAGTGTCTCCGCGATGAACCGCACCTGAAAAACGGCGGGGCGAGCAACCCAACGCGCTGGAATCCGGAGATTCCCTTACGGAACCAGAACGGTATCGACCGCGACGGGCGCGGTTTCGGGATAATCGAGCGTGTAATGCAGCCCGCGCGATTCGTGACGATGGAGCGCCGAGCGCACGATCAGGTCCGATGTCTGGAGCAGATTGCGCAGCTCGATCAGGTCGGGCGTCACGCGGAAATGGCCGTAATAATCCTCGACCTCACCGGTCAGCATCTTGATGCGGTGGGCGGCGCGTTCGAGCCGCTTGGTGGTCCGCACGATGCCGACATAATTCCACATGAAGCGGCGGATCTCGGTCCAGTTCTGCTTGATCACGACCTCTTCGTCGGAATCGGTCACGCGGCTTTCATCCCACGGCCGGATCGCGGGCGGCGGCGGCAGATCGTCCCAATGCGCGTTGATATGCTTGGCGCACGCCTCCCCGAACACGAAGCATTCGAGCAGCGAATTGGACGCCAGGCGGTTGGCGCCGTGCAGCCCGGACTGGGTGCATTCGCCGGCGGCGTAGAGGTGCGGCAGATCGGTGCGGCCGTCGAGGTCGATCATGATCCCGCCGCAGGTGTAATGCTGCGCGGGCACGACCGGGATCGGCTCCCGGGTCATATCGATGCCGAGGCCCATCAATTTCTCGTAGATGGTCGGGAAATGATGTCGGACGAACTCCTCGCCCATATGGCTGATGTCGAGATGGACGTAATCGAGCCCGAGCCGCTTGATCTCATGGTCGATCGCGCGCGCCACGATATCGCGCGGCGCGAGTTCGGCGCGCGGGTCGAAATCGGGCATGAAGCGATAGCCGGTCTCGGGGATCTTGAGCTGCCCGCCCTCGCCGCGCACCGCTTCGGTGATCAGGAAGTTCTTGACGTCGAGATTGTAGAGGCAGGTCGGGTGGAACTGCATCATCTCCATGTTCGAGATGCGGCAGCCCGCGCGCCACGCCATCGCGATGCCGTCGCCGGTCGCGCCGCGCGGCGCGGTCGAGAAGAGGTAGGTGCGCCCTGCCCCGCCGGTCGCCAGGATCGTGGCATTGGCGGTGAAGGTTTCGACCCGGTCGGTGGCGCGGTTGACCGCATAGACGCCCCAGACGTTGCCCGCGCCCGAATAGCGCTGCTCGTGCTTCGAGGTGACGAGATCGACCACCACCATGTCGGGGACGAGGGTGATGTTGGCATGCGCCTGCGCGGCGTGGAGCAACGCTTCCTGCACCGCCCAGCCGGTGGCGTCGTTGACATGGACGATACGGCGGTGACTGTGCCCGCCCTCGCGCGTCAGGTGGAGGTCGCCGCCTTCCTTGTTGAACGGGACGCCCAGTTCGATCAGCCGCTCGATCGCGCGCGGCGCGTTCTCGACGACGAATTCGACGGTCTTGCGGTCGTTGAGCCCCGCCCCGGCGATCATCGTGTCCTCGATATGGCTTTCGAACGTGTCGCCCGGTTCGAGCACCGCGGCGATCCCGCCCTGCGCCCAGGCGGTCGACCCCTCGGCGAGGCCGCCCTTGGCGAGCACCGTGACCCGGAATCGGTCGGCGAGGTTGAGCGCGGCGGTGAGCCCGGCGGCGCCGGAGCCGATGATCAGGACGTCGGATGTGTGGGGATCGGTCATCGAACTCTCCTTAGCCCCTCCCCTTCAGTGGAGGGGTTGGGGTGGGGACTCTCCCCAGGCGATTGGCTTGAGGCATATCCCCACCCCCAACCCCGTTCGAGGTGAACAGTCCCCCGGACTGTTCAGGTTGTGCCGGGGGCACAACCGACCTCGAACGCCTGAAGGGGAGGGGCTTATAATGTCATGCATTCGACGCCCGCGTCAGGTTGAGGAATACATCCTCCAGATCGGGCTCCTTGGTCGACACGTCGATGATCGCGAAGCCGCTCTTCTGCACCGCGTCGAGCACCTGGCCGGCATTGGCGAGGTCCTTGCGATAGGTGATTTCGAGCACGCGCTCGCCCTTGAGGTCGACCTTCTGGAAACAGCTCGCCTGCGGCGCCACCGCGATGTCGCGATCGACCGTCACCTCGACCACTTTCTCCTGCGCCATCCCGACCAGATCGCGGGTCGGTTCGTTGGCGATCACCTTGCCGTGGTTGATGATCGCGATGCGGTCGCACAATTCCTCGGCTTCCTCGAGATAATGCGTGGTCAGCACGATCGTCACGCCGCGCTGGTTCAATTCGCGGACATAGGCCCAGAGCTGCTGGCGCAATTCGACATCGACGCCCGCGGTCGGCTCGTCGAGCACCAGCACCGGCGGCGAATGGACCATCGCCTTCGCCACCATCAGCCGGCGCTTCATGCCGCCCGACAGCGTGCGCGAATAGGCGTCCCATTTGTCCTCGAGATGGACGGCGCGGAGCAGGTCCATCGAGATGCGCTTGGCCTTGGGCACGCCGTACAGGCCGGCGGTGATCTCGAGCGTCTCGAACGGGGTGAAGAAGGGATCGAAGGTGATCTCCTGATTGACGATCCCGATCGAATATTTGGCGTTGCGCGGATGCTCGTCGATGTCGAAGCCCCAGATCGACGCCGATCCGCCGCTCTTGTTGACCAGCCCCGCGAGGATGTTGATCAGCGTCGACTTGCCGGCACCGTTGGGGCCGAGCAGCCCGAACACCGACCCGCGCGGCACCTCGAAACTGACCCCGTCGAGCGCGCGCTTGCCGCCCGCATAGGTTTTGCAAAGCTGGTCGATCACGATCGCGGCGTCTGTCATGGCCGCGGACTTAGGACCGCCGGATCGTTACGCCAAGGGCCGAGGCGCGGCGGCGGCATTCAATATTGAGCTCAGGCGTTGCGCCCAGCCGACAATCCTTTCCCCGGAAAGGCAGGGCAACCGCTTATGCACCTCGCGTAACGAACCGGGCGTTTGCAGCCTTCACATCCCCGCGGCTGCCAAAACACTCGGCTTGTGAATCTCCCCCATCTCAACCTGCGTCACCCCGGGCTTGTCCCGGGGTCCACCGTGCAGCTCTACCAGCGGCCGATGGGTGCACGGCGCGGTGGATGCCGGGACGAGCCCGGCATGACGATTGAAGCTGAACGCAACCTGCCCGGGTCCGCCCTCACCCCAAGCCCAATTCCATGGCGATTGCCCTCTCCCGGAAGGGAGGAACGAGGAAGGTTGCCGAGCGGCGTTATTTGACCGACGGCAACGCCAGCGCGGGCGCGATGGTCAGCGTCTGTTGCGTCGTGACCGACGTGCCGGCGACCTTGTCGGTGACCGTCGCGACTACCAGATAATCGCCGAACGGTCCGTCCGAATCGACGCCATAGCCGAGCGCGCCATCGCCGAGCGTGGGCTTCTTGGGGTCGGCGGGCGCCGCCTTGTTCCATATCACCACGCCCTTGTTGTCCTCATTGGTCGTGCCGTCGGGCCGGGTGATCACGAAATCGGCGGCGACATCGCATTTGCCGTCGGCATCGGCCTTGCAGCCGCGGAAGATCAGGAAGGTGAAGAGCGGCCGGTCGGCGACGGTGTGGGTCGATGCTTCCTTCTGGCCATTGCCGATCTTCCAGGCGGCGGTGAAGGTCGCGGCGTCGCGCGCGGCGACCTGCATGACGCTGAACCCGTCCTTTTCCGCGATGTTGAGCGCCGGCGGCGCGAGTTTGGGCTTGGGCTTCGCGGCCCTGGGCTTGGCGGTCGCCGGCTTCGCAGCCGGCTTGGCGGCGGACTTCGGGGCGGCGGGCCTGGTCTGGGCAGCGGCGGCGGGCGCCACGACGATCGACGCGGCGATCGCCGCACGGAGCAGGAAGGTCATGCCGCCTTCGTGCGCCGCCGCTCACGGCTTGGCAAGACGGTGGGGCGGCGGGGGAGATTGATGCGGCCGACGCGCCTTGCTATTCGCGCCGGCATGATCGCTCCGCCCGAAACCGTCCGCGTCTCCCACGCCCGCGTCGCCTGCGATGGCGCGACCGACATTCCCGGCGGCGCCTCGCTCGGCCATCCGCGCGTGTTCCTGCAGATCGACGAGGCCGGCTATGTCGATTGCGGCTATTGCGACCGCCGCTTCGTGCTGATCGGCGGCCCGGCCGACGGCGCCGACCAGAGCCAGCTTCCCGATCACCCGGCTGGCGCGTCAGTCTGAGCACAGCGATCGAGCGACAGCTCGATCGCGGTCAGTGCCAGACCGGCCGGCGGCCGGGCGAACGCCCGAGCCGACCGACGGCGCGGCTTTGCCGCGACGTGACGTGACACAGGCGAAGGCCACCCTATATTGCCTGCCATGACCACCCCCGCCGATCCCCGCCAGTTCCTGTACCGCGACCAGCTCGACCCCGAAGAGGCGAAGCGGCTGACCGCGAAAGCGCTCGACCATGCCGACGATGGCGAACTCTATCTGCAATATGCGCGGTCGGAAGCGTTCGGCTTCGACGATGGGCGGCTGAAGACCGCGAGCTACGACACGCATTCGGGATTCGGTCTGCGCGCGGTGTCGGGCGAGACCACCGCTTTCGCCCATGCCAACGAGATCAGCGCGCCGGCGATCCTGCGCGCGTCGGAGACGATGGCGCTGATCGATCCCTCGACCGGTCCCAAGGCGGCCCCGCCGGCGCGCACCAACCGGCACCTCTATACCGATGCCGATCCGCTCGACCTGATCCCGTTCGCCGACAAGGTGAATCTGTGCCAGACGATCGACGCCGCCGCGCGCGCCCGCGATCCGCGCGTCGCCCAGGTCTCGGTCAGCCTGTCGGGATCGTGGAACGTGGTCGAGATCGTGCGCCCCGACGGCTTCACCGCGACCGACGTGCGGCCCCTGGTCCGGCTCAATGTCTCGATCGTGGTCGAGCATGACGGCCGGCGCGAGACGGGCACGTTCGGGATCGGCGGGCGCTATCTCTACGAATCCTTGTTCGACGCCAAGACGTGGAACCGCGCGATCGACGAGGCTTTGGCCCAGGCCTTGGTCAATCTCGACTCGGTCGCCGCCCCGGCGGGCGAGATGACCGTGCTGCTCGGGCCGGGCTGGCCGGGCGTGCTGCTGCACGAGGCGATCGGCCACGGGCTCGAGGGTGATTTCAACCGCAAGGGCACCAGCGCCTTTTCCGGCCGGATCGGCGAACGTGTCGCGGCGCCGGGCGTGACGGTGGTCGATGACGGCTCGATCAACGCGCGCCGCGGATCGCTGTCGATCGACGACGAAGGCACGCCGACGCGCGAGAATATTCTGATCGAGGACGGCATCCTCAAGGGCTATATCCACGACCGCCTCAACGCGCGGCTGATGGGGGTCGAGCCGACCGGCAACGGCCGCCGCGAATCGTTCGCGCACGCGCCGATGCCGCGCATGACCAACACCTTCATGAAGGGCGGCAACGACGACCCCGCCGAACTGCTCGGCCGGGTCAAGAAAGGCATTTTCGCCAAATCGTTCGGCGGCGGCCAGGTCGACATCGTCTCGGGCAAGTTCGTGTTCAGCTGCACCGAGGCCTATCTGATCGAGAACGGCAAATTGGGCGCGCCGATCAAGGGCGCGACGCTGATCGGCGACGGCCCGAGCGTGCTGACCAAAGTGACCGGCATCGGCAACGACTTCGCGCTCGACGAGGGCGTGGGGATGTGCGGCAAGGGCGGACAGAGCGTACCGGCGGGGGTCGGGCAGCCGACCTTGCTGGTATCAGGGCTGACGGTGGGCGGAACGGCTGTTTAAGGTCCGGTTTGTCCGTCATGCCGGCCTTGTGCCGGCATCCACTGTGCAGCGTATCCATCGGCCCTTGGACTTGTGGCCCGGTGGACCCCGGCACAAGGCCGGGGTGACGATTCATAGCTTCTAAGAGCCGGGGAGTCGTATGGGCGTTCTTTGGACGGTTTGGCCTCTCGACGAGCAGATGCGCGCCTGGCTCCACGATCAGGGAATCGCATTTCCCGACAAGAACTCGCGCTTCCCAACCGGTAGCGAGGTTAAGCAGATGCTTGCAGCCTTCCCCGGCTCTTCAGAGATAACGGACAATGGTATCGGCGCTCCTTACTCTGCCTTCCTTACGCAGGGAGCTGCAGATGACGAATTGTGGACGCTGCTTCAAATCACCGAATTTACCGGTGACGATGAACCACAGCAGCTTTGGTTCGAGAAAGGCCATGAGCAACTTATTGCTGATGTCCTTCGCAAATTGACGCCGGCTTGCGGGCCGCTCGCGCTGATTGCCGATGTCGGCGATCCCCCGCAAATCATTGATTGAGGAATATGGATAGCTGGCCCGAACTCGACTGGTCCCACTGGCGCGACACCGCGATCGGCCTGCAATTGCGTGCGCAGATCGTCGGCAAGGTGCGGCTCGCGCTGACGCCGTGGCTCAACCATAGCTGGCACATACCCTTCTATCTGACCGCGCGCGGCTGGACGACCTCGGCGATCCCGTGCGGCAATCGCATCCTGCAGATCGATTTCGACCTGATCGGGGAGCAGGTGCTGCTCGCGACCAGCGACGGCGCGACACGGTCGATCGCGCTCGCGGCCGGGACGATCGCCGATTTCCATGCCGCGGTCGTCGCCGCGCTCCAGACGCTGGGCGTGTCCGCCGACTTCGATGGCAGCCCGAGCGAGATGCCCGGTTATCCGCGCTTCGCCGACGATCGCGAGTCGCGCCCTTACGACGCCGAGGCCGCCCGCGCGTTCTGGCGCGCGCTGATCCAGGTGCAGCGCGTCTTCTACCGGTTCCGCACCGGCTTCCTGGGCAAGGCGAGTCCGATCCATCTGTTCTGGGGCAGCTTCGACCTCGCCGCGACGCGCTTTTCGGGGCGAGTCGCGCCGAAGCATCCCGGCGGCATGCCTGGCCTGCCCGACGACGTCGCGTGCGAGGCGTACAGCCATGAGGAAGCGAGCGTCGGCTTCTGGCCGGGCAGCGACGCATTTCCACACGCCGCTTTCTACGCCTATGCCTATCCCGAGCCCGCCGGTTATGCCGATGCGCCGGTCGCGCCGGATCAGGCCGCCTGGAATTCCGAACTACGCGAGTTCATCCTGCCTTATGCAACGGTCCGCGCGGCGCCCGATCCCGACGCGGCGTTGCTCGCTTTCTGCCAATCGACCTACGACGCCGCCGCCGACCTCGCGCGCTGGGATCGTGCGACGCTCGAATGCCCGATCGGCCGGCCCCGGGTGCCACGGCAGGTTTAGGCATATCCGTCACCCCAGCGAACGCTGGGGTCTCGTGCGATGGTATGATACGGCCTGAGATCCCAGCTTCCGCTGGGATGACGGAATGAGAGCATGGCCGACTTCTTCGACACGCTGAGCGACAAGCATATCGCCTTCGTCGAGCGCCAGCCGGTGTTCTTCGTCGCCACCGCCGCCGCCGACGCGCGGGTCAATCTCAGCCCCAAGGGAATGGATTGCTTCCGCGTGCTGGCGCCCGACCGCGTCGCCTATCTCGACGTGCAAGGGTCGGGGAACGAGACCAACGCGCATCTGATCGCCGACGGGCGCATCACGATCATGTTCTGCGCGTTCGACAATCCGGCCCTGATCCTGCGCCTCTATGGCCGCGGCCGCCCGGTCCTGCCGCAGGACGCCGACTGGATCGAACACGCACGGGCCTTCACGCTGCTGCCCGGCACACGGCAGATCTTCGTGATCGATATCGACCAGGTCCAGACCAGCTGCGGCTGGGGTGTGCCGCACATGACCTTCGAGCGCGAGCGCGAGACGCTGAGCAAATATCACCGCCACTATGGCGAGGAGGTCCGCCAGGCCAAATATGCGGTACGGCTGACCAGCATCGACGGCCTGCCGGTACGTAATCCGACCCAAGGCCCCCCCGGCGTCCCATCACCAATGCAGGAACCGCAATAACAATGAGCCTCGTCGAACTCGGCGGCTATTCGTACCCCGAAGCGCATATCATCGTCGGCCGGCTCGAATCCGAGGGCATTCCGGCGATTGCCTTCGATGCCGGCACGCACATGGCCGAAGGGTCGTTCCGGCTGATCCCGGTGCGCGTGATGGTGGACGAGGACGATCTCGACCTCGCGCGGCGACTGCTCAAAGAATGGGCAGAAGATTCTGCCTAAAAAGTAGGCAGCACTTCGCAGCTGCACAAATTTTGACGCTTCCGTAACATTTGATTGCGCGATTCCGCCCGGAATCGCGTCGAATCGACTCTGGCACGCCCCTTGCGACGCAACATCCGGACAAAACGGAAGGGGGCGCGATGAAGCTCGTCATTGCCATCATCAAACCGTTCAAGCTCGACGAAGTGCGCGAGGCGCTGTCGGGCGTGGGCATTGCCGGCATGACCGTGACCGAGGTGAAGGGGTTCGGCCGTCAGAAGGGCCAGACCGAGATCTACCGCGGCGCGGAATACAGCACGAACATGGTGCCGAAGATCAAGATCGAGATCGTCTGCGGCTCCGACCTGGCGCCCGCGGTGGTCGAGGCGATCCAGGCATCCGCCAACACCGGCGCGATCGGCGACGGCAAGATCTTCGTCCTGGATGTCGGTCAGGCGGTGCGCATCCGCACCGGCGAAACCGACGACACGGCGCTCTGAGATGGGGGGAATGATGAAACGATCGACCAAATTCATGGCCCTCGGCCTGGCCTCGGCGGCGCTGGTCGCCGCGCTGCCGGCCTGGGCGCAGGCCGCGGCACCGGCGCCGACGGTCAACAAGGGCGACACCGCCTGGATGATGACCTCCACCCTGCTCGTGCTGATGATGATCCTGCCCGGGCTGGCGCTGTTCTACGGCGGCCTCACCCGCGCCAAGAACATGCTGTCGACCATGACGCAGATCGGCGCGGTCGCGTGCCTCGCGATGCTGATCTGGGTGATGTGGGGCTATACGATGGCGTTCGGCGACGGCGGCAACGCCGTCGTCTCGGGCCTCGGCAAGGCGTTCCTCAAGGGGATCACGCCCGATTCGACCGCGCCGACCTTCACGCCCGGCGTCGCCATCCCCGAATATGTCTTCGTCTGCTTCCAGATGACCTTCGCCGCGATCACCGTGGCGTTGGTGCTGGGATCGGTGGTCGAGCGCATCAAATTCTCGGCGGTGATGGTGTTCGGCGCGATCTGGCTGACGATCGTCTATTTCCCGATCGCGCACATGGTGTGGGCATCGGGCGGCGTGTTCTTCAAGCTGGGCGCGCTCGACTTCGCCGGCGGCACCGTGGTGCACATCAACGCCGGCGTCTCGGCGCTGGTCGCGTCGCTGATCCTCGGCAAGCGCATCGGCTATCCGACCGAGCGCATCGTGCCGCACTCGCTGACCCTGACCGGGGTCGGCACCGGCCTGCTGTGGGTGGGCTGGTTCGGGTTCAACGCGGGATCGGCGCTCGAGGCCAATGGCTCGGCGGGGCTCGCGATGATCAACACTTTCGTCGCCACTGCTTCGGCGGGGCTGTTCTGGATGCTGATCGAGCGGGCCAATGGCCACAAGGGATCGGCGCTCGGCTTCTGCTCGGGCATCGTCGCCGGGCTGGTCGCGGTGACGCCGGCGGCGGGCAATTCGGGGCCGTTCGGCGCGATCGTGCTCGGCGCCGTCGCCTCGGTGGTCTGCTATTATGCGGTGTCCTACCTCAAGCCGAAGCTCGGCTATGACGACGCGCTCGACGCGTTCGGCGTGCACGGCATCGGCGGCATGATCGGCGCGATCGGCACGGGAATCGTCTACGCCCCGTCGCTGGGCGGGCCGGGCAAGCCCGATTTCGCGATCGGCCATCAGTTGCTGGTGCAATTGGGTACCGTGGTCGCGACGATCGGCTGGGCGGCGATCGGCACCACGATCGCGATCTATGCCGCCAAGGCAGTCACCGGGCTGCGCGTCCCGACCGACATCGAGCGCGAAGGCCTCGACCTCGGCGAGCATGGCGAGCGCGCCTACGATCATTGACCGACTTGGGAGCGCCGGCGGGAAAGGACCGGCGCCCCTCACCACGTTCCACCTGCGGACGACCCTGGCCGGTGGCGACATGCCACCGGCCCTTTTTTCAAGCTTCGAATGCCGCAGCATTCGAAGCGCAGCCCCAGCGAAAACGGGGGTCTCGCGCAACAAGCATTGCCTAGCGGTTGATCTCTTCGATCAGCTCGCGGTGCGGCGGCAGATCCCGCACCGCCTGGTCGCCGAAGCGACGGATGCGACCGAAAGCTCCCAACGCCTTTGCGGCATCGGTGCCGGCCGGCGCGGCGGTCTCGAACCCCATACCGTAGAGCACATATTGATAGTTGAAATAGGCGAAGGTCTCGACGTCGAGCGTGAAGTCGAACCGGCTCGGCGGCCGTGTCCGCCAGCGGTCGAGCAAGTCCCCGAGCGTATCCGGGATCGAGGCCGAATCGCGATTGGCGCGCCAGAAGGGTTCGTCGCGGCGGCTGAGGCAATAATGCAGCTTCAGGAAATCGACGATGCGGTCGTAGCGCGCCGTCATCAGCGCATTGAAGCGGTCGGCCGAGGCATGGACTGGCCCCACCTGCGGCAGGAACTCGGCGATCATCGCCGCCGCCGCCTCGATCAGCACGATCCCCGCCGATTCGAGCGGCTCGACAAAGCCCGCCGCCATCCCCACCGCGACGCAATTGCCGATCCATTGCCGCCGCCGATAGCCCGGATCGAACGCGATCAGCCGCGCGCCGGCGGCGGTGTCCGGCGCGCCGAGATAGTCGCCCAGGATCGCCCGGGCGCGGTCGTCGTCGAGATGGTCGCTCGAATAGACGCAACCGACGCCGCGCGCGTCGCGCAGGCCGATGTCCCAGATCCAGCCAGCCTCGTGCGCGGCGGCGATCGTATAGCTGGGCAGCGCCGCGTCGGGTCGCGGCCAGGGGACGCGGCAGGCGAGCGCGCGGTCGGTGAACAGGTGATGCCGCATCGACACGAACGGCTCGTCCAGCGCCTTGCCGATCAATTCGGCGCGCAGCCCCGAGCAATCGACGAACAGGTCGGCGCGGATCGCCCCCGAGCGCTCGAAATCGAGATGCGCGATGCCGCCGTCGGAAGCGAGCGCGGCGCCGAGCAGGCGATCCTCGACATGCTCGACCCCCAGCGCCCTGGCGCGCTCGGCGAGCAGGCGCGCCAGCCCGACCGCGTCGAAATGATAAGCGTAGTTGAGCGGCGCGGCATATCCTTCCTCCTCGGCGCGCCGGGGGCCGCGCCGGTCCTCGGCGACGCGATGCTGGATCGTCACCGCCTCGGCGAACGGCGGGCGGGTCGCCGGGTCCTGGGCGAGCCATAGCGACACCAGGCTGGCGTCGGCGGCGTAGAGCGGCGCCTCGAACGGGTGGAGGAAATGCTCGTGCCGCCCGTCCACCGGCGTCCGCACCCAATCGTCGAAGCGGATGCCCTGCTTGAAGGTCGCGCCGGTCGCGCGCAGGAAATCGCGCTCCTCGACACCGAGGAATTGCAGCGTCGTGCGGATCGTCGGAAACGCCCCCTCGCCGACCCCGATCACGCCGATCTCGGGCGATTCGACCAGCCGGATGGCGAGATCCGGGCGATTGGGCAGATCGAGGAACCTGGCGAGATAGGCCGCGGTCAGCCACCCGGCAGTGCCGCCGCCGACGATCAGGATGCTGCGCGTCGCCTCCATGGTCTTCCGCCTACCGCGCTCAGCTGCGCACGAACAGGTTTTTGACCCAGGCAGGCGTCGCGCGCGTCGCCTGGCGCCAATCGTCACCGCGATCGGCGACAAAAGTGGTGGGATCGAGCAGCCGGACCTTCCCCGCCCTGAAGGCGCGCGGCCGCAGGGTCGCGAGCGTCAGCCCCTGTTCGAGCGCGGTGGCCGCGATCAGCCCGTCGCGCTGGTCGGCATAATCGAGCCGCGCCGCGCGGCGGACGATCGCGGCATCGACCGCCAGCACGCGTCCGTCGAATGCGCGCGCGACCTGATCGTCGAGCCAGCGCCGCCATGCCGCACCGCCAGCGCGATCGCGCCGGGCAACGCGGGCCGCCATCCCTTCGAGCTCGTGGAGCGTGATCGCCGAGACGAACAGGCTTTGCGGCGCGGCCTCCGATGCCCAAGCGGTGAGCGCCGGATCGGCCCGCCCGCTGCGCGCCTCTCGCAGCGCCACCACCACCGGCGTGTCGAGCAGGTGCATCAGCCGGTCCCGTCGCGATGGCGCCAGGGATCGCCGCGGGCCGGCGCGGCCGCGGCCGGCGGGGCGTCGGGCGCGGCCAGCAGATCGACGATCGTCTCGCTCTTGCCCGACAGCCGCCGGAACGCCTCGATGCTCATCAGCACATGGGTCGGCCGGCCGCGATCGGTGACGAAAAGGGGCTCGAGTCGGGCCAGCCGCTTGGCCTGGCTGACGTCCTGATTGAACTCGCGGCTGGTGACGACCTTCACTGTTCGTGCCCCCGGCGCGGTCGATTATAGCGCGTCATTATGTAGGTACGTTACTACCTTGTAGCGCCCTCGCAACACATTTCCGCGATCGTCCCGGAAAGTGATCGCCGACCGCGCCGCGTGGGCATTTTCCCGCTTGCGAACGTTCTCACATCCCCTTTCCCTCACGCTCAAATCGGCCGGCAAAGGCCATGACGACGGATGGGGGAGCGCATGCAGGGGATCATCGACAGCCTGGTATCGACGGTGACGGGGTTGCTGTCGCCGCACGGACCCGCGGTGCAGGCTGTGGCCAAGAGCTTCACGCCGGGCGATTTCAGCGTGCACCTGTTCCTGCAGCTCGCGGTGATCCTGGTCGCGTGCCGGCTGGTCGGCTGGGCGGCGGAGAAATGCGGCCAGTCGCAAGTGGTGGGCGAGATGATCGCGGGCGTGATCCTCGGTCCGTCGCTGCTCGGCCTGCTGTTCCCCGACCTCCAGCTCGCGATCTTCCCCACGGAGACGCGCAATGTCCTCTATGCCGGCGCCCAGCTCGGCGTCGGGCTGTACATGTTCGTGGTCGGGCTGACGCTCCGCCTCGATCACTTCAAGTCGAAGGCGAAGAGCGCGGCGGGCGTGTCGGCCGCGGGCATCGCCGCGCCGTTCCTGCTCGCCGCGCTGGCGACGCCGTTCCTGCTCAAGGTGCCCGGCCTGTTCGCCCCGGGCATCAGCACGTCGGACGCGATCCTGTTCATGGGCGCGTGCATCGGCCTGACCGCCTTTCCGATGCTGGCGCGCATCATCAACGAACGCGGCCTCGCCAATTCGTCGCTCGGCACGCTGTCGCTGACCGCCGGCGCGTTCGACGACGCGAGTTCGTGGTGCGTGCTCGCGCTGGTGCTGGCGACGTTCGGCAGCGGTCCCGGCGTGGCGGTGCTCGCGATCGGCGGGGCCGTCCTCTACGCCGGCTTCATGCTGCTGATCGGGAGGCGCCTGCTCCAACCGCTCGGCCGCATCGTCGAAGCGCGGGGCGAAATGACGACGACGATGCTGACGATCACGATGATGCTGTTCTGCGTCTCAGCCTTCCTGATGGACGCGATCGGCATCCACGCGATCTTCGGCGGCTTCCTGCTCGGCGTGTGCATGCCGCGCGGGCTGTTCGTCGAGGAATTGCGCCGCAAGGTCGAGCCGCTCGCGGTCGTCCTGCTGCTGCCGATGTTCTTCACCTATTCGGGGCTCAACACCCGGATGGACATGGTCAATTCGCCCGTGCTGATCGCGATCGCGCTCGGCGTGCTGGCGGTGTCGATCCTGGCCAAGTTCGGCGCCTGCTGGGCCGCCGCGCGGCTGTCGGGCGAGGACAATCGCACGTCGCTGGCGCTCGGGGCGCTGATGAACTCGCGCGGGCTGATGGAGCTGATCATCATCAACATCGGGCTGCAGAAAGGGATCATCGGCCCGACCCTGTTCTCGATGCTGGTGCTGATGGCGATCGTCACGACGATGATGGCCGGGCCGCTGTTCGAGCTCGTCTATGGCCGCCGCGCCCGTGCCGAGGGCGAACTCGGCGCGCTGAACGGCAACCTCGCGATCGACGCCGCCGAGTGAGGCTCTTGCGCGGCGTCCGCCGCGGGCGGGGCGATCTCACCAACCTCGCGCTTCCCGGCGAAGGCCGGGGAAGCGTTGTCGTTCGTTGAGCAACAGACGAACTGGG
>Ga0310811_10006710_pt1 | contig 14722 bp, 20 predicted proteins | sample YCmetagenome_FD_207642 | JGI IMG/M metagenome (GOLD analysis project Ga0310811, IMG submission 207642) | Soil microbial communities from experimental microcosm in Duke University, North Carolina, United States - YC | ecosystem: Engineered > Artificial ecosystem > Soil microcosm > Unclassified ...
AACGTCTGGTGGGGTTGACCATTCTTCTTTTGGCCGTGACCCTAATCGCACCATTTCCATTCAATATCATTCCGACGCTTGTGATCATGTTGATCTCATTCGCCTACCTTGAAGAGGATGGAATACTGCTCTGCATTTCCATGGTGACCGCCATCCTGTCGTTTTTGATCACCGCGGGCACGGTCATGGCGACAGTGCGGACAACAGGCTTTCTGGAGGGGCTATGGAATAGGCTTTGAACCGGAATCAGCCCGCGAAGCTTCACTCGGCAAAGTAACCGGTTTTACATCCAGGAAGCGGCAAATGCCGATCGGGGAATAGAAGCGGTCATAAATTTCGAGGCATTCGGCCGGCAGCGCGTGCGGCCCTTCGAGCAGGATATAGTTGGGCGCGGCAACAGGCACCAATGCCGGCGGCGCGGCCCCGGTGATATACCAACCCCGGCCGTTCCAGCCCTGGGCGTCCGGACCGGCGACCGCATTGGTCGTCCCTGCAAGAATGCAGGCGAGCGTCAGCATGCCAGCCTGGAGGTGCATCTTTTTCATCAGCGCGGCCGGACGAGGTCTGGCAGATGCAATTTGCCTGTCACCCGCGGTGATCGACCCGGGCCTGCGAGCGCCGACTTGGCGCGCAGCTTCGGGGTGGCTGCCTTGGCTTGAATATTGAAAGGCGCGGTGAAAGCGCGGGAAGGGGTGTGACGGATCATATTGTGCCTCGGTACCGAAATCATTGAGTCTCCCGGATCTTTTCCGAAAAGCCGACACGGAATGTGCTCGGGCCCGTCCAGGCGGGCCGTCTTTCGCGTTTTAGAAGCTGCGAGCTGTTGTCATGCAGGAAACGGGCGGCGCGCTCCTTTAACCCCGGGGCTGGCCCTTTGCACTTGGATGCAATCTCCCGAAACACCGTTTGCTTGAAATCGTGCGGAAGCTCATTCCAATGCGCAATAACGCTTTGTCCAAAACTGCGGAGAATGTCGTCGGACGCATACCGGGAACTGGTATCCGGCACGGCGGCGCGCGCGCCCCCTTCATTTTCCCAGTTCGAGAGCATGCTTAAGCTGTCATACCGATCGCGGCCACTTGATTTCATAGTCCTGGTCCTCTTCATTCATGCCGCTGCGGGGACGAGCATGATCTCGCCCCCTCAAGACCCATCAGGCGCCAGTCGCCATCCCGCTCGGCAATCTGCTGACCGGTACGGTGGGAAGCGGCTACGGGTCAGTCAAAGCGCCACTGGCCATCGGAGGCGCGGCAAGCGGTGCCGTCGTGCGTGAGTTCGCGGCCGCCGCGATAGGTGGTCAGGGTGAAGTCGCGGCACTGGATGCCCGATCGCCGATATTCGCGTACGGGCTGGAAGTAGCCCCGGGACTGGCCGTGGTTCCAGTCATAGCGCTGGCCGACATCGCCATTGAGGCCGTCGGAATAGGTGCGGAACGCATATGGCTGGTCGTCGCAGTCTATGTCCTTGGATACGGTGTTGCCGATCAATCCGCCCAGCACCGCGCCGCCAACAACAGCGCCCCCATTGCCGTGGCTTACGGCCGAACCGACCAGGCCGCCGGCGGCGGCGCCGAAGATCGTGCCGGCAACGACATTGCCGCGGCGACAGCTTTGTTCATATTCGCCCTGTCGATAGTAGTTGGCGGACTGGTCATAACGCGTGCCGGCGCCATAACCCTGGCGATCGTCCTGGTCTCCACGCCAGCCATTCTGTGCCCGGATATGGCGATAGCGGCCGCTACGATCATAATAGCCTCTCTGGTCCGACTGGCTGTAGTAGCCGTTCGGATCCCGTTGCGGGCTGTAATTCTGGGCCAACGCAGGCAATGCTGTCGCCAGCAGGGCTGCGGCCGCCGCCACGAGGGTAATACCGTTTTTCATGAAATTCTCCACGAAGGATTATCGCGTCCGCAGCCGACGGCTGAAGATTACGCACCGGAAATTGAGGGAATGCGGCCCAGTGGTAACGCGCGTAAGGTAGGCAAGTTCCTGCCAGTCCTCGTTGAAGCACTCTTTTGCTACGGCAAGGGGCCGTACAGCACCGCTGCTGTCAAGGCGCAGACGACCAGAAACGTCGCGCTGCCGAGCAGCAGGTAAGCTATGCGATCCCGCTTCACACCGGTTGCCTTTGCGATCTGCGCCGCGCAGCTTTGCGGCATACTTGTCCGCGCCCGTCGATGACAACCGCACGGATCGCCTGCGCTAGTTCTGATCTGCCAAGACAGACTCCATGGCGTCTGCGCTGGCCTGGTAATTATCCCACACGAAAAATCCGCCCATCGTGGCGGCAATCATCAGCGCGCCGAGCAGAAGTCCGGCCAGGGGGTTGCCGAAATTGACGACCGCGCGGTCAGAGTCAGGCTGGAGCGGCTTGAGCGCCTCCGCTTGAGGCTTCTTGAATTTCCCGAATTCGTCCGAAAGCAGCTGGGACAGGATTTTGTATCTGCCATCATCTGTCTCGCCGTTCAGCATTTCCTGAAATCCGACGATATTCTTTGTTGCAGTCCAGTCCGCTTGCATTTGTTCTTGGGTCTTTTTCGCCATGATCGTCTCCACCATCTCAGAAGGGAGCGCGCGGCCTGTGTTACAGGCTCTCATGTCTCTCAAGCGGGCCTGATGATGGCCCAACAACGAAGGATGCCTGATCCCCGATGCCGAATCTGTATCCGATTGATCACTTCAAGAGTGATTTTCGTCCCAGAATGCTTGGCGAAAAAGCCGAAAACCAACCTGGCAGAGGCATGCCAGGTTGGTTTCGGGAGCGGGGCCAATCTAAAAGGGGTCGGGGCGTGGCCCACGCAAAGCAACGTTAGGCCATAGCCATGATCCGGACTGAGCAAGATTGATCAGTTCTTGCGATATTTCGCTCCGGCGGGCGGCACTATCTATCCGAGTGGAACTTTGATGACCCGCCGGCGTTTCAAGTGCGGACAAGCAAAAGAGCATTTCAATGCCTCTCATTTATGTCGTCGGCGTGCTGATCGTTGTCGGAGTGCTTCTCTGGCTCGTGAACACTTACATTCCCATGGACGGCAAAATCAAAAGCATCCTGAATGCGGTTGTTGTGATCGCAGTGGTCGTCTATCTGCTTCAGGTATTCGGACTTCTCGGCACCCTCGAAAGTATCAAGGTCGGCCACATCGCCGGCACCTGAGCGCATACTTTTGACCCAATGGCTTGCTCGGTCGCGAACCGCGGCTTGCGTGGGCTTATGACACTTCAGGAGATGCCGAATGCGCGCCATTGGGAGTTTCGACATGTCGGATCGGTTGGCAGCCCGGAAAATGCCGGCTCCGGTTCGCTAAACCCGAAGCTGATGACGATCCCGCATCTGATTTGGATATTGGTGACTGCCTTGCGTTTTGGCGGGGTGTTCGCCGCGTTTATCGGCTTTGCCATATTCGGCGCGTACTTTGTGGGAGGGAACGCCCGGGTTGCGAGATCGGGCGATGGCGCTATCCCCGCATCCTCCTGGCGAGGCGCCGGCCCAAGGTTGGGGATGATGATTTTCGCGCTGGGGGCTTCCATGCTCCTCTGTGCGTTTATCTTGACGATGTACCTGCCAAGCGGAATTTGAAGCATCTATCGCCTGGGGCCCTGTCATGATGGAACGCAATTTATTCAAGTCAGCGGCTCAACTCCGCGCCCTTGCAGGGGCATGGCGCGAACGGGCCGACAACGCAACCAGCACAAACCTTGCCGAGCAGATGCGCCGTAACGCGAGGGAGTTTGATGAGAAGGCTGCGGAAATGGAAAAACGAACACCCGGGCGTAACCCGTGGCCTGAATAACTCAAGCGCGAGCCGCCGCCCGGCTATCGTATCGAGGGCGAGATCACGTAAAGTGTCATGTCATAGCGGCTAGTGATCGCGCTGTGCGCCGCTTCCGCGGATTCTTACCCAACGGTCGCCGTCACCCATGTCACGTCGGAAATGGTTGCCATCGTCACGACGCCAGGTGCGTTGGCCATCGACGTAGTAAAACGCGCCATCGCTTCCCCAATAGCCGTCGTTGAACGCGCCATAGGAGCCATCGTAATAGCCATTATAATGCTCCCCGCTGCTGACAGAGACGCCCATCCGGTTATGATTACGATAACCATCGTCGCGATAGGCGCAGCCGCCGAGTATCAGAACCGCCAGCCCGGTAATGGGTATCAGCGTGATAAATGTTCTCATGGTTTTGAGTCCTTCGGTGATCGCCCGATCGCATTAATAACGCGCAGGCCACCGATACGCCCACATTCAGGGCGCAGACCGGAGGCACTGTGTATAAAAGTGCACAGAAAGTATCCCCCGCCTGTTTATGCTTCGCGTCCTTTTGACGGAGGATGCATGCGTCCCAGAAAGACGACGGACAGAAATCGCGAAATCTTTTCCAGGTCCAAGGCAGGGATAACTGTCGAGAGGCTGGCTGAGCAATATGGTCTTACAATCCAGCGGGTTCGTGCCTTGCTGATCGACGAAAGGCACAAACACAATGTCAGTCCGGAGCATTTCTATCGGGCCAGGCGGCACGCCAGGGTGCTGAATTGACGCGCCCGCGCATTTCAGAAAATGGTCAGGGGAACCGCACCACAAACCGCGCGCCCTGATTACCGGCGCCTCGGCCGAAACTGAAATCGCCGCCGATCTTGTGCACCAGAGATTGAATGATCTTCAATCCCAGGCCTGTGCACTTCGCGGAAGCAAAGTCGTCCGGCAGGCCGGGGCCGTCGTTGCTGACCGATAGCGCGTAACCTTTCTCGGGATCGACATCCAGGCCCACGATGATCTGTCCCTTGCCATGCTTGACGGCGTTGGTGATCAGTTCGCTGACGATGAAGCCCAGCGAGATGGCGGTGGCGCCGGGAATGTCGATTTCACAGCCTTCGACCAGGATGTCCAGCTGCGGCGCGCCCCCGGAATCCACCGGGCCTGCGGCATCGTGGCAAAGCTCCTGCAGATATTTCTTCAACTTGACGGTTTTGGCACCATCATGGAAATGAAGCCGCCGGTGCACGCGCTCGATGGTGGCGATGCGATTGGCGGCAATCGATAGCTGCATGGCCACATCGGGGATGCTGGCCGTCCGGCTTTGCAGGGAAAGCAGGCTGACGACCATCTGAAGGCCATTGAGCAGGCGATGGTCGGATTCCGCGTGCAGGAGTTCCTTCTCATGCAGCAGATTTGACTCCCGCGCCAGTGCGTCGCGAAGCGCGGCCAGCGGGTCGTCTTCATGATGTTGGTTACGCCGGGCGATGCCTGCGTGCCCCAGATGCTCCACTGCAATATGGGGTGCCGGCAGGGAACGAATCGACCAGGATTCGGCAAACATGGTTTTTATCCTTCCGCATGTGAGCCTCCCCAGACCGGATGCATTGCGGAATTCTACGCGGCCGGCGGATCGAATACTGTGCGGAATCGCTCACCGCAAACTTATGCGGGGGGGGCGCGCGTCGCTCTTGATGTGCGGCTGCTCGTGAAGGACAAGGTTCAACAGGGATTTGTGGACCTCGATATGACCGTTATAGCTGATGAAACCCAGCTTGCGGAACCGGTTCATGAAGAAGCTGACTCGCGAGCGGGTGGTTCCGATCATCTCGGCCAGGGTCTCCTGGCTGATCTTGACGATGATCGGTTCCGGCTTGCCGTCGCTGCCATAATTCGCCAGCAGCAGAAGAAGCCGCGCCAGCCGCCGCTCGCTGGAATTGAACAGCTGGTCGATCAGGTCAGCCTCGACCCGGATGGTGCGGTTCAGGATATGGGTCATGAACATCTCGGAAAAGGCCGCTTGCTCCCGGACAAGGCGAATCATTTCCGGCTTTTCGATCCGCACCACGACCGCGTCCGTCATGGCCGAAACGGTCACCAGGCGCCGTGTCTGGCCCGCCATGCAGGCTTCACCGAAGAATTCGTCCGGGCCAAGGAGTGCAGCGATTGCTTCCTTGCCCCGCTCTGACACGACCGTGATCTTCAATTTGCCCTTCTGGACATAGAAGACGGCGTCGGCGGGGTCGCCCTGGGAGAAAACGATCTGGTTCTTGCGATACTTGTCGATGGTTCGCCCTTTGCCCGTCTGGACGAGGAAAGGCGCGAGGGGGAAGGCCGCCGCCTGCTTGGGTTTGTTCCGGCCAGTTCGCTCCGCGCCCTTCATGACAACTGGTTCCCATCGGCGAGCGCCTCAGCTTCTTTCATGACGGCACGGCGATCCGTTCCATCGGGAGCCGCTGCGCCATGCAAAGGCGAGTCAGGAAAATAGAGCAGGGTCTTCCAGCCCGGCTCGCCCTGAAGCACTTCGATGCGCCATCTCTTGTAGTGGATTTCGTCAATTGCCATATCGGGTTGCCCGATCAGCTATGTCCGCTGCCGGACATTGATCCTTATGGCCGCGGGAGTCCATGGCGGATGCCTTTAAAACGCACCATGAATTGACTCGCAGTCGCGATGGGATCACGGTCATCACATCGGCCCGCTGGGCCGGCTGAGAGACAAGCGACCTTCCGACATGGCCGAGCGCTCCCTTCCTTGGAAAGGTGGCGAGCATGGCGAGAATCGATCGGGCACGTTGGCAGGTTAGGGCGAATATTGCCCGGTTTCGCGAGTTGCTGGAAATTCCGCTCGACGAATTTCAGCGCCGGCAGGTGAACAAATTGCTGACGCGCGAAGTGAAGCGGCGCAGAGCTTTGTCATCCACGCCGAGACCATCCGGAAATTCCGCGATATGACAAGCCCTGCAGCCGCGCGTCGCGGCGTTAGCGACCCTCGCATCAACCGGTTGCTCGCCCTGCTGCCGCGCGCCGACTATGAACGGCTTCGCCCGCATCTGGAATTTACGGCGCTAAGGTACCGGCAATCGCTGTACCGGGCGCACAGGACTATCGGCTTTGTCTACTTCATAGAAACCGGCGTCGGCTCGCTGGTGAACACGATGGCGAACGGCGATGCGGCAGAGGTGGGCACGATCGGCAATGAAGGCCTGGTTGGGCTGCCACTCATTCTGCAGGACGAGAAATCGTCCACCAGTGTCTATATCCAGGTGCCGGGCACTGGCCTGCGCATGAAGGCATCGCTGTTCCGCAAGGAATTGGCCAGAAGCGCTCCGATGCGGACGGTGATGCTCCACTACACCCATGCCTTCTTCAATCAGGTGGCGCAGTCGGCGGCGTGCAACCAGTTTCATTCTCTTGAGCAGCGCTGCTGCCGTTGGCTTCTGATGACCCACGACCGCATGGGATCGGATGATTTCCTGCTGACGCAGGAGTTTCTGGCGATGATGCTGGGGGTGCAGCGGACGGGGGTCACGGCGGCGGCGGGCGCACTGCAGCGGGCAGGGCTCATCAACTACAGCCGCGGCAATGTCACGATCCGCAATCGCCGCGGCCTGGAGCGCCGTGCCTGCGAGTGTTACGGGATCGCGAAACGGGAGTTCGATCGTCTGCTGGATGGCAAGGCAGGCGCCGGCCGGCAATGACGTGATAGACGGATGCCGGATTAAGTGCCGGGATTGAGCCTTTTCTGGCTCTCGCGCGTTAACGCTTGGATCGGGCGAGCCGCCGCGAGTTTTCACAAACTGAATGACAGGCAGCCGGCCCCGGTTCGCGTGGATTGCCGCTCTATTGTGGGCGGTTGCCAGGGGTCCGTTCAGACCATGGGAGAGACAGGATGAAGCTCATTTTTACGGCCGCATTGGCGGCTTCGCTTCTGTGCGGCACCGCGGCAATGGCGCAGCCCGGCGATAACAACCGGGATCGCCGTGCCGAACAGGCTGATCGTCAAGCCGATCGCAAGGCTCAGAAATCAGAAGACAAGAGAGACAATCGGGGACGGGACCAAGCCGTTGGCGCCCCCAGGGCGCTCAACGCCCCGCAAATGGCCGCGCCTGACCGCGCGGCAGATTCGCGTCAGCAAGGACGCGGCGAACGCAATGGGCCCAGCGCGCAGATCAACCAGCCAGCACCTGTCGCCACCGCACCTGCCGCCCCGGTCCAGGCTGCGCGTGATGCATCCCCCTATGCAGACCGGCAAGGACGGGGCGATCGCAATGGGCCGGATGTGCGGACGAGCCAACCCGCTCCTGCACCTTCCGCGGCGCCTAACCAAGTGGTGCGCGATGCGTCTCCCTATACCCGCAGACAGGCTGATCGCATGCAGGCACAGCAACCCGGGCCAGCTCCCCAATATCAAGACCGACAACAGCAGGCTCCGCAATATCAGACCCAGCAATATCAAACTCGCAACCCGGCCAACACGGGCCGTGGAGACACCCGCACGCAGGCCAACCGCTGGTCGCGCGGCGATCGACTGCCCGACCAGTACCGGCAAGACCGGTATTACGTGAACGATTGGCAGCAGCACGGCCTCAGGCAGCCGCCCGGCGGTTACCGCTGGGTGCGCGACGACAGCAATGATTTTTATCTTTCACTGATCGCAACAGGGGTCATTGCCGACACCGTCTATCGTTCCGACCGGGACGACCGCTGGCGCCAGCGCTATTCGCGTTACTACAGCTATAACGACGATGTCTATTACCAGGAGTGCCGCCGTTCACCGGATCCCGCGGGCATTCTTGTCGGTGGATTGATCGGCGGGCTGCTGGGCAACAGCGCGGGCCGTGGCGGCAATCGCACCGGCACCACGATCGCAGGCGTGATCGTGGGCGGCGCGGTGGGGGCGGCGCTGACCAGAAACATGGGCTGCGAGGACCGCAGCTATGCCTACAGGACCTATTACAACGGCTTCAATTCGGGGCGGCCCGGCAGTTATCAATGGCGCAATCCGCGCAACGACAATCGCGGTGAATTTCGCATCGGCCGCTACTACAACGATCCGTACGGCTTCCGCTGCGCCCGCTTCAACCAGGTCACGTATATCCAGGGCCGGGCGTACAGAGCGAACGGTGTCGCCTGCCGCCAGCCGGACGGCAGCTGGACCATTGTGAGCTAGGCATCCTATTTCTTATTGGAGATATTCATGTCCCTCGGAACCATATTGCTCATCGTGCTTGTCATCGCCCTTCTGGGCGGGTTCAGCGGCATAGGCGGCGGCCCCTTTTATGGCACGGGCTATTACGGCGGCGGCGGGCTCGGCCTGATACTCATTATCGTTCTGATTCTGGTTGTTCTCGGCAAGCTCTGATCGGCGGAAGGGCGCCGTCCGTTAATTTCCGTAGGTAATTTGAGGCGCAGTTCATCGTGGTGTCCTGCCATAGCGGCACGGGGTGCGTCTGCTATTGGTGCAATGCGGACATTGGGCGCGCGAAAAGGTTGCAATAGTGCGTGCGGATGTTGCGCAGCAACAGAGTATGCCCCGTAAATCGACCGAACATAACCTGGACCTGGAATTCAACTCCCTAGACGCCCAGAGGGAGGCCTGCGAGGCCTATATAAAGATCAGGCCCATGAGGGCTGGCGGCTCGTTCCGGGCGATTTCAATGACGGGGGCATATCGGGCGCCTCCCTGGACCGCCCGGCCCTCCATGCCCTGATTTCGGAAATCGCCGCCGGAAAAATCGACGGGGTAGTGGTCTACAAGGTCGACCGGCTAACCCGGTCCCTGACCGACTTCGCCAAGCTGGTGGACCTGTTCGACCGCCATGGGGTGTCGTTTGTCTCCATCACCCAGTCCTTCAACACCACCACCAGCATGGGCCGGCTGACCCTCAACGTCCTTCTGTCCTTCGCCCAATTCGAGCGGGAGGTCATCGGGGAGCGGGTCCGGGACAAGATCGCCGCCTCCAGTCCCGCACGAATCCCCCGCATCTCCGCCCCATCAACACACTGGCTTAAATCGCCGTTTTGGGCCTAGTACCGGGTCATGCCGTTGCCTTCTTTCCCCATGCCCGACCTGCCGGTAGCAGACTGTCTTCCACGCCTGCTTGCGGTGCTTGGCGCCGGGCCCAATGCCGTGCTGGTCGCGCCACCTGGGGCGGGCAAGACGACCTGCGTGCCGCTTGCGCTGCTCGATGCCGCGCCGATGAATCAGGGGCGCATCCTGATGCTGGAACCGCGCCGGCTGGCGGCGCGTGCCGCGGCCAGCCGCATGGCAAGCCTGATCGGCGAAAAAGTGGGCCGGACGGTCGGCTTCCGCACCCGGCTTGAGAGCGCTGTTTCTTCCGCCACCCGCATCGAAGTGGTGACGACGGGCCTGCTCATCCGCCGCCTGCTCGGCGATCCGGGGCTGGATGGTGTTTCAACCGTCATCCTTGATGAAATCCATGAGCGTTCGCTGGAAGCCGATCTGGCGCTTGCGCTCTGCCTGGACGCGCAGGCCATGCTGCGGCCCGATCTGCGGCTGCTCGCCATGTCCGCGACCCTGGATGGCGCACGGCTTTCCGCGATCATGACGGCCCAGATCGTGGAAAGCGCCGGGCGCATGCATCCGGTGGAGATCCGCCATGCCGCGCGCGATCTCAAGGACCCGCGGGACCTGCCCGAAGAGATGGCGCGCGCCATTCGCGCAGCATTGGCAGAGGCGCCCGGCGATATCCTGGCCTTCCTGCCCGGCATGGGCGAAATCCGCCGCACCGAGACAGCCCTTCATGGGCTTGATGCCGCGGTGCTGCCGCTGCATGGCGACTTGCCGGTGACGGCGCAGGACCTGGCGCTCAAGCCCGCCGAAGGCCGGCGCGTGGTGCTGGCAACCGCAATTGCCGAAACCTCACTCACGGTGCCCGGCGTGCGGATCGTGATCGACGGCGGGTTCCGCCGCGCACCACGCTTCGATCCGGCGAGCGGCCTTACCCGGCTGACGACGGAGCGTGTCAGCCGCGCGGCGGCTGATCAGCGCTCGGGACGCGCAGGACGCGAGGCGCCCGGTCTTGCCATCCGGCTTTGGACCAGCGCAGTGCAGAGGGGGCTGCGGCCCTATGACCGGCCGGAAATTCTGGAGGCCGAGCTTTCCGGCCTGATTCTGGATTGCGCGGCCTGGGGCACGCCGCCCGGCAAGCTCGCCTTTCCGGACGCACCGCCCGAAGGCGCAGCCGCCGCTGCCCGCGCGTTGCTTATCGAACTGGGTGCGATGGATGAGGCAGGCGGCATCACCCCATTGGGAAAGCGGATGGCCGTGCTCGGCGCCCATCCGCGCCTGGCCGCCATGATGCTGGCGGCGGAAGACAGCGGCCAGGCCGCGCGCGCCTGCGATATCGCAGCACTGTTGGAGGGACGCGATCCCTTGCGTTCGGGTGCGGAAACGCCCGCCGACATCATGGCGCGGCTGGAGGCGCTGGACGGTCCCTCCGGGGGCGCGGACCGCAACGCGATCAGTGGAATCCGCCAGGCGGCCCGGCAATATCGCACACGGCTGGGGATCGGCGCGGAGCGGATGGCGGCGGGCGATCCCGCACCCTTGATCGCTGCGGCGTTCCCGGACCGGCTGGCGCAACGCCGCAATGAGCCCGGCAGTTTCCGCCTGTCGGGCGGCGGCGGCGCGAGGCTTCCCGTGACAGACCCACTGGCGAAAGCCAGTCTGCTGGCGGTGGCGTCGCTGGAGATGAAGACCTCGCCGCTGATCCGCATGGCGGCGCCGCTGGATGTTGCGGATCTGCCCGCGGCGCTGGCCGCGCAGATCAAAGAGGTGGTGGAAACCAGTCTCGATCCGGTCTCCGGCAGCATCCTTGCACGGCGCAAGAAGCGCCTTGGCGCGCTTGTGCTGGAAGAAATCTCCGCGCCTCCGGATGCGGCGGACGCGGCCCTGGTTTTGCTGGAGGCGGTACGGAGCGATCCGTCGCGCCTGCCCTGGAGCGATGCCGCGCGCAATCTCCAGGCGCGCCTCAAGCTGATGCATGGGCTGGAAGCCGACACGTGGCCGGCTGCCGATGACGAGAGCCTGATCGCAAGTCTGGAAGACTGGCTCGGGCCGCATTTGCATGGGCTGACGCGGCTTTCAGATCTCGCCGGCCTGGATCTCAGCGTCATTCTGCTCGGCCGGTTGGACTGGGCGTTGAAAACCCGGCTGGACCGGGAATTGCCGACCCATCTGCCGCTTCCCGGCGGGCAGGCCGCGGTGGATTACACCGAACCGGTACCTATCGCCGCCGCACGCGCCCAGCACTTCTACGGTCTGGCGGAAACACCCAGGCTCGCAGGTGGGCGGGTGCCGCTCAGGCTCGCGCTGCTCTCACCTGCGGGGCGGCCGATCGCGCTTACCGCCGATATCGCGGGCTTCTGGCGTGGCGCCTGGGCCGATGCGCGGCGGGATATGCGCGGCCGCTATCCCAAACACAATTGGCCGGAAAATCCTTTGCTGCCATAGCGCGGTGTCAACGATTGCCTGACCGCCCCAGCGTGTCTTTCATCGTGTCGGCGATTTGTCTTTGCTGGCCGGCAAGATCTTTCTCGGCCTTCATGCTGTAGAGGCCGTTCAGATAGGCCAGGTCGTTTTCGGTTATGCGGTCTGCCTTCTGCTCGCAGCTGGGCGCGAGGCTGTTCACGATGCTGGGCAATTGCTGGCAGGTGTCCAGCGAGTTGATCTGGGTCAGTGCCAGCATGGCGATGTAGTCGGCCAATGCACCGATCCCACGGTCCGTCACCTTTGCGGGATCGATGACGATGAGGATGTGATGGAGCACGCTGTGCATGCCGTTGCTGATGCGGTTGCCCGAAACGCTGGCAAAACCGGCATTGGGCAAGTCGATAGGGGCGTCGTTTCGCCCCCTGCAGCCGATGCACGGCAAATCCGTGAAATTCGCCATGGATGCGCCGGCGCCCCGGCTTCGGCCGCTGTCGATCCTGCTCATGCCGCGCAGGTCCCTGGTCTGGGTCATGTACCAGGCCTGGATGGGCCGGGTGACCCTCGCCAGCCTCTCCCGCTCGGCGCTGCTTTCGGAATAGCCCAGATAGTCCGCATCATGGGCGCGGACATTGTCCAGCAGGTCCTGCGGCGTGGCGGTGAAGATGATCTCGATGTTGGGCGTGCAGGATGGGTCGGCGCTGACCGGAGCGTCCACCGTCGTTGCCACGTCTTTCACATGTTGGGTGACATATCGGGCGATGTCGGGACCTTGTCCTACCGTGAGCGGGCATATGCCGTTTTCCCAGCGGGGAAGCTTTCCCGTCTGCCGTGTGGGCGCGGCGAAGGAATTGACGAACTTGTCGAGCGCCCCGCGCGACTGCAACGCCGTCACGGCGGCACTTTCCGCCGATACCGCCGGGACCTGAGCCATTAAGACAGCGGCCATCAAGCCAGCGGAGAAAACCGATAGTCGAACCATCTCCATCCTCATCCTGTGAGGCAGTTCGCCAGTTGGAGGATGTTATTCCTGCAAAGACGCCTGCGAAAGGCTCTTCGCGCCGATAGAAAGTGGAAAAGGGCCGGACCCGGATTGGCAAAGAAAAACCCGCGAGGCGCGAGCCTCGCGGGTTTTGTACTTTGGCGTTCGCCCGCTGTTACGGCAGGAGGCTGATATTGTAGGTCAGCGTGGCGATGAAGTTGCCGGCGCAGGCATGGGTGGTGGCCATGTAGAAGGCCGCGCACTTGGCGTTGCTGAGATCGGTGCCCGAATAACGCAGGTCGAGCGCAAAGCCCTTCCAGGTGCCGGTGACGCCGATATCGGCATAGGTATAGTCGCTGGAGCCCGCATACTTGGCGTTCTGTGCCCACTGGTGACCGACATTGCCGCTGACGCTCAGCCAGTCGAGAATGGTGTAGGACGCGGTGCCCGCCAGGTAATTGCCGGTGCCGCCATTGAAGGCCAGGTTATCGGACCAGGCCCAGGTGGCGGTGAAGGTCGCCGGACCGAAGGCCTTGGTGAACTGGTTGATCAGCTCGAAATAGTCGGCGTTATACCCGCCCGGCTCCGCCGGATAGGAATAGTAATAGGGCATGAAATTCCAGTCGACGCCCCACAGGTCGGTGTGCTTGCCGCCATAGATGTCGAGCTCGACTTCCGGAGCGTTGCCGCTGCCCGGCGTGAAGTCCACTTGCGAGGCCCAGGCGGAGACATAAAAGCCTTCCGGGCCGGTGACGGTCAGCGAGCCTTGCGGCGCGAAGTTACGCTCACCCTGGCTGATGCCGCGGAACTTATAGTCGCTGGTCACTGCGACGGTGCCGTTCAGGGCCCACGCGGGAGCGTCCTGGGCGAAAGCAGGTGCCGCGGCGGTTACCACGCCAGCAAGGCTCACTGCGCCCAAAAACAGTTTGGTTGAATTTTTCATTTTTAGTCCTCTCGTTGCCGGCGCAAAGCTTGGATGCGTCGCGCCCCCGGATGCCGATGACAGTTCTGTTTCGGCCGTCCAATCTCAATATGGCGACTTGTCTTTTTGGGCCGGTTTTAGGGGATTCGAAGCGTGATTTGGGCAGGCGTTGTTGCAATGCAACAGCTGGTTGCCTAATTTTTAGGCGTGCGGCCTTAACACTAGGCATCCAAAGGCGGAAGTAAAGGGTTTCTAATTGGCCCAGCCTGCCGGATAACCTGATTTGCACACCGGATAGACTCGGTCTGCCCCCATTTGTATTTCGGTCCTTGGTCATGCGCATCCTGCTTATCCGGCACGGTCAGCCGCATATCGCGCTTTCTCCGCGCACGTCCCATGGCGGGTTCGCCGACTATATCGACGCCTATGAGGAAGCGGGTTTGTCGCCATCAGATCTGCCGCCCAAGGAAGTGCGCGATCTGGTCAAGGAGCTGGATCACGTCTTCACCAGCGGACGCCCCAGAAGCCATCAGAGCGCGGCTGCGCTCGCGCCCCATGCCGAATTGGTTGCCGATCCATTGTTTGCCGAGGCGCCGCTCGTCAGCCCGCCGAT
>Ga0310811_10006711_pt1 | contig 14722 bp, 11 predicted proteins | sample YCmetagenome_FD_207642 | JGI IMG/M metagenome (GOLD analysis project Ga0310811, IMG submission 207642) | Soil microbial communities from experimental microcosm in Duke University, North Carolina, United States - YC | ecosystem: Engineered > Artificial ecosystem > Soil microcosm > Unclassified ...
CTATGTCTGCACTGCGTGCGTGGAGATACTGGGTGCGGAAGCCATCAACGTACTGATTGATAAACGTCGTGGTGTGCTGTGAAGGACGTATATGGAGCGCAATCTCTGGGAGATGCCGGGGGAGTTCAGCCATGAATTGCGCATCGGCACAGGTCACGATAGCCGCGGCTAATCCTAAATGATGGGCGGTCAGGGCCGCAAATGTAACGGTTCCACCCGCTGTATAGCTACCGTTGGCGTGTAAATCGCGGGCCACATGCCCAATGGTCAGAAATTCAGGCGTCATAGATGTGGTAACTCCTTCCCCTGGCGGGCCCACAGTGTTAGCCGATTCGATTCAGTAAAAATATCTTACCTGAACGGCAATATGGTTTCTTTGCTCATGGAAATGCTGGTACCTGGAAGATATAAGAAGAGTTCCCGTGCCGGGTTGTGCAGTATCGTGACCCGGCTACGAGCTATGTTGGGAGCTACCTGACCAGTGCATCTTCACATTGACCTTTTTAGGATTGCTTGCTTCATAGATGGCGAATACGTCCCGTCGCTACTTCCAGATGCGGCATGAATCCTTTCTCAACCGTTCTGGGAGAATTAAAATTAGCGGCCAGGGCGTTTTAGCGAGATGACGACACGGCGTTCATCCCCTTCTCCAATACTTTCTGTACTGATGTCTTTGCTCTCAGAAAGCGCGATATGGACGATACGGCGCTCATGAGGAGGCATAGCTTCGAGGGCAATCGAGCGACGATAGTTGCGTACCTGCTGTGCAACTCGTAGCGCCAGGGAACGCAGATTCTCTTCACGACGTTCGCGATAGTTTTCGGCATCAACGATAATGCGCATACGATGTTTGGTACGGTGGCTGACAATGAGATTCACCAGGAGTTGCAATGCTGCCAGTGTCTCACCTCTTCTGCCGATCAACAGACCCAGATTCTCATTAATGCCATGAATATTGAGGGTCAACGGATTGTTTGATCGCACCTGTACAGTGGCGTGAATGTTCATATAGCGTAACACATTTTGTAAGACATCGACCGTGATTTCGATATCTTCGCGAGAAGGATTCTCTACGTTTTGCAGGCGATTTCCTTCTTCCGCTTCACGGACTTCCGTTTCCTGAGGTGGGACCAGAGAGAATGGTGCAGCAACCTCGGTTGAAGGAATGAAAGGCAGAGATTCTTCATCTTCCTCCTCTTCATATTCTTCATCCTCCTCTTCCTCTTCCTCATCGTCGTAGAGCTCTTCCTCTTCTTCTTCGTCGTAGAGCTCTTCCTCCTCCTCATCGAGGGGCATATCTGGACCATCGGGGCCAAGGATCGCGTCTGCCATCTCTGGTGTAATGACTGCACTGGCATGCGTAGGACGGGGAGTCACGCGGACACGTGCATCTCTGCCACCCAGGCCAAAAGCACCACGGCTGGGTTCTTGTAATACAGTCACATCAACTTCATCACGGCGTTTCCCCAGGCGAGACAGAGCCTGCATGACTGCTTCATCAACACTTTTGCCACTAGCCTCTATGCTGTCCACTGTTCCTTGCCTCCAATAAATAACACACATTCAGCAACGCCGTTCGTCTCTTCATCTATCGTGTTAGCTGAATGCAAGGTGAAAAATAGTATCTTTACTATTGTACAATTGCAGCCTATGGAAAGTGAACACCTACAGGCTGCAATTGTCTATTTAGCTTCGTGATTTCTGCGCGCTACGGCGGCGAGCAGAAGCACTATTGCTACTCTTGCGACGACGTGTATAGGTGGATGTTCCACCGGAACGTGGAGTGGTGGGGCGCATGTTCTGCGCAATTGGACCATTGCTGTCGCTCTCGCCCTCCTCTTCGTCGCTTTCGGCCTCTTCCGAAGAACGTTCACGCTCCTGTTGACGTTTGTTATTGCTACTGCGTTCGCTGATCGTGCTCTCTACAACTTTCGCTTGAGACGCAGCTTTGGGCTGGATGTTCGGTGTCGTGAGAAGCGAACCCCAACCTGTTACGAAGTACTGCTGGATCGCCTGGAAGATAGACGAGACCGTCCAGTACAATGCCAGGCCCGAAGGGAAGTTCCAACCAATAAAGACCGTAAAGAGAGGCATAATATACTGCATCGTCTTCATGGTCTGAGCTGAGACATCGGCAACGTTCCCGCTAGCGGAAGAAGACTTCGTTTGAGTGAGCTGTACCGGTTTGGGTTGAGACATGCGCAATGAGATAAACGTCGCCAGACCAGCCAGAATTGGCAGGATATGCGTTGGATCTGGCAGGTTCAGTGGGAAGCTCCAGGGCACACCGGGCAGGATCGGGTGCAAGAAGGAGAGCCATGAGAACCAGCTAAAGGTCAGGTCCGGCATATGCGCAAATTTGGGAATAAATGAATAGATATGGGAATTGATAACTTGCAGGTTATTCTGGCGCACTATTCCATCCAGTGCGTAAAAAAGGCCATACAGCACAGGAAGCTGAATGAGCAAGGGTAGACAACCTGCGACAGGATTGACCCCATATTCTTTGTATAACTGCTGGGTTGCTTGAGCTACGCCTTGCTGGTCTTTGCCATATTTTTTGCGGATCTCGGCAATCTGTGGTTGCAATGCCTGCATTGCCTTGGTAGAACGCAGTTGCTGTAATGTGAGCGGAAACAGAATAAGTTTGATAATAACGGTCAATACGACAATGGAGAGAGCGAAGTCACCGAAGAGATGATACAACACTACCAATCCATTAAATATTGGATAAGTAAAGACCAGATTGAATAAATCGAGAATAGCACCCACTAGCTTACTCCTGCCTTCCTCGACCTGCCCGAACATTCAAGACTTCCGGAACAGGATCGTAGAGATCGCCGTGATACAGTGGGTGACAACGTCCAATGCGCTTCACTGTCAGCCAACCGCCACGGAAAAAGCCAAAACGTTGTATCGCCTCATACCCATATTGCGAGCATGAAGGAATGAATCGACACGATGAAGGCAGGACTACCGACAGCGTGTGTTGATAGAGCCGTATAAGACCTAGAGCAATGTATTTCACAGTTTTAGTGACCTCTGTATACCTCGAAAAACTACACGGACCTCTTTTTCAAGAAAGACGCCTAAACACTTGCCTCCGAAGCTCGCGATGGGGAGACAAGTAGATGCGTGCGACGTAGTAACGTTCTTAGTTCCAGTGTAATTACGGATGGCGACGCAACTAGTTGCGTGCGTTTCACCGTATCGAGTGTCACGATCTGATTTTTTACGCTGATGACCATGTCATAACCGCATGGAAGCTCAGCAAGAATTGGCCGCATTGCTTCACTGAGTAGACGTTTAATATAATTACGCGTCACTGCATGCTTGGAGATCCGTTTACTGACCACAAAGCCAATGCGTAAAGCCTGTTCATTATTTTCGCTCCAGGCGAGACTGAGCAGCCGAGATGTAATTCTACGTCCCTGCTGCTTCACTCGCTGGAAATCGCTGTTTTTACGTAAGCGGTATGCACGTTGTAGCGGCACAAGCGTCCCACATGCCTAGATGGTCAGGTTCCAGCGCCCTTTAGCTCTACGAGCCTTCAGGACACGGCGACCGTTGCGGGTAGACATACGCTTCATAAATCCATGTTCTCTTTTGCGCGGAATGCGCTTTGGTTGCCAGGTACGTTTCATTTTAACCCTTTCTCTCCTCCACTCGAGATATCCCGTAGATTATAGCGAGTATAATCCTGACTGTCAATTCTAACGAAGGAGGTTACTGAGTTTTGAAACGCAGGAGGACGCGACCAAGCTTGACCTCGTCGTTGTCGTGCAGCGGCGTGGGGGTCTTGCCCGCGAGACGCTGTCGATTCAAAAAGGTAAAGTTGGTGCTGTTTTCGTCTTCCAGCATGTACTGGCCATTCTCGTTGAAGATGCGCGCATGCAGCCGCGAAACGCCACCCTCTTCTCCTCCATGTGGGGTCAGATCGACATCCGGGAAGATGTTGCTGACGGCATCTTCGCGTCCAATCGTAATATTGTCTTTGCCGCTCAGGTCAAATTCCTGACTGTTGGCTTCGACAATCAATCTGGCCTGCAACGCTCCGCTACCATTGCTGATGGCAGATCCAACGGGTGCCGCCTGTGCCGGTTCGCTGGGGGGCGGTGGTGGTGTGAACGACGCCGCAGGAGCAGCCGCCGCGCCCACCAGACTCACGCCGCAATTTGAACAGAAGGCTTCGCCTGCCGGGTTCGCGGCTCCACAGGAGGAGCAGATTTGCGTACCACCACTTGCCGCTACAGATGCAGCGGGCGCGGCAGGACTTGCTACTGCGCTCTGCGCTGGAGCCGCACTCAGTGGCTCACCACATTCGTCGCAAAATGCCGAACCATCGGGGTTGTCATGTCCGAGAGAGCATTTGACTGTCATAGTATGTATCCTTCTTTCATTTGTATGTTGTAGCCGGTTCTATGCTATGGGGACGTTTTGCGCGTTGCCCCTGATATCGCGGGTGCACGAGACGTCTCTCACGTCATGGCTGGATTGCTACCGATTTTATGGGAGCAGGTCATCCAGGCGCTGGGTGAGCTTACGGGTTTTGTTCCCAATCGACTTCACCTGATCCTGTGAAATTTGCTGTCCCTGGTTAATTTGTTCCAACGCTGCCTGCGTTTCCTGGTCCAGCACGCGAGTTACGTTTGGAGCCAGACGCGTGGTCGCCTTTCCGGTGCGCTTGTATTCATCCAGGACGCGTGTGACCAGCCGATTGGCGTTTGCTTTCTCGGCAAAGTTCATGACCAGAGCATTCACCTGCGCTGCCTGTTGCGCATCGTTGGTAAATGTGACTTTGATGTCCTCGCGAATGCGCTCGCTGACTAATCCTGCAATCGGCACATCATAGCTGAGTTCTACCTGAGCGATGCGGAAGAGACCGGCAGGACGCGGATCGATCATCAGCTCGATCAACACAGACTGCGCGGCATCCTTCTCCAGATCTCCTAGCGTAATGACTGCCTGACGGTCTGAAAGGGATGCCTGATCTATATCGCGGATCAAAGGCAATACTTTCACCGCTTTGCGCGGAGTCACACCAGCGGGCAGGCGCAAGGTAAGGGTGGCATTGCGTACGGCAACGGCGACGGCACTCTGTAATTGTTGCTGGAAGATGGTCATTGCATCCTGCGGAGAGCGAATAAATTCAGCAGGCGTACCACCACTGAGCTGACCAACGTCATCGAGCAAGGTTTCGTCCCAATCGGAGCCGATGCCTAAAGGATAGATCGAGATGCCTGCTGCGGCGGCATCACGTGCGAGCTGGCGGCAGCGATCGGTATCGCCGTATGTGACACCATCGGTGAGCAGGATCATGCGATTGATGGCGTTCGGAATATTCCAGCGCCTCAGCTCATTCAGACCCTGGATCATGCCCAGAGACATAGTCGTCCCTCCGGCATCCAGGATGCGGTCGATGGCGGCCTTCATGCCAGGCTTATCATTTGCAGGCATAGAAGGAATGATGACCTGGGATGTATCGTCAAAAATGACTACGGATATATAGTCAGTTGGCTCCAGACGATCGATGACCATTTTGACCGCTTCGCGTACATTTTTTAACTTTGCGCCTCTCATGGAGCCTGAATGGTCAATCACCAGGGCAAAATTAAGTGGCATACGCACCTGTGCCATAATTTCTGTTGGCTTGGCATCCAATAAGACGTATGCGACCTGGCTGCCACCTGTGACGGGCATAAAATCTTTACCCAACTGGTGGGCCAATGTTACCTCTCCGGGCATAATAATACAGCTCCTTTCGCGTCGGCTGGCCCTAGTATATCATATGAATATTAACGCACATGGACAACAACTGCGCTGACGTTGTCTTCGCCGCCGTTGTTATTTGCCGTTTCTATTAACCTCGAACATGCACTTTGCGGGTCTGTTGCGTTAATAAGAATCTCCTCTATCTGTGGGTTACGAATCATTTCCCACAAACCATCAGAACAGCTTAACAGGATATCGCCGGGATGAACCTGCTGCTTGAAGATGTCAATCTGCACATTGAGCTTATCTCCCAGGCTGCGGAAGATCTGGCTGCGCTGGGGATGGGTATAGACATCATCAGGCTCAATCAGTCCACCCGCGACGAGCTGCCCAACCAGCGAATGATCGTTCGTCAATTGGCGGAGCGTACTATCGCGCAACAGGTAGGTGCGACTATCCCCTACATTGAGAATATACGCATGATCACCTACTATCATAAAACCAGTGATTGTGGAACCCATATCGGTTTTATCTCGCTGGTTCTTCTGGCAAAGGAGTGTATTCGCATCTTCTACTGCACTCTGTAAAAGAACAACCAGGCTATCTTCGTCTGGCGCTTCAATCTCTTCGCCATTTTTCTCTGCCAGTAATGGAGGCGAGATAAGCTCTCGTATCAGGCGCTCGGCGATGATGTCAATCGTCATGCGGCTGGCAACCTGTCCATTCTCATGCCCTCCGAGACCATCGGCTACGATATAGACGCCCACTGGCTCGGAGTGTGATTCGTGGACCCGCTGGAGCTGGACGACGAGCGTGCTGTCCTCGTTCGGCTCACTGCGCCGCACATTCCCTGCATCAGACTCTCCAGCTGCCAGCAAACGTACCCCATCGGGAAAATCGTTCTGGCTGGCCTGGGGTTGCTCAATGATGTAGGTCAGGCCCTGGTCAACAAATGTATTCACGATCAGTCCGGTGAGAACACGCTCTTCATTTTGCTGCCTGGACGCTGGATATTCATGCATGAGATAGGTGGCGTTGAGCAGTTCAGCGCCACAGTCAATGCAAAATTCGTCTCCCTCAGCATTTTCCTGTGAGCCGCAATTCCAGCATTGCTGGTAGCCCTGATGATCAATAACCTGATAGACATGTACATCTGCATCGTCGCTCAGAACCTGGGTGACTTCGTAGCGCCCAATGACCTGCGTACCCGGCTCGAGAAGCGGAAATGCCTCAGTTTCTGAAGGTGTTTGCACGGCTTGTTCCTGTCCTCCTTGTTCCTGTTCGGTTTCGGGGGAGGGGATAGACTCCGCCTCTGTGTTAGGGGAGGTGGCAACTTCCACCTCTTCATGCTCCTGGTCCGTTTGAGGCGATGCCTCAGTCTCCAGTGGTATGATCGTAGTTGGCATATCTGCAATATCAACAGGCGATTGCTGGTTGGTTGGCAGTGCCGTGTCCTGTGTTTCCCCGCTGTCCTCATTGTGAAGAGGTATCAAGACCGTGGGAGCCTCGGCAATATCAATTTCTGGCTGTTCCGGGCTGCTTTGTTCCTGCTGTTCTCGTTCCAATTCCTGTTGCCAGCGACGTGTCTGAAGTGCGACCATTTGCTGTGGCGTAAGGATCTGGGTCGGGACCTGGCTCAAGTCCTCGAATTCACCAAAATCCTGTGCTGCCGGAACTGTGGGCAGATCGCTGAGTGCAGTTTCGGTTGTCGGGCCAGGAACCTCAACTTGTTGCGCTCCTGGATCAGGAGAAACCTGTGGAGTTGGCTGAGCAACCGGTGAGGCCGAAGCATTCTGACCGGCCTGGTTGGTCTCGACCATCTCAGGAGTGAAGGATAATCCACAACCCTTACAGAATTTCGCATTATCACGATTTTGTGTATGACACACCGGACAGAGCATTCTGCCCTCCTTTAAAGCTGTTTTTGTAATCGTAGAGCCTCGGCATTGTTCGGGTCTCGTTGGAGAGCCTCTGTGAGCAATTGCCGAGCCTCGGCCTTTTTATTCAATTTCAGTTGACACGTTGCCATCGCGCTATAGATGTCGGCAATATGTATGCCAATCTGGCGTGCACGCTCCAGAGCGCTGAGCGCAGGTTTCCACTCTCTCATTTTCATATGGGTACGCCCCAGTTCATACCACCCTTCCCAGAGCGCAGGGTCAATCTGCGTAGCCTGGCGGAGTGTGCTGATGGCGGCCGCATATTGCCTGGTCTCGCCATAGAGACGTCCCATCGCGATCAAGATCAGAGCATGGTCGGGATTGATCTGTAAGCCCTCTTTAAAGTAGCCCTCAGCATCGCGGTAAGCGCTCTGTTCGAGCGCGATCATGCCCAGTTGATAATAGATAGCGGTATCCTTTGGTGTCAGGTGCAAGGCCTGCTTGAAGGCACCCACAGCCTGTGCATAGAAAGCCAGATCTCTATAGCACATCCCTAGCTGGAAGTAGGCGTCTGAAGCGTCAGATTTATGACGAACTGCCTCTTCAAATTGCTCGGCACCAAACTTCATATTGTCGGTGAAAAGCTTTTTGTCGGTATCCTTGACCATCTGCCCATACTGCCGATAAGCGCGTCCCAGGTTGTAGAGCACATCATAGAGCGGTGCTCCCTGAGCACGTGCCAGCTTGAACTGGTTGACCGCTTCCGCATAGTTTTTGTTCATCAGGTATTGTAATCCCTGACGATAGGTTGCGTTAGGATCGGCAGCGGCGACGCCATTGCTCTTGCTGGCCTGGATCGGTTGAGCTTTGATGGCCGGGGCGGGTCGTGCTACGGGACGAGCGCGAATGGACTGGCCGGGTTGTGTCTGGATTGGTCTCTGTACAGGTCGAGCCTGAAGAGGGGCATTGCGATAGGTCATCGGGCGCGCCTGTGGAGGGGCAATGGCTGCACCCTGCACGAGCGGTTGCCCATCGTGTGCGCAGAACTTCGCGCCGGGTCGATTGACCAGACCGCACCGCGAACAAATCAAGCCCTGCCCATTGCCATTATTGGTTGTGGCCGGGACGATAATGGTCGCGTTCGGTGACACGAGCGGGATCTGGATGGTTGCGGGCGGTGCATTATTTGGCAAGCAGTGCTGAAGAGCGACGCGCATGGCCTCGGCAGTTTGAAAACGCTGGGCAGGAAGTTGCTGCATTGCTTTAATCACGACCTGTTCGGATGGGCAAGCCGTTTGTCCGTTGACCGACGTTGTGCGCAGGAGTCGGTTTTTTGCGCGCAAACTACCAGGGGGCGGTGTCTGGATCGGGTCCGGTTCATAGTTGGTTAATAAGTGATACATCGTTGCGCCCAGAGAATAGATGTCGGAGCGCGCATCAGTTTGGACTAATGTACCGGGATTTTGCGCCGTGCGTTTCTGTCCTGGCGCAGTGATTGAACCCAGATGCTCTGGAGAAGCGTAGGAAATCGTACCAAGATTTTCTGTATTCGTGCGTTTATTCGGATCAAAGCGACGTGCAATACCAAAGTCAATAAGCTGAACTTCATTATCCGGTGAAATCATAATATTGCCCGGTTTCAGGTCGCGCAGAATAATCGGTGGTGTGCGGGTATGAATATAGGTCAGGGCTTCACAGACCTGGATCATCCAATGAATCACCTGTTCTTCTGGTAAAGGCCCCTTGCTATCTTCAAGAATTTTTTCCAGGCTGCGTCCCGGCACAAATTCCATGGCAAAATAGTAGTTGCCGCGATCTTGAAAGGGCAGTGCCAGTGCTGCGATGCGTGGATGCTTCAGGCCTCGCAGGAGTGCAATTTCCTTGTTGAAGCGCTCAATAGCAGCTTTGCGATCTTCTTCACTGGTGTTAAGATTGATCAAAAGCTCTTTGACCGCATAATAATAAGGGGGCGTTGTGCCTATTTGTTGTACTTTGTAGACCGTTCCCATGCCACCTTCGCCAAGGATCTGCACAATTTTGAATTTTCCATCCAGAACGGTACCTATAGGGAGAGCCATACTCGCGTCATCTCCAAACGTGCTCAGTTTTGATTGACGTGGACGACCACCGCTGTGATATTGTCCTCGCCACCACTATCATTTGCCATCGCAATGAGTGAATCACAAATCTTTTGTGGGCTGGCCTGCTCGCCCAGTGTTTTCTTGAGCTCTTGTGGTCGTACCATTTCCCACAGCCCATCTGAACAGAGCAAGAGGATATCCCCGGGTTGGATCGTCTCATAAAAGATATCGACTTCGATGCTGCGATGCCCTGCACCGAGAGAACGATAGATGAGATTGCGCTGAGGATGGGTATAGACATCTTCAGGCTCGATCTGTTTTGACTCAACCAGTTTTTGCACCAGCGAATGATCTTTTGTCAGTGTCATTAACTGATTGTTTCGTAATAGATACGTACGACTGTCCCCAACGTTAGCAATATATGCCTGGTCGTTTTGAATCAGTACAACGGTAACTGTACTGCCCAGGCCGCGCGCAGCTGTCTGCTGCTCACCATAGCGCAGAATAGCGCGGTTCGCTTGCTGAATGGCAGCCGTGAGTTGATCTTCGATCACGGGTGAAATGGCTGCTTCGGACAGTTTACGTGTCTTTGGTGCTGTGTTCCCTTTGCCTGAAACTGGCGGTAGGAGCATTGTTTTTTCGGCGTCTTCAGAAGCTTCAGGATTCACGGTGATAGGGCTGAGCTTCATGGTTGGTTGCTCAGTAATAGGCTTAAAAAAGCTATCGAGCGTTTTACTGATTGTTTCTACTGCCAGTCGGCTGGCAACTTCTCCAGCCTTATATCCGCCCATGCCATCGGCAACGACAAACAGGCCACGATCTCCTTCTGGAGTTGACTCAACACGTTTGTAGGCACAGTCTTCGTTTTGCTCGCGTTGTTTCCCAACATCGGTTTTATCGGCAGCGGTGAGTTTAAGATGCATAGGTATGTACCTCACAGGAGCAGGAATTTTTTTACGGTTATTCCATGCTCACTATAGCATATAGTGGTTATTCGTGACAATTGAAGCTCCCTGATAACAATGAATATTATGTATTTGATATCAATAAAGCGAACGTTTTTTCATCAGCAATAGCATGTTTTTTTCAGTCAGATATGCCAATGTCGATTCGGGAAGAAAGAATATCTGCGTACATGTGCCTTGCATATTTTATATACGGAGAAGGCTCTCAATGGTTGTGGATTTTATGTCACTCAGGAGCCTATGAAGCAGGTCAGACATACATCCTTTAACAGGCATGGCATGAATTTGCGTCAATGCTGGCACTGTCTGAAATTGGAGGTGTATGCCTGGGGGCGCACGGCGTTTTTCTAAGCGATTCCGGGCTCTGGCGCGGTTTGCAGCGCAGGTAGGTGAATGAGGACGGTCGTGCCCTGACCGACGACGCTGCTCATCTCGATGGTCCCATGGTGCGCTTCGATCAGTTCTCTGGCAATAGAAAGACCTAAACCGTTGCCTCCCACGCGCAAGCTGGCACGTGTGCGCGACGGATCTGCGCGGTAGAAACGGTCAAACACGTGTGGTAAGGCTTCTTGTGAGATGCCGATGCCGGTATCATGTACTGCCAGCGTTACGGTGTTTGTATGCTTGCTATATGCGCTGATCTCTATGTGGCCGGGGGGTGGTGTGAACTTCAGAGCATTCTCGACGATGTTGAGGAGTACACGCTGCAACTGGTCGCTGTCACCGTAGATCGCAGGAAGATTCGGTGGAATATTGGCATCGAGTTGTTGATCTTGTAAGAGGCCCTGGACCTGTTCATAGACCGTGTTGACCAGCAGGTGAGCGTTTACGGCACCCAGGCGTAGCTTGATACGCCCTTCATCAAGGTGGGTCAGTGCGAGCAGGTCGGCTACCAGACGTTGCATGCGCTCAACTTCGTTGTACATGCCCACCATCAGGCGGCGTGCGGCCTGCGTGTCTCCGTCGTCCGCTCCGAGGAGCAGCATCTCCAGGCTGCCGCCGAGCGCGGTGAGCGGCGTACGCAATTCATGTGAAACGTCGGATACGAAGCGCTTTTGTCGGGCAAACGCTGTTTCCAGGCGCGCTACCATGCTATTGAAGGCACGTGCCATACGTCCAATTTCATCATTTGCAGGTGGTTCTTTGAGACGTTGTGAGAGGGCACCTGCGGAGATATGTGTACTGACACGCTCCAGTTCAATGAGAGGACGCAAGGCGATATTGATAAGTGGCAATGTAAGGGCTGCGGCTATGCTCAGGGCACCAAAAATACCGAGAATCAGAATTAGATGCGTTGCTGTCATCGATTGATCAATCGGTGCGGTCGACATACTTAATTGCAGGATGGCCTTTCTATATCCTGCTGGTTGCCAGGGGTGTCGATTTGCTGCTGCCTTGTCCCATATGGCTAATGGCTCCAGTACAACCATCTCACGCTGCCCTCGTTTATTGTTTACCAGGAAATAGGAGCGTGGTTCTGTTGTGGTAAGCTCATGCTGCACGAGGGAATGATTCAGGATGAGTAGCGGTAATCCCGTATTTTGAGTATCACTCGCAAGAAGAGTGCCGTCGAAAGAGAGAAGAGAAGCGCTGATATTCTGGCCTACGATATTCTGAATATCATTGATATAGCCGGATGCCATGTTGCCGGGCATTGCGGGGAAAGAGAGAATCAGAGATGTGTTCAGCGGGTTTCTGGCGATCTGCTGCTTGCTATAGACAATATGTGCATCATTATCAAGTATGCTTGCCTGGCTGGCAAGCAATGCTCTCTCTTCAGTGGTAGAGATAAGTATACCTAACGCTGCGAGTAGCAGGGCAAGCAGGCCGAACGAAACGAGTGCCAGACGCCAATGGATAGGCAAGCGCGCCATCGCTTGCTGGAGCCATTGCGTTCTGTCCATCACATTACTCTCCTTTGCAGCGTATAGGTAAACTTTTATTTCAATCAAGCCTTTGCTTTAAATCCGACCTCAAGTAGAAGGATAGCAAAAAAGATTGAACGTTCGAGAGAAATTTGCTGAAAATTTGCTGAATAACAGGCAAATCATGTCAGTTCATTTTTATAAACGCTCATTATGATGGAGAGGTTCCGCTGTATGAACCTGACATATTTGGGGTAGTCAAATCTGGCTAGAAAGCAACAGCAAAAAGAGCTAATGGCTGGTTTGATGAGCATGGAAGAGATGTGATAGACAGAGGAAAAATCAGAAACCATGAAGAAGATCGAACTTTTTGAACTCGATCTTCTTCATGGTTTAGCAAACATACAAAGCTGGTACGTGCTTTTTATTATTTCTCGTCGTCTTTGCTGGAGCGGTTGCGGAAGTACAAGCGGATCGCAGTGCCCGAGAAGTCGAAGGCCTCACGCAGGCGATTCTCCAGATAACGCTCATACGAGAAGTGTACCCCCTGTGTGTCGTTCACAAAGAAGACGAAGGTTGGCGGATTCACGCGTGTCTGCGTGGCATAATAGATCTTTAAAGGATGTGTGCGAATCACCGTTGGTTCATGGCGGCGAATGGCTTCCTGCACGAGCTGGTTCAGACGTGAAGTGGAGACACGCAGGTAGCGCATGTCTGCAATTCTCAAGGCCGCTTCTATAATCGACTTGACGTGATAGCCTGTTTTTGCAGATGCAAAGAGGATCGGCGCATAGGGGATAAATTTGAGATCCTCAGCCAGTTGCTTCCGATAGGAGTCTGCACTCTGAATCTCATCGTCCGGGCTGGGAAAATCGCCCTCGCGTTCGGCCCGGCGTTGCGCCTGTGCCAGATCCCATTTATTGACCACCACCACCACTCCCTTGGCCTGTTTCAGAATCTCGCCTGCAATGTGTGTATCCTGCGCGGCGAGCCCCTCGGTGGCATCAACAAGGAGAATAGCGACATCGCAGCGTTCAAGGGCGCGGGTTGAACGCAGAACGCTGTACTTTTCGATGCCGACGCCCACACGTCCGCGCCTGCGAATACCGGCCGTATCGATCAGGCGAAATTTGCGGTCTCCGAATACCACTTCTGAATCGATGGCATCGCGCGTCGTGCCCGGTACGTCGCTGACAATCGAGCGCTCAAAGCCGATAATTGAGTTCAGCAGGGAAGATTTGCCAACGTTTGGCCGACCGATGATGGCAAAGCGCGGAATTTCTCCCTCTTCTTCCTCCTCGGTTTCGTCTTCGGGCGGGAGCGCTTCGACAATCAGGTCGAGCAGGTCGCCAGTGCCAGAACCCTGGATAGAGGAGATATCGATGGGATCTCCCAATCCCAGGGCATAAAACTCCACCGCATCCAGACGGCGTGCAGCATTGTCAGCTTTGTTGGCAGCCAGGATCACAGGCTTTTTCGTGCGGCGCAGGAGATGAGCGACATCCTCATCGGCGGCGGTGATGCCAGAGCGGGCATCGACCATAAAAATGATGACGTCGGCCTCCTCGATTGCGAGCTGGGCCTGTGCCATCACGTGTTCCATGAGATCGCCGGGCTGACCGGTCAGGCCAACCTGGCCGACGGGAATACCGCTCCCCAATTCGAGGCCACCTGTATCAATAAGTGTGAACTCGCGCCCGTTCCAATCTGTGTCGCCGTAGAGGCGGTCGCGGGTGGTCCCGGGTAAGTCTTCAACGATGGCGAGACGCTCGCCAATCATGCGATTAAAAAATGTGGATTTGCCAACATTTGGCCGCCCCACGATAGCTACAAGTGGCTTCAAGACGCCCCTCCACCCTTTCCTGGTTCCGGATGTGACCAGATAAACAGCCTGCTTACCTCTAAGAGAAACAGGGCACTATAATCGGTGGGTATTATAGCATAAACGTGACGCTTTAGCGAAATAGTTCAGAAACAGAGCGCCCGTCATGGATGCGGCTGATAGCTCCTGCAAGCAGTTCAGCGACGGAGAGGACTGTCATGTTGGGGAGACGTTTATGCTCGGGACATTGTAGCGAGTCGGTGACGACAATCTCCTTGATGGGGGCTTTGCTCAGGCGCTCTATGGCCGGGCCGGAGAAAACGGCGTGGGTGGCACAACAATAAATATCGCGCGCCCCTTGTTCATAAACCACGCGCACCGCCTGGGTGAGAGAGCC
>Ga0310811_10006712_pt1 | contig 14722 bp, 12 predicted proteins | sample YCmetagenome_FD_207642 | JGI IMG/M metagenome (GOLD analysis project Ga0310811, IMG submission 207642) | Soil microbial communities from experimental microcosm in Duke University, North Carolina, United States - YC | ecosystem: Engineered > Artificial ecosystem > Soil microcosm > Unclassified ...
CGTCGCGACGCGCCTCGACGGCGCGCGGCGGCTCGGAGGAATACTTGCCACCGCCGCGTGCGGTCTCGCGCTCGCCGACGGCGGCGTCGGCCGCACCGTCGCCGACACGCTGATTACCATGCACCCTGTCGGTCTCGCTCGCCTGCTGATCGCGATGCGTCCCGACGCCGGCGGCGCAATGCACGCCGACCACGAGGTCGCCGCATGAATCCAGCCGCTCCCCGCACCCAGCCAGCGACCGCGACCGCCCGCCGCCGCATCGTCGCCATTGCCTCCGGCAAGGGCGGCGTCGGCAAGACCTGGCTCGCCATCACCCTCACCCACGCGCTCGCCCGCATGGGACGTTCGGCGCTGCTGTTCGACGGCGACCTCGGGCTCGCCAACGTCGACGTCCAGATCGGTCTCAAGCCCGCGCGCGATCTCGGCGGCGTCATCGCCGGCCGGACGTCGCTCCGCGGCGCGCGCGTCACCATCCCGGGCTGCGGCTTCGACGTCGTCGCCGGCGCCTCGGGCAGCGGCAACCTCGCCCTCCTCCCGGCCACGCGCATCCACACGCTCGGCGACGAGCTGGTGGCGCTCGCCGCGTCCTACGACAACGCCGTCATCGACATCGGTGCCGGGCTCGACCGCCCGGCACGCATGCTGGCCGCGCGCGCCGACACCTGCCTCGTCGTCGCAACCGACGAGCCGACGTCGCTGACCGACGCGTATGCCTTCATCAAGATGATGCGCATGGATGGCGCGGGGAACGAGATCGCGGTCGTCGTCAACATGGCGGCGAGCGAGCGCGACGGCGAGCGGACCTACAACACGCTCGCCAAGGCCTGCGAGTCGTTCCTCAAGTTCCGGCCCGCGCTGCTCGGCCTGATCCGCCGCGACGTCCGCGTCGCCGACGCGATCCGCGCCCAGACGCCGCTGCTCGTCCGCCATCCCCACTGCGAGGCGGCGAACGACGTGAACGTGCTGGCGCGGCGCATCGTCACCGAGACCGCCGACCCGCGATGAGCGAGTTGTTCAAGCCTCTCACCGGCACTCCGCTGATCGCCTCCGTGGCGGCGACGCCGGCGGGCGCGGTCGCGACCGCATCGGCGGCGCCCGGCAGCCTGCCTCCGGCGCTCGCCGACATCACCGCCGGGACGGTGATCGCCGGCGTCGTCGTCGAGCGCGGACGCGGCATGGTCGTGCTCAAGACCGACAAAGGCATGCTGCCGCTCCAGACCAACCTGGCGCTGAAGCTCGGCGCCGCCGTGGCGCTCGAGGTCCAGTCGGTGGGCGCGCAGGTGCGGCTCGCGATCATCTCGGTCGACCAGCATGCGCCGACCGCGCTCTCGCGCGAGGCACTTCCGCTCGAGACGAGCGCGCTGGCGGCCGCTCTTGAGCACGACGAAACGACCGCATCGCCATCCGACAATCGCGTCGCCGCCCCATCGCTGGTCGGCCGCACCCTGACGGCGACCGTCGTCGGTCCGCCCGATTTGCGAGCCACGGGAAGCACCGGCGAGGAAACGATCCCGACGCTTCTCCGTCGCCTCGTCGCCATCAGCACCGTCGTCCGCTCCGCCGCCGACACCCGGACCGCCATCGCCGACGAAGACTCCGCCGCGGCGAGGAGCGATGTTCCGCCCCAGTCGCGCGCCGAGCGCCCGCAGGCCCCACTCCCGACGGATGGCTCTGCGCCCAAGGCCACGAACAGCACTCCGAAGCCGCCCGCGATCCCGACCGCCGAAGAGCTCGAGGCGGCGTTGAAGACGCTACCCGCTCCGGCACGCGACATCGTCGCGGCGTTGCTCGACGACGGAATTTTCGAGGCACCGTCGCAAACGACCCAGCCGAAGGACACCGGGAAAGCGCAAGCCGGTTCTCCCGTGTCACCGCCTCAGGGCGCGTCGCCTGACACCACCGCTGCGGCGACCATCCTCAAATCGGTCGCCATCCGCATCCTGGCGCAATCGGCAACACCGGGCAGTGTGCCGTTAATGCCTCGCGGCGGTCCGATCGCACCGCAGAGCGACACCATCACACTCGTCGGCACGGTGGTCCCCGACGACACGTCCGACATCGTGATCGAGACGCCGATCGGGCGTCTGCTCCTGCCGCTGCACATGCCGCTTCCGAAAGGAACGCGGATCACCTTCGAAGTCCTGTCGCGTCCCGAGACGCAGCGTCCCGCCGCGCAGGAGGCGGCCGCCGACACGGTCGCGCGCATGGTCGAGGCCGAGCGCGATTGGTCGGCCGTGAGGGACGTCGCGGTGCGATGGCCCGAGGCGGCCGACGCACTGCTGCCAAAAGCCGGTCAGTCGCTCGGCCCGGCGACGCTCGCCTTCCTTGCCGCCGTGCGCGGCGGCGGCAACCTCAAGGCATGGCTCGGACCGCGCCTCGCCGAAGCCGCCGAGGCGCCGCAGAAAAAAGAGATGATTGAGCGGCTCGCCCACGACCTGGCGGCGTTGGCGCGAATCGCCACGTCGTCGCATCCTCCAGGCTGGCTGACCATCGCCGTACCGGTGGTCGATGCCGGCCGGATCGCGGAACTGCGGTTCCGCTTCCGCAAGCGCGGCCAGCACGACGGCGATGCCGGCGAAGGCGGTCGCCGCTTCGTGGTCGAGGCGAAGCTGTCGGCGATCGGTCCCTTGCAGATCGACGGCACAGTCCGCGATCGCCACCTCGACCTGGTTGTGCGCACCGCCAAGGCCCTGCCTCCGCAGATGCGGCGCGACATCATGGACGTGTTCGCGCGCTCGCTGGCCGAGACGAGCTACCGCGGCGAGATCCGGTTTCGCAATGATGGAGCCGACAGCGTGCCGGGCCTTCCCGCGCACAGCTCCGGCGTCGTGGTCTGATTTACGCCGCGCCGTCCTGCTTGCGGCGATAGAGCGACAAGCCGATCTCGTCGAGCGAGACCTGCTCTCGGCGGCGCTCGCGATCCTCGGCGGCGCGCAGGTCGCGCGACTTGACGATGTCGAACTTCTTGAGCTCGCGGAATGCCTCGGCGACCTCGTCGTGGGCGCCCTGCATCTGCCCCTCGGCTTCGGCGAGCGACTGCTGAATGCGCTGGCGGCGCTCGATGGCTTCGGCGGCGAAGGGCCCGAAAGCGTATCCCACCTCGGTTGAGCCGGCGGCGACTGCACGCTCGGTCACCACAACCTTTTCGAGCTTGCGCAGCTCCTCCTGCAGGTGCGCGACGAGCCGCTCGAGCTCGGAGAGCTTGAGACGCTTCTCGTCCAGCTTCCAGCGGTGAAGCCGAATCAGTCCGTCGATCGCTTTCATTATTCGCTCCGCTCAAGAATGGCGGCGAGGCGCGCGTAGCCGGCTGGAATGTTATCGCGGTCGGCGCGATCCTGCCGCAGGAACTCCTCGATACGCGGGTAATACTGAATGGCTTCGTCGGTGCGTGGATCGGATCCGGCGCGATAGGCACCGAGACGGATCATCTCCGCCATGTCCTCGTAGGCGGCGAGGAGCTGACGGGCGCGATTGACCAGCACGTTCTCCTCGATGCCGTTGCAGTCCGGCATCGTGCGCGAAATGCTCTTGAGGATGTTGATCGCCGGATAGCGCCCGCGCTCGGCGATCGCGCGTTCGAGCACGATGTGCCCGTCGAGGATGCCCCGGACCGCGTCGGCGACCGGCTCGTTGTGATCGTCGCCTTCTACGAGGACCGTGAACAGCCCGGTGACCGAACCGACGCCGGTGCCGGGACCGGCGCGCTCCAAGAGCTTCGGGAGTTCCGCGAACACGCTCGGCGTGTAACCCTTGCTGGTCGGCGGCTCGCCGGCCGACAGGCCGATCTCGCGCTGCGCCATCGCGAAGCGCGTCACCGAGTCCATCATGCACAGCACTTCGGCGTCGCGGTCGCGGAAGTATTCGGCGATCGCGAGCGTCATGTACGCCGCCTGCCGGCGCATCAGCGCCGATTCGTCGGAGGTCGCGACGACCACGACCGAGCGGGCCAGGCCCTCGGGGCCGAGATCCTTGGTGATGAATTCCTGGACTTCGCGACCGCGCTCGCCGATCAGGCCGATGACGTTGACGTCGGCCGCGGTGTAGCGCGCTATCATGCCGATCAGCACGGACTTGCCGACGCCGGAGCCGGCGAAGATGCCCATGCGCTGGCCGTGGCAGCAGGTCAGGAAGGTGTTCAGCGCGCGCACGCCGAGGTCCATCTTGCCCTCGACCCGCCGACGCGCATGCGCCGCCGGCGGCGCGGCGCGGAGGAAATATGGTTCTTCACCCTGCGGCAGCGGGCCCAGTCCGTCGAGCGGCTCGCCCAGGGCATTGATGACGCGGCCGCGCCAGGCCGGGCTCGGACGGATCGCCATCTCGCGCTCGACCACATCGGCCCGGCAGCCAAGCCCCACGCCTTCGAGCGCGCCGAACGGCATCAGCAGCGCGCGACCGCCGCGGAAGCCGACAACCTCGCACAGGAGCTCGCTGGCGCCACGACGCTGGACGCGGCAGTGGTCGCCGACCGAGAGCCGCCGCTGCACGCCGCCGACTTCGAGGAGAAGCCCCTGGACCGAGGTCACCCGCCCGTAGAAGCGATACGCGGGAATCTGATCCAGAGCGGCATTCACAGCCCGAAGCGCATCGGCCACGGCCCAACCTCGAAAAAGTGATCATGCGTTATCGACGATGGACAACTCTGTCCACTCGCCGGAACGCAGCCACTATCGCTTGCGATGGCTTAATGCGCGGTAAACCGCCCCGTGGATTCGAGCAAAGGTGCAGCAAAGGCACACGGTTCATCTGAGTGAAGAAACCGTTTGCGCTTAAGGGAATGTTAACTTGCCGGCCCCCATGATGATCCTTAAGGTTAATGTGCGTTAAAGGGGCTAGTAGCCGACCGAGGTCTGGCGAAAAGAGGGGAACAATGCGCGTCCTTTTGGTCGAAGACGACACAACCACTGCGAAAAGCATCGAGCTGATGCTCAAGTCCGAGGGCTTCGTCGTTGATACGACGAATCTGGGTGAGGACGGACTCGAGATCGGCAAGCTCTACGACTACGACATCGTCATCCTGGACCTCATGCTGCCCGATATGGACGGCTATGAGGTGCTCCGCCGGCTTCGCGCCGCACGGGTCGGGACGCCGGTGTTGATCCTGTCGGGGCTCGCCGAGCCCGACAACAAGATCAAGGGTCTCGGCTACGGCGCCGACGACTATCTCACCAAGCCGTTCGACAAGGGCGAGTTGATTGCCCGCGTCAACGCCATCGTCCGGCGCTCGAAGGGCCACGCCGAATCCGTCATCCGCACCGGCAAGCTGGTCGTCAATCTCGACGCCCGCACGGTCGAAGTCGACGGCGAGGCGGTCCATCTCACCGGCAAGGAGTACGGGATCCTCGAGCTCCTGTCGCTCCGCAAGGGCACCACGCTCACCAAGGAGATGTTCCTCAACCATCTCTACGGCGGCATGGACGAGCCGGAGCTCAAGATCATCGACGTGTTCATCTGCAAGCTCCGCAAGAAGCTCGCCAACGCCACCAACGGCGACAATTACATCGAGACGGTGTGGGGCCGCGGTTACGTGCTGCGCGACCCCGCGGAGGCCACCCGCGGACTTCCGAAGGAGCCGCGCAAGGTCGCCTCGGCGTAAGTCGCGTCCGCTTCGAATCAGAAAAGCCCGGCCAATCGGCCGGGCTTTTTTTGTCGCCACTTCAGAGACTTGGCGCGGCTCAGGCCTTGGCCGGGCGGGCCGTCGTCATCGCGACCGTCGAGAACCCGCCGGTCGATGCGGTGGCCGGCGTCGGCTGATCCCAGCACGCGGCCGCGCCGTCGCTGGTCGAATACAGGCCGCGCTGGGCTTGCACCGGACGGAACGCGTCCGAAATCCCGAGCACGGTCTCCGCGCCGCCGAGATACAGGATCGCGTCCTCGCGCATCTGCGCCCGCATGCGCGCGAGCACGTCGGCCTTCGTCGGCTGGTCGAAATAGATCAGCACGTTCCGGCAGAACACGACGTCGAAGACGCCAAGGCCCTTCATTTCGGCCAGCAGGTTGAACTCGCGGAAGTTGATCATCGCCTTGAGCTGCGGTGCGATCTCCCAGCCCTCCGCCTTCTGGCTGAAATGCTTGAGCAGCATCTGCACCGGAAGGCCGCGCTGCACCTCGAACTGCGAGTACAGCCCCGAGCGCGCCTTGGCGAGCACACCCGGCGCGATGTCGGTAGCGATGATCTCGACGCGCCAGCCCTGCAGTTGCGCGGCGGCCTCGTTCAGCAGCATCGCCAGCGTATACGGCTCCTGACCGGTCGAGCACGCGGCCGACCAGATGCGGAGCTGCTTCGCCGCGGCGCGACGCGCCAGCATCTGCGGCAGCACGACACCCTTGAACTGCTCGAACGGCTTGATGTCGCGAAAGAAGAACGACTCGTTGGTCGTCATCGCCTCGACCACGGCATTCATCAGCCGCTGATTGCGGCCGGCCCGCACCTCGGCCGCGACATCGTCGACGCTCTTCAGACCGTGGGCGCGCGCCACCGGCACCAGCCGCGACTCGAGCAGGTAGCCCTTGTCCTCGGCCAGCGCGAGCCCGGACTGCTCCTTGAGGAATTTCGCGAGGAGATGGAAATCGGCCGGGGTCACGGTGCCCTCCCCTGACCGAGGCTCTCGGCGAACGCCGCCAGCTCGTCGACCGGCTTCACCGCGCTGCAGATACCGTCGTGGGCGACCGCGCCGGGCATGCCCCAGACCACGCTCGTCACCTCGTCCTGGGCGATCACGATGCCGCCCGCCGCGATCATGCTGCGGCATCCCTTGAGACCGTCGTGACCCATTCCGGTGAGAATCACCGTCAGCACCGACGGTCCCCACACCTGCGCCATACTGCGCAGCATCGGGTCGACCGAGGGACGACAGAAGTTCTCCGGGGCATCCTGGTTGAGCGCGATCCGGACGCCGAGCGGGTCGCGGTGCAAGGTCATGTGGAAGTTGCCGGGCGCGACGTAGATGCGGCCGGGACGCACCGGCTCGCCGTCCTTGGCCTCGGCGCACGGACGCCCCGAAGCGCGACCGAGGTTGTCGGCGAGGATCGCGGTGAAGGTCGGCGGCATGTGCTGCGTGACCAGCACCGGCCCGGGGAAGGTCTTGAGCGCCTTGAAGAAGCGCAGCAGCGCCTGCGGGCCGCCGGTCGACGACCCGATCGCAAGAGCCTCCACCGGACGAACGCGATACGGCCGCAGCGCAATCGGCTTCGGCTCGGGCTTGGCGACGGGAACGGTCTCGGCCGGCCCGGTCCACAGCGGCAGCGACGCCGCGCGACGGTAGGCGATCCCGAGCGTGCGCACCTTCGCGACGAGCTCGCGCTTGAATTCGTCGCCCGCCGAGATTTCGCGTGTCGTCGTCGGCTTCGGAATGTAGTCGGCCGCGCCCAGCTCGAGCGCCTTGAGGCTGATCTCGGCGTTGCGCTGGGTGAGGGTCGACGCCATCACGATCTTGACGTTCGGATCGATCGCAAACAGGCGCGGCAACGCGCCGAGTCCGTCGAGCACCGGCATCTCGATGTCGAGCACGATGACGTCGACCGGATGCTGCGCGAGCAGGCGAACGGCCTGCTCGCCATTGCTCGCGGTAACGGCGACGGAGATGTCGCTCTCGTTCGTGAGCGTGCGCGCGAGGATGCCGCGGATCACCGCGGAGTCGTCCACCAGCATGACGCGATACGGCGTCGTCGTGGTGACGGCGGCGGCGCTTCGGATTGGAACTGGGATTGCGGAACTCATAACCGGCGTCCTCGGACTGCCATTGAACGGACGCCTATATCAGGCCGACTTGCGCGAATTTGGTTTCGATGATGTCGCGATCGAAAGGTTTCATGATGTACTCGTTCGCACCCGCCCCGATCGCCTCCTGGATGCGGGAGAGGTCGTTCTCGGTGGTGCAGAACACGACGATCGGCTGTCCGCCCCCATCGGAGGCGCGCAGCGCCTTGAGGAAGCCGAGCCCGTCCAGGATGGGCATGTTCCAGTCGAGCAGCACGACATCCGGCATCTGGTGCTTGCACGCGTCCAGCGCGAGCTGCCCGTTCTCGGCCTCGGCGATCGCGAAGTTGAGGCCCTCGAGAATCTTGCGGGCCACCATGCGGACGACCTTCGAGTCGTCGACGATGAGGCAGGATTTGTTGGTCGACATGGCTCGACTCCGTGCCCGATATCCCCTATGCCGCCTTCGCCTTGCCGAAGTCGAGCAGACGCTCGATCTCGAGAATGACGAGGAGACGACCATCGAGCTGGTAGATGCCGGAGGTGACCTCCTGCCACAGCGGATCGAGCGTCGAGGGATACGGCTCGAAGTCCGCGGCCGGCAGCGACATGACCTCGCCCGCCTGGTCCATCAGCAGGCTGTAGAGCTCTCCGTTGTGGTCGACGACCACGCTCATGCCCGGCTGATCCGCAGCGCGCGTCGGCAAGCCGAGGCGCTTGCGCAGATCGATCGCCGTGACGATGCGGCCGCGCAGGTTGAGCGAACCGGCGACCTCGGAGGGCGCCAGCGGAATGCTGTTGATCCGCTGCGGGCCGAGCACGTCCTGGACCGCGTGGATCGGCACGCCAAAGAGCTGATCGGCCACCATCAGGGTGACGTAGACGCGCTCTTCCGTGGTGGTGACGCCCGCAGAGGCAGTGGTCTTGGGCTTGCTCATGCGGCACCTTGCAGATTGAGAAGGGTTTGCGAGACCTTGCTGACGATCGCCTCGCGGTCGAACTTGGCGGCAAGGTCGTTGAAGCCGGCGGCCTGACCGCGCTGGATGTCGCTCGCGTTGGCGGCGAGCGCGACCAGCGGCGTGGCCTGCCACGCGCCGCCCGAGCGGATCTCGCTCGCCAGCGCGCAGCCGTCGATCCCCGGCATCGTGATGTCGCTGACGATCACGTCGAAGCTCTCGCCGCGGTCGCGCAGGCGCAGGGCCTCCTCGGCGCTCTCGACGGCGGTGACCTCATAGCCGGCGACCGCGAGCAGCGGCTTCAGCAGGTTGCGGAAGAACGGGCTGTCGTCGACCAGCAGCACGCGCTTGTGCTCGTCGCCGGTGGCGGCATGCGTCCAGTCGGCATGAATGATGCCCATGTAGTAGGCGACATCGATCACCTCGGTCGCCTTGCCGGCGATCACCGCCGAGCCGACCACGCCCGGCTGGCCGCTCGCGAGCTCGAGCGCGAAGGTATCCTCGACGATGTCGGTGATCTCGTCGACGATCAGCCCCATCGATCGCGAATCGTCGGTGAAGACCACGACCGGCTGGCGGCCGGTGTCCTTGATCGCCGCGTTGTCGTTGACGGTGACCAGCGGCATGAGCTGGCCGCGGTACTGCACCACCGGCATGCCGTTCGACCGCTCGATCGCGGCGACGTCGATCTCCTCGAGACGCGCGACGAGCGACAGCGGGACCGCCTTCGGCGTGTTGCCGCCGGCGCGGAACAGCAGGATCGCCGAGCGATCCTCGCCGCGCGCAGCCGCATGGGCTTCCTCGGTGGTGCGATCGTCGCTGATCTCGCCCGCGCCGCTCGTGCTGGCGATGCCGTTCGGGTCGAGGATCATGACGACGGAGCCGTCGCCGAGAATTGTGTTGCCCGAATAGAGCGAGATATCGCGCAGGATCGGTGCCACCGGCTTTACGACGATTTCCTCGGTGTCGAACACGCGGTCGACGATGATGCCGAAGTGCTGGCTGCCGACCGCGGTGACGATGACGAAGGCCTCGTCCGGCTCGGCAATGTCGGTCGCATCGAGCTTCAGGAGGCGGCGCAGCGACACGAGCGGCAGCAGCGCCTCGCGGAGGCGCAGCACCGGCGTACCGTTGATCTTCTCGATCGCGTGGTCAGACTTGCCGCCGGCGCGTACGAGCTCGACGACGTTGATCTGCGGCACGGCGAAACGCTCGTTGGCGCACTCGACGATCAGCGCCGAGACGATGGCGAGCGTGAGCGGGATCTTGATGGTGAAGGTGGTGCCCTTGCCCTCCACCGACTTCATCTCGATGGTACCGCCGATCTTCTCGATGTTGGTGCGGACCACGTCCATGCCGACGCCGCGGCCGGAGACGTTGGTCACCTTCTCGGCGGTGGAGAAGCCGGCGCGGAAGATGAGCTGCTGGATCTGGTTCTCGCTCATCTGCGCGAGATCGGTCTCGGTGACGAGACCCTGCTGGAGCGCCTTGTCCTTGATGCGCTTGAGAGCCAGGCCGCGACCGTCGTCCGAGATCTTGACGATGATGTGGCCGCCCTCGTGGAACGCCTCGAGGACGATCTTGCCCGTATCCGGCTTGCCGGCCGCGCGGCGGTCCTCGGGCTTTTCGAGCCCATGATCGCCGGAGTTGCGCACCATGTGGGTGAGCGGATCCTTGATCAGCTCGAGCACCTGGCGATCGAGCTCGGTCTCGGCGCCGTGCATCTCGAGCGTGATCTCCTTGCCGAGATCGCGCGCGAGATCGCGGACGATGCGCGGCAACTGGTTCCACGCGTTGCCGATCGGCTGCATCCGGGTCTTCATCACCCCTTCCTGCAGCTCGGTCGTGGTGTGCGAGAGCCGCTGCAGCGGAACCGTCAGCTCGGTGTCGTTGCGGCCGCGGACGATCTGCAGAAGCTGGTTGCGCGTCAGCACCATCTCGCTGACGAGGTTCATCAGGTTCTCGAGCAGACCGACGTTGACGCGAATGGTCTGAGTGGCTTCCGCGGTCGCCGGACCGCCCTCGGCTGGCTTGGCTCCGGGCTTCGCCGCGGACGGTGCCGCCGTCTCGACGTGGGCCGGCGCGGCGGGTGCCGCCTCGACCTTCGCAACCACCGGCTCGGCGGGAGTCGGCGCAACGGTGGCCGGAGCGTCCGCGCTTTCGGCGAAGGCGTTGAGACGCGCGATCAGGTCGGCGTCGTTGCCCTCTGGCTCGGCCTCGGTGCGCTCGATCTCGGCCAGGATCGACTTGATGCAGTCGATCGAGGTCAGGATCAGCGTGATCGCCTGGGCATCGACGGAAAGCTTTCCCTCGCGGATGCGGCCGAGCACGTTCTCGCCGGCATGGGCGACCGCCTCGAGCCGGGGCAGCCCCAGGAATCCGCAGGTGCCCTTCACGGTATGGACCAGCCGGAAGATGTTGCTCAGGAGCTCCTGGTCGTTGGGATTTTTCTCGAGCCGAACAAGCTCAAGGTCGAGGACCGCGAGGCTCTCGGCGCTTTCCGTCAGGAACTCACGAAGTAAATCGTCCATTGCTGCCATCCGCTTTGCAACGGGAGCGGCAGAAACGGCCGTTCCCCTGCCTGTGAGGGATGGAGCGAAGGTGAGGGAAACTCATTAAGATTATCTAAAATCGGGCCTTTAACGCTGTTCGCAAAGTGGCCCAAACGCTGGCTGTGGACCGGCTCAGCGGCGCCCCGGGCGCACCGAAAACGTGACCCGTTGCGGCTCGCCGCGCACCTCGAGTCCAAGGGCGCCCGCCGTCGCGAAAATGTGACCGTGAACCGCCACCGCCGTCCGCGGGGTTGCCTCCGAAGAGGGCAGCTCTCCGGCCAGCGCTCGGGCGACGTCGGGATCGAGCGACGCCTTGGCGCCCTCGGCGATCATGTCGAAGGTTCCGCCCGGCCCGAACTGGAGGCGCACGACGCCGTTCCCGGCGGTCGCGTCAACGGCGATGAGGAACAGGCTGAGCAGGAGCTTCAGGGCCGGCCGCGTCAGCTCGGAGCCGGTGCCCGGCGTCTCCGGCCAGTCGACGGTCACCCGCCCGCCGAGCGGCAGCGCCAGCGCCCGCGTCCGGACCTCGCGCAGCGGCACGCTGTTACCGTCGCTGCCCGCGGCCGATCCGAACGCGACCCGGAAAAACTGGAGACGACGCGCCGCCTCCGACGCGCTCTGCGCGATCAGCGCGAGCGCCTCGCCGCGCATGTCCTCGCCGAACTCGGTGACGAGCTCGACGCCATTGCCGATCGCCGAGATCGGTCCGACCAGATCGTGGCAGAGCCGCGCGCAGATCAGCTCGAGCAGTCGCGGGTCGACGGATTGGGACATTCGGACCTCTGTCGTTTCTCTGCGCACCGACATGGCGGCCGGCGCGGCCCGCGATGTTTACCATATGTTTGGCTCAAGCATTGGCGTGCAATTGAGCCCCCTTGTCCGGACTCGCGGCAGCATCGCAACGCAAGCGAAAAAAGTCCGCGTTTACGCGCTCTGAACATGCAAAAAAGCCTCGGTTTTCTTGACTTGTCGCAGCCAGCCGGTAGGATCGCGCGAGCTTCGGGGTGGATCTCTACAGCATGAACGCGATGGAAGGCCGTTCGCCGGGAACGGCGGGCACTGACTCGAATGTCGCGTGGGTGCGGCCGGACGGTCGCAACGCCGATCCGATCGTCAGTCTCGCCCGCCTGTTCGTCGCGTCGGCCGTACCGGTCTACATCTGCGACGCGGCCGGCGTCGTCGTCCTTAAGAATTCCGCGTTCGATGAGATCGCCGTCGCCCACTACGGCGCCGACAAGACCCGTCTCGACGAGACCCCGCCCGGCATCATGCGGCTGCTCGAACGGCTCTACGCCAACCGCGCGCCGATCGAGGAAACCCAGGTCCTGGATGGCCGGACGCTCCGTGTCCGCCACGTCCCGCTGGTCGACGACAAGGGCGGGATCGCCGGCTTCGCCGGCGCCTGGACCGACGTCACCGCCGCGACCGAGGCCAACCGCCGGGCGTCGCGCACCGAATCGTGGCTGCTCGACGTCATCCGCTCGAGCTCGGACTGGGTGTGGTCGACGGACTCGCGCCTCAACCTCACCTTCGCCTCGCCCCGGATCGCCGAAACCGTCGGCCAGCCGCCGCAACTTCTGGTCGGGCATTACCTGCTGTCGCTCGGCCATTTTGAATCCACCGACAGCGCGTTCGACCCGATGGCGCTGATCGCGCGCCGCGCGCCGTTCCGCAACGCCATGTTCCTCATGTCGCACGGCAAGAACGAGCCGCGTCGCGTGCAGTTGTCCGGCGTTCCGATCTTCGACGAGGAAACCGGCGCGTTCGCGGGCTATCGCGGCACCGGCACCGATGTCACGCGCCGTCACGCCGCCGAGCAGGACGCCGTCTCGTCGCGCGCCAAGCTCGAGGAGGCCGTCGAGACGCTGAAATCGCGCAACGCGCAGCTCGATCTCGCGCTCGATCAGGCGCAGGCGGCGGACAAGGCGAAGACCGATTTCCTCGCCATGATGAGCCACGAGCTGCGGACGCCGCTGAACTCGATCATCGGCTTCTCCGACGCCGCGCAAGCCAAGCTGTTCGGGCCCATCCACGACTCCTATCTCGGCTACTTCCGGAACATCCACCGTGCCGGCAAGCATCTGCTCGCGTTGATCGAGGACCTCCTAGACACCGCGAACATCAAGCGCCAGACGCTGTCGATCAAGGTCGCGCCGGTGCGCGCGCAGGAGCTGATCGCCGAAGCCCGCGCGCTTGTCGTGCTGCGCGCCGCCGACAAGAAGGTCGACATCTCGGCGTGTGATCTCAACGGCCCGTGGATCGTCATCGCCGACCGCGTGCGCGCCCGCCAGATCTTCGCCAACCTGCTGTCGAACGCGATCAAGTTCACGCCCACGGGCGGCCGCGTCGGCATCGAGGCCGAGGTCCAGGGCGAGCGCCTCGCGGTCACGGTCTGGGACACCGGCGTCGGCATCGCCGCGGCCGAGTGCGATCGCGTGTTCGAGCGCTTCTACCAGGGCGAGAACAACATCCTCACCCGCCAGACCGAAGGCATGGGGCTGGGCCTCGCCGTCGCCCGCGAGCTGGCCCGGCTGATGGACGGCGACATTACCCTCCAGAGCGTGCCCGGCAAGGGCGCGCGCTTTACGGTCACGCTGCCCCTCGCTCGTGCCCTGACCGGGGCCGAAGAGGGCTGATTCCCGCTTTTTCAGGTGTCCATTGACCCCAGCGCGACCATGGCGCCGGGCGGTGGTTCTTCGTAAAATAGCCCCCATATGGCAGGGTGTCCCCTGCCCTTGGGAACCCCATGATCGATCCGTTTGGCCGGCATATCAGTTACTTGCGCATCTCCGTGACGGACCGGTGCGACTTCCGCTGCGTCTACTGCATGGCGGAAGAGATGACGTTCCTGCCCAAGGCCGACGTGCTCACCCTCGAAGAGATCGACCGGCTGGGCTCGGCGTTCGTCCGCCTCGGCGTCAAGAAGCTGCGCCTCACCGGCGGCGAGCCGCTGGTGCGCAAGAACGTGATGTCGCTGTTCGAGAATCTGTCGCGCCACCTCAAGACCGGCGCGCTCGAGGAGCTGACGCTGACCACGAACGGCAGCCAGCTTTCCCAATTCGCGGAGCCGCTCGCCAGGCTCGGCGTGAAACGCGTCAACGTGTCGATCGACACCCTCGATCCTGAGAAATTCACCGAGATCACGCGCCGCGGCAAGCTCGACAAGGTCCTCGAAGGCGCGTTCGCCGCGCGCGAGGCCGGCATGAAGGTGAAGGTCAACACCGTCGCGCTCCGCGGCGTCAACGAGCAGGAGATGGACGATCTCGTCGCCTGGTGCGGCGAGCAGGGCTTCGACCTCTGCCTGATCGAGACCATGCCGCTCGGCGACATCGACGGCGACCGCACCGACCAATACCTCCCGCTGTCGCTGGTGCGCTCGCGGCTGGCCGCGCGCTGGACCCTCGAGGAGAGCGACAAGCGCACCGGCGGGCCCGCGCGCTATGTGCGCGTCGCCGAGACCGGCCAGTACCTCGGCTTCATCACGCCGCTGACCCACAACTTCTGCGAATCGTGCAACC
>Ga0310811_10006713_pt1 | contig 14721 bp, 15 predicted proteins | sample YCmetagenome_FD_207642 | JGI IMG/M metagenome (GOLD analysis project Ga0310811, IMG submission 207642) | Soil microbial communities from experimental microcosm in Duke University, North Carolina, United States - YC | ecosystem: Engineered > Artificial ecosystem > Soil microcosm > Unclassified ...
TTCTCGGTGGAGAAGGCCAGCACCGGAACGGCGCGATCTTTCGCAATGGGCGCGACCGCTGCCACCGAAGGCCCGAACAAGGGCCCCACGATCACTTCGGCGCCTTGCGACAAAAGCTGCTCGACGGCCTGCGCGGCGCCGGCGCCGCCATTTCCTTCGTCCGCCGTGATCAGCAGGATGTTCTTGTTGCCGGAATCGAACATCGCCAGCTCGGCCGCCCTCATCATGGATTGGGCCAGCGCCCTTGTGGCGGGCGAACTGCTGGAGAAAGGCAGGATGATGCCGACCCGGACAGGGACCACATCGGGGGCCATGCCGGGCAGGCGCAAATAGCTCGGCAGGTCGTGGTCCAGCGGGTTTTTGGCCACCGGAGCGGGCGGCGGCGGCGGCGCGGGTGCGGGCGCCGGAGGCTTGGCCGGGGTCGTGCAAGCGGCTATCGCAACCAGCGCTGCAATGGCACAAAAGCGGGTAAAGGGACGCAACGGACCAAGCATCGGGAAATCCTTTGACGCGCGAACTTAAGCCTCTGGAAGGGCCGGGTAAATCGCCCCGCTCCCTAGCCATCAAACACGGCGATTTGGCGGCGGGGCTTTATATCCTGGCCACTCCGATCGGCAATGCCCGCGATATTTCCTTGCGGGCCCTGGACGTCTTGGCGGCCTGCGATGTGATCGCGGCCGAGGACACCAGGGTCACCGCCAAGCTATTGGCCATTCACGGGGTATCCAAGCCCCTGATTGCTTACAACGATCACAATGGCGCCGAGATGCGGCCCAAGATCCTGGCCCGGCTTGAGCAAGGCCAGGCCGTGGTGCTGGTGTCGGACGCCGGCACACCCCTGGTGTCGGACCCCGGCTACAAGCTGGTGCGCGCGGCGATCGCGGCGAACCTTCCCACCATTGCCCTACCTGGGCCGTCGGCGGTCTTGGCGGGCCTGACTTTGAGCGGGCTTCCCTCCGATCGTTTCCTGTTCGCGGGCTTTCTTTCGTCCAAGGCGGGGATGCGGAAAACCATGCTGGAAGAAGTGAAAGGGGTGCGCGCCACCCTGATCTTCTTTGAATCCGCCCAACGCCTGTCGGAATCGCTGGCGGCCATGGCGCAGGTGCTGGGAAACCGGGACGCCGTGATGGCGCGCGAACTCACCAAGCTGCATGAGGAAGTCCGCCGGGGCTCATTGGAAGAGCTGGCGGCACATTATGAAAAACAGGGCGCGCCCAAAGGCGAGGTGACGCTTCTGGTGGCGCCGCCGCAGGAGGCCGCGCCCGACATGGCCAGGATTGATGCCGCGCTCAAATCGGCCTTGGCCTTCATGCCGGTGAAGGCGGCGGCTGACCTGATTGCCGGCCTGACCGATGGCTCGCGCAAGCAGATTTACGCGCGCGCGCTGGAATTGAAAGATGCCCCTTAACAATCAAAAAGATCGCAAGACTGCCGAGCAGCGCGGTCATTCCAGCGAAAGCCTTGCGGCGCTGTGGCTGAAGCTCAAAGGCTATCGTATCCTGGAGCGGCGGCTCAAAACCCGCGCCGGCGAGATCGACCTGGTGGCGGCCGCCCCTTTCGGGCCGGTATGTTTTGTCGAGGTCAAGGCGCGCGGGCTGGCACGCAATGCCGCGGAATCGGTGACGGCGACGCAGCAGACTCGCATTGCCCGTGCCGCCTCCCTATATCTCGCCGGCCGCCCGCATCTGTCCCGGCGCGGCGCCCGTTTTGATATCATCGCCATTGCGCCACACGCGCTTCCGGTGCATCACCGCGACGTGTGGCAACCGGATTTCTGAGAGGGTTTCATGGGATTGACCGTCGCCATCCAGATGGACCCGATCGAACGGATCGATATCGGCGGCGATTCCACCTTTGCCCTGGCGCTGGAAGCGCAGGGGCGCGGCCACAACCTTCTGTATTACGGGCCGCGCGATCTTTCCTTCCGCGACGGCAAGGTCAGCGCCCATGTGCGCCCGCTGCATGTGCGCGCCGTCAAGGGCGATCACTTCGCCCTGGGCGAGACCTTTGCCTATGATCTCTCCGCGGCCGATGTGGTGCTGATGCGCCAGGACCCGCCCTTCGACATGGCCTATATCACCGCCACGCACATTTTGGAGCGTATTCATCCCAAGACCCTGGTGGTCAACGACCCGCGCCATGTGCGCAATGCGCCGGAAAAACTGTTCGTCACCGAGTTCGCCGATTTCATTCCGCCCACCTTGATCACCTCGGATATTCGCGAGATCCGCGCATTCCGCCAGGAACATGAGGACATCATCCTGAAGCCGCTTTACGGCAATGGCGGCGCGGGGGTGTTCCGGGTCAAATCCGGTGACGAGAATTTCGGCGCGCTGATGGAGATGTTCACCCAATTCTATCGCGAGCCGGTAATTGTCCAGCGCTACATCCCTGATGTGCGCAAGGGCGACAAGCGCATCATCCTGGTGGATGGAGAATTTGCCGGCGCCATCAACCGCGTGCCCGCGCAAGGCGAGGCCCGCTCCAACATGCATGTGGGCGGCAGGCCCGAGGCCACGGACCTGACGGCACGGGAAAAAGCGATATGCGCCGCGATCGGGCCAGAGTTGAAAAAGCGCGGCCTGATCTTCACTGGCATCGACGTGATCGGCGACTATATGACCGAGATAAACGTTACCTCTCCGACCGGCATCCATGAGGTCAAGCGCTTCGGCGGCCATGACATTGCGGCGCTGGTCTGGGATGCCATTGAAAAAAGGCGTTAGCCAGCATGATCACCGTCCGGCGTTCCGAAGATCGTGGCAAGACCCATATCAACTGGCTGGATTCCCGGCACAGCTTTTCCTTTGGCGACTATTACGATCCCGCCAATGAGAGCTTCGGGGCGCTGCGCGTCATCAACGAAGACTGGATCAAGGGCGGGGCGGGATTTCCGCCTCATTCCCACCGCGATATGGAAATCGTCACCTACATCCTGGGCGGCGCCATCGCGCACAAGGATTCCAGTGGCGGCGGCGGCACCATCCGCCCCGGCGAGATTCAGCGCATGAGCGCCGGCTCCGGCATCACCCATTCCGAATTCAACGCCAGCGCCAGCGAGACCTGCCACATGCTGCAAATCTGGATCATGCCGTCCAAGCGCGGCATCCAGCCCGGTTATGAGCAGAAGGCGATCGACCCGGATAGCGTGCGCAATCACTTCGCCCGTATCGCTGCGCCCGAACCGCGCGCCACCGAAGTCCGGCTGGTGCAGGATGCGGAAATCTGGGCCGCCAAACTGGATGCCGGGGTTGAGGCGATCCATCCCCTGGCCCAGGGCCGCAAGGCCTGGCTGCAGGTGGCCAAAGGCGAAGTGAAGCTGTGCGGAGAGACACTGAAGGCCGGCGATGCTGCCGCCATCACCGACCAGGACAAGATCGCGATCCGGTCGAAAGAGCCCAGCGAAGTGCTGCTGTTTGATCTGGCCTAGTTGCCCCCTCCGGCCTACGCATCGCAAGCGATGCTACGGCCACCTCCCCTATGCAAGCGCGCTATCGCGCGCGCGGGGGAGGGCTAGGGTCTGGCAGCTATAACGCTGATTTCCACCTTGGCGCCGCGCAGCAACTTCGCCACCTGCAAAAAGGCGCGCGCCGGATAGGGCGGGTGGAAATAGGAGGCATAGACCTTGTTGACGGCCGGGAAGTCGTCAATGTCGGTGACATAGACCGTGGCCGAGACAACATCGTCCAGGGTCAGGTTCGCGGCCTTCAGTTCCAGCGCGATATTGTCGATCACCCGCCGGGTTTGGGCGCTCACATCCTGCGTGCTGTAATCGATCTTGCCTGCGGGATCGAAGGGCAAAGAGCCGGACACGAAAACCAGCTTGCCGCTCTGGATGGCTTGCGAATAGGGCCCGATCGCCTTGGGGGCGTCGGGCGATTCAATCAAAGTCTTCTCGGCAAGCGCGGGTGTGCAGACGAGCGTCAACGCGAGCGCCAAAGCGGATTTGCGCAAATCAGCCCCCTCTGAAAGACGGATTACTTCACCAAGCCGAAGCGCGACTTGTAGCGGGCATCGAGGCCCGACAGCGGGAAATAGATGAAGACGTCGGTGGTACCGAACTGGCGGTCGATCACCGCGCCATCGCCGATGCAACAGCCGGCGCGCACATAGCCCTTGAGCATGGCCGGCAGGCTGCGAATGCCTTCGCGCTCGTCGATCGCCTCCTTGGGAAGGCGGTTCATGTCCACGAACTGCTCGGGCTGCGCCTTGACGCGCAGATGCTCGGGCATGGCGTGGAAGTGGTGCAGATAGGCCAAGGGCAGCGCCATCTCGCTGACATCGACGCCAGGCAGTGAGGCGCAGCCGAACATCAGGTCGATATCGAAGCGCGCGACATAGGCCATCAGGCCTTTCCACAAGAGCTGCATCGTGCCGGGCCGGGCGCGATAGCTTTTGAGGATGCAGGAACGGCCCAGCTCCAGATATTTGGTGTCGGGGGAGAGGCCCTTCAGCATGGGCGTCAGGTCATATTCGCTGGTCGTGTAGAAGCCGCCGACCTTGTCGGCGTCCTTCTTGCGCGTCAGGCGGTAGGTGCCCACCACCAGCGGCTGGCCATCCTCGTCATGGGCGTCGCGGTCCACCACCAGCAGGTGGTCGCAGACATCGTCATATTTGTCGAAGTCGCGGCGCGTCTCGCGCATCTGCGGCGATGGCGTGGCGCTCATCTCTTCGTAGAAGACCTTGAAGCGCAGACGCTGGGCCTGTTCGACTTCATGATCGGTCTCGGCCAGGCGCACTTCCAACGCACCCGACACAGCAAGGACGGGCCATTGCTCCAGGCGTCCCTCGAAAGGTCCGGCTTCGTAGATATTGACCACGATCGCTTCCTATTGGACCCGATGAAGTCCCCACGACTCACCGGGCCTTGCCACTGTCAGGGCTTAAACCTCTTATGCGACAGTTTGGCAATTTTACCCCAAGGCACTGTCACAATCCAAGAGCTTGGTGAATTTTTGTGAAATTACGTGGGGTTAACGGTTAAGGCGGCCCGGGAAGCGCCTCGGCCCACCATCAAAAACAGCAGAATGGAGGGAACCGCGATCAGAGCACAGCCGACGAAAAAAACCGCATAGGCGTCCATCAGCCCCAAACGGGCGGCCAGTCCATCCACCAGGACGCCGGAGAAGCCCTTCAGGAACTTGCCCAACAGGGCATAGACCGACGAGAGCAGGGCATATTGCGTTGCCACATATCCAAGGCTGGTCAGGGACGACATATAGGCCACCAGGCTCAATCCGGCGAAGCCCAGCGCAAAGTCGTCCACCCCCATCACCAGCATGAAGGGGACCAGGTCGGCGCCAGTGAAAATCAGCAACGCATTGGCGGCGATGCCCGCCGATTGCAGCACGGCGCCGAGGATCAGGGTCCGCATCAGGCCGAGCCGATAGGCTACAAAACCGGCTACCAAGGTGCCCAGGAAGGTGGTGCCCAGACCGACCGTGGCGCGGGACAGGCCGATGGCGTCCTTGCCCATGCCCAGATCGTGGAAAAAAGGATTGACCATAGGGCCGCGCATAAAGTCCGGCAGGCGGTACAAAGTGATCGCAAGCAACATCACAAGCGCCATGGTGCCGTGCGCCTTGAAGAACGCGATGAAGGGCCCTGCCACCGCGTCGAAAATGCCGCGCCATGACCAGAGAGGCTGCTCTTTCGCCTTTTGGGCCGCAATGTCGTCGGCGCGGGTGGGCTCCGGCGCCAGCAGGGCGGCGATGACCCCGATCCCCATCGCGACGCCATAGATCGTATAGGACACGGGCCAGCCCAGATGCTGCGCCGAAACCAGCATCAGGGAGTCGGCGCAGATGACGGCGACGCGATAGCCCAGCGTGTTTGCGGCGGTGAGAAGGCCCAGCTCATCGGCGCTCTCGGCGATCTCGATGCGCCAGGCCGCGAGCGCGATGTCCTGGGTGGCCGAAGCAAAGGCCACCACCAGAGCGGCCGCGCCCAAGGCTCCCAAACCATGGCGCACGCCCAGAAAAGCCATGGCGAACAGGCCGGCGGCGATAACCAGCTGAGAGGCGACCAGCCAGCCGCGCCGCAGTCCCAGGACACGCAAGGCAGGAACGCGATCCAGCAGCGGCGCCCAGACAAATTGCAGCGAATAAGCAAGCCCCACCCAGGAGATGAAGCCGATCGCTTTCAGCGTGGTGCCTTCATCGCGCAACCAGAAGGCAAAGGTGTTGCCCACCAGCAAGAATGGCAGGCCCGACGAGAAGCCCAGCACCAGCATCAGCCGCACGCGGGGGTTCAGATAATCCTTGAGGGAGGTGCGCCGCCGCGCCGAATCCGTCATGCCGCGACGATATGCGAAGGCTCCGCGCCGGGAAACAAGCTCCGCAGCATTTCGTCCAGTTCCGCGGGGTTCACCGGCTTGGTGAGGAAGCCGTCCATTCCGGCGTCCAGGCAGGAATGCTTGCCATCCTCCAGCACATCGGCGGTCAGGGCCACGATGGGCGTGCGGGGCTTGCCGTTTCTGGCCTCGTCCGCGCGGATGGCGCGAGCCGCCGCGATCCCGTCCATGCCGGGCATATGAATGTCGGTGAGCAGAAGGTCGAAGCTCTTTTCGGCAAGGGCACGGACGGCATCATTGCCGGTGGTGACCTCGGTGATCCTGTGGCCGCGCCGGCGCAACAATTCGCGGATCAGAAGCATGTTGATGGGATTGTCCTCGGCCAGGAGGATGTTCAAGCCGCCGGGGGGTTCGCGCGGCGGCGCATTGTCCGCGTCATTTTCCACGGCCGGCGCGGCATCCGGCAAGGCGATCCCATCGCGGCATTGCAGAAGTTGTGTCACCAAAGAAGACTGGCGCACCGGCTTGACCAGATAACCGGCAAAGCCCTTGGCCCGCATCTGTGGCAAGGCGCCGCGCGCATTGGGCGTGAGCAGGAGCAGGAAGGCTGCCCCTTGCGCCGGCTCCATCGCAAGCTCCGGCCGGTTGCCGGTACCGGCATCCACCAGAATGATCTCGGCATCTTCGCTGTTTTCAACCGGCACGCCGCCGGAAGCGGCGATCTGCAGATGAAGGCCTTCGCGCAAAAGCGCGTTGCGGCTGGCGACCGCGACCCGCACATCCTGGAGCGGGCTGCGGGCTTCGGCCGTCGTCACCGGGGTCAGCGGCAGGATGAACCAGAAACAGGAACCGCCGCCGGAGCGCGCCTCCACGCCGATGGTTCCGTCCATGCTTTCCACCAGCCGCTTGGAGATGGCGAGCCCCAGTCCGGTGCCGCCGAATTTGCGGGCATGGCTGGAATCGGCCTGGACGAATTCGTCGAAAATCGCCTGGCGCTTGGACGGTGCCACGCCCACCCCGGTGTCGCGCACGTCGATGCGCAAACGTCCGTCCGCCAGCGACGCCTCGACACAGACGCCGCCCGTTTCGGTGAATTTGACGGCATTGCCCATCAGATTGTTGATGACCTGGCGCAGCCGCCCTTCATCGGCGCGGATCAGCTCCGGCACCTGGGGCGCCACCACGGTGGTGACTTCCACGCCCTTGTCATAGGCGCGCTGGCACAAAAGCTCGGCGGCACCGGACAGCAGGGCGCGCAAGTCCACCTCGTCTTCGTCGAGCTGCAGCATTCCTGCTTCGATCTTCGAGAAATCCAGCACATCGCCGATCAGGGCGAGCAGCGCCTCGCCCGAACGGGTGATGGCTTCGGCATAGGTGCGCTGTTCGGGGCGCAGTTCGGTTTCCAGCAGCAAGCGGCCCATGCCCAGCACGCCATTCATGGGCGTGCGGATCTCGTGGCTCATGGTGGCCAGGAAGCCGGACTTGGCCCGGTTGGCGTCCTCGGCCTTGTCGCGCGCTTCGGTCAGCGCCTCTTCCAGATTCTTGCGCTCGGTGATGTCGCGGCCCACGCTTTGCACTTCCACCAGCCGGCCATGGGAATCGCGCACCGCGAAATCCTCCCAGGCGATCCAGCGATAGCCTTGGGCGGTTTTGACATGCTGGTCATAGCGGTCGCGGCTCGGGCCAGCCTCCAGGAAGCTGTCGAATTCCAGCGGCGCGGCCTTGGCCGTGTGCCGTTCGGGATGGGGCTCGGGCGTAAAGGGATGGCCCAGCGCCAAAGCCGGGTCCAAACCGAACAACTTGAAGAAGGCGTCATTGCCATAGGTCAGGCGATTTTCGGCATCGCGGCGGAAGATGGCGTCGCCTTGCGCGTCCACCAAACCCTTGTAGCGCGCCTCGCTCTGGTTCAGCCGGGCATTGATGGCGGCGGCATTGGCCAGCGAAGCTTCCAGCCGCCCGGCAACGCTCTGCAATTGGGCAGCCTGGCGCGACAGGTTTTCGCCGCGGCCGCGGGCGCTGTGCAGGTTCTTGAGCAGGAAGGCCAGGACGGTGGCCAGAAGCAGGCCAAAACAGACGGGCGGGATCAGGACCAGGCGGCCCGTGAGCATGATCTCGGCCACGCCGGCCATCAGCAGGGTGCCCGCCAAGCCGCCCAGGACAATGCGAAGGAGCCGCGACACCGGAAAAAACGAGCCTTTTGCTGGAATTCGAACGCCAAAGTTTGCCCCAAGGGTCTTCAGAAACCTTTAAGGGTCTGGATTCGCCGGAGCGGGCGGGGGGCTTAGGAAAACATCAATAATATCAATGGCCTGAAGTCGCACCGGCCACTGTCACAAAAGCTTTGCAAGACTGTGATGTTCGTGGTGCCGACCGGGTGTGAATTGCCCCCGATTCGTGGCGTTATGATCGTGCCGGGGCCGTCTTTGACCGATATCAGCTTGCAGGAAAATTCTCAGTCCCTGGACGACCTTTCCGCCCGCATCGAAACAGCCCGGCGGGCCGGCGTTGGCGATGCGCGGTTTCGTATCACGGCCTTGTTGGCGGCGCTGGCGGTGCTGGCGATCTTTGCGGGCGTCATCATCTCCCTGGTGGCCGGCGCCATGCCCGCCTTCAAGGCGTTCGGTTTCGGATTCATCGTCACAGAGGCTTGGAGTCCAACCCGCGAGCGTTTTGGCGCGCTGGCGCCGATCTATGGCACCCTGGTAACCAGCGCGATCGCCATGGTCATCGCCGTGCCGGTCGGCATTGGCATTGCCATTTTCCTGACCGAGCTTTGCCCGCGGCCCTTGCGCCGTCCCGTCGGTATCGCCATCGAACTCCTGGCCGGCATTCCCTCCATCATCTACGGCATCTGGGGCCTGTTCGTGTTTGCGCCCTGGTTCCAGCTCCATGTGCAGGAGCCGGTGGTGGAGGCGGTCGGTGATGTGCCCGTGCTGGGTACGTTGTTCGGCGGCGCGACCTTCGGCATCGGCACATTCACCGCCGGGCTGATCCTGTCCATCATGATCCTGCCGTTCATTTCCGCCGTCACCCGCGACGTGCTGGAGACGGTGCCCAGCGTCTTGAAGGAAGCCTCTTACGGACTGGGCTCCACAAGCTGGGAAGTGATGTGGAAAGTGTGCCTGCCCTTCTGCCAGACCGGGGTGGTGGGCGGCGCCATGCTGGCCCTGGGCCGCGCCCTGGGCGAAACCATGGCGGTCACCTTTGTCATCGGCAACGCGCACAGGATCGACCCTTCGCTGTTCGCGCCGGGCACCTCGATCTCAGCCACTATCGCCAATGAATTCACCGAAGCCACCAGCGAGCTCTACACCTCATCCCTGATCGAGCTGGGCCTGCTTCTGTTTGTCATCACCTTTATCGTGCTGGCCGCGGCACAGCTGATGCTGCGGCAGATGGAGCGCGGCAAGGGCAAAGTGACATGATCATGAACCGCACGCTCTATTTTCGCCGCCGCCTTGCCAACACGGCCTTCATCGTCCTGTCGATGGGCACGGCGCTGTTCGGACTGGTGTGGCTGGGCTTTATCCTGGGCGCGCTGCTCAAGGACGGCATTTCCGCCATGTCGATTTCCCTGTTCACCGAAGCGACGCCGCCGCCCGGCAGCGCAGGCGGCCTGCTCAATGCCATTTTCGGCAGCGTGGTGATGAGCCTGGGCGCGGTGCTTTTGGGCACACCCATCGGGCTCTTTGCCGGCACCTATCTCGCCGAATATGCCCGCCACGGAAAGCTCGCCTTTGTGGTGCGCTTCGTCAACGACATCCTGCTGTCGGCGCCGTCCATCGTCACCGGTCTGTTCATCTATGAGCTGGTGGTGGTGCGCATGGGGCATTTCTCGGCCATCGCCGGCTCGCTGTCCCTGACGGTGATTGTGATCCCGGTGGTGGTGCGCACCACGGAGAACATGCTGCTTCTGGTGCCCAACGGCTTGCGCGAAGCAGCCAGCGCGCTGGGCGCGCCGCAGAATTTCGTCATCAAAGCCGTGACCTGGAAAGCGGCGCGTGCCGGCATCGTCACCGGCGTGCTGCTGGCGGTGGCGCGCATCTCGGGCGAGACCGCGCCGCTTCTTTTCACCGCTCTCAACAACCAGTTCATGTCCACCGACATCACCAAGCCGATGGCATCCTTGCCGGTGGTGATCTTCCAATATGCGCTCTCGCCCTATCAGGACTGGCACACCCTGGCCTGGGGCGGTGCGCTGCTGGTCACCGCCACCGTACTGATACTCTCCATCATCGCCCGAATCCTTGAAGGCAAGAAACGGACCTGATCCATGGATACCGCTCTCCACATGAAGCCGGAGCATCACGCCCAATCTGCGCCAGCGGACAAGGTCAAGGTCGACATCAAAGATCTGTGCTTCTATTACGGCGCCAGCAAATCGCTGAAGAACATCACCCTGCCTTTGATGGAGCGGAAAGTGACCGCCTTCATCGGCCCCTCGGGCTGCGGCAAGTCCACCTTGCTGCGCGCCATCAACCGCATCTTCGAGCTCTATCCCAACCAGCGGGCCGAGGGCGAAATCCTGATGGATGGCGAAAACCTGCTCAAGGCCAAGGATCTCAACCTGCTGCGCGCCCGCATCGGCATGGTGTTCCAGAAGCCCACGCCCTTTCCCATGTCGATCTATGACAATATCGCTTTTGGCATCAAACTCTATGAGCGCATCCCAAAATCCGAAATGGACGGCCGCGTCGAGCATGCGCTCAGCCGTGCCGCGCTGTGGGGCGAGGTCAAGGACAAGCTGAATGCGTCGGGCCTGTCGCTGTCGGGCGGCCAGCAGCAGCGGCTTTGCATCGCCCGCAGCGTGGCGACCCGTCCCGAAGTGATCCTGCTGGACGAGCCCTGCTCGGCGCTGGACCCGATCTCCACTGCCAAGATCGAGGAGTTGATCGAGGAGCTGGCGGCCGAATACACCATCGTGATCGTGACCCACAACATGCAGCAGGCCAGCCGCGCGTCCGACTATACGGCCTTCATGTATCTGGGCGAGTTGGTGGAATATGGCGCGACCGAGAAGATCTTCACGGCGCCCGACAACAAAAGAACCGAGCAGTACATAACTGGCAGGTTCGGTTAATCCATCCCGTCGGTGTCATGGCCCGCGAATGCGGGCCATCCAGATGACATGAGTTCGACTTTCACAGGAAAGTCGATACTCCGTTCTGCGACATTCGCATTTGATCCCACTGGATGGCCCGCACTCCGGCGGGCCATGACAGTTGGGACTGGCTAGCGCTACACGTAATCCGCCGCGACCGTCTCGTCCCCCTGCCGCACGCCCACCGTCGCGCGCAGGATCACTGTTCCCAGCCAGCTTATCGCCAGATTGACCAGCAGCGCGCTGACCGCGGCATAACACGGCACCGTCAGCCCGAAGATGTGCAGCGGATAGGTCGAGCTCTTGAAGGCCAGATCGGCCACCATCCAGGTGCCCAGGCCCACACCGGCGGCCCAGCCTGCCAGCAGCGCGCGCGGGTCCAGCCGCACATACAAGGCCAGCAGCACCGCAGGCACGGTCTGGCAGATCCAGATGCCGCCCAGCAATTGCAGCTGGATGGCGTAGGTGGTCTGCATCTCCAGCACAAAGAACAGCGCCCCCAGCTTGGCGGCAAAGGCGACGAACTTTGCCATCCGTGCTTCAGCATGGGGCGTGCAATTGGGATTGATGAAGTCCTTGTAGATATTGCGGGTGAAAAGGTTGCCACAGGCGATCGCCATGATGGAGGCAGGCATCAGCGCGCCGATGGCGATGGCCGCAAAGGCGACGCCGGCAAACCAGTGCGGGAACATATGCAGGAACAGCGCCGGCACCGCGAAATTGTTGCCGAAGCTTTTGAAGCCCGCGGCATATTCCGGCATCTCTTTCACGCCTGACGCCAGCGCCATGTAGCCCAGCAGCGCAATCAGCGCCAAAGCCACCGAATAGGCCGGCAGCACGATGGCGTTCCTGCGGATCACATGGCGGCTGGAGGATGACAACAGTCCCGTCACCGAATGGGGATAGAGGAACAGGGCCAGCAGCGATCCCAGCGCCAGGGTGACATAGGCAAAACCTGCGCCCAGGCTTCCTTCCGGCGCGGGCGGCAACAGCAGCTGCTGCGGCGGCACGGCCGAAAACACCTTGCCATAGCCGCCAAGCTCGGCGGGAATGATGATGATGGCCGCCAGCACGGTGATATAGACCAGGATGTCTTTCACCACCGCGATCAGGGCGGTGCCGCGCAAGCCGCTGGTATAGGTGAAGGCCGCCAGCACGGAGAAGGCCGCCAGCAGCGGTACCGACACGTTGCCCAGCAAGGGCAATGCAATGCGATAGTCCAGGCCCAGGGCGGCGATCACCACCTGCATGCCCACCAGCTGCAAGGCGATATAGGGCATCACGGCAACCAGTCCAGTCACCGCAATGGCAAGCGCCAGCCCGCGATGGTTGAAACGCCCGCGCACGAAATCGGCGGCGGTGATGTAGCCATGGCGGTGCGCCACCGACCAAAGCTTGGGAAACGCCATGAACAGCAGCGGATACATCAGCGCGGCATAGGGCACGGCGAAAAAGCCGCCCGCGCCTGCGCCGAACATCAGGGCCGGGACCGCAATGAAGGTATAGGCGGTATAGAGATCGCCGCCCAAAAGAAACCAGGTGATCAGGGTGCCGAAGCTGCGTCCGCCCAGTCCCCACTCATGCAGCTGGGAAAGATCGCCGGCGCGCCAGCGCGAGCCGAACAGGCCCAACAGCGCCACGAACACAAACAGCGCCAGGAAAACGGCAATGGTGACACTCATTTGTTCCGGCCTTCCTGATAGAAATAGACCGGCGTGATGCAGGCAGCGGTGAGGAAGATGCCGAAAATCTGCCACCAGTAGAAAAAGGGAATGCCGAACAGAGTCGGCTCGATGCGGTTGTAGAACGGCACCCAGACCCAGGCGGCATAGGGGATCAGCAGGAACAGATAGACCGGATGGAATTTCCGGGGTGGCTTGTCTTCGAACATATTCTCCCCTTCACGGACTTCGCCCCCGCTCTCGCGGATGCACTTTAACTTTGGTCGCTCGTCGGTACGCTGCCGCTACCGACCTCGCCAACGCTCCGTCATAACAAGCGCCGCGCGGGTTGCAATTCCCACGCGGCGCTGCCATCGCTCTTTTTTACACGTTACTTCTTCGGCGGCACGAAGTCCTGGCCTTCGGGCGCCTTGCCGGGGTCCTTGGGCTCATAGCGCGTGCTGGTCATCGGACCTTCACCCACCAGCATAAGGACGACGGGACCGGTCTCGGCCCGGGCGCCGTCCCAATGGATGGTGTTCTTGAGATCGGTCACGAAAGTGCCCGCCGGGATCGGATACATCTTGCTGGGATCGTAATGGGTGCTGCTGGACACCCACCAGCTTCCCGACACGACATAGGCATAGCGATCGGTGGAATGGAAATGGGGCGTGGAATTATGCCCCGGCTCCCACCGGATCAGGACGCCATAGATGCCCGGCTTGCTGGGATCGCCGAACAAACGCGCGCTCTGCGAACCCTTGCCGCCCTTCCAAGGAATATCCTTCCCGAAAATCATCGGGATATGCTTGGGGTCGGGCAGGGGCTGCGACGTTTTCGGCGGACCCTGCGTCAGCAATTGCTGCTGGGTCTCCGCATGGGCCGGAACGGCCAGCATCAAACCAGCGAGAGCAATTGCGTGACGCATGGGCGCCTCCGTTAGCGCGCGGGGCCGCTATCCTTGCCGTTCTCGTCCACGCCCTGGGTGATGTTGGGGCCGATGCCGGACAGGATCAGCACCGCAGGTTCCTTCTCGCCCGTGCGCGCGCCGTCCCAGTGAATGCCCCTCAGCTGGTCTACCGCCACCGTGCCGGCATGGACCGGATAGGTCAGGCGCTCGTCATAGACGCTGCTGGAAGAGGTCCACCAGGTGCCGGAAAGCACATAGGCCCAGCGCACATTGTTGTGATAGTGCGGCTTGGAGAAATTGCCGGGATACCATTTGTACATCACCATGTAGGGACCGGGCTTGGCGGGATCGCCAAACAGGATGCACATCTCCTGCTTGCCTTTGGTGCCGCTGCACTTGAAGTCCTTGGGCAAGGTCGCGGTGACGCGGCTGGGATCGGGCACCGGACCGATCGGATCGTTGACGGTGACGCCGACTTTGGGGTCGGTCTGCGCGATGGCCGCGAAACCGGCAATGCCGGCGCCGGCCGCAATAATCGCGGTCAAGGCATACTTGATGGCTGAACGCATGATCTTCTCCCCGTGGAATGAATGTATGGAGAGATGATAGGCAGGAACTGCGACCTCCCGCAATTCACCTAAAGATTGCGTCACTCTTCGCGTCTGCGAGATGACAGCGCTTGCCGCCTTCAGGCGGTGCGCTTGCCGGCAAATACCAGCCCCACGCCTGCCAGCACAGAGGCTATGCCGGCGGCCGT
>Ga0310811_10006714_pt1 | contig 14721 bp, 11 predicted proteins | sample YCmetagenome_FD_207642 | JGI IMG/M metagenome (GOLD analysis project Ga0310811, IMG submission 207642) | Soil microbial communities from experimental microcosm in Duke University, North Carolina, United States - YC | ecosystem: Engineered > Artificial ecosystem > Soil microcosm > Unclassified ...
ACGCCTGTGGCTCGACAAGGGCCAGAAGTTCGGCCTCGCCGGCCACGGCTACATGCGCGTGAACCTCGGCTGTCCGCGCTCGACCGTCGACGAGGCGATCCGCCGACTCACCGCGGCTGTCAACACTCTGTAGCCCCGGGTGCAGCCCCGGCGCACGCGGGACCGGCCACGGCGACCCGAATCACCCGCCACCGCTCACCGAGGCGTATGTTCATAGCCGACGACAACGAAGGGACGCGTCGTGTGGGGGCGGGTCTTCCGCGTGCTCGGCATTGCGATCCTCGCCGCCGTACCGCTACTCGGACTGGGCTTGACGGTGCATGGGGCCGTCGCGTTAGCAACAGATCGCACGCTGTCCGCGCGGTTCGCCGCGAACGACCCGGCGGTCGAGGTTGTGACCGGAACGGTGCTCGGCACCAACCTCGGCAGGTCGGACACCGGCCTGTGGATCGACGGGTATCCCAAGATGGTCTTCGCTTCCTCCTACGGCGCGGTTCGCGGGCTCTCACCCGGCGATCAGGTGCTGGTCCTGGTGTGGCGCGGCGGGGCCGAGGGAGTAGAGATCGATGGCGCGGCCGCTTACGCGAACGGCTCGACGCCGCTCCGGCCGATCGGCGACGTCGCGCTCGGCTGCTTCGGCCTGTTCCTCCTCTGCATCGGCGGATTCCCCGTCGTGCACGTTCCCCTCGCACGGCTCGACGTCAGCGCGCGCGGACGCACGATCGCCGACGCGGTGATCTGGACGATCGGGTGCGGCTGCGGCATCTACGCCATCGGCACGTATTCCGCGAGGAGCCTGCGCGGCGGCCTCTACGCGAACGCGGGGGTCCTCGGCGCGATCCTGATCGGCTACGGCTGGTTCGCCGTCAGGCGCCGGGCGAGGAGATCGCTGCCCAGCTGAGGTAGGCGCGCCAGCCGCCGTGGTCGGTGACGTCCGGTGCGTCGGGCGGGATGGGGCCGTTGGCCACGAAGCCGGGGACGGTGGTGCCGTCGGCCAGGCGGACGGGGGCGAAGCCCAGGGGGCTCGGGAGTGACGTGAGGAGGGTGGCGATGGCTTGATGGGGGAGGTCCCAGACCTCGGCGAGGACCGAGGCGCCGGCGCCGGCGGGGGCTGGGTAGAGGCCGGGGCGTGGGGGGACGGCCGGGCCGGGGAGGCGGTGGAGGCGGTAGGCGGGGGCTGTGCGGGTGCGGCGGGAGAGCGTGGCGCCGAGTTCGCGGAGTTGGCCGTTGAGCGGGAGGCCGGACAGGTGGGCGCCGACTACGGCCAGTTGGGACCAGCCGGGGCGTAGCGCGGTCCGGTCGGCGGGTTCGTCGGCTTTCTCGCCGGTCCACTTAGCGGCCAGGTCGAGGAGGCGATCGTCCGCGAAGGCGGGGGCGATCAGCTGGACCGCGAATGGGAGGCCGTCGGTGCGGCTTCCGGCGGGAATGGAGATGGCACACAGGTCGAGCAGGTTGACGAAGTTCGTGTACGTGCCAAGACGTGAGTTGACGCCCACCGGGTCGGCCGCGACCTGGGCCAGTGTCGGGTGGCACGGCGTGACCGGGAGCAGGAGGGCGTCGGCTACGTCCCAGGTGGGCTCGGTGAGGCGACGTAGGCGGGCCAGCTCATCGAAGCCTGCGAATGTGTCGGCGCCGGTGATGGCTTCGGCATCGGTGAGTACGCGGCGTACGGCCGGGTCTAGGTCGGGGTGGTCGAGGCTGTCCGCGCCGAGGATCGGGGCGATGGCGTTCCAGCGCTCGGCGAGCCAGGGGCCTTGGTAGAGCAGGCGGGCGGCGGCGAGGAACGGTTCGATGTCGATTTCGACGACGTATTCGGCGATCTCGCGCGCGTGGTCGAGTGCTGTGTTCCAGGCGTTGCGGTGTTCGGGCTCTAAGTCGAGGGCGACGTTGCGGCCGGGGATTGCGATGACGCGGGGGACGGCGGCCAGGTGCGGGCGGTGTGCGGGCATCGGGCGTGCGTAGGGGTCAGTGGGGTCGAAGGTCGCGAGCGCGGTGAAGGCGGCGCGGGCTTCGTGGATCGTGCGGGTGAAGATGCTGACGCAGTCAAGGGATCGGCAGGCGGGCAGTACGCCGGAGGTGGAGATGAGGCCGCGGGTGGGCTTCAGGCCGACGATGTTGTTGAACGCTGCCGGCACCCGGCCGGAGCCCGCGGTGTCGGTACCGAGCGCGAGATCGACCTGCCCGGTGGCGACGGCCACTGCGCTGCCTGAACTACTGCCGCCGGACACGTACTGCGGGTGGCCCACCGCGTGACAGGCGCCGAACGGGCTACGCGTGCCGACAAGTCCGGTCGCGAACTGGTCGAGGTTCGTCTTTCCGACGGGAACGGCGCCCGCTTGGACCAGTCGTCGTACCGCGAAGGCGGAGGATTCGGCGGGCTTGGCGGCGCGTGCCGGAAACGCGGCGGTGGACGGGATTCCGGCGATGTCGATGTTGTCCTTGGCCGCGAAGCGGACGCCGGACAGCGGGCCGTCTGCCGCAGCGTCAGCGAGGACTCCGACGGTCGCGGCGGTCCCGGCCGTCGCGGCGTTCACCGCATTCGCCGGGTTCGCGTGGCCCAGCTCGGTGGCGACGATGCGGGAGGCTTCCTCGTCGGTGAAGCGGCGGATCCACTCCGGGGCGGCGGCGTGATCGGGCGTCATGATCTTGGACTCCTGTGGGTCTTTGCGGCCGCGGCTTCGGCCCAGCGGGCACGTTCGGCGGCGAAGGCGGCTTCGCGGCGACGGGTGAAATCGACCGTCTCCGGGGGCAGCGGGGTCTCCGGGCCGGGCAGTGCGCCGAGGTCGAGGGTGGTCGGGCGCATCTGCAGGCCGACGCTGCCGTCTGCGATGCCGGCGCGTAGTTCCATCAGCTCGTCGTGGCCGACCGGCTCGAAGCGCAGCAGGTCGAATGTCCGCAGCAGCCACGGGTCGGCGGACACGGACTGCGTGCTGTCGGGCGGCGGCTTGCGCCAGACAGGGACTGTGCGGCCGACGAGTTGGTAGCCGCCGGGGCCTTCCATCCCGTAGACGCACAGGTACGCGCCGCCGATGCCTACCGCGTTCTCCGGGGTCCAGGTGCGCGGCGGGTCGTACTTCGTGGTCACCAGTCGGTGGGCCGGATCGAGCGGCACGGCGACCGGAGCGCCGAGGTAGACATCGCCGAGGCCGATGACCAGATACGTCGCCTTCTGCACGATCTCGAAGACCTCATCGCGCGAGCCGAGGCCGTTGACGCGGCGGATGAACTCGACGTTGTCCGGGCACCACGGCGCGTCCGGCCGCACGCCGCGCTGGTAGCGGCGCATCGCCTCGTGCGCGTCGGGGTCGTCGAAGCAGATCGGCATGGTCACCTCGCGCACCGGAAGCTCGACGCCCGCGGGGTCGGGTGTCGCCAGCCACGCGTCGCCGATCTGTTCGGCGAGGCGGTGGGGGTCGATGCGGGACGGGTCGAAGCCGAGGAGCAGGGATCTGACGCCTTCGACGTTCTCCGGCACGCCGGCGAACGGTGCGAGTAGGCCGCGCGCGGTGAGCTCGCGGTGGAGGAGATGGATGCGGGCGCGGACGGTGAGGTCCAGGCGGGCGGGGCCTGCTTCGATCAGGAGGTGGTGGTCGCCGCTGAAGCGGGCGGTGAGCCCGGGGCGGGAAGTGGTGGCGGGGACGGTGAGCAGGGCGTTCGGGCGGTCCCATGTCGTGGTGGCAGCGGTGGTTGAAGGCGCGCCAACCGGTGCCGCGGACTGATCGGGATCTCGGCTCGGCGGCGGGAAGAGGACGGAGGCTACGGCGGCGCGGGGGGTGACCAGGAGGGTGTGGCGGTGATCGCGGGCCGCGGCGGCGGTTTGCGGGGAGACGGGGTGGAGGCGTACGCGGTCGCCGGGGCGGAGTTGGCCCAGCTTCCAGAGGTCCGCCTGGATGACCGCGGCCGGGACTACGAAGCCGCCCAGGCTGGGGCCGTCGGGGCCGACGATGACCGGGGTGTCGCCGGAGACCATGATGCCGCCGACGGGGTACGCGGAGTCGTGGATGTTGCAGGGGTGCAGGCCGGCCTCGCCGCCGTCCGGTCTGGCGAACTCGACGGCGGGGCCGGCCAGGCGGATGCCGGTGCGGTCGCTGCGGTGGTCTACCCGCCACTCGGCGGCGAAGAGGCGGGCCAGGGCGTCGCCGGTGAAGTAGTCGGGGGCTCCGTGCGGGCCGGGGATGACGCGCAGGGTCCAGGATCCGGTGAGTTCGGGGAGGATCGGGGTGAGTACGGCGGGGGCGGTGCAGTTCTCGTCTCGGCCGACGGGTAGTTCGTCGCCGGGCTCGAGCGCGCGGCCCGAGCCGCCGCCGAAGCCGCCCAGGAGGAACGTCGCCCGGCTGCCCAGTACGCGGGGTACGGCGAAGCCGCCGCGTACGGCCAGGTACCCGCGCAGGCCGGAAGGGCCGCAGGGGCCGAATTCGAGTACTGATTGGTCGGGGACGGCGAACGGCTCGCCGGGGCGGATCGGACGGCCGTCGAGGAGGGCGTTCCGGGTGGCGCCGGTTACGGCGGCGAGTACGTGGCCGGCGATGCCTTTGCCACCGCCCGCGCGCATGCCCGCGCCGTCGCCTCCGCCCATGCCCCCGCCCTCGCGGGCGACGTGGAAGCGGAGCTTCGGGCCGGCTAGGACGGCTTCTAAGCCTGCCGCGCCGGGGTCGTTGCCGACCGCCAGGTTGGCGAGGGCGAACGAGAACTCGTCGTAGGCGCCTGACGGCGGGACACCTACGCCCCACAGGCCGCGGCGTCCGCCTAGGTCCTGGACGGCGGTCTGCACGCCGGGGGTCAGGACCTCGACCCACACGCGGGTCACGCGCGGCGTCCGGTGATGCGGATCGCGGTCGGATCGTAGCCGTTGCACGGGTTGTTGAGCTGCGGGCAGTTGGAGACGAGCATCAGCAGGTCGCGCTCGGCACGGAGTTCTACGTACTTGCCGGGGGCCGAGACGCCGTCTTCGAAGGTGAGGCCGCCGTCCTCGGTCACCGGCACGTTCATGAAGAAGTTGATGTTGTGGGCGATGTCGCGCTTCTCGAGACCCCTCCCCCACTCCTTCGCCTTGCGAACGAACGTCGTCCGGCACGAATGCTGGTGGCGGGTGTGCCGGCCGTAGCGGACCACGTTGCTCTCCTGCGAGCACGCGCCGCCGAGGGTGTCGTGGCGGCCGCAGGTGTCGGCGACGATCGTGGCCAGCGGGTCGCAGTTCACTGTCATCAGCACCGAGCCGGTGGTGAGGTAGACGGCGCCCTGCTCGCGGATCGTGTCCATCGCGCTGTAGCGGTTGGCGTAGTCGAGCGCGTCGTAGAAGAGCGTGTCGACGGCCTGGTTTCCGTGCAGGTCGGTGATCCGCAGCAGGGTGCCGGCCGGGATCTCGCCGATCCAGCCGTCCCCGGCCTCGACGACGTCGTCGAGCACGAATTCGTCGCTCACGCGTAGCTCCTCTCGGCGAGTTCCAGGGATCGGGCGGTCTCGGCACGCCAGTTGCGCGACGGGTCGTCGGGGGCGGGGCCGGGGCCCTCGGCGATCTCCAGCCGTACTCCGGCGGGGGTCCAGGTCTCGGCGGGGTCGAGGGGGTGCGGGGCGGTGGAAAGGACGATGAGTAGGTCGATCTCCGCGCGCAGGGTGACGTGGTCGCCTTCCGAGGCGTGGCCGGGTGTGTAGGCCAAGGTTCCGCGTTCGTCTCCGGCGGGCGCGACCTTGGTGAAGAAGTTGATGTTGGCGTGCAGGTCGCGGGCACCGAGGTCGTGCTTCCACAGCTCGGTGAGCAGGCCGAATCTTGCGCTGCGGCGCCAGTCGTTGCGGTCGGCCGCGTACGACGACGGGCCGAAGCGGCGTTCGACCGCTGCCGGAAGGCTGTGGCCGGTGATCGCGTCGTGCCAGTCCAGGCTGGATGCGGTGACCGAGGCGAGTGCGCGTCCCATGTCGGACATCAGCGTCATCGGCGGCTTGATGTGCGCGGACATCTGGGCCTTGAGCGTGTCCGGCACGTTGAGCCGCTCGGTCGGGCCGTCGAACGCATAGATCAACATCGCGACATTGGCGTCGGGGCCGAGGGCGCGGAGCGTGAGGGTCCGGTGGCGGCGCAGCCGCAGCGATTCGGCCGCGCCGCCCGGGACCTCGATGGAGTACGCCGTCACGCGGCGGCCTCGGCGAGTTCGACGGCCGGGGTGACGGAGCGGCGGTTGGCGAGCAGGTACGCCCCGTATCCGAGCATTGTGACACCGCCGACGAACAGCAGAGCGAAGTACTGCAGGTACCAGTGCCCGCCGGCCGGGTCGTAGACCGCCTGCCGCGGCCAGCCCATGTTCACGACCATGAACAGGCCGTAGACGACCGCGAGCGCGTTGATCGGCAGCCCCCAGCGGCCGAGCGCGAACTGTCCGGGCCCGGCGGCGTCGAGGCCGCGCGTCCTGCGTACCAGCATCGGCAACGTGACCAGCAGGTAGGCGAGGTAGACGATGACGACCGCGACACTCGTGATCGCGGTGAACAGCTGCGCCTGGCCGACGTTCACGCCGAGGATCGCGATCGCCGCGATGCCGATGAGCACGGTCGGCAGGACGGGAGTACGGGTGCGCTCCGAGACCTTCGCGAGCCTTGCGGCGCCGGGCAGCACGCCGTCGCGCGCCATCGAGTACGCCAGCCGCGAGGCCGCCGTCTGGATCGCGAGCGTGCACACGCAGATCGCGATGGCGACGTCCACGAGCACCGCGCGGCCGAGTCCGTCGCCGAGGCGGCTGGTGACGACGTAGGGCAGGCCTCCGGTGGCGAGCTGGCCGTCGGTGAGCGAGGGTGCCGCCATCAGCGCCGCGAGGAGAAGTGCCGCGCCGCCCGCGCCGGAGACCGCCAAGGCCTTGAGGATCGCCTTCGGGGCCGTCTTGCGCGGAGAGCGCGTCTCCTCGCTCAGCTCGCCGGCGCTGTCGAAGCCGTACATCACGTACGCGGCCATCAGCGCGGAGACCAGGAACGGCCAGACGTACGAGCCGCCGCCCGCCACGCCCTCCGTGTGCGTCACGACGCCCGGACCGCGCGTGGAGTGCGCGAACAGAAGCACGACGAGCGCCACGACGCCGATCAGCTCGCAGGTGACGCCGATGCTGTTGATCAGGGCCGTGAGCTTGACGCCGACCGCCGAGACGATCGTGGTCAGCGCGATCAGAATGGCGCCGAGCAGCACGGCGTTGGTCGCGCCCGACTTGCTCGTCAGCGCCGGGTCTCCGCCGAACAGCTGGAAGCCGGACCACACGGACGGCAGCACGACCTGAAGCGCGATGGCCGCCGCCGAGACGCTCACGACCTGCCCGATCAGCATCGTCCAGCCCGCGAAGTGCCCGACCAGGCCGGTGGACAGCCGCCGCGACCACTGGTACACGCATCCGGAGATCGGGTAGCGCGCGGCCAGTTCGGCGAAGCAGAGCGCGACCAGGAACTGCCCGGCGAACACGAGTGGCCAGGTCCAGAAGAACGCCGGCCCGCCGAAGCTGTAGCCGAAGGAGAACAGCTGGAACACCGTGGTCAGGATGGAGACGAAGGAGAATCCCGCGGCGAAGGACGCATAGGAGCCTAGGCCGCGCTTGAGCTGCTGGGGATAGCCGAACTCGGAGAGGTCGGCGGCATCGAGGGCGTCCGCGCCCTCGGCCACCGGCGATTCGATGATGGACACGACGGCCGCCTTTCCGGGAGAGAGCAGGAAGAGGCGGCCGAACGGCGTGGAGCGCCGTCGGCCGCCTGAGGTGCCTGAACGAGATGGCGAAAAATCTGTCACGGCGCACTCCGGGAGCCGGGCCCGGCCGTCATCCGGCCGAGCTCACCTGGCCTCCCGGGCTTTTCTCCCGCCGTGGAACGGAGCCGATCACCGCTGCTCCGCCTGCGTCTCTCGGACCAGACTCGACCGATCCAGCGCGGATGTCGACGGAACCCTAGACGCGCCCCGCCTTCGTCTCGGCGGGTCGAGTAGAGGACACCGCTTCCATGTCACCGGCGAGGACCGCCCGTGTTAACCGGGCGTCAACCTCTGCGCAGCGACGTGCCGTGCCGTGCCGTCCAAGGTGTCGGCCCGGTGAAGCTCGCCAGGTCGAACGGCTGACCCGCGGGGCGGCGCGCCGCTCTCACCCGCCGTGCCGCCGGCGAGTGGGAGCGGTCGAGGGCTGGCCGGGGACGCCCGGGGACGCCTGCTTCCGGCCGGTGTTTCCCGGCGTGAAGCCGGGCGTCGGGCTGTTCATGATCGAGCCCACGGAGCTCGCCGTGCCGAACGCGCTGTCGCCGCCGAACGAGGTGCCCTGCATCTGCTTGAGGAAGCTGGCCCAGATGGAGAACGGGAACTGGGCGCCGTAGGCCGCGCCGGAACCGTCGATGTCGTCGACGGGGATCTGCACGGCCTCCTGCTTCCCGTTCACCGTGATGTCCTGCCAGCGGCTGATGCCGACGGAGATCGCGATCTTCGAGCTGTACCCGTCGAACCAGACACCGCCCGTGCCGCACGCCCCGTTGCATGCGTCGGCGCTATAGCCGGCCGCCCTCTCCGCCTGCGCCGTGGTCGGGGTGAGGTCCATGGTGCCGGTTCCGGTCTTGCCGGCGATGTTGTTCAGATTCAGGCCGCTGGCCTCGTAGCCCGCGTGCGCGGTGCCGTCCGAGTTGTGGATGACGCCCTGGAACATCTGCGTCACGTCCGCCGCGGTGTTCGCGTCGATCGCGGTGGTCGAGGCCTGATGCACCTGGTAGATCTGGCCGCTCGTGTTGTCGACGACCTTGAGCACCTCGGTCAGCGGGTGGTAGGTGCCGTCCGCGGCGAACACGCTGTAGGCGTCGGCCATGCGCGCTGGGTCGGTGAAGCAGACGCCGAGGGTGAACCGGACGTTGTCGCAGCCGGAGGCCGAGTCCCACTGGTCGTTCGTGTTCATGTCGGCGTCGGTCAGGCCGAACTTCCCGGCCGTCGCACGCACGGCCTGGTAGCCGCCCTGGACCTGCTCCTCGATCCGGATGAACGCCGTGTTGACCGATGCGTCGGTCGCCTGCTGCAGGGTCAGCATCCCGTGGTTGCCGTCGTCGTTCGTGATCTTCGGACTGCCCTGGTCCTCGGCGACCTCGGTCGGGTTGGTGGTGTCCGGCCACGGGCTGGAGCCGCTGATGAAGCTGTTCGTCGACCAGTTCTGCGAGAACGCGGTGGCGAGCGTGAAGGCCTTGAAGGTGGATCCCGCCTGCTCGGTGCGCACGGTGGCGTTGTTCTCGTAGGTATTGCCGCCGTAGAACGCGACCAGGTCGCCGGTGCTCGGGTCAACCGCGGCGAGGCCGGCTTGCAGTGTGGCCTTGTCGACCGAGTTCTCCTTGCTCAGCAGCTCCGTGGTGACGGCCTGGTTCGCGTACTGCATGTACGTCTTGTCGAACGTGGTCACGACGGTGTAGCCGCCCTGCTGGATCTGCGCGACCGTGGGCAGGCCGGATCCGGGGTTCGCCGACTCGTAGCTGCTCAGCCAGCTCAGCGCGGCCTGCTTCATCTGAACGTCGGTCATGCTCTGCCCGCTGACCTGGTTCAGCGGGAGCGGCTGCGGCACGTGCGCGACGGCCCACGTGTAGTCCGTCGCCGATATGTAGTTGTACAGCCTCATGTTGGCGAGGGTGTCCTTCCACCGCGTCAGCGCGAGGGCGCGGTCGGCGTTCTCCGTCGCCGCGCCGACAGACGGGTCCCAGCCGCTCGAATACGTCGTCGGCGAGTTGACCATCGCCGCGAGGAACGCCGCCTGGTCGGCCTGTTGCGCCTTGGTCTCGGCGTTCATCTGGGCGAGCGTGATGCCGAACCACGCCTTGGCCCCGGCCGCGATGCCGCTGGTGTCGCGGCCGAACGGGGAGGTATTCAGGTAGTCCGCCATGATCGTCTGTTTGTCGTACATCTTCGCCAGCTTGAGGGCGATGAAGATCTCGTCGACCTTGCGGGACGTCGTCTGCGCCTCGGTGAGGAACGCCTGTTTGACGTACTGCTGGGTGATCGTCGACCCGCCCTGCGTGCTCCCGCCCAGCAGGTCGGTGATCAGCGCACGCGCGGTGCCGGTGTACGAGACGCCCGGGTTGGTCCAGAAGGTCTTGTCCTCCTGCGCGACCACCGCGTTCTGCACCGACATCGGGATCGCCGAGTAGTCGACGATCGAGCGGTTGCTGCTGCCCTCGGTGGCGAACGTGGTGGTGCCGTCGTCGTACATGAAGGAGGACTGCTGTGCGAGCGTGGCCGAGTGCGGGTCGGGGATCTGCACCGACTCGTACTCGTACGCGACGAACGCGATCATCAGGAAGAAGCACGCGAGTACGCCGCCGCAGACCTGCATCAGGGAGGGCACGAACTGCCGCCAGCCGCGCAAGCCCGTGCGCGGGTAGTCGAAGTAGCGGCGGTAGCCGGTCTTCGTCACCGGTCCGGAGGCACCCGCGCCGCCGCCGGCTCCTGCTCCGGACCGGGTTCGGCTCCGGATCCTGTCCAGGTTGATGCCGCGGGCCTCGAGCCGGGCCCGGAGGGCGGCCGCGCCGTTGCGTGTGGAGCGTCCGTTGAGCGCGCTCTGCGGGTATCGGTCGGACCTGGGCTGGCCGGCGCCGCGCCCTCTCGCGCCGTTGCGGGTGGCGCGCCGCTCCTCGACCCGGCTTCGCTGCGGCGTCGGGATGACGGTCTGCGGGCCGAACGGGTTCGCAGCGGCGGCGGGGCCGGGGTTCGGCGCGACGGTCGGAATCGGGTTCGGCGCGACGGTCGGGTTCAGGTGCACCGCACCGGCGTGGTCAGGGGCAGCCGCCGGGCTCGGCGCGCCGGCCGCCGAAGACCCGTATCCACGCCGTCCGCCGCCCGAGTGAGCCGACCGGGGCAACGAGCCGGACGAACCGGGCGAGTGGCCGGGCGCATCGCCGGAGCCGTAGCCGCGGCGGCCGCCGCCGGAGCCGGGTGACGGCGCGGGTACGGGCACCGGCGCGGGCGCGGACATCGGCGCGGGCGCCGGGGCCGGGGAGGCCGAGCCGTGCGCGGGCCCGCTCGCCGCGCCGTACCCCCGCGGCGCGGCCGGGCGCGAGCCTGAGGTTCCAGCGGAGTCGGCGGGACCGGCCGGGTCGGGAGAGCCGGTAGAGCCGTAGCCGCGGCGAGGGCCCTGGCTCCGGGAACGCGGATGGTCACCCGCCGAGTCCTCCGGGCCGCCGTGCTGTCCGCCCATGGTCATCCTGCTCCCTCATTTTCCCGACACCCCCGCGTCAGCTACAGACGGCGCACCCCGCTGCTCCGGTTGCCGTAAACCGGGCGTGCCCCACGGATTTGGCACAGTCTTGAAGATTCCGAGGTGATCGCGCAACGCCCGGCATTCGCCACCCCGGCCGGGCGCGACACCACCCGTTCGGCTCCCGGGACGGCGGTCGCGCCCCGGGGATCCTGGTCACAGGATCCGACTATGAAAGGACTTGCATGAAGGTATCGGCATTCATCGCGGCGTCCGCGCTGGCGCTGTCCGGCGTCGCGCTCGGAGCCGCGCCGGCGAGCGCGCACTCGATGTCCTCGCACGAGTGTTCGGGCACGTTCACCTCCCCCGGCCTGCTGGCCGGCACGTACTCGGGCGACGTCGAGGTCGACGGGTACTGCCAGGTGAACGGCGGCGCCGCCGTGGTCAAGGGGAACCTCACCCTCGCCCCCGGGTCCGCGCTCAACGCCACGTTCGCGCTGAACGACGTGACCGGACACGGCAGGTCGAGCCTGACGGTGTACGGGAACGTGAAGGTGCTCGAGGGCGCCACGCTCGCGATGGGCTGCGAGGCGGAGCACTCGCCGTGCTCGGACGACCCGAACGCGGCGACCGGCGGCACCCTCACCGGCCAGAACCGCGTGTACGGCAACCTCACCGGCCGGGCGGCCCTGGCGATCATCGTGCACGCCGCCAAGATCGGCGGGAACGTCGACCAGGAGGGCGGGGGCGGCGGCGAGGCCGCGATGACCTGCCAGGTGCCGACGTCCGGCGTCTTCTCCGTGATCGGCTCGCCGGTGTTCAGCGACTACGAGGACAACTGGATCTCCGGCAACCTCACCGTGTCCGACCTGCGCACCTGCTGGTTCGGCGCGCTGCGCGATCACGTGAGCGGCAATGTCCGCGACTCGGACAACAAGTTCGGCGACCCGGACGCCAACGAGGTCGACTCGAACGTCGTCCGCGGGAACCTGAACTGCTACGGCAACTCCCCCGCCGTCCAGTTCGGCGACGCGGCGGGCGGCACCCCGAACAAGGTGTCGGGCAACGCGACGGGCGAGTGCGGATTCGACGTGCTGCTGCACAACCCGACGCCGAACGGCCCGCTGACCCCGATCTCGGTGCGCGCCTGATCCCGCGCCACCGCTGACACGGACCCGCCGGAGTCGAGTGGAGACTCCGGCGGGTATGAATCCCGGTTCGATCACGCCCCTGCCGCTTTGTAAGGCCTCGAAGGCACTCCATACCGTTATCAACGGTCTCTACCACTAACTCGGTTCCCGGCACCGACGCACGCAAAGCGGGCATATCCGCGAGCTCTTCTCCGCAACGTATGGCGGACCGGCTTCGTGCACTGGCATTCTTGTCGCATGGCCGAGGAGCAACCACAGGAATCGGGCCGCACGACACCGCGCGTATTCGATCCGCTCTGGATCATCGCGCTGTTCGTCGGCCTCTCAGAGGCGACGGTCGGGATCGCGACCACGCAGGCGCGCGGATGGAGTCAGGGTCTGCTCGCGTCGTTCGCCGTGATTTTCCCGCTCATCGTCTTCGGGGTCTTCTTCACCGCCCTGTGGAGGTAGATTTCAGCGTCGTGGCCGAGTCGCTCGGGCACACCGAAGTCGTGATCGACAATACGACGACCGTATCAGAGTTCCTCGACTGGCTCTGGGGTGCTCTCGCCTACTACTTCGCCCCGCACACCTATGGCGCGGAATGGGTCGTCGTGGACCGGATCACGCTGAAAGCCTTCGCCGGTATGGGGAGCAACTGGGCCGCCGAGCACGGACTCGCCATCGACGATCGCCCTCTCGTCGAGGTCGGGATCGACCCGGGAACGGAACTGCTCGTCGTTCCCAAAGTCACCGACGCGGTCGCCCAGGGCGGACGCGCGAGCGGTACGAACGGCGCTCGCGCGACCGTGCCCTGGCCGGCCTCGGAGACGACCCACGAAGGCTGGCTGATCGACCACCTCAACGGCAGGTGAGCTGACCCCGCGAAGAAGTCGAGGGAGCGGCCGACCGAATGGGATCAGTCGGTTATGGTTCACCGCGGTCGCCGGAGTCGCCCTGTCGACGGATACGGCTTCTGCTCGGGAATGACCAGCGGCTTCCCTAGCGGGAGGGGTCGACGCCGTTCTGCACGTCCAGCGCCGTCGGCCGGTAGCGCGTGAAGTCTCCGCCGCCGAGGGACGAGCTGAGCGCGTTCGCCGCCTGGTTGAGGCCGTCGGTGCCGACTTCGGCGGTCCAGTGGTGCTCGTCGACGACCGTGCTCATCGAGTCGATGGCTGCGACCATGTCGGCATCGGTGAAGTTGCAGTGGCCGATGGCGTCGACGTAGACCTGACGCAGCAGGTTCGAGTCGCCGGCGACCGCGACGCGCTGCGCGTAGGTGCGCTCGAACTGGACGGGGGCGAGCTGGTCCGAGACAGTGTGCACGTCGAGCTCGGGCACCTGGAGGTGGCCGGTGTTGACGGACGTGGCCTGGGTGCGGGCGAGCGAGTCTCCTTCCGGCGCGTAGGTCTCGTGCCGGTCGAGGTTCGCGATGTCGGCGTCGAGGTCGAGGCCGGCCTGCTTGTACAGGGCCTTGATCTGAGCGTAGTACGGCGATTCGCGGATCAGGGCGCCGTAGTCCACGCCGATGTTCGAGCCGCTGTCGCCGCCTTCGGCCTCGGAGATCATGTACCGGCCGGACTCGATGAACGAGAGTTGGCCGCTGGTGAGTATCTCCTCCTCTTGGAGTTCCTGGCCCGCGTAGTCGTTCGACGCGGGCGCGGAGGTGCCGGTGGCCCAGTCCGCCTCGTTGAGCAGCGCGGCGGCGACGGCGATCCGCGCACGGCCGGATGCCGTCGACTGCGCCGAACTGACGGCACTGGTCAGCTCGGCGCCGGACGCGCCACCGGCCGCCATCGAGGCGAAGTCGCGGATCTGCACGCCGGAGGCTCCGGGCAGCAGCTGCGTCATCGCGTACTCGGCGTTGAGCTGGAAGTTGTTCATGTCCACGCCGCCGGCGACGAGTCCGCAGAAGCTGACGGCGCCCTGCACGCGGCCGTCGGACTCCTGGTCGATCAGGGAGTTGATCAGGCCGCCCATGGACGTGCCCGCGGCGATGGTGTGGTGCGGGTGCAGTCCGCTCGCCTTGAGGAACGCGTTCAGGGAATTGAATTGGTCGGACACGGCGGTGTCGAGGGCCCACCACGAGCCGTCGACGTCGTAGGACGAGCCGACGAGGGCGTATCCCTGGGCGAGCAGCGCGGCGGCACTTCCCGTCGAGGGGGCGTCCTGAGCGATGAGGGGGCCGAAGCCGTGGCTGTACAGGATGACGGTGCCGTTGAAGTTCGCCGGCACCTGCGCGATCCACTGCGCGCTGTCGGCGAGCGTCCCGCTGTAGCTGGTCGTCGCGCCGTCGGTCGACGAGGCCGCCTGAGCACCGGTCACGCCGGTGCAGGCCAGTGCCGCGGCGAATACTGCTGAGGCGAGAACTCGACTCTTGCCATGGAGCATGGTGTTTCTCCGATTCAAGGCTGAGATCCGTT
>Ga0310811_10006715_pt1 | contig 14720 bp, 14 predicted proteins | sample YCmetagenome_FD_207642 | JGI IMG/M metagenome (GOLD analysis project Ga0310811, IMG submission 207642) | Soil microbial communities from experimental microcosm in Duke University, North Carolina, United States - YC | ecosystem: Engineered > Artificial ecosystem > Soil microcosm > Unclassified ...
TGGCGGACGAGACTACCCGCGGCCGCATCGCCGCCGCGGGCCAACGGCAGGCTATCCAGCATCAAAATTACTATCGCCGGGTGGGCGAAATCATCGCCTTGGCCGAAAAGCTGCGCTCAGGCGCATAGGGCGGCAAAGTGGCTGGCGATCTTGCGAATATCGAAATGCTCTTCCGCATAGGCGCGGCCGGCTGCGCCCAGCCGGTCCCGCATGTCCCGGTCGCCCAATAGGCGCTCCAGACCCGCAACAAACGCATTTTCATCGCCCGGCGGTACGATCAAGCCGGCGCCCGCCCTTTCAATGGTGCGGGCGGCGAGGTTGTCGGCTGGAATCGCGGCCATCACGGGCCGGCCGGCGCATAGACAGCTGAGAATTTTCGACGGCACCGAAAACAGGCCGGCATCCGGCTCGATGATGGCCGTCAGGATGTCGCCCGTGGCCAGCACCTCGGGAAGCCTTTCATAGGGCTGCCAGGGCAGGACCTTGAGATTGCGGATCCTGCGTTCCTCGGCCTCCTTTTTCAGGAATTCCGCGCCCAGTCCTTGCGTCGCTACGACCACGGCAATGTCATCGCGCTTCTGGTTCTGGAAATGCAGGGCCGCGCGGGACAAAAGCGCCGGATTGTGCTTCAGCCCCAAGGTGCCGGAATACAGAATGACCGTCTTGCCGCTCAACCCCTGTTCGCGCTTCCAGGCATTGTCGTGAGGGCGCGGCGTGATTTCGTCAACCGGCGCCCAGTTTTCGATGACGGTGATTTTTTCGGGCCGTACACCCAGGCGGCGCAGAAACGGCACGAAATCCGGCGTGATGGAAACGATGCAATCGGCCCGCCAGGCGAAGCGCCGTTCCTTGCCGCGATAAATGGCGCCGATGACGGTACCGGCCGGGGGCAGCCTGCGGTTGAGCACGCTGCGAATGCCCATGCTGTAGATGTCCTGCAGCCACCAGACGACCCGCAGCTTGGGCGGCAAGGCGCGGCGCAGCACGTCCAATACGTCATTGGGTGTGGTGCAGGTGATGAACAGGTCCACCCCCGCTTGCGCAACTTTCGCGGCAAGCACCGCGCCATAGGCGCGCTCGTCCAGCACGCGGCGAAACAGGGAATATTTGTCCATGCGGTGCCCGGTGATGATGGGAAGCATGGTCAGGCCGACAGGATCATCGGGACGCGACTCAACAGCGCCGCGGGGCGACTCGAGCGCTGCGGCAAAGGCGTGCGTCACGGTGTGGCCCTGGCGCGCCAGCTCGCGCGACAGCTGGGCCGGAAAAGCGTGACCGGGATAATCGTGGACGAAAATTTTCATGGAAGTGCCAGCTACCACGGGATGAACGACATTTTGAATTCGGGGTCAATGGTGGTCCGGGCGCCGCCGAATTGGTGATAGACGCCTGAAAGAGCAGCCCTTATTGTCCGTTTACGCTCCTTGCGCGCAACTGATTGGATGTCATGGGGGATGAGCGCGTTCTTCCCGTGTTGATCGGCCCTTTCTCCGGCCCGGTCCACGGGGTATCTATCATTAACAACGCGCTGCACGCCCTTATGGTGCAGCGCGGTCTTCGGCCCGCGATCATGGATCTGTCTCCCGGATCCCGGTCGCGCGGGCCCATCTATCACGTCGTGCGGACGGCGCGCGCGGCTTGGGGTGTATTCCGCATTCTAGGCGCGGCGCTGACCCGGCCGCGCCGGCGCTACGTCATGCACCTGGATGGAGGCTCGGGGCTTGTCTACAACATCGCGCTGGCAGTGGCGCTGCGCGTCACCGGCCAGGCCGTGCTGTTCTATCATCACAGCTCGCGCTATGTGCTGGCGAACAGCGCGCTGATGCGCATCCTTCTGAGGTTCGCAGGCGCGGCGCCTCAGCTGTTCTGCAGCGGCAAAATGGCGGCCCTGTTTTTCGAGCGGTACCGGCCGCGGGGCCAAGCCTTGCTCATCAACAATGCCGCCTGGGTCACCCCGGCGCCCGAGACCGGGCGGCAACATGACCGCGGCCATCTGAGACTGGGTTTTCTGAGTGTGCTCACTCTTGAGAAAGGCGTCGGCCGGGCGATTGAGACGCTGCGCACCCTTCGTGGGCGCGGCGTGCCCGCCGAGCTCGCGCTGGCCGGTCCGGTCCGCGATTCAGCCGCCCGTCGGCTCATCGATCAGGCCCAAAGTGAATTTGGTTCAGCGCTATTTGTCCGGGGTTTGGTGCAGGGCTCAGACCGGGATGTCTTCCTGGCCGGGCTGGACTATTTTCTGTTTCCCTCCCTCTATCCGCACGAGACCCAGTCGCTGGTCGTGCCGGAAGCCCTGTCGGCGGGCGTTCCCGTCATCGCCTACGATCACCGCTTTGTCGGAGAGGTGGTGGGCAGGGGGGGCCTGCTTATTCCCCCCGTCGAAGATTTCGCAATTCAGGCTGTGGACTGGATTGCATCTGGCCCTGGCCTTCTTGCGGAAAGACGCAAGCAGGCCAGGGCGCATTTCGAAAGCATGCGCAAAGAAGCATCTGGCCAAATCGAGGATCTGCTTGCCTGGATGGGGGGCGGCCAACTGTAGCCGGTCGTTCAACCAGGCCGTCAGCGCAGAAGCAGCTTGATCGCGATCTTTTTTGCCAGGGAGAAACTTGCTGGAAACCGCGTTTCGAGCCAAAGGATCGCCCGGTTCTGCAGCTGCGCCAGATCCTTCGGGCGTGCCACTTTCGCGCCATCGACGTCTTCATAATTCATGCGACGAATGCGCGCCTGGAATTGAATCAATTCCGTGCTCTCCGGAATCCAGTGGGTCGTGAAGGACCGGCGGGAAGATTCCGGCTCCGATGTGGGCAAGCTGCCATGAATGGTGGCGGCATTCCAGAAAAGGACATCTCCCTTTCGCAAGGCCGGCGCGATGATGCGCATTTGATGCGACAGCATCACGTCCTTGATCAGCGTCTTATAGCGGTCATGATTGAAGGCGATGTCGAAATCCCCTCCATTCCGGGCCATGTCCGTCCTATGGCTCCCCGGGCAGACAAAAAAACGTCCCGCTCCCGCTTTGATGTCCTCGGTGGCGATCCAGGCCGCGGTCATGCTGCCGAGCCGCGAGGAATCGAGATAATAGGTGTCCTGATGAGGCCAGGTTGAAGGATTTCCCTGGAAATACATGCTCTGAACAATCTTTCCAGGTTCGCCAAGCAGATTGCGGCATATTTCCTGGATGCCCGGCGCGGTCAGCACTTTTAGTCCACGTTCCCGGAAGGTCGGATAGCGGGCGGGGTCCACGCTTTGCACATTCAGGATCGGGTTAATTACGAATCCCGCCGGCGTGAATGCGTTACGTTCGGCCCGTGCCGTGGTCTGGCGATAGATGAAATCGCGCGAAGGATATATTTCCTTGTCGAACGCCTCATTCGCGGCATCGCACGTCGCCAGATCTATCGCGCCGCGAACCACGACATAGCCATTTTGCTGATAGTAGGAGACGTAGGCTTCGCGATCTGTCCGCTCGAAATAAGGGTGATCTTCCTCAGCCGTGGCCGGGATTTCGATAGTGCGGCCCAAATTATCGATAGTCCGATAGACCATTGACCAATCTCGTATATCTTGATCGAAAATAGCATATTGGAACTCCGCAGCAAGTGTCACGGCGGCTTTGCTCGCGGCGCACTGAGATGGGGGGCAAATTCACGCATGATGTCCGGAAAGGCACAGAGCGAACTGGCGATGACGCAGCTTCCCATGGTTTCCGTCGTGACTGTCAATTTCAACATGGCAAGCGAGATCGCCGGCACGCTGGACAGCATTCTGGCCCAGGACTATCCGCGGCTGGAGACGATCGTCATAGACGGCGCCTCGACCGATGGCAGCGGAGAAATCATTGCCGGCTACGCGGGTAGACTTTCCTATTGGGTCAGCGAGCCGGACAGAAACCTTTATGATGGAATGAACAAGGGGGTGCGCGCGGCCACGGGCGACTGGATATTGTTCATGAATTCCGGCGATCGGTTCGCGGACCCCGGTGTTCTGCGCTCGATATTCTCGCAAGACAGTTCCGAAGCTGACGTCATTTATGGACACCATGTACGGCACTATCTGGAATATGGAATAGAGCGGCTCGTTCTTGCCGAGACGCCCTCGGTGCTCCCCTTTCGGATGCATTGTTCCCATCAGAGTCTTTTCATGCGGCGGGAAATCCTGCAACAACATCCCTTTGCGCTGGATCTTCTGGCCGCCGACTATGAGGCATTGTTGGCGGCCTATCTTGGCGGAAGGCGGTTTAAGGCGGTCGATCGCGTGGTGTCGATTATCTCCGCCGGCGGGCGCAGCGACAATAATCGAATCGCAGGCCTGTTCCAGCGGATGGCTGTTTTACGGCGGCACGGTCAGATGAACATGGCGTTGGCGCTGCATTATTCCGCGCAGTTCGTGCGGGTCGTTCTGGTTGTGGCCATCATGAAAATCATGCCGAAGCCATTTGTCGCGTTCGTCCGGCGACACCGCCGGATCACCGGGTTGGGCTGAGGGGGCCGGGCAGCAGACCGGCGAGCGCTTTCGCCAGAAGAGCGGAATGGCGGCGTTGTGTCGATTGCCGCAAGTGGTAGCCGGTATCGTAAAAATCCGCGCGCGGATACTGGCTGCGGTTGGCCAGCACCAGGAAGGCCGCGCCATGGCGAGCATAAAATCCTTTCAAGGCCGCGATGGTGGCGGCGGGAACCGGGCGATCGTCGAAGATGGTCGGAAGCCCGCCGATCGCGGTCACGTGATGGGCGCGAGACCATTCCAGGAAGTCGGCGATAGTCTGCTGCGCCCCGTCAGGGTTGGCAAGAATGTCCTTGGTGTCGGGCAAGACCTCCGGCGCGCGCGCAATCATGTCCCGATAAGCTGCGGCGCTGGCGCCATCATGCCCGATCTCGTCGCCCTGCGGGTCCATGGTGTCGAGATTGAAGCGCCGCTCTATGCCCACCGCCGCCAAGGCCATCTCTCCACCCGACTGAACCAGGGTGGGCAGCGAGAACATGAACGCAGCCCGCGTCATGCCTTCGGCACCGCGACTGAGCAGGGAGCGCTTGTCGTGACGGAAGCGGTAGGCCGCATCCATGCCCGTCATCATTCGCACGCGCGTGCGCGAGTAAAGATCGTATTCGATGGGCATGTAGACCAGATCCCCGGGCGCGAGGCGGGAGCGGAGCAGATCGAAGGTCCAATCCAGCGCAACGTCGGCGGCGATGCCCATATTGACGCAAGGACGGTGCAGGGCCGCTTCCAACACAGCGCAGCTGTGGCTGAAGCGGGCGTTGCTGCCGGCAACGATGAAAAGCTTGGGATGCGGGGTGCTGTCGGCATAGGCAAGCTTCTTGTCCATCAAGCTGCTCGCCTGGTCCACCACCAGCGGCCGCGATACCAGCGCTCCGAACAGAAGCAGATAGATCAGCACCGAAACGCCACAGGCCGCCAGCAGGGAGAGGAAGTATCGCATGCGGTCCGCCTAGAATTGGAAGTACAGGAACGGCGATATGCTGGCGGCGAAAATGACCTTCTGCATCGAAAACGCGAAGCTGATGGCTACCAGGAAGAGCCGCGTTCGCCGTTTCATCTGGTACAGGTTGGGATAGAGAAACACGATGGCGCTGCCCAGCGTCAGCATGGCGAAGACTTCGAAGCTGCCCATCACCGTCGAATCGCCCAGATAGGGCACTTGGCCGAGCCCGGCAAAGACATGGCGCAGAGCCGGCGCCAGTTCCAGAAGCTGCTCCGGCAGATAGGCGCCGTTGCGGTTCAGCATGCCCTTGAAGACCTGACCGGCCGCGGCCAGGGAGGTGCTGCGGAAGATGACCCAGCCGCATATGACAATTGCCATGGTGAGGACATGGCCGCCAACCAGACGCAATCGCGACAGCCCTTTTCCGGTCAGTCCGTCCCAGAGATGATTAACCGCCAGCGCGACGCCGTGCAGTGCGCCCCAGAGGACATAGGTCCAGCCTGCGCCGTGCCAGATACCTCCGACCAGCATGGTCAGAAACAGGTTCCGGTATCGCTTGGGCTCGCCATGGCGGTTGCCCCCGAGGGGAATATAGACATAGTCGCGCAGGAAGCGCGACAAGGTCATATGCCAGCGGCGCCAGAACTCGATGATGCTGCTGGATTTATAGGGCGACCAGAAATTGAGCGGCAGTTCTATATTGAAGATGCGCGCCAAGCCGATCGCCATGTCGGAATAGCCGGAAAAATCGAAATAGAGCTGCAGGGTGTAGGAAATGGCGCCGATCCAGGCCGGCACCAGGCTGATGGTCGAACCGGCCTGGGCACCGTTGAAGACAACGTCGCTATATCGTGCAAATTCATCCGCCAGCACCACTTTCTTGGCCAGGCCCAGCAGAAATAGCGTCAACCCGTCGGTGAAGTTCGCCCAGTGGAAACGGTAGGTCTCCACTTTCTTGAACTGGGGAAAAATCTCGCTGTAGTGGACAATAGGACCCGCAATCAGCTGGGGGAAGAAAGCGGCGAAAAGCACATAGTTGAGAAAACTCTCTTCCTTTACCTTGCCCAGGTAGGAATCCACCAGGTAGGCGATCTTCTGGAAGGTGAAAAAGGAGATTGCCAGCGGAAGCGCCACACGGCGGATCACGAAATCCGTGCCGACCGCGGCGTTGAGGTTTTCGACAAAAAAAGCCGAGTATTTAAAGTAGCCGAGAAGGAAAAGATTGAAGGCCAGTCCTGCTATGAGGATCAGCCTCGGAGGCGGCAGGGAGAAGGGGATACGCGTCCGGAATTGCAGGAGATAGCCGGCGCCATAGTTGAAGACTATGGATATCGCCAGAAGGATCAGGTATGGCGGATTCCACCAAGCATAGAAAAACAGCGATGCCGCCGCGAGCCAAAGCCGAGCTGCCCGCACCGAATGGCGCCCCAGCACGAAAAACAGCAGCACGGTTATGGGCAGGAAGCCGAACAGAAAAATCGTTGAATTAAACAGCATGAGAGACGGAGATTCGGCCGGTGAAAATGTGTCCGGAGCATAAGGGGACGGGACAGGGCTGGCTAGGCTTGTGCCGGAGGGACCATTGGACCTCAATCTCCTGACCATTCGTTTGCGGAAGCTGGCGGCTATCGCCACCCGGCCGCTCTATCGCCGTGCTTTTCTGCGCCATGGCGTGGCGCCCGCCATTGAGCACGAAGCGGTGCTGCGGCAATTGGATTTTGATTTTGTCGCCGATGTGGGCGCCAACCGGGGCCAGTTTTCCCTGGTCTGTCGCCGCTTGAGGCCGGCGGCGCAGGTCGTGGCCTTCGAACCCCTGCCGGGGCCCGCCGGCATTTATCGCGCCCTGTTCGGCAGCGATCCGCTCGTCCGGCTGCACGAATGCGCTTTGGCCCCCGCGCGCGGGGAAATGGTCATGCACATTTCTGGCCGCGACGACTCCTCTTCCCTGCTGCCAATTTCAGACCTGCAAGGCCGGAATTTTCCGGGTACGGAGGAGGTGGGAACGCGCCGGGTCATGACCGGCCCGCTATCGGATTTTGTCGCGATTGACCAAATGCCGCGACAGAGCCTGCTCAAGATCGATGTCCAAGGTTTCGAACTGGAAGTCCTGAAGTCGGCGGCATCCCTGTTGCCCCGGTTCGGCTGGATTTACGCGGAGTGTTCCTTCGTCTCATTATATGAGGGACAGGCTCTCGCGGACGAAGTCATCGCTTGGCTAAAGGCGCAACGGTTCGAACTGAGGGGGCGGTTCAATCCAACGCATGGTCGTGATGGCGCGCTGCTGCAAGCCGACCTCTTGTTCACCCGGACATAAGCAATTACAGCTGGGCGCTGGCTCGCCAATGTGGACCGCACTGTGGGCTGCCGCTAGAATCCCGCGATTTGTTTGTGAAAAGGAATGAAAGTGCCGTTTTTGCGGAAGCTTCTCGAGCCCAGAATATGGGGGCGAATTGTCTCGGAACGTTTTAGCGAGCCATTGCATCTGAATTTTCTATCCTTGCTGATCGCCTTCGCAGGCAGCTTTCCCGCGAAGGTCTATTTCGACCTGGTTGCGCGGCAACACAATGCCTTTTGCTTGCTGCAGGCGGCGCATTTTGCCAAGCGGAACGGCTACAACGCATTCACGGCAATCGAGTTTGGCGTGGCCAATGGAGCGGGGCTTCTCAACATGGCGGCCATCGCCGCCCGCGTCACGCGAGCCACCGGCGTAAAGATCAATTTGGTGGGTTTTGATACCGGCAGGGGGATGCCGCCGCCGGTCGATTTTCGGGACCATCCGGATTGCTACAATGCGGGCGATTTCCCGATGCAGGACCATGATCGGCTGCGTGAAAGACTGCCTCCCGGCGCGCAGCTCATTATCGGTCGGCTGGAAGAAACCGTCGCACCGTTTGTTTCCGCCTTACGGTCCGACACGCCCATCGGTTATGTTGTTGTCGACGTCGACTACTATTCCAGCACGAAGCAGTGCCTTGAAATTTTTACAGGTCCTGCCGACCTCTATTTGCCTGAAACACTGGTCTATCTGGACGACGTCACATATCCGCAGCACAATCCATGGCAGGGCGAATATCTGGCGGTCCGTGAATTCAACGACGGCAATGAACTCCGCAAGGCATGCCCGTATAATTTTCTTCGCGCGCAAAGGCTTTTCAAGAATGCACGCTGGATTGACCAGGTGTACTTGATGCATGTTCTCGATCATGTCCGTAAACGGGTCCCGGCCGATCGCCCGCCTGTGGTTCTCGGCCAAGGCTGAACTTCCGCCGCAGCTCGTCCCAGGGCCGAACGAAGGTTCTGCTTTGCGCTAAGCCTTCTCGAGGAACCAGCGATAGGTTTGTGCCAGGCCCTGATCGAGCGGAATGGTCGGTGCCCATCCCATTGCCGCCAGTTTGGCATTGGACATCAGCTTGCGGGGCGTGCCGTCAGGCTTGCTGGTGTCATGCACCAGTTGGGCTTTCAAGCCCACGACATCCATCACCAGTCGGGCCAGTTCGTCGATGGTCACGTCTGTGCCCGATCCGACATTGACATGACCGTCGCCGGAGTAGGTCTTGAGAAGGAAGATCAGGGCGCTGGCGCAGTCGTCCACATGCAGAAACTCGCGCCGCGGGGTGCCGGTGCCCCAGATAGTCAGGGTGCAAGCCTTGGCCTGCTTGGCTTCATGGGCCTTGCGAATCAAGGCGGGGATGACATGGCTGCTGGTGAGGTCGAAATTGTCACCGGGCCCATAAAGATTGGTCGGCATGGCGGAAATGAAGTCGCAGCCATACTGGCGGCGATAGGCTTGGCAAAGTTTGATGCCCGCGATCTTGGCGATGGCATACCATTCGTTGGTCGGCTCCAGCGGACCCGTCAGAAGTGCATCCTCGGAGATCGGCTGCGGCGCAAATTTGGGGTAGATGCAGGACGAGCCGAGGAACAACAGCTTCTCGACGCCGGCGTTGAAGGCGCCGTGGATAATGGCATTCTCGATGGCGAGGTTGTCGTAGAGAAAATCGGCTGGCCAACTGTCATTGGCGCCGATACCACCGACCTTGGCGGCCGCGAGTATCACTGCCTGGGGCTTTTCACCGGTCATCCATGCCGTGACGGCCGCCGGATCCCGCAGATCGAGCCGATCACGGCCGACGGTAAGAACGGTGCACTTCTCATGTTCCAGCTCACGCGCCACGGCAGCCCCGACCATGCCGCGATGGCCGGCGACCCAGACACGCTTGCCGGCAAGCGTATAGCTCATGAGTTGCGAGGACCTTCTTCGGACACCTTTCTAAGATCGGCGGCCATCATCTCCTTCACCAGCATCGGGAAGGTGATTTCGTGCTTCCAGCCGAGCCTCGTGCGGGCCTTGCTGGGATCACCCAGCAGAAGATCAACCTCGGTCGGGCGGAAATAGCGCGGATCGACCTTGACCAGGACGTCGCCGTTTTTGTCGTCCAGCCCTTCCTCGTCAACACCCTTGCCGCGCCAGGCAATGCTGCGTCCGACCTCGGCAAAGGCGCGCTCGATGAACTCGCGCACGCTATGCATCTCCCCGGTCGCCAGCACATAGTCATCCGGCTTGTCCTGTTGCAGGATCAGATACATGCCTTTGACATAGTCCCGCGCATCGCCCCAATCGCGCAGGGAATCCAGATTTCCCATATACAGGGTCTTCTGGAAACCATGATGAATAGCCGCGACACCCCGGGTGATCTTGCGGGTGACAAAGGTTTCGCCGCGGGTCGGCCCTTCATGATTGAAAAGGATACCGTTCGAGGCGTGCATGCCATAGGCCTCGCGGTAGTTGACGGTGATCCAGTAGGCATAGAGCTTGGCGGCACCGTAAGGGCTGCGAGGGTAGAAGGGGGTGGTTTCCCGCTGCGGCGTTTCCTGCACCTTGCCATACAGCTCCGACGTGGATGCCTGGTAGAAGCGAACCTTCTCCTCCATTTTCAGGATACGGATGGCTTCCAGCAGGCGAAGCACGCCTATACCGTCGGCGTTGGCGGTGTATTCCGCCGTCTCGAAGCTGACCTGCACGTGACTCTGCGCCGCCAGATTGTAGATCTCGTCTGGCTGGGTTTCCTGCACCAACCGGATCAGGTTGGTGGAATCGGTGAGATCGCCATAGTGCAGGAAGAAATTCGTGCCGGGCTTATGGGGGTCCTGATAGAGGTGGTCGATGCGCTCGCTGTTGAAGGATGAGGCGCGGCGCTTGACGCCGTGCACGATATATCCCTTGCCCAGCAGCATCTCGGCGAGAAGCGCGCCGTCCTGTCCGGTGACGCCGGTAATCAAGGCTGTTTTGGGCATGAGTCTGGGTCCGTCTGGTGGCTGGTGGGACTGATATACCGGACCGTTCTCTATATCAAATGCGCGTCGGCACCTCGCGCCGGCGCCTCGCGGCGGGGCCGCCGGCTGGTGCCATAGAGGGCGCGGCTGTGAAGATAGTTAAGCAGGAACAGACCCACGAAAAAGTACAATTCACACGAGAACCAGGCGCCGAGCCGGCCCATGCGAATAAGCATGTAGGGCATCAGGGCATTGCGGATGGCGATGTGCTGCTCGCCCTTTACCCTCGAACAGACGACCAGAAAGCCGATCAGGCTGACAATGCCAAGAAGTCCCATTTCTGCCGTCGTGCGCAGAAACAGCGAGCTGGCATCGAACATGTTCAGGGTCTGCAGGTTCGGATCGTGCAGGTCAAAGTTGATGGCCGGAATATATTCGGCATAGGCGAACTGATAGCCGCCGAGCCCGACGCCGATCAGCGGATGGTGCAGCAAAGTCTTGATGGTGACATAGGCATTGGACAGCAGCGCGAAGGTGCTGGCATTGACGTTGCTGATGTCCATGGTCACCAGGCCGAGGACCGTATCGACCACCCTTACGCGAAAATTCCAGCTTGCAAAAAACAGGCCGACCAGGGCGGCTGCGGCGGCGAAAACGAAACCTACCATACGCCAAAAGGTCAGGCGGGGCAGGGCGGCGAAGAACGCCATGAACAGCATGCCCAGGAAGCCCAGCGAGGATTGGGCGAGCATATAGGCAAGGAAGAATAACCACATCTCCAGTTTGAAACTGCGGTCGCGCAGAAAGGCGTTGGTATAGATGCCAAAGGCGGGGAGCGTGATGTAAATAAAAAGCGACGGCTCCTGATAGATGGAGGTGAGCCTTCCGTCCCGGCCCGGCGGCAGCAGGTGCAAATGGCGTGCAATGAACAGGGCGAAGCCAAGCACGACGATCCCCAGCGCGAACTGGCAATAGATCTGGATCCAGCGCGGCACGGAAAGGCCGAAGTTCGTCAGCATACTGAAAAAGTAGATGGAGAACAGCAGGATGCCCAAGACCTGCGCAATGATGGATACACCAGATGTGCCCGAACCGGCCGAGGCGATAAAACTGATGACCGTGGCGGCGAGCACGATCAGGGCGTGATTGCGATGCATAACCAGGCGGTCCTGGCCCAGCAAAATCACCGTATTGACCACCACGATGGGATAGCCATACCAGATGTCGATTCCCTTGTGCGCAAACAAGACGGTCAGGAATGTGCTGAAGACCGTTGAATAGACGAGATACTGGTCAATCCGTATCGGATGATTGAGGATGGCGTTGAACCTCTCCAACCACGGATTGAGGCTGGCCAGGGGGGGCCTGAGCCGCGAAGCTACGGTACTTAATAGGGCTTCCAAGACTGACTCCGCGTCTCCCGGCTATTGGCCCGCCAGTTCCAAATCCAGCCGATAACGAAGCCCAGTACCAGCCCGAGCATGATATCCACCGCAAGCATGCGCAGGGCCTTATTGGACATCGTGATGTTGGGCCCGTCCTGAACCGATGCCGCGTAAGGGACATCAACCGAACTCAACATCAGCTTGCGTTCCTGATCCACCATCAGGCTGGCGAGCGCGTCATGTTGCGCCAGGTTAAGGTTCGTCGTGGCCAGTTTTTGATGAAGATAGTCGACATAAAGCTGGATGATGCTCCGGTCTTTTTCCCTGATGAAATCATTGGTCGCTTGGACCAGAACATTCAGGTAGCGGACAGCATCCTGCGGTTTTTTGGAATCCATGCTGAGCGTCAGGATGTGCGTGGTTCTGTCAGACGCAATTGTAACTTCAGCCGCGGTGTAATTGGCCAGATCAAGGGCGGTGCGCGGACTGTCGGGATCCGGCAAATGGGCAATCTGCGCCATCACCCGATTGAAATCGGCTTGCAGGCCCGTACTCTTTCTCCAGATGTGTGTTTTGGGATCGCACGCAAAAGTGCGACACACCATGTCGTACTTCTGGTCCATGATCTTGGCGACGGCTGTTGCATTAAGCGACGCCACAAAGCGGGTGAATTTGGGAATCGGGCCGCCTCCCATACCCAGCAATCCCGCCAAGGCGCCGAGAGCCCCGCCGCCCCCACTGTCTCCGACAGAGACGTCACCGCTGGAGTCCGTCGGCAAGAGCCCGATGGATACGGTATAGGTCGGCGGCGTGCTCCAGATCGAATAGACGCCAAAAACAGCTCCCAGCACCATGCCGATCAAGCCGAACAGCCAACCGCGCAACGCGCCCTTGAGCGCATCGGCGATTGAAAAAGATCGGCGCAGGAATCTCGCTATCGCGGCGGATGCTGGTTCCGGCGCAGCCTGTTCGCCGTCATAATCGACTGTCACGCATGTCATCCAATATTCGGGAGACGACATTTTAACCCGAACCCTCCTGGAATGCGAGCAGTTTCAGCACTTTCCCCTGCGCGCTAGGCATGCCGACATGCGACAAGCTGGTTCGGCGGGGCCTGCATGTTTCTTAATGGCGTGCCGTCGCCACGCAGTGCCTTGGCATCCTCGCCGGGAATGCAATTGGGGTGGGGCTTGCACCAGCGGTGTTGTCGCGCGTATTTCTCGGCAATGGTCGGCACGCCTGCGGTCTTGCGGCAACACAACCAGGTACGACAGTGGAAATGCGGCATATTTTCCGCTTCCTTCAGGTCGGCATGCCATCAAGCGGGGAGAGTCGCATGGTAGGGGTTTTTTGGAAGGTCTCCGACGACTCCGATGCGTCCTGGGAAAGCTACGGCAAGCGGGATCCTTATTATGGGGTGCTCTCGGACAATAAGTTCCGTAACCAGAATCTGTCCGAAGCTGTTTTGGCGGCCTTTATGGAGTCCGGCGAATCTCACATTGATGACGCCTTGAAGTTCGCGGAAAGTAATTTTGGCCCACTGGGGCGTGGTCGGGCGTTGGATTTCGGCTGTGGGGTTGGACGGTTGTTGTTGCCGTTGGCCCGTCGCTTCAGTCATGCCACCGGTCTGGATATTTCTGACTCCATGCTGATGGAGGCGCGGCGCAATGCGGCCCAGGCCGGGATCAAAAATATTACCCTGGCGCGGAGCCTCGCAGAACTTCCCCAGGATGACAGCTATGATTTCATTCACTCGGTCATCGTCCTCCAGCACATCCCGACGCTGCGCGGCGAAGAGTTGATCGCGGGGCTTCTGTCCCGCTTGGCGCCGGGAGGCGTGGCGATGCTGCATGTCAATCTCAGGCTGAAGCGCGGCCGTATCCGTGCGTTGGGAAGCTGGCTGCGCCGCCATTTCACTTTGCTGAACATACCGGCCAACCTGCTTGGCAGGCGTAGGTGGAATGAACCGATGATGCAGATGAATGAATACAGCTTGAATCGCATCTTGGAGATCGGCCATCGCCAAGGTTTTTCCCGGATGCTGGTGCGGCCGGCCGACCTGCCTGTCGCCTGTCAGGCCTTTGTGCTGTTTCGCCGCGATTGAACTGGGACGGCTATCTGCCGCTGCGATCGCCTGTCAGGCGTGTCGTCCGGTCGTTGGACGGGCGTTGAACTGACGCCCGGGATGCAAGCGGTTTCGAAACCGCCTTAGCGGCCAGCCAACTGGGGAGCCGACCGCAAGATTTCGCCTTCGCTGGTCATGCGGGTTTCGTCGAAAAGGGTCGCGTCGCCCCCCAAAGTCTGGCCGCCATCGCGCTGGACGGGCCTCAAGTCCATGGCGATCTGGCTCTGGGTTTCCAGCGGCGCCACCCAGCCGAGTGGTATGCGGATGATAAGGCCCTTGTCGAAACTGCCTTCCCCGAACTGGGAGGCAGACACATTGGTCTTGGTGACAAATGCGCCTATCTCCACGCCGGTGGAAAAGCGACGCGTGACCTGCAACGTCACGCCCCGGTCTCCGGCCAGATACTGGCCCGCGCGCAGTTGGAAATTGAGATTGTACCAGGGGGAATCGTAATAGAGCGACACATGCCCCGTGGTCTGACGATAGTGCTGCAGCCCGA
>Ga0310811_10006716_pt1 | contig 14718 bp, 12 predicted proteins | sample YCmetagenome_FD_207642 | JGI IMG/M metagenome (GOLD analysis project Ga0310811, IMG submission 207642) | Soil microbial communities from experimental microcosm in Duke University, North Carolina, United States - YC | ecosystem: Engineered > Artificial ecosystem > Soil microcosm > Unclassified ...
AGCGCGAGAGCGTCATCAGACTGGCGTTCGACGGTGATCCTTCGAAGCTGGACCGTTTCGTCGACCTCATACGCGAATACATTCCCGAGGACACCGGGGTCGTCCTGCGGGGGAGCGCTGTCACCGGTTACCGATGGAAGGACGGGGCGCCGTTCGATTCTGACGGTCCCGGCACGAGCGACCTCGATCTGACGCTCGTCGGCACGCGCATCCTCGATTTTTACAAGGTGTCCGGCTTCTTCGTCCCCGGCGTGCACTCGCGGCCGTTGAGCGACGAGGATCCCGACATCGCGCCGGAACTCGTGCCACTGCGGGAGCGGCTGATGGCCATGGTGCACAGGCCGGTGAACATCCAGGGCACGCGCGACTTCGTGATGTACGTTCGCGGCGAGCTGATCGGCCAGCCGTACCTCACGCTCATCGACAAGCCAGAGCAAGAGTGAAACTCCTCACGTACAACATCCGCCACGGCGGTGTCGGACGCGCCGAGCCGATCGCGGAGGTGGTCGCACGGGCGTCTCCCGATATCGTGATTCTGCAGGAAGCGACCGTTCCGGCGGTCGTCTCGGAGCTGGGTCGACGGCTGTCGATGCAGGCGGATTGCGGTGCTCGGCAGTCGCTTGGTTTTCTGAGCCGGATACCGATTGCGCGCTACGCGTGGCACCACCCGCGCATTTCGCGGCACGCCTTCCTCGAAGTGCAGCCCGAGGGCACCGAGTTTCGCATCTTCGGCCTGCACTTGAGCGCGGTGCACTCGGCCTGGACGGAGCATCGTCGCACGATGGAATTGGGCGCCCTGCTCCGCGCGATCGCGGCGCACCAGCACGGGTTTCACGTGCTGGCGGGCGACTTCAACACGCTCGCGCCCGGCGAATATCTGGATGTGGGCAAGCTGCCCGCACGCTTGCGCGCGCTCGTCTGGTTGAGCGGCGGACGGATTCGTTGGCGCACCATCCGCCGCGTGCTCGACGCCGGGTACGTCGATGCGTTCCGCTCGCTGCATCCGGATGCCCCCGGGTCGACCTTCCCGGTCTGGGATCCGCACATCCGCCTGGATTATCTGTTCGTGCCGAACGCGTGGCGGGCATCGGTGTTATCGAGCGAGGTGATCACCTCCGGACCAGTGCGTGAGGCGTCCGATCATCTGCCGCTGCTGACCGAGCTGGCCGTCCGGTAACCGCACAAAGCTTTCACTAAGAGGCCACGGAGGCCACGGAGGCACCGGCGGGCGCGCCGGCCTCCGGCCGGCGCCGGGTCAGAGGAAAACACGCGAGAGACAAACAACGCCGCATTTCGATCCCGTTGTTTGTCTCTCGCGTGTTTTTCTCCGACCGCCGCGCAACGCGCGGCGCCCGCCGGTGCCCTCCGTGCTCTTCGTGGCCTCTTAGTAGAAGGTCCCGCGTGGCCTCAGCAGCTCCCCGTGGCCTCCAACTACGCCACCCGCCGAACGGTCAGATACAGGGGGCCTACGCCGATGAGCAGCAGCATCGGGTAGGTGAGCTTCCCCGGCCGGTTGATGACTTCGAAGCGCACCTGCTCGCCGACCTTCACGTCGAAGTCGATCGTCTTCCAGACGAACGTATTGTTGAAGCGCAGACGGTGGGGACCGGGCTCGAGTTCGGTTGTGACCGTCTCGCCGAAGAGCAGCATCCCCAGCTTCCGATCGTCGAGGGCGACGTAGATCTGCCGGTTCTTGAAGTCCTCGTCGGACGTCCTCACGATCGTGAGCGACGCGGGCTGCTGGTTGTAGAGGCGCTCCCAGTATTCGATATCGTCCACGAGCGCCTCGAGCTCGTCGGTAATGACGGCGGTCGACATCCGTTCGCGAGTCTAATCAGAGGGGCGCTTCGCTGACAACTCCCAATTCCCAACTCCCAACTCCCAACCCAACTCCCAAGTTGGGAATTGGGCGTTGGGCGTTGGGAGTTGTCTCAACGCTCCTGATTCCCTCCATCCCTCCATCCACACCAGGACGGCGTTGCGAGCCAGTCCATGCCGGTGTCGCCGATGGGGGCGCCGGGCGGCGCGTCGAATGTCGAGGGTGACGTGATCGGCGCGGCAGGCCGCTCCAGGAACCGCTTGATATCGGCATTCATGAGCTCCTGCGCGGCGACGTCCTCGGTGTGCGTCGCATCGAGCCCGTGATTGCCGTGGATGTCAGCGAGCGCGGTGGATGCGATGGCCCGCACCTGCGGCATCGACGCGCCACCGGCCAGCCAGATCAGCCGTTCGACGAGCGCGCGCGAACTGGCGCGGCGGATCTCCAGCTCATACGGATTGTTCGCTGGGACCTCGAATGTTGCCTTCCGGAGCCGCTCGATCACGTCTGCGAGGCCCGGCAGCGACGGATCCATCGCGTGCTGTGCGACCATGCGCGCTGCGCGTTCCGGCTCGAGCACGAATCCAATCGTGACGTCAGCGGCAGTCGACGCGGGGCTGATCGGATCGAAGGTATCGCCCGTGTAGCGCGCGAACAGCTCGCGGTGACGCGCCCAGCCCGACGGACGCGGGGGGATTTTGTCCAGCGCGGCTTTCGGCAGCGCCAGCTCTGACGGCTTCAGCGTCGCCATCAGTGCATCCAGCGCTTCCGCCTGCAGGTTGGCCGGCTCCCACCTGGTCGGCGTTCGGCCGTCGCCGCGGAACGCATAGATGTAATCCTGGCCGCCCAGCATCGAGGCCGCGGCTTCCACGGCGTAGCGGTGATACATGTAGAGCGGCACCAGCGCTTCTTCCATCGTCGCCATCGGCTGGTCCTTTCGGATCACCGTTTCGTCGAAGCGATCAAGTGCCGCGCGGCGGATCTTCATGACGCGGTTCAACTCCGCCGCCTGGTCGACGCCGTTCGACCACTGGTCTACCTTCGGATTCGCATCGAGATCCTGGTTCGTCATGTACCGCAGATCCTGCGTCCACGCATCGTCGAGGATCTTTCGCAGCGCGGCCCTCTCGTCGGTGCCCTTCGGGAAATCCTGATACCCGTAGGCGATGGCGACCTTGTCCCATGCGCCGATGCCGACGGCATAGGCATCCGACAGATCGATCGTCCCGTCGTCGCGCAGCTTCTCGAGCGGGTGCGGGTAGTCCATCACCGAGATGCGTCCTTTCGAGCTGTCGTAGTACTCATGGCCGAGCCCGAGCGTGTGGCCGACTTCATGGGCCGCAAGCTGGCGGATGCGTGCAAGGGCGGCCTCGGTTGGCGCTGTCGGATTCTCGGCGCCGTTCTTATACGGAGCGAGCAGTCCTTCGAAGATCAGGTAATCCTGCCGATCTCGAAGGGATCCGAGTGTCACGGTCGCCTTGATGATCTCGCCGGTGCGCGGATCCGCGAGGCTGGCACCCGAACTCCAGCCGCGCGTGGAGCGGTGGACCCAGTTGATCATGTTGTAGCGGATGTCCATCGGGTCGGCGCCCTCCGGCAGCAGATCGACCTTGAAGGCGTTCCGGAATCCGGCGGCCTCGAATGCCTGATTCCACCAGCGTGCGCCTTCGAGAAGGGCCGATCGGATTGGTTCCGGCGTGCCGCGATCGACGTAGTACTGAATCGGCTTGACGACGTCGCTGACTTTCGCCGAGGGATCGACCTTCTGAAGGCGATGCCGCCGGATGAAACGCTGGACGATTTGATCGCCGAGCGGCGCGGAGTAGTCGACGTACTGCATCGCACTGTAGCCGGCGCGCGGGTCATCCAGCCGCGGCTTGTAGTTGTTGTCGGGCAGCTCGGCGAACGTCGAATGTTCGCGCAGCGTGACCGCGTCGGGCGAGGGCGTCACGCTGGCGACGCTGCCCGAGAACAGCCCGAAGCCGCCATTTCCACGTCCCGTGGAAATCGGCGTGTCGACGGGCGGCGGGCCCTGAACGGGGCCGACGGCCCCTCCGCGCCCGCCCCCGGCGGCTTCGTTCGCGAACGTCAGCATCGCGTCGACTTCGGTGTTCTTCGGGAAGACCTTCGTCCACTGCATGTCGATGGCGCTGCGCGTCCGATCGACGCGGTAGGTCCCCGGCCGCATCCGCGGCCCGGCGTTCATCACGTCACGCAGGAAGAAATCAGTGGCGTCGACGAGCACGCGCTTGTCGGTTTCGGCTGCGACGGTGAAGCCGTACAGAACCGACGTCGCAAAGGCGTCCTGAACGGCGCGAATCTCGTCGGGGTTCGCACTCGTGGCGCGCCACGTGTAGTTCGGCTGGACGAGCATCACGCGCGGACCGACCCGCTGGAACTTGACGACGCGGCCCTGTCCGGATTCACCGCGGTCGAGGCCGATGTCGTTCGATCCAAGCCCGGAAGTCAGACCGGTCGCGTAGAGCATTTCGGTATCGAACTTGCCGATCTCCATCCAGAGCGATCCGTTCTTGTCGTCCCAGTAGAGAGGCATGTAGCCGTCGAGCTTCTGCATGCCCGCGGTGCGTTGTTCGATCGAGGGCGGCGGCCCTCCCGCGTTCGCGGGTGATTGGCGGCCGGCCTGTGCCGCCTGTTGCGCCAGCGGTGAGGCAAGCGCGGCGGTAAACAGACAGACGGTCAGCGTGAATAAAGACTTGTGACGTATTGGCATGGCGCGGAATTATATCGAGCGCGCCAGGCTTCGGGGATTTGATGGTGCGGAGGGGGCTCAATCAAGCCAATCCCCAACTCCCAATTCCCAACTCCCAATTCCCGATTCTTGGTTCCCAACTACCCAAGGAGAGGTTCCTCGAGTAGTTGGGGTTTGGCGGCGTTGCCGAGCGCGCGGGACGCGCCCTAGGGCTTGGTGATGGTGACCGAATTCGCGACGTTCTTCGTCGCGCTGTACTGGAGCGTCGAGCTCTGGAGGTTCGTGATCGTGAAGGTCGTCGATACCGTTTTCGTCGACAGCTTCGCGCTCTGAATGCTGCAGCTGCCGGACGTGGTGGTGACGCACGATCCGGTCGTGCCGTCGCTCCACCTTCCAGTGACGGTGACGCCGGATTTCGCACCGGCGTCGTTGCCTGCGGAGATCGCCGCTGTGGCGCGCCACTGCGCCTTACCGATTGACGACTTCGATCCGGTCAATCCCGTGACCCAGACGTGCGTCGTGTCGGGCGGCGGCTGCGTCCCCTGGGTGGTCGTCGTTGCCGTGTTCGAGTAGGCCGATGCGAGCGAGCCGTTCAGCGCCTGGACACGGTAGCTGTATGACGTCGACGCTGCGAGGCCCGTATCGCTGAACGTGATCGTGCCGGCCGGCTTGGAGCCGATCTGTGCGAAGTTCGAGCAGTTCGCGCCGCTGCAGCGCTCGATCGAGAAGCTGGTTTCGTCGGTCGAGTTGTCCACCCACTGCAGATTGATCTGCGACGACGAAGCCGCAGTTGCCGTCAGACCGCTCGGCGCATTGGGCGGAACGGGACCGCTCCCGCAGGAGCCGAGGTGGAACGAACCGACGTTGGTCCGCCATCCGGCGCTCGTCGCGCCCGACGTGTAGTACTCGGTCGTGTACCAGAAGGTGCAGCCGTCGGTCGGATCGACCGCGAGCATGCTGTAATCACCCCAGCGGCCCGACGAGTGCGTCTGCGAGCCGGACCCCGTCTGCAGGTCGCTCTCGGTGACGGTCAACGTATTCAGGGCGTCGCCCGCGAGGCGTCCGCTGAATCGAATGCCCGGGAAGATCGTCGCATTCGACACGCTGTAGCCGACGCCGAGGTTCCCGTCCTTGTCCATCGCGACGCTGCCCATCCACCGGTTCAGCGTGTCGGACGGTGCGAACGTCCCCTGCTGATAGAGGACCGGCGTCGTGCCCGGGCTGCGGATTTCGTACCACCGCACGCCGCCGCGGTTCGAGCCGACGTTGACGGTATGGTTCGTCACGAGGCTCTCGTGATCGCCGAAGTTGCGGTACTGCAGCCGGTACATCATGCGATCCGCGATGGCGTCGATTTTCACGGTCGTTCCCGGCTGCGGGATGCAGTTGCGCGAGCCGTTGCACATGTTCGAGTTGAAGCTCGAGGTCGCCAGCAGCGCCTTGCGTGTGAACGTCGAGTTGGCCGTGTTGGCCCAGTCCACGTGGAACTGCCAGAGCTGCAGCTCGGTGGGTGTGTCGTCGAACTGGATGTAGTATTCGGGCGATCCCGCCGGCGGGGCCGCGCCATCGATGTCGGCGGGCAGCATGCCGCCAAGCGACGTGTCGTTGACCATATCGAAGTACACCATCCGTGCCGTCGGATCGGCTGCCAGCATCTTGTCGCGTTCGAACACCGCGACGCCTTCACCACCCCACGAGATGCCGTTCACGAACTGGTTCGTCGACATGTAGTACCCGTCGGTCCACACGCCGAACTTCGGGTAGTCGTTCATTTTCGAGAACGAGTACGAGTAGCGCGCCCAGGATCCCGTCGGATCGCCCGTCCGCGACACGGCGATGCACTGGTAGTACGGGCCCTTGGGATAGTTCGGCAGCGCGAACTGCGACATGAACCAGCGGTTTGCCGCTTCGTCGTAGAGGACGATCGGGTCGCCGTCGTTGTCCGTTTCGCACGCACCGCCGAAACCCTGCCACAGCGTGCGGCCGCTCGCCGGCGCCATGGCGAGGCTTCCATTCTTGTTGTAAATCGCGAAAGTCAGGTTGACCCACTGAATGTAGTGGTTCGGCCCCACGTCGCCGTTCGTATCCGGCGGCAGCACGCCATCGTTGTTGCCCACCCCTTCGAACCCGTTGGGCCCCTGAATCGCATGCGCGCCTGGCGCATAGGTTTGCAGCGCGCCGTCTTCCGGCCCGGGCGAGGACTTCGGTCCGCCGCGGAGCGGCATCGGGGCGTGCGGCGTCTCCTCTTTCTGCTCGCCGGGCGGAATCCTCTTCATGTCGCGTAGCGGCGGCGTGACGTCCTGGTGATCCGGATGGACGATGGTCGCCTTGCGCGCCTGGCCGGGCGGCGACGCTGGCGGCTGCGCGAACCCAACGCTCGCGAACGAGACAACTGTGACGGTGCTTACCGCGACGAGTAGTCGGTGCATGGTCCTGCCTTTTCGCTGTTCGAGGATGACGGCGCAGCCCGACGCGGCCGCCTGCGCCAGCGGCAGGACATGATACAACGGCCGTAACTGTCACAGCCAGCTACAGTTTTGTCACTGAAACAATGCGGTCCGGACCAGAAATTAGTCTCTCGTCCCACCGACAAAATGTGATGCTCTAGGGGAGTACCTTGCCGGGGTTCATCAATCCGAGGGGGTCGAGCGCGTGTTTGATCGCACGCATCACGTCCAGCGCGGCGGCGCCATGCTCGGCTTCGAGGAAGCGCATCTTTCCGAGGCCGACGCCGTGCTCGCCGCTGCACGTGCCCCCCATCGAGAGCGCCCGTTCGACGAGTCGATCGGTGATGCGGTGTGCTTCGGCGATGTCATCCGGATCTTCGGGATGGACGGGCATCACGAGATGGAAATTGCCATCGCCAGCATGGCCGACGAGCGGACCGACGAGCCGCGACGATGCGAGATCGGCTTTCGTTTCGTGGATGCATTCGGCGAGGCGCGAGATCGGGACGCACACGTCGGTCGTCCACCCCCGCGACCCGGGTCTGAGCGCCAGCGCCGAGTAGTACGCGTCGTGGCGCGCCTGCCACATGACCGCGCGCGACTCCGGAGAGATCGCGCGGGAGAAATCGTGCGCGCCATGCTCGGCGACGATCTCGCCGACGGCCGCGGCATGTTCCTCGACCGAGGCCGTGCTGAGGCCATGGAATTCGAAGAACAGCGCCGGCGCGACGGGATACGACAGGTGCGAGAAGCAGTTGATCGCGTCCATCTGCACTTCGTCCAGCAGCTCGATGCGTGCGACCGGGATGCCCAGCTGGACGATCGTGATCACCGCAGACACCGCCTCGTCGATCGAATCGAACCAGCAGGTGGCGGCGCCGATCGCTTCGGGGCGGCCGTGCAGCCGGAGCGTGACTTCGGTGATGATGCCGAGCGTCCCCTCGGCTCCGACGAAGAGCCGGGTCAGGTCGTAGCCCGCGGAAGACTTCCTGGCGCGTGTGCCCGTTCGGATCGTCCGGCCATCGGACAGGACGACGGTCAACGCGAGTACTGCCTCGCGCATCGTTCCGTAGCGGACGGCGGTCGTGCCGGACGCCCGCGTCGACGCCATGCCGCCGAGGGTCGCGTCGGCCCCCGGATCGAGCGGGAAGAACAGCCCGGTCGGCTGCAGATGCTTGTCAAGCTGCTTGCGCGTGACACCCGCCTCGACGGTGCAATCCAGATCGTCGCCGCTGACCCGTAATACACGATTCATCCGCGACAGATCGATCGTCAGTCCGTGACAGACCGGAACGACGTGGCCCTCGAGCGAGGACCCGGCGCCGAACGGCGTCATGGGGACGCGCTCACGCGTACAGAGCGCCGCAATCGCGCTCACCTCCGGTGTCGATACCGGAAACGCAACCGCGTCGGGCATCGACGGTTCGTGGTGGGATTCGCCGCGGCTGTGGTGTTCGCGCACGGCATGGGACGACGAAAGGCGGTCGCCGAGCAGGCGACGGAGCTCCCGCAGGAGCTCGTCGCTCATCACCGCGGCGTCTCCGCGACGATGCGTTTGACGAGTTCTTCTGCCGCGGGCAGGCTGACGGTGCAGCTGGGGTCCTCGATGCGGCACTGCGCCAGCGTCTGGCCGCAGCCGCAGCCGCATTCCTCGGTGTTCAGCGTCTGCAGCACTTTCGTGCGCTGCGCGGGCGTGAGCTTCGAAAGGTCGACGCCGGGAATCTTGTTCGCCTGCGCCGCGTTCTCGAGCTTCACCTTGTCCTGATCCTCGCGGTATTCGACGCGCACGTTCGTGTCGAGTCCTGCCAGCACGCGCGTCTCGACTTCCGTCAACGATGCGTTGAGCATGCCGACGTGCCGCTGCGCGATCCGCCCGTCGCGATCGATGATGAACGACGTGGGCAGCGCGTGAATGTTCGTGAAGGTGTGCTCGAACTCAGGCGAGTCCATCACAATCGGATAGTTCATACCGTGCTCGGTCGCGAACTGCGCCACCATCGACGGCGGCGCTTCGTCCTGTGAAACGCCGACGATTTGAAGCTGATCCTTATATTTCGCCTGCAGCGCGATCAGATCCGGAATCTCTTCGCGGCACGGGGGACACCACGTCGCCCAGAAATTGACGATCACGACCTTGCCGCGAAGGCTGGCCAGGGAGACCGGCGTCCCATCGAGGGCGCGCGCGGTTACCGGCTCGACGGTCTTACGATCTTTGAGCAGCGTGATCGTTCCACCGTCGGCGACGGTGGCGTTCTTCATCGCCGTTTCGACGTGGCGCGTGTACGACACCATGCCCGCGACGGCGGCCGCGGAGACGAGCAGCAGCGCGGCAATAACGGCAGTGCGGCGGATGGACATGTAGGCTACGCTACTAATTATGACGTACGGCGTGTATTCGCCGGGCCGGCAAGTGTCACAGCGGCTCCAGGAGCACTTCGCCCGGCACCTGCGAGACGGGGACATCCCGGCCGTGGCGGCAATTCAGTTCGCGGCGCCGGTCCCCCCGCTCGAGGCGATCGACGCGCTCATCGACGCGGCCTTCTGGACGAGCCTGCGCCGTGAAGAAGGGTACGTCCCGAAGATTTCCCTTGCGCTTCTGCCGCCGGACGCTACGCCGCAGCCTCTCCGCTTCGAGCGGCCGCTGGCACTCGCGCCTGCGGTGCTGGCCAAGGTCGCGCCCGCCGTCGAACGCGCCGGAATTCATCTCGCAGTCTGGAGCGGTCCCGACGGCTGGACCGTGTGGGGGACCACGCGAGTGCTGCCTCGCTACTCGATGGTGCTCGAGGTCACGGCCCCCGGCGTGCTCGTCGTGAAGCAGCATCGCGGGGGAGAGCACACCAAGTACACCAACGTCGCGGTGCTCGAAGCAGATCAAGTGAAGATCGTCGACGAAAACGCATCGAGTTTGCCCGACTGTCCGTCGCTCCTGACGTCACTGCTCGGGTTCGACGCCCCGGGGTCGTGGGGAGATTCGGTGAACGTCCTGGTGCAGCTGGCCGTATCGATGCGCGCGCACGGACGCGGCGGCCTGATGCTGATCGTACCGCGCGACAGCGAAGAATGGCGGGCGTCGATCGTGCCACCGATCCTCTACGCGCTGCATCCGGCGTATGAAGAGTTGACGTCGCTGATGCGGCTGGCCTCCGAGAAGCGCGACGACGAGCTCTGGCGCGATGCGCTCGCCCGCAGTGTGAATGCCATCGCGGGGCTGACGGCGGTCGATGGCGCGACGCTGCTCACCGACGACCATGCGCTGCTCGCCTTCGGAGCGAAGATCGTGCGCCGCCGCGGCTCGCCGCCCGTGGAACAGGTCACGGTGACCGAGCCGATCGAGGGCGGCATTCCGCAGGTGCTCGCCCCGACGGAGCTCGGGGGCACCCGTCACCTCTCAGCCGCGCAGTTCGTCCACGATCAGCGCGATGCGGTCGCGCTCGTTGCCTCGCAGGATGGACGGTTCACGGTGTTTGCCTGGTCGCCGTGCGAGAAGATGGTGCACGCGCACCGCGTGGAGACGCTATTGCTGTAGAATCAAGCTACATCCCCGGAGGCGCCGATGCAGAAATCGCGACCCACGCAGAACAAGCGTGCGCGTGAGCGTGCGAAACAACTGAAACAGCAGGAAAAGATCGCGCGGCGCCAGGAGATGAAAGAGCGCAAGGCGAACAACCCGCGCCAGGCCGGCGCCGAAGACCCCGACATCGCCGGCATCATCCCCGGTCCGCAGCCTTCTCCCTGGGGCGAAGAATTCGACGACGTCGAGACGGAAAGCGAAGAATAGAACCGCTTCACGACGATCCGGGGTGAACCAGCCTGGAACCAATCTCGAACCTCGAACTTCGAACCATCGAACCAGACCGTGAACGCTGAACCCCGAACCTGCGCTGGTTCACGAGTTCACCCGTCCGAAATCGATAAACCCCCTCTCCGGATTCGTCGAGATGAGTCGCACACGGACGTGATCGCCGACGTCCAGCCCCTGCTCGCCCTGCTCGACGCGCCCCTCGACCGCCGGGTGCGTGATGCGTACCCACGTGCCCTTCGGCGACGCGCCTGTAATGACACCGTCGAACGTTTCGCCGATCCGCGAGCGCAGCAGCAGCGCGGCCGCCGCCTTCTGCACCAGCCGCTCGATCTTGTTCGCATCGTCTTCGCGCTGCGTGCAGTGCGCAGCAAGGGTCGTGAGCGTTGATAGATCGTACGGCGTCTGACCGCCCGCGAGTGCGGCCTTGATCTGCCGCTGCGCTACCAGATCCGGAAAGCGGCGGTTCGGTGCGGTCGAGTGGGTGTAACTCGATACCGCCAGCGCGAAGTGCTCAGATGGTGCGCCGGGCTGCGACGCGATGTATTCGCCGCGGCCGAGCAGCTTCAGCACTGCCAGTGAGACGTCGGGAAAAGCCTCCGGCGACGAAGCCTTCTGCTCCCGCAGGAACGCCGACAGCGCCGCCGCATCCGGATCCGCCGGGAGTCGCGTGCCGTGCTGGGCAGCCAGCGCGACGATGCGGGCCCAGCGCTCGGGGGCGCGAACGACGCGGCGAAGCGACGGGACGTTCTTCGCGCCCAGGAACCGCGCCGTGACGCCGTTGGCGGCGACCATGAAGTTCTCGATGATTTCGCGGGCGCGGTTGGTGCCCTGTGTCTCGAGGCTTGCGACGTGGTCGCCTTGCATCACCGGCGTCACCTCGGCGCGGTCGAACTCCAATGCGCCTTCCGCCTCGCGATTCGCGCGCAGCAGGCTGGCGACGCGGTCCTGCAGGCGCAATTGTTCCGCGATGTCCGCCTGGCGCAGCGCGTCGGGCGCAGCGCCGCCGTCGAGCCACGCGGCAACCGAGCTGTAGGCGAGCTTGGCCTGATTCCGGACGCGGGCGGCGTAGACATCCTCGGCGACGCGCGTCCCCTTGGCGTCGACACGGAATTCGATGACGATGGCGTCGCGTTCCGCGTCATGATTGAGCGACGTCGTCCCGGTGGACAGCTCCGGCGGCAGCATCGGGAAGATCTCGGCCGGCGTGTAGACCGACGTGGTGTTGCGAGCGGCGTGCTCGTCGATCGCCGAGCCTTTCGGCACCAGACTGGCGACATCGGCGATCGCCACCAGGACGCGGACGTCGCGTCCTTCGGGAATGACGACTTCCGCCTGGTCAAGGTCCCTGGAGTCGTCGTTGTCGATCGAGGACCAGGGCAGCGCCGAGAGATCTTTGATTCCGGCCGCGGCGGCCGGCGGCATCGCGGCGGCGGCCGCCTCCGCGCCGGGCGGGAAATCCGGTTCGAGCCCGCGCGCGATCATCGCACGGCGGGCGATGTCACGCAGCAGGGCGCTGTCGGTCGGCATCGTGTCGCGATTTTCCCACGAGAGCCGGGGTGGAGCACGGCAATTCGGGGTGGCCGTCGATTTGAAAGAATAGGATCGAGGTCAGTATGGCGGACTTGCTCGACGACAGAGGCGTGGTCGTGTCGTGCTCTTCCTGCGGGAAGCGCAACCGCGTGAGATATGCGTCGCTCGCAAAGCCGACGCGGTGCGGCCAATGCCAGACTGCGATCGCCTCACCGTCTGCGCCGGTTCAGGCGGCTACCGCCGCCGCGTTCGACGCGGCACTCCGAGACTCCGCGCTGCCGCTCGTCGTCGATTTCTGGGCGCCGTGGTGCGGACCGTGCCGCATGGTAGCGCCCGAGCTCGAGAAACTGGCGAAGACGCACAGCGGCCAATGGCTGATCGTGAAGGTGAATACGGACGAAGTCCCTGAACTCGGCGACCGGTATCGCATCCGCTCCATTCCAACGATGGCGGTGATGCACCGAGGCCGCGAGCTGTCTCGCACGGCCGGCGCGATGCCAGCGGCGCAGATCGAAGCCTTTGTGCGCGACGCGCTTACGCGGCAGTCAGCAGGATCGGCCGGCCATCCGTGATGGCGACGGTGTGCTCGAAATGCGCCGTCAGGCTGGCGTCCTTCGTCCGCACCGTCCATCCATCGTCATCGGTGATCATCGCCGGCGCGCCCGCCGCGATGATGGGCTCGATCGCGACGACGAGACCTCGCGATAGTCGGTGCCGCTGGCGGTGATCATCGAAGTTCGGCATGAACGGCGGCTCGTGGATGGTGCGACCGACGCCGTGGCCCCCGAGTTCGCGGATCACCCGGAACCCGCGCGCGCACACTTCCGCATCGATCGCCGCTCCGACGTGGCGAACGAGTGCGCCGGCCCGCGCGACATCCATCGCGCGCGCGAATGCCGCTTCCGCGCAGGCCTTCAGCGCCAACGCGCGTTCGCTGCCGCGACCGAGCACGACGGTCCGCGCGGCGTCGGCCACGTAGCCGTCCTTTTCGAGCGTGACATCGAATTTGACGACGTCGCCGTCACGAAGGGCGCGGCCGTCCGGAATGCCGTGAACGACCGCGTCGTTGACGCTGACGAGCACCGTTCCCGGAAACCCATACGTGCGCGCCGGAGCGGAAAACGCACCGTGAAAGCCGATGAACGCCGCCGCGCCGGCGTCCAGCGCTGCGGTCGTGACGCCCACCGCCGCCTCGCGTTCGAGCAGGTCGAGCGTGAGCGCGACGATGCGCCCGACGGCGCGAAGGCCACGCCAGTCCCGATCCGATTCGATGGACATCGATCGACTCTGTGATTGCGGTTCGGAGATCAGGGATTGGCGATCATGATTTCTGTTTCGCGACGATCTTGTCCTTGATCTTGTCGTAAGTTGCCTGCGGGATCACCTTCTTCGAGACCAGTTCGTTCTTCGCCCGGTAGGGGCGGTTCGCGATGATCTTCTGTGCGTAGGCGTCGCCGATGCCCGGCAGGCTCTGCAGGACGTCTTTCGACGCGGTATTGAGATCGATCAGTTCGGCCTTTGCAGCCGACGCGGCCTTGGTGGCTGACTTCGCTGCCGTTGCCGGCTTCGTCGTGGTCGGAGGAGCCGCCGGAGTGGCCTGGGCGAAACTGCTGGCCGCGGGAATGAGGAGCAGAGCGAACCCGAAGAGGACTGTCAACAGCCGTTTGAGCATGTCGAGTCTCCTGCGCTGAGCTGGGGGCTTCGCGCGACGGCGCTGACCCGGAAGTATATCCTCGCTGTGCCCTGATGCGCGACGCGACGTTCCGTGGTGGCTTATCGGTTCAGCGGCAGAGGGGGCGCAGCCGCCGGCACAGCCGTTCTGAAATCCTCGCCGACGACCGCCGCGATCGTCGCAGCTACCTGCGAGGTCGTGACCGTCAGGTTCTCGCGCACTCCAAGCGGTGGAACCGCCGGACCGAGCACCGCGATCCATGTATTCTCCGCCGCGGGTACATCCCGACCGTGATCGCCCCAATCAGCGGTCGTCGCGCCGCGCCCGTGATCGGTTGTCACGATCAGCGTCGTGTTGCCTTTGTAGTCGGGCAGCGACTGCAGCGTCCGCCAGATGCGTTCGATGAAACGATCGGCGCGCACTGTCGCGTCCAGGTAGAGTTCGTAGCGTCCTTCGTGTGCCCATTCGTCGCCTTCGCCCAGCATGACGTACAGCACACGCGGTTTGTGTGACCGAAGCGCATCGATGGCCGCGTACACGATAGGCGCGTCGAACGGTCCGTAATCCCAGTACGCCGGCAGGTCCTGTGCCAACTGGTCGATCTCGCGCTCGTGCTCGTTCGCCGGATTGGGGACTGGCTGAAACCCTGAGCCGACCGGCAAATGGCTCCGGTCGGTGTTGAGGATGAACGGCAACACGTCCCACGAGCCGAATGCCGCCACGCGGCCGGCGAATCCC